>Ga0179593_1417603_pt1 | contig 12683 bp, 19 predicted proteins | sample CZODoug2_1_08_16_FD_185931 | JGI IMG/M metagenome (GOLD analysis project Ga0179593, IMG submission 185931) | Vadose zone soil fungal communities from Angelo Coast Range Reserve, California, USA - CZODoug2_1_08_16fungal (PacBio error correction) | ecosystem: Environmental > Terrestrial > Soil >... | reverse complement strand
TTTTGAAGACCCCCTTTTTCGTTGAGAAGATGGTCGAGCCCTTTTGTGCACTCTTGCTCTTTTTTCCCCCAGTCCCGGCCCTAATTGTTGGGGAAGGTGCCTCCTCCGACTTGTCTTTATCTCCGTGGGGTTGCCGTTTTGACCTTCCCACCTTCTGCTTGGCGGGATGTGTTTTCCCTGTTGAGCCCTAACACTTTTTTTTCCGAGATCCCCAAGTTGGGGTTTGTGGTGGGGGGGGGTTCTTCCGGGGTTCCTCTCCCTGCGGCAAGTGTGCATTGCCTTTTTTCCTTTTTAAGGCCCCCCACGAAGTATTACCGACCCATTCCGGAGGTTTTTTTAACCGGAAAGCTCCCTTATGGCCGCAGAAGGCCACCCCTGTCTCTTGACTTTTCTTGGGTCCGGGGTTGGCTGGAGGGAAAAGGGGGCCTTCGACCTCCCCCCGCTTCAGATTTTTTTCCCCCGAATTCTTACCTTCTGTTTTATCTTTGGTTTGCTTTTGGCCACGTCCTTTCCCACTTTACTCAATCGGCTGCTTAGCCCCTTACCTTGGTCTGCGATGGTGTTCTTTCCCTCTGAAATACTGTTTTTTTCCCTCTTTTGGCCACGGCATCTTCTTCCAGGTTGCTTTCGGGTCCCTCCTCTTTAATGCATGATTTTTCCATAGTGAGTTTTTTTTGTCCTCTTGACTCCCCTTCCCCATTTCCCCCCTGATGGTGCCAGCCCTTTCGTTATTTTTACCCCCATGGTTTCTTGGTCCGTTCGTAAAACTCCCCCCCCCCGTTCTTTCTTCTGGTCATTAGTTTGTGGCGCTCTTGGTTTTTTTCCGCATCTGGTTCTCTCCCCCCCCCCTCTCATAATCTTGGCGTTCCTGCTGATATCTACCCACCGTCTCTTGTTTTTTTTTTTTGTGGAGGGACCAGTTATTTCCTGGGTTTCCCTCTGGTCCGCCCCGATGTTGCTTTCCCCCCCCTTTCCTTTTTTTGAGTCACCCTTTTCCCTTCTTTATTTTGCCGTGGCGTGATTTGGGAATACCCCCTTTTTCGTGATGGAGGGTTTTTGTTCCTTGCCCTCTCCATGGGAGCCATACAAAATGGTCCACCCCTCCTGTTTTCTGTCGTTTTCTTTTTGAAAAAAGTTCCTTTTTCTTCGCTTCGAAATGACCTGTTCTCTCTTTTTCCCCCTCCCCCTTTCCCCTTTGTTTGCTACCTACAGGTTTTCCCCTTTCGAGCCGCTACCAAAGTCAATGACCGGTTCCTCCTAGTCAGTACCCCCCCCCCCCTTCTTCGTTTTTGGTTCGGCCTGGACTTTCAGGGTCTTCGGTTTGGTATTGACAACTTTACCCCCCTCCTCTCCTTCTTCCCCGTCACGGCGCATAAGGACTGTGGACCCGGCATTTTCCTCCCCTTTTCGATCGGCCCAGTTTCCTGAGTGCCATTTTTGGTGTTATACTGGGTTCATCACCCCCTCCCCCCGCTTCTTTCTCCCGGTGATTTCAGGCTGCGAGGATAACTTACCCCTCGCCAAGCTTTTTTCCATGGTCGGTTTCCCCTCTACCCCTCCTCGGCACTAACCTCACCGCCAGCCAAACCTTCTGTTCCCTTGGCCCATACTTCCATCGCAAAAACCTTTCTTTGTGAACCTACCCTCCCCTCCGGTTTTTCAACATACCCGAAAAATCTTTCAAATCAATGTGTTCCCATGTTCCCCATTCCCCATTTAACAACTAAACCCACACACCTCCCCCTCTTTTTCCACCGCGGATTCAGTTCGTTCGGCCGTCCACCCCCCATGACCTTCTCTTGGTTCCCCTCCCTGTCCTCATTACCTGCAACATTGAAGGTGCCCCAACTTTTTGACCAGGTATATACAATTTTTCACCTTTCTTTCCCTCCTGGACCAAGACATTTTCTTTTCCCGCGTCGGACTTTCACTCTTGGACTAGGTGGTCTGACCAAGTGGGACTCCGCCCCACCAAGATCAACCCCCCCCCCTCACTGCACCCTCCCCCCTTTTCCGGTGCGAAATACTGTGCCTCCCTTCTCCGGGCTCCGCAAACTGTGGTCTCTCCCCGCCACTTCGCTCGGTCAGTTTTTAGACCTGACCAACACATTCTTCCTTTTCGCGGCCTGAATTTTTCTTTCCAAACACACCCCCTTCTCGGACCGGCGTCCCCACTAACTATTTTTGACTTAAGGTCCCATTGCCCACCTCTCGTTTGCCTTCCTTTCTACCGCTACCCCTATCACCTTTTCGCTTTATTGGATCTCGGTCACCCTTTCCTTGCTCGAAGCGCCAGTTTCCAGATTTTTTCCAGGTGGCCTGACACCCCCTATTGCCTCCCAAACAGTCTTTCTTTTGGCACATCTTCACCCCCCCTTTTCCCCTCCTTTGTCTGAACCCACCTTTCGTTTCTTGTCTTCCCCTTTTCCAAAGTCCTCCTTCAATGTGGTCCTATTCTCCCGAAATCTATCCTTTAATCCTCCTTTTTTGTTTCTCTCGCCCTTGGGGTGTCCTTTCCCCCCCACCCGTTTGTTAATCCGATTGGGGAAGGAGGTGGCGTTCTGTCCCCCCTTTCTCTCCGGTGTTTCAATGTGCCAGTTATTGCCTTTTGAATTATAATGATCCGTCGTCTCTTTTTTTTCCTTTCTTTTCATGGTTTAATCGGACCCCCAATCGGCTTCGAGCGGAGCGTTTTCCTAGGAGTTCCCCAAAACGGTCTTTTCTCCCTTCCAACCCAGTTGGCCTTTAAGTCTTTAATTCTCAAAAACGCGAACTTCTTCGCTTCAATTTTCGTTCTGTAACCCCCCAGCACAAGTTGTTCCCTCCTGATTTTGGAGTGGGGGCTTCCCCTCCCCCGCGGCTTTCCTCCTTTGGGTCCTTAACTCGGCGATCCTCCATGGGGGGCTCCGAGTTTCTTGGGCTTCCTTTTAGTTTTCTTCTGGACTCATGGTCTGGAAGAGGAGGTTTGTTTTCCCCCGCCCTTCGTACTGAGTTGCTGGGGGTTTTTGTGTTGTTTCCGTCCCCCTGCAGCCTTTTTGACACGCTTTTCACCTTTCATCGGCTTAGTCCAATAGGTGGTCTGTCCTCTTGGTTTTCGGAAACTTTTGGCAACCCTTACTCCTTTCCCTGTCCCTTCCCTGGGGCTGACTGCGGTGACGTGGATGCTTTTTTTTTGCCCCCTTTTTTCTTCAGCGTTGTTGCCCCCACACCTTCTTGTGTGCCGGTAATCGACGTGATTTCCCTTTCACCAAAACTTTTTTGGCCCCCTACGTTATGCTATTGACAAAACCTTCTTTTTTCCTTGTCTTCTTCGTTTTTTAACATCTTGATTTGTACTTGATCTTTTTTTTTTTCTTTCCTCGTTTCGGCATCGACGGTGGATGGCCAGGTCATGCCTGTTTTTCCTTGTTAGTGACCCCCCCCCCCACCGTTCCCCAGCAATCATCGGTGCTGTGAGTTGGTTTTATTGAACAGTATCTTGAGTCGGGGCGGTTTTTTTTTCCGCTGTCCTTCACCCCCGATGTTGCCCCCCCTGCATCCGTCCCCCCCCCCCTTGCGGAGGACATTGACTTTTGATTTGGAGCCCTTTTTCTGTTGTACAGTTGGGGCGGGAAGTTTGTCTTTTTGTCACTTATGGATCCTATTTTAATCGCTGTGGCACCCAAATGTCTACACACAAACCCCCGCAGCCTGTTTTTTCTCGCTTTGCTTGGGATGACGCTGAAACATTATTTCTCCTTGAACTTGGACATGGTTTGCTCTTCTATTTTAATCCTACTTTTTTTTTCTTTTGGATGATTTTCCCCCAGTTTCCCCCCTTTTCGAAGCGTCTTTTCCCAATCTTCATTCCCATCAGAAGATGAACAAAGTTTTGACGGGAGTTGTTGTTCTTAGTCGTTGTTTGGATACATCCCTGTCGGAAGACTCCCTCTTTTTTCCCCCCTTGACCAACTCCAAGATCACTTTCCCTGATCACAGGTCTTCCCCTCAGAGGCCAATTCCTAAGCCTTTTTGTTTTTCTCGTTCCGTAACCACGGTCCCTTTTCGGACACAGGTCTTCCTTGTAATCCACCCCTCCCCTTATTTTGACTTTGACGTGAATTCTCCCCTTCCTGTGAACGCCCCCTCCCTCGTGTCCTCTCACCGTTCCTTTCTACCTTTACGGAACCAAACCAAGATAGCAAGACGTAAAACCCTGAGATCTTCCCCCCCTTTTGCCCTTGACGATCACCCTTACACCCTTTTTCCCCCCCCCACAATTCCAATTTTTTCCCGTCAGATCTCCCGATAACCCTACCCCAGAACGATTTGTTTCCAACAGTCTTTTACATTAGGAGCACCGCACTCCCCCCCCTTCCGTTTCCCTTGCCTTAACCGCCGGCAACTCTATTTGCCTCCGGTCCAAATTCGCCTCCCAGCCCACGTAAACAAAGGCTGTGGCCTACGGGCCTCCACGGATAATTCATGTTTTTTCCTCGTGGTTCACTCCTGCCCTTCTTTCCTCTCAGGGAGTGTTAAACCCCTACCTTCCCCACCACTTGCGGTATGTTCACAAGACTTCCTTCCTCCAATTATCCCTCCAACCCTGACGCAAACAAAGGGTTTCCCATCCTCCCCATTGGCGCGCTTTTTTTCTGGGGGACTTGTCTTAAGTCACCTCTTGTCCGTCGTCGCTCTTCTCTTGATCGCCCATAAGACCTCTTCCGTGCAAGATGGTGTCTTCTTAACTTGTTGAATTTGCCCCATTGTTGTCCCCGTATTTCTTCTCCCCCCCTCCTTCCCCTTTTTGAACTCCCATGCCCCCCCCGGCTTATTTCTTTTCCTCTTTCACGCCGCCGATCTGCCTTTTTTTTTTCCGTATTCCCCGGAAATTGGACCCCCTACCACGATTCTTCATCCGATATTTCCCCCTCCCTTCGGCGAACAGTGTTGGTCAAAAAACCCGGGAGTTTTTCACCGCAATGTAATGGCCCCCAATCCTTTCTGGTCTTTTTTTTTACCTATATTCCCCTCCCTGTAGTTGTTGTGATCTCCAGATTTCCTCTTTCTGGGAGGATGGCCCATTGATTCGGCCTTTCCTCCTCTCTCTGCTGTTTCAATTCCAGTCCCGATTTCAGGTGATACTCGAGTCTTTTGTCCTTTGTATTTGGATTCAGGTTGGGGCTGTTTCCCCCCCAAAACCCTTTGCTTTTCCTTCTCCCTTTGGTTACCTTTTTTTGATTCCCCCCTTACTTGTTGTGCTTTTGTCGCTATACCCCTGTTTGGAATTTTTTTTTCCCAGACCCTGACTATGATTGTTTTTGTGCAATTTGTCTTTGACATTTTCCCCCCCTGGCCCACGACTTTCCTGAACATTTGTGAGTGGACCTTTCCGTTCATGAAACGTTACTGCTGTGGACCCCCTCCTCAGATTAGTGTTGTGGGCTCGCTCTTCGGGTTCCTTTTTCTTTTGCGGATGTTTTTTTCCCGGAGGTCCCCTGATTTTCCACATTCGTACCTTTTCAAGGTTTTCTTTTCTTGGCATTGGTTCCGCCAGCTTCTTATCCCCTTTCCACGATTGACCCCCCCTACGTCAGGATCCCCCTGCGCTTTTTCCACCCCTTTACCGTTTTCGCTGTTAGGCTCCCTCTTCAATCTCTTTTCTCCTTTCCGACGGCCATAGACGTACCTTTCTTGCTGGACAGCGCTGATATTGTCAAAACGTTTCCCTTTGATTTTTTGTGCGTTACGCCTAGTGGATCTGACTTCCCCCCCTTTTGGAACCTCCCGTTTGTTCTTTACCTCCCCCCCTCATTTGAGCTTGTTAGTTTTCTTCAACTTCCAATTTGACGTTTCCCCTTTTTTCAGTTTCTTGGTGGTTGTTAGTAAAGGTTTTCCCTTATTCATCGAAGCTGTGCAGACTGTAATTTACTGGTCGTTTCACTTCTGGTTCTTTACCTCCTCAAAAGGATGAAAATCCGATCCCTGAGTTGGGTTTTGCCTTTTTTTTAGGTTTTTTAAGGCTGGCATTCCTGTGCTTCATCTACCCCCTTGCTGGAGACCGTCTCTGATTCTTTTTTTTCGTACGTGTCTGGCGTTTTGTTGCGTTGTCTTCTGCTGAGATCCGACAGATGTGACTTTCCCCTGGGTCTGCCTGGGGGAGGTTTCCCTGCTTTCTTCCTTTCCGGGCTGTTCAATTGCCAATTTTAGAGGGTCTTGAATTTTTTTTCAATGTTTTATCTCTTTCCCTCCCGTTGTTTTTTTCGGGATACAAAGTCACCTTTTCCCCCCTATCTCCTACCCTGCTGGGTTTTATTTGTTAATAACCCGCCTAGCTCGTCCACCCAGGCTGCGTTTCGCCAGTTGCTTTTTTTGTTGATTGAACCAATCCCCCTGATTGATAGTACTTTCCAAGAGTGACCCATCCCCAAACCCTTTTTCCCCCTCTCCATTTCGTGCATCCCGTTCCCATCCAAGTGCGGAAGGCAGTTTTTCCCCCGACACTTTTGTTGGGGCACCATCCTTTTTTTGTCCCTTCCTCTTCCCCCACACCGGGGATACACTTGTTTACTCCCCACCTATGTGACATTCTTCTCTTTGAAGGAGGATAACCCCTGACCCCTTGCCCCCGACCCCATTTTCTGGCGTTTCCTCTTCCCCTTTCGCTTTCTTCCGACGGGGGATTTCCCCACCCACCCCCCCACCCCCCCAGTCCTCCCCCCGGCCCACACTTTAAATTGGGACCGTAAAATAAACTGATTTTTGCGAACGAAAACTTAACCCACGCTCCCCGTTTTGTCCTCCCTGCCCCCAACTGTTCCCCCCAGTTAATTTGCCTTTCCCCTCGTCTTCGATACCAACATCCCTCACGATTTTCCCCCCCCCTCCGACGATGAATTTCAGTCCCTTGCCCGAAATTCACTTACTTGGCGTTCCCCAGAGAACCCATGCCTGGATTCCCTTCTTTCTTCCGCTTACATCCCTTCCCTCCTACGTCTACTAAAGTGGCTAGATCTTAAATTCCTTGGTTTGATTTCCTGATTGGTCCATCCTTGAAAGCTAAGATTGAGGCACCCTTGTCCCCCAACTCTTCCCCCACCCCAACCCCTAAGTCCTTTTTGGTGTACTATTCTTCCTTACCAATATGGTGATTTCCGCCCCACCCCCGGAGGAGGCTCCTTTCAATTTTTGATGGTGATATCCGACAATGGTCACGTACGGCTCCCCTTTAATTCTGCGGGGCTCAACACCTATGGTCGGCGTCCTCCCTTTTTTGTGTCGCCTTCCGCAATGACAATTCAATGTTGTCCCGCCAGGTCGATACCTCCTCCCAAGTCCAACTTTTTCCCCTTCGGCCAGCCGATATGGGCCTCTCTGGTTTCACCTCTCCTGCTTTTTGCTCCTAAGTGGTTTTTTCCCTGAGAAACCAGTTGACCCCCTTCCCCCTATTCCCCCTTTTCGTCATGGGTTCTACTTCCCCCCCCCCTAATTAGGCCTTTTTTCTTTCCCCTTCGTTTTCCTGTGCCTGAGCAGGGTGATTGCCCCAAGCGCATCCTTCCCTTATTCCTGTATCTAATTTCCTCCCTCCTTTTTTTTTTTTTTTCTCTCTCTTGGAAGAGCCCCCTGTTTTTCGTCTATTTGGCAAGTCGCATTTGGTCGTTGTTGTGCACCTTCTTCCGCGACTTTTTTCTCTTTCACTCCTGTCTGGTTGCCGAAAGGTTCAAGATGAGAATTTGTCTTCTTTCTGGTTCAAGCCGGTGGAAATTCTGTTCCCACGGCTCTTCAGGAGCTGCTGTGACTGAGTGCTACCAATGTTCTTTTGCCTTTCTCCCCTTTGGTCCTCCTGTAAGGTCCTCTGGCCCCCCGTTTCTATGCAATCCGGGTGAAGGTCGTTGCGCCAGCCCGCGTTTGACGGCGATCCCTTTTTTTTTTTCGGTTTTTTTGTCTGCAGACTATTTGAAAATGAACCCGGGGTCGCTCCCCCCTTCCCTAATTTAGGCAGTGAGCAGACGGGTTCCTTTGAGTTGAAGAGCCTTTCTTTGTGGCTTACGATAAGTTTTGTGAAACCATGACCCCCGTTCGTAACTTTGGAGGTTTTTGGTTTTTCCTTGGTTCTTGCTTATGCATTCTTTCCCCCGCTCCAAGGCAGCTAGTTGCCCCCACTCTTTCTTTTTCTGTGCCTTCTTGTACGGATCCTTCTTCCCATCTTCCGGAGGTTTCTTCCAATGGACGTACTTTTTCTTCCCCCTGTCTTTTCGCTTCCCTTTTTCAGGTTTCGTTGTGTCCTTTCTTCTGAATGGAACATTTACCAAATTTTTTGAAAAACTAAACGTTGTTCGTTACTGACACCATTTTTGAGTTTCGGTCAGTCGTTTCCCCTTCCCACTTTATCTGCCTTTTTTCCGCTTACTTCCTTTTGTTTCGTTTCCCTTTCTTTCCGAACTGTTGGCTTCACTTGCGGCCCCATTGAAGCTTTTCATGCGGGTATGATTGCGCTGAATCCCCCCGAGATTTTTGCCCCTTTTGGAATTTTTTTTTTTTTCAACAATATTCCCCTTTGTTTGTTCTGTCACGCTGGTGTTCTTGATCTGCCACAGGTGGCCAATGGCTTTTTCCGGCTGATCTCTGCATGTCGGGCAATACTTTTGTGCTGTTCTTTCTTTCCTTGGTCCGACCTCATTGCCCACTTCCCCTTGGCCCGACCAACCGCCTTTGGGAGAGGCTTGATTTCATTCTAAGACACCAACAGTCATTGTAGCTCTCATTGAATGTTCTCCCCCTTTTCTCATCCTCCCTTTTTTGTTTTTTGAGATCACAGCTTTTTTCGCTGGACTACAAATTCTTAAATGCAATTGGGCGTTTCCCCCCCCGCCCATGATCCCCCACCATGCTTTTCTTTTGGGCCCGTTTATGGCTTCCCGGAGTTCGTAGAAGCAAGATTGACCCTCCCCCACTACCAGTCCACCTTTATCATGCGTCCCCCCCCTTTTCCCCCCTTTTTTAGTCCTAGCTGGGTTCTCCCCCTTTGCCCGTGTATCACTTTTGGGCCCCACCACCGGGCTCCTTGTCCCCCCCCCCCCCCCGCAGATCGCTGTCCCGTTTTTTTTTTTCTCGCTACCCCGAAGTTCAACGCCCGCTTTTTTGCATTGCCGGTTGCCCCTTTACGTCGATGCCTCTCCTTGTTTCCTCCCCCCACCCACTTCCGTCCCCCCCCCTGACAAAAATCCCTGACAGCGACAATCCCCTTGATTTTTACGAACCCTCACCCCCCGCATCCCCCATTTCCCCAACCTGACAACGTTCCCACAACAAAAAAATCAATTTAAATTTTCCTTTTTTCCCCCCTCGGTTCTATTCTCTTCCACGCAACAACCCCTTCCCCCGATGTTCCCCCCCGTGCCCCCCCCTCGGACGACCGTTTGAGCACTCCCCTTCTTCAAGACCCTCCGGGGAAGCTTCGCTTCAACGAGTTTACAGTCCCCCTGACCGAAACCCCTTTTCCGGGGGACCTCCGCGCACGGACTTGTCTCCTTTTCCTCGTTTTGGTCAATTGGCCCTTCTTCATTTCATGACGGTCCCCCAAGATCAAACCCCCCCTGCCCCCGGTTTACGAATGTGAGGAGGTCCCCCTCTTTAAGAGTCCTCAAATTCTAGTTTTCTCGTGCAAACCCGGAAGCCCCCTCCACCCTGCGCGCTCTGGGGATCCTCCTCCCTTCTCCGTCGCTTGCTTAATCTGAGGCATTTAACAAAACCTCAATTGGTTTCGGCTCATTAGTGTGCTGGGGTTCGCCCTTTTCCTTTTCCCATTGCCCATCTTTCTGCTGTCGACATCCAGTCAAAAACTTTTTTAGGCGAAAACAGAACCGCCCTTTTTCTTACCTCGGTCACCCGCTCATCTGCCCATTGGCCAAGTCATTTCCCCTTCCTGTCCCCCCTCTGACTTCATCTCTTTTTTTCAAGTATATCACCTCCAGGACTGGTACTTGTTTGAATCGGAGGGAGTTTCCTTTCTTTTTCCCAGAAGCCCTCCCCCATTCTTTCCCTCATCCGACGGTTTCTTCCCAAATTTCCCTTTTCCCCCCCCTTCCCCCTTTGGTTGGTTCCTTCTCATTTTGGGTTCCCGGACCCCTTCTGTTAAAGACGGTTCACCTGCGCATTTCTTTCTTTCTAACTGCTCTTCAGTTCTTCTCCCCGTCAACTTATATACGGGGCTTCATCAAATTTCTCGTTTTTTCAGGTTGGCCAAACTGGTGCGCCCCGGCTTTGGCCAGGATGTTCATACACTCCCTGGGTGGATGGTCGTACCCCAAAGTGGGTTTTGGGTTTTTGGCCTTGTGATTTTCTTTGAACATCGACGTTTCAAACGTTTTAGGATGGGTCGGGAGCACCCAGGGTTCCCACGAGTTCCCGGACTGACATCCCTTTTTTTGTGGGGCGCTTGACATGAACTTGCCCTCCCCTGACAATCTTCTTGAGACCTTCCGTCCGACTTTTCCTCCTTTTAATGGTTGCTGAGGCAGCTCTGACTGAGGTAGCTTCTTTTGTTTTCCCACTCCCCTCGTCCTTAGGTGTTGGGGGTTTCTTTTGTTCCTCCCTTCCTGCTTTCTTTCCTGTATAGGATGCCCCGCCTTCACATTAAGAGTCTTCTGCCCACTTACTGTGGTCTTGCGCGTCTTTTGAACTTTTTTTGATACCTGTCCTTTTCCCTGCCGGGTTTCTTGTTCGACACCCCTATCCCTCCTTTCCTGCAGTTCACGATCTCATGGGCCCCTTTCTTTTTTCCCCCTTTCAGTTCGTTTGTGCCTTTGGTATCGAATCGGAGAAATTCACACTGATTGGGGCCATCGTTTTTTTTTGGTATGACCCCCCCTTCTTTGTTCTTCCTTTTTGTTCGTTTCCCCCTCCCTCTTTTTGAGCTTGTCCCCCTTTTTTTCGATTCTTGTTGTTTTTCCAGTTGTAGGCCTTTCCCAACTTTGAATGGCTACTCATGAAAGCTTGGTCTTTCCTTTTCGGGAGGATCTTCAAGCGGTCTGTGTTTGCAATCACCGCGCTCGTCTTATTTGTTTTTTCTGACCTTCTTGCCAATTTGTACGCCGGCCCTTCAGACTGTTGCTTGACTTCTTTACCCAAGTTTTATGGATGTTCCTGAATCCGACGTTTCTGGTCGTTCACTTTTATTGATTGGAGTTTCTTGTTCAAATTTCCTTTTCTTTCCCCCCTCCGAATCCATCACCGCCCTTTCCAGAACCCAAGTCCGACTGGTTGTCCCCTATTTTATTCCTTGGATGGAAGATGCCTTGCACTGTCGTCGTTTGTATCGCTCTACATGCGTCCATGTATTTCTCCTTTCCTCATCCTCTGTTTTTTTGGTTTCTCATTCGCATCTGTGTACACATTTTTCCCTACAAATGCCCCATGAAACGGGGCGGTCATTTACGTTGTCCAGCCCGCCCCTCCCGGCGCGGTGCGGCCACCTTTTTTTATTTTTGCTCTTGATCTTTTGTGGTGCTTTTCCCGTTGCCAATTGCCCAACGTGTGCCCCCCCACCCATTCTATTTCCCTGCCCCACCGTGCGGCCAATCAATTTTACGCTTTGGAATTTCACTTTTTCTTTCTGACTTCCCCCCCCTTTCGGGTCACTTGCGGCGGCCACACCCCGGGCTATGTTTTTTCCCCCCCAACTCCCCCGGGGTTATTTTTCGCTTGGACTGATTCTCTTCCCCGCATACCAATGATTCACTTGGCCGGCGTGCGCTTCTCCGACGGGATTCCCCCCCCCCCTTCCTTTTTTTGCGGGAAAAAAACTACCCTTCCCATAGACCACAATTTCCCCCTTGACGACTGTAACCAACAAGATCACCTCCCCTTTTTTCCAATCCCTCCCATCCTTCACCCCCACACTTTCCCTGTCCCTCCCCCTTTCCTTTCCGAACCTCCAATACCACCGCTTTCCCCCCTTTCCGCATGGTCCCCTTTTTTCGGTTTTTAGCAAGTATTTTTTGCCCTTTATCCCAGAGAAACCCTTCTTGTTTCTTTTTCCCACCCACCTCTCCTTTTCCCCCAGGGACCACCGGTCCCCCCCTGCCCGTGGGCAAAGCGCTGATTCCTGGTGACTTTTTTCCCTCGTTTTTCCCTGTTTTTTTTCGGAATTACCCGTTCAACCCCGTCACCCTCACAGGTAAGACTTTTTTTAGGATCCCCCCCCCCACTTTTTCTTTGTAGTCTTCCATATCCAGCCTTTCTAAGAAACAAGGTCTTTCGCCAAGCGCCTGTGGAGTCTTCTCGCAATGTCTATCGCGTTCCTTCAATTTTTTCCCTTTGGCCTGGTAAACAATAATGTCCGTATTCCTTCAATACTCTTTTTGTCTCGGTGTCTCAGTCCCCCCTTTGTTCCCTTAAATCTTCCGCGTATTGAAGTTGCGCGAGTACCATCCCCTACCACTTCCCCCCACACTTTTTTTTCTTCCCCCCTGTCCTGACACCGGTTCTTTTATTGACCATTTCTACGTGCGCCGCTCGCTGTTCCATGTCAGTTTTTGGACAAGTTGGCCCCTTTTTCCCCTTGGCCTTTTTCCCCATGAGTTGCTCCTCTCTATACCCTTCCAATTTCTCCCCCCATCCCAGCGTCCTTTTTTTGTTGCAGGCAGGGACGTTTCCAGACGAACATATTGCTCCCCCTTTTTTCTCCCTGCAGTTCTCCCTCC
>Ga0179593_1391667_pt1 | contig 12683 bp, 10 predicted proteins | sample CZODoug2_1_08_16_FD_185931 | JGI IMG/M metagenome (GOLD analysis project Ga0179593, IMG submission 185931) | Vadose zone soil fungal communities from Angelo Coast Range Reserve, California, USA - CZODoug2_1_08_16fungal (PacBio error correction) | ecosystem: Environmental > Terrestrial > Soil >... | reverse complement strand
CCTTGCCACTGAGCGTGTTTCCCCGTATGATTCCAATTGCCATCGACGTGGGGATTCTTCCCTCTCGATCTTAATGTAGGACCTGTTTCCTTTTTCGCCTGTTTTAATTCATTTGCTTTACACCTCCACCTTGCCCCTTCCCCTTTTCGGCATAGAGGTGTGGATCACACTTCTTTTTCGCTGCATATGGAGAGCCTAAGAGTCCGGCCCACAACTGATTTGGGTTGCTCAGAACCCACCCCAGAGAAATGATTCTCTTTTTGATTCTTTCCCGCTCCTGCCGAGAAAGTGCCCCCTCCTCTTTCCAAATCGATTGTACCGAACACTATTTCACCCCCTTTCCTCTCATTTTTTTTCCCACGATTGAAGAGTAGTGCCCCCAGGCGGCTAGTGTACCTTTTTTCCATTCTCCCGAAGAATCCTGAAGAAAGTGGTGATTCCTTCTCTATGGGAGAGAGAGGGGACTTCCCTGATTCCTCGTGTTTGTTAATCTTAGACATTGTTTTTCCCTATTTCTTACTTCCCCTAGGCACTGATTCGACTTATGATTTTTAACCCCTAAGAATTCTCCCCAAACTCGAGGTCTTTTCCTTTTTCTTCAGTTCTTCTTTGATGAAACTTGCTGAAGGGATAGCTGACCTTTTTAAAGAATATTATCTTCTTTCCCCCTTTTAATTTTGTTGTCCTTGCCCCCTCGTCGATGTTCTCTTTCCCCCCTTTCCGCGAATTAACACTGCCCCTCGTCTCGGTTCGTCCTTCCTTCTGTTCTTCACTCTCGCCTCTATTTTAGTTTTCCTAGTGCAGGAAAGGCGGTGCGACTAGATTGACGATCCACTAGTTTACCCCCCCGTACCCTGTTATTTAGCAGGAGTGAGCGGTCCTCTCTCGCCTCCACGCTTTGACCCGCTTTTCTTATTGACCCTTTTTTTTTTTGGACACCACTAGTCCCCCTCCCCGGACGTGTCATATTCGCGTCCATAACGGAGTTTCGTTTCTATGCAAGCCGTACCCCCAGCACCCAAGCCGTCTCGTCTTTGACTACTCTGCCAACTTTCCCCTCCCAGCACTTCGCCCATTTTAACGCGTGGTTGCGCTTCCCCGACTGCCTAAGAGGGCGTGCGAAAACTTAACCTCCCGCCTCGCAGTCTGCCCGTTAGATTGTTTTTCCCGTTCCAGACCAATCTCCCCCCTCTCCCCGCGCTTTTTTTTGCTGGCTCCTTTCTCGCACATTGTTTTTTTTTTTTTTTTGACCTTTCCCCTTTAACCCCCTCCCCCCACCTTGCATGCTCTATTTTCGTATTCGGGCGTGCCCATCGCATAGCCTTACGTTCTCATATTAAACGCCCCCATGCCTCTCGATGCATTCGCGCTCTCGACGGGCCAGCTTCCGTTTTTACTTCTCTCCCTTGTACGACTCTCAGAAATTCCCAGAAGCTGATCCCACTGGCCGTCTAACCCACCTAAGGTTCTTTTTCGGCCCTTGGCTCGACTTACGAGTAAATCCCACTTGAATCCCGTCTCCCATACTTTTCCGCTCCTTGCACGGGCGAGCGCGTTCTTTTATTTCGACCTGGGCGAGCGCTTTTCTGGATTCAACTTTCAGACCCTACTGTGAGCTCTGACTGAGCTCGTTCCCTAGCCCCGACTGCCGACCTCTGCTGGCTTCCCCCTTTCTTTCCCCGTTCTCGTACCCCCGGTAACTACCACTGGCTCGACATTAAAGGCCGTTCCCCTGTCCCTTTGTATTTTCCGGACTAAGTTTCTTTTATTTTTTTCCCCTTGCTTCTCCGTCCCACATTTTCTATAAGCCGCATCGCTATAGAGAGTACGTGCTCAAGAAGGGCGTATGACTTCCCCGTTGCGCACGTTTCGAGTCAAGCTTCCCCATCCGATTCCGAGAGCTTGAAAATCATTTTCCCTGCCCCAATACCCTTTCTTTAGTCGTATTCTTTTCACAGTAGGATGGTGGGACTTCCTTTTTCAAATACCTGGCAAACTCTCTCTTCCCCCCCAAGCATCTTCTCGAGAGCGGTAGAGTAGGGTTGGTTTGTCCTCCTTCTTTTTTGCTCACTCGGTTTTCTTATTTTTTTTTTACCCCGTCCCCATAAATAGATCACCGGGCCGCATCGAGTCCACCTTTCTCGGCCTTCTTTTTTTGAGTTACCGTTTTCAGAGTCAATATTCGAGGGCAATCCCTAGTATGATCCTTCTCTGAAGAGTTCACTCCGAGGCGAACGCCGGGGTTCCTTCACGTCATGAGACCCGCTAGTCCAGGTAGCCCTTACGCGCCGCCATTCGGCCGAGCGCCCCACCCCCCCCATCGCGCTGATTGTTTCCTTTTCTCCTTTTTGGGAGTTAGCCACGCCTCGCTGGACTTCTATCCCTTTTCATCCTTCTCCCGTGTGTTCCGGCAGTTGTTTCCTCCCACCTCTTTCCCTCTCCCCAAAATGACCTCTCAAGGCGCCCAATGCCCTCTTCTCCTCCCGTTTTTCAGACCCCCGCGTCCTCCGACTTTTTTACCGGTTCTTTCACCTTACCTACCCCCGTCGTCTCCGTTTAGCAGGACGTCCCGTAAACTTTTGCCAACCCCCCGCGTTTGCTCCTTTTTTGCTGACGTTCCTATCTCCCCGCTTTTTCCCCCCCGTCTTCTTTGCCGCCCCTCCGTTTCACACACACTCTAGCCGTGAGTGGCCCCCTCGAGTTTTCGTTCTTCTCCCCGATTTTTTCCTGATTCTCAGTAAGTCCCGCCGTAGCGTCAGACTAGACACTTCATCCACCTTTCGTTCTCGCCTTGTTGGCGGCGCTTGAGGCCCTTTGTCCTTACTCCCTGATGTAACCACCAGCCCTAGTGAAAAGCTCCCTAGAGATTTTTTTCGTCTCCGCGCTCGAGACGCATGAGACCCCTTTTCGCGCTTTTCCCGTGTTCTCCTTCTTCGTCCTTTCGATCGAGCTCTCCGCCCTGTCTTGAAAATGTCTAATCGACGCTCTCTAAAAGAATCTGGTTCTTTTCCCGCATTTCCCTTTTCGTTCGCCCGTCTTTTTTCTGTAACTGACGAGGGGTATCAGAAATTTGGTCTTTTTTAGAAAACTCGTTGGGCTCGTCTTTTCCTCTAACTCCTTTTTCTCAATTTCTTGCGTCCCGGGAGCCCCCCTAGCCTACCAGTACCCCCTTATTTCCTATTTTCGTGTGTTTTTTACACCTTGTTCTAGCTCTGCTGACTTGCAGCGCCTTTACGCCCTTCGCAGCTCCGTGTTGCTTGCCTCTTTCGCAGTCTGCCGTATTTACGATTCTTGCCGCGAGCGATACGGTTGAACGTCTATTTCTAGCTTTTTCCCCCCTTGCGTCTTTCATGTTGCGGAACTCGTACTTTTTTCAATCACGTGTAGATTTCACTGAAGGACCCCCCTTCGGGGTTTTAACCGCTCTGCCCTCCGTCGAGTTCCGGTTTGTGTATTTTTTTAGTGACACTTTCTGCCCCTCCTTCTGCGAATCTTGCTTATAGATTGCCTTTGTTTTTTGCTCTTCGCCCGAACAAAAAAACCAACTAAACTCGTTCAGAGAAGGACTAAGGAAGATGCAGCTTTTCGGTAGAGAGGGTGTTGCTTACTTTGAGATGTTTTATTACGTTCACCCACAATCTATAATATTAGAGCGAGAGCTATAGAGCCCCCGACTTTGAGCAACCTGGTAGATTCTTGATTGAATCCTGGTGCTGCAGAACATGCTCTTCTTCGTCTTTGTGTTGAAGTGGCCAAGCCGTTTTGTGACTCTTTCCCAGTAACGAAGCCCCTGGAACTTTATTATTGACGCCCCCCGGTGTTGCCTGTCGAAGAGTTACGTAGAGAAAGGATAAAAACTTGAATCGGTTAAGGTCCAGCTTTTAGTTACGAAGAGATCTCCCAGGAGCGGAACCGGGAAGTGATGACCCGACCTTTACGCGATTCTGATCAGACTGCGGTAGCGCCTACAATTCAAGTAAGGGCTACGAGAGAGGCCGCCCCCCTTTTTAGCTGATGATCCTCACTCCCAGGTACCTTTTGGTAACCCGGTGATTTAGTACCAGAAACCGGTGGCCCTTTTCTTTTCCCGAAACGGCTCCTACCCACAACGTCCGTTTTATTCCTTGTCCTCTGGTCCTCCCCAATAATCAGCTAGTATTGGCATTTCGATCCGTGGCTGACCTTTTCGAGTCTTCCTACCAGTATCCTTTCGGATGGTCTTTGTTCTAGTTTGCCTCGCGACGACGGATTAGGTAGAGCCTTTCGCATCCCCCCCGTAGTTATCCCCCGTTTCATCCTTTGTTCGTGAGGTCTTCCCTCCGAACCCCTCTTCTAGACATTTTTACTTTTTTTCAGCGCTTCTTTTACCCCCCTGCTCTCTCCCGCCAAGTCGCATCCCCGAGGATGCCCCCCCAAAAGCGTATAGCGTGTCGGCTATTCTCCCTCTATTTTATAAAGGAGGTTTCTTTGCGCCTCCACATTTTCCCGATTTTTCTTTTTTAACTCCCTTCAGCTTCTTTTGCGGCGTGTCGCTGGCGTGCTCTTCAAGACAGTTGCTTTTACGTCTCCACTTCGGTTCTCGTTTCTTCGCGTGTCTCGCGTACTGGGCTCATAAACTGAAGACGGTTGGCAAAGTTGGAGAGGCTAAGGAAGGTCAGTCGCCTCCAGTGCCCACAATCCCCACCCAAAGTACAGGGTCGCCCTCGTCCCCGCCGCGAGCTTTTTGTAGGACCAATGGGGTGGCCTCCCTTTTTCAACCTTTTTGATTGGTGTCCCTCGTATTCCTTTTTTCCTCTCCAGTGTTGTGCCGAGAGGGCGCGTACTCGCTTGACCATCGCTTTTCTTGGTCCGCGAGTGATGCCACTTTTTTTGTTCCCTCCCCCATCTTTTTGATTTTAGTTCTTCGATGATAGAAGTCTCCGTTCGGCGCGCTATTTTCACCTTGCGCCCGAAGACAGTTGCACTTCCCCCGACATCCCCGTTTTGCGCCCCTTTGCCATATCACGAGCACCCCTTACCCGAGGGCGCCTGTACAAAAAGCATAAGTGATTTGTCCGCGGTCCGATCAAGAAGTCGTTTCCCCCGCCATAGACCACTTTGCGTTTTCTCCAATCTCTAAACTGTTTTGCCCTCCGGTTTTTCCCCCCCCTCCTTTTGCGAAACCTAAAGGCTGTTTCCGGACGCCGCTCCTCCCCTCCCCTTTTCCGTGTGTGTTTATACTCTTATGTGGAGAGGAGCGTGGATGATTCTGAGTCTGATTCCGGGTTGTGTCGATTCACGATTTTTCTTCTTCCAACAGACCTGATGATTTGGCCGAGACACCTACACTAGCCAGGTATTTTCCGTTTCCCTTGGAGCCCTGTCTATGATAACCTTGACACCCCCGAGTTTTCGTCTGTTTCCTTCCTCGTCCCTTTCTTCCTGTCGCTTCGAAAATCGCGTACGGAAAACCGGACTCCTGGATGATGTATCGGCCTCCTTTTGACTTCTCCCCTAGAGACTTTTTGCCGTTCTTCCTCATCAGTCCTGTGCCCGAAAAGACTGTTTACCAGTCCATGTCTTGTCTAATTCCCAGCCTCGGGGCATCTCCCTTAGGTTTTGCCCATCTCCTACGTTGTGCGCTTCGAAAACTCTAGGGTTCAATAATATCTTCCACTAGTGATAGCTCTTCTTCCAGCCTTTCCTTCCCGGATTCCCTTAAGACATAACCCCAGCACCCTTTTTTTTTTCGGAATTTTGAAAGTATCATTTTCCTCACGCCTAAATCGAAGCGTGTTGCCCCCAGAGCCATATCCTGCACGAGAGGACAGTGCCTCAAAACTGAGGAAGCTTCGGCCTGTAATAGCGAAGGCTGCCTCCCTCTTTTGGTTTCTTTCCAGCCCCCTCCCAGCTTTCCTCGCCGACTAATTTGGCCCTTCCTTATCTTTTCTTTTCGGTTATGTCCCCCCCCCAAGACTTTAACGAAAACCTTCCCAGCTTTACGTCGCGATTCCCTTCGTCCTACTCGCGAGGCCATTTTTTATCATCCTGTACAACTCCCCCAAGATCCCAGTAGTTCATGCACCCCTTTTTTTTCCTGACGATAGATTTTTTTTAGCTTGGGCTTCTTCTCACCTGATTCCGTTAGTCCCTTTAGACCCATTCGACCTGTTCCCCCAACGGATCCACCAACAGCAGCAAAGGCTTGAGGACGTCGCCCTCTGAGGTACCAGAGATTCAGGCCATAGGAAAAAGTTGCCAGCCTATAGCTACTTGCGTTTGTTTGTATTGTCCCTCACTTCTAAGATCTGTGGTTTCGTCCCCCACCAATCCTCAATTCTCACTCTTCCCAGCCGGTGCGCTCGAGCGAACGCTCCGGGCCATTCATCTCCTAGTGTGTGCTTGGTGACATACGATTAGAGATGTTTCTTACCCCCGTTTCGGGCCTCTGAGAACCCAAGCCCGTCTTAAGTCCCGTCCCTGCTACACGCCTTTGGACTATTTTGGACCCCCCCAGCTCCTCCTTTTTTCGCTTCGTCTTCTACGAACCCATCGACGGATCTTCAATGTGTCTACCTCGAGATCGGTTTCCCGGCATGGGCTCTTTCTGCGCTCGACACCGGGTCTGAAAGGCTGCGGCATTCGCCTGCCCTCTATACCGTCTAAAAGCTTTTTGTATCACCACTCCCCTCTTTTCTCTTTCTCGGTCTTTATGCCTTCTACGTGCCCTTACAAGCCAATTATCGAGAAACCAGACGAGCCCGGTCCTGAGTTTTTCTCCCGTCGGCCCCTGTCTCCTTCTTCCAAGGCTGTTTTCCCCTTTCACTGCTCCCAATAGAGAGACCCAAATAGTATAGCCCTCAGCAGAGGACACGTTATTCCCCCTATGCTTGGAGTTCCTCCCTTCCCCTTCCGAGAAGATTTTTCTTCCCCCTCCTAGCCCGATTCGACTTCGCCGAAGTTGTAACTACGAGGTTTTTTTCACAGTGGAGTAGGTCCCCAGCGCTCAGACTGACCCCCTTCCCCCGTCGCCTTCCGTCTTTTTCATCCTCTAAACAAACATGCGCCCAGTTTTTTTAGTGGATTTTCTGTTATTTTGGATTCTTGCGAAAGTCGCTTCCCCCCCCCTTGAGATCTCCATTTCCCCCTGTTTTCTTTATGCTCGTCTCATCTCCTTTAAAGATCCCCTCCGTTTTCCCACGTCACACGACTTCTCCTCATTTTTTTAATATTAGCGCGCGAATTGACGGCGCGTACCCCGAAGCTAGTCTGTTTTGAAGTCCCTTTGACCACCCAAAAGCCAGTTTTTCGAAGTCTCATCATAGGGTTCACTCTCTTTCTTTCCCTCCTCCCCTTTCAAAAAGCATTTTAGCGATTGTTCTTCCTTTTCTTTGTCTTTTTTTCGGCGTACGAAGATGTACCTGCCGATCAGTCCGCTCCCCCCCATTCCCCCCCTTAACTTTTTATGACTTTCAACTCTGCCGCGAGTATATTTATTCCCCGATTGAGTACTGGCCGTTTCAGAGTCCCCTTCCCGAACCGATCAATGACACAGTTCCCTCCGATCTTTTTTCTTCCCCCGACTGTATCTGCTTACGTGCGAGACAACAGATGTTCGCAAGATTTTAGAACTGTATACTCTCTCCCTTCGTGCTCCCTCGAGTAGAGACTCTCGACCTACGTTGTCGTTTGACTTGACGCGTACCCCCAACCGTTTTGTAGTCCTGGAAAACTCGGCCGTGGAGACTTTCCATGTTAGAAGGCGAGGTTTGTAGACTCTCCACGCGGTGGGAGCGTACATCTTATTTCGACTATTTTCACTCACAAAGTCCCAATTTCCGTGAGAGGGGCCGCCGCCCCGATCTTGCCGTATTCCCTTTGTTGTTTTTTTTCTCCAGACTCGGATAGCTGCTGAAGAGCCCTGCCGCTTACCGACTCCTGTCCGGCGATATTACGTCGTGGTACTCGATTCAACTACGATAGGCCCGTGCAAGATCATTTTTGTCATCTCTTTGGTTTCGTTCTCATTTTGGGCTATTCGGTTCACGTTATTCTTGCGGAAACTCTGGCCCCCCACCTCAATCTTAGTCATTAGGTGCCTGCATTCGTAGGTAGCAGGTCGCTTCCCCTACGGGAGAGTGAGATGGCCAGCTGCTGTCGCCCACATTAGCCCGTCTAGGACAAACCGGAGAGTGCTGACTTGTGGCGATCGTGAGTCATAGCCTTTTTTATTAACCCCGTGGTTGAAAGTTGGAGGTCTAGGTCGAGGAAGAACTCTTACGTCGCCCACCGACACACACTAACACCAATTTAGTTAACGTGCAGTCGATGGAATTCATGCGCCCCACTTCCTTACTGTGTGGCATAGTTTTACTTGGACGGCAATCCACACGATTCCTCTCTTTCTGTTAGTTCCTCTTTCTTGATTCCTCTTCCTCGACTCTGTTCTCGAACCACATTTGCATCTCTTCTGAAATTGTATTTAGGGACTTTTCCAAGAATTCTTTCCTTCCTGGCACGCAGCAGAGGGGGCCTTATTCCTAAGAGCAAATCAGCACCCCCTTCTTTCTCCTCCTTACACTCTCCGATCTCGCTATTCTCTGTCGAGAATATGCCGCTCACCTCTTCGAACCGTATGGTAATCAAGAAGGTAAGTGTTGGTAAAGGATTGACTGAAAAGCGGCGTAGACTTTGAAAGCCCGAACTATAGATTAATTTAGACAGTCGCCGAACATTTTCATCCCGATCTCTTCTTGTTTGAACTTGAGCAGTCACCGCGACGCCCGGAGGTTACGACTTCAGATTCTTGAGCGGTGAAGAGATCCCCCCCTAGGCGGTAGGGTTAGAGAAACTGACTCAGCCAAAAGTAGTAATCAGAAACTCATTCCTCGTACCGCCCGGGTTGGCCTCCACTTTTGCGGGCCAGGTCAGGGTTATGATCCGACTCAACTACTTACAAGCAATTCGTACAGCACGAAAGAGTAAATATAATTAGCAAGGATGAACCAACAATAGTCAGACGTCAGTCTGATCCATGCATAAGTGAAGAAGGGCCTCCCATGATAGGTGACACAGTTGGCCCAAATCAGAGATGGTGCGTCTTTTTTAAACGAAGTGCTTCGTAGTTTTTAGGAGTGGAGCGCGTCTTTCGAGACTTTTGTGCTGCAGGGGGGACTGACCCCTCCCCATATAGGCGTCCCGGTTCTCGAGTGACTTCCTTAAGATGGCCTTAGAACCATATGCCCCTGTGGCCCTGTGTCTTTTGAAATTGTTTCGCGCCTGTCATTGAGCTAGATGCACGACAGCAAGCCCCTCCAATAGTAGTAAAGGATTTCTTCGAGAATCCCGTCGATGTGTGAAACCACGAGTGGCTATTCGGACAACGAAGCCCGGTTAGCTTATCTCTTTTCCTACATCCTTTTGGTGTGTGGGTTGCCGATTTCATCGCGCCACTGAGTTTTCTTACCCTCGCCTTGATTCCTTTAGAAAACTTCGTCGTTCGGCTACCTTTACTTTTTTCTAGAGAGAGAAGGTTTAATCGGGTGCTAGGACTACCCGCCTACGAAGAAATGAACTCAACCGATGGTTGAGCGTAGGTGGTCGTTTACAAGGGAAGTTCTATAACCCACTTCTTGGGTTTTTTCTTCTTATATAACGAGTTAAAAAACTTCCACTTTGTCGAACGGAGCACCCACTACTATAAATATGTCGGGCCCGAGTCCCCCTCGACGCACGCTACACGACGAGCCTTCCCCTGTGTTTTCCGTTCACAAGCTCGGACAACCGTGTGCCGAGCGTTCAACTCGTTTGACAAGGCCTCGGAGTTTCCTGTGCGGTCGATATTATGAAGTGTATTTGGACATCCCCTCATGGGGGGGAACTGCCGAGAGCTCTGGCGGCGCCAGAGAGCGGTTGGCCTGACGTTTTGTGCAGATGCATCGTGAAGAGGTCGGAAATTCTGAAGATTTATCTCTGCCTACCCGCAAAGCGAGCTCGGATTTGAGGGCTGACCCTTTTTGCTGTCCTGTGGTGAGGTCCGAATACATTTTCTCGGTCCGCATTCGATTTCTCTGTCCTTTTTTCTATGTCGTCAGTTTTACCATTCTCGCCTGCTGCCATAAATTTTGGTACTATGGGCTTAGGTATATACAGAGCATTCAATGTTTTACCTTGTTTTCGAGTTGGACTTCGGAGGACAGGTGTCTTTTTCATTGCGCGGTTAGGAATTTCCCCTATTCGGAAAAAAGGTACTGTCGGGAGACTTCGGGATGATGACGTTGAGATTTTTGTTCTTTCGAGACCCCCTATGTGTATTCATTGGAACCCTCTGCCTTAATATAGCCCGACTTTCTGATCTATAGTCGGATCCCACCTCTGCCTGCCCCCATTAGCTATAAGCAATAACCCCCCTTTTTTATTTTACCTAGGTCCACTTCTCTTTCAAGCACTCCCCGGTGAAACTTGCGCAATCGCACGCGTTTTTTTTTGTTTTTCGCCAGTCCTTTACTACCTGAGTCGCTTGCGTCAAAAGTTTGCAATTTTTCCCTTTTTGGGGTTTTTCCCTGTCCTGACTGGGCTGTGATTTTTCAGTCTTTGTGCCACTTTCATATCAAGCACTACAGTTCATACCCCATGTATCCGCGATTTCTGAGTCCTTCCGATACTGCCTGCCCTATGTTTGGTAGGAACAAGATCAAATACCTTCAACTCCGGCTTGACCTGCGCGCTTCCGGCCGGAGGTTGTTTTTTACACATCGATATAAGATTGTATTCAACACGACCCCTACACGTCTCTACTGACGTTTTCTTAGCTAATTTCAGACTTTTGTTGCTGACTTCAGATTGTTCTTTCTTTCCGCCACGCTTTTTGTCACCATTTCTTCCCCCCCCCCCGCAAAAATTTCATACAGGCACTCTCGCTAACCTCTAGTTTACCCCTTTTTTCCTAAGAGATTCCTTCCTCGCTTCTAGTACACCGCAGAGACTGATATTCGAATTTTTCAGCTCTTACGGTCGGTCTTTTGCATTTTCGTCCTTTCCTCAGAGCTTCGTTTGGGTGAACCACCCCAATTCTCTCCCCCTTCCCTTCTAGTTCTCATTGCCCCGTGTCAGAAATTTGTTCGAACGTTTAGGGCGAAATACGAGGAACTCACGGTTCCGTACACCGCTTTTTTTTCCCGCTACCAATCTTATCTACAATAAAGGCCGGACGTCCTGGCCTATTCGCCAGCATTCTTCGTTTTCCTGCGTAGGCGACCAACCTTATCTGCGAATGTCGACTCTACTTTTCCTTACGATCGGCTCACGCCAGGTTATGTGACCCGACCCTATTAGTTCACGGCGGCCCTCTCTTTCCCACGTATCACTGATCCTCCCCCCCCGCAACCAGATCGTGTCTAACCGCACACCCAGAGATTTTTTGTGCCCTCTGTTTTTTTCTCTTAGTCCTCCCGTACACCCTCCCCCCAAATTCCGCTGACCCCCCTCTGCGCGATTTTTTTATGGTTTTCTTTGGGCTTTTTTCTTGCTAATACGTCGTGACTTAGGGCGGTGGTCCGATCTCATCGAGAAACCCCTCGTCGAGATGCTTCGCCCCTTCTTTCGGTATTTTCTTTTGGCATTTAGGAGTAATCGAATTAAGATCTTCCCTGCTTTCTACTTCCCTGAGCAGACCTTCGTCATTTTCTTTGCGATTTTTTTCCCTCTTAAGTTGCACCAGCGCTGTCCCGAGAACGTCTTTTCCTTGTTAAAGACACACCTTGACTTTTTGCAGTTTTTCTCTTATGTCTGGGTATCTGTTCCCGAAGCTCTTCGGCGTTCCATTACTTTTACTCATCCCTTCCTTGTGAGACTGATTCGCCGCAGAGGCTTCGCCCGAGCCCCCCCTTTTTAAGGGACCCCTTTTGCGAAGGGCCCTTGTTCGATCTCTCTTTGGCCTCTTTTCGGAGGCAGCTTGTCGCGCGTGTTTCTCCGTCCTAAAGGTCCACCCGAGTTTCCTTTTGAGGCGTCCCTTTCTCCCGAAAGAGGGCCTCGTTTATTATGATATCCGTTACCCCCCATTTGAGTTCCGAGATGTGAGTCGGTCTCCGCCACAGCCTGTTTTAATCGATTTGTCGTGTACCCCCACAAGATTCTTTTCCGGTTCTTCCCCTCCCCCCCCTGCCCCCCGGACCTAGAGTCTCCTCGTTTTTCTTCTCCCTTTCGTGTAATGTGCCAGTCCAGAAGCGTTTCATACAGAAGATTCCCCCACGAGACGAGTCTTTCTAATGACTTTCTGAGTTTTGAGAGCCCGGAACAGCGTTCGCGATTTTTTCCCTTTGTATATCCCAGCTCTTCTCCCCTCTTTCCTGTAGTCCCTTCTTCTTCGTCAAAACTTTTTTCTTACGACGCCCCGTACGCTCCAAACCATTCTTTCCAGTGGTACGGCCCCTTCGGCCCTTGTTCGGGCTTTTTGTGAAGAAGATTTGTCTCAGGCACGCTGTTGTACGTATGCCGAGTCTTTTTTCTCTTCAGCCCGCACGCTCTGATCAACCTGGTTCTTATTATGTCACGCTGCTTCTTCTTTGCTCTTTAGTTGGTCTCCCCGATTTTTCGTCAGAATTTTTCACTCCTGCTCTCCGCCCCTTAGCGATTTCTTAGGCCTCTTTTCTCTCCTTATCCCTTTTTTCCTCCCCTTCCGCGCCATCCCGGCCCTGAACACGTCG
>Ga0179593_1372438_pt1 | contig 12683 bp, 11 predicted proteins | sample CZODoug2_1_08_16_FD_185931 | JGI IMG/M metagenome (GOLD analysis project Ga0179593, IMG submission 185931) | Vadose zone soil fungal communities from Angelo Coast Range Reserve, California, USA - CZODoug2_1_08_16fungal (PacBio error correction) | ecosystem: Environmental > Terrestrial > Soil >... | reverse complement strand
GCAAGAGAACAGAGCCCCCCCCTTCTCTGCCTTCTGTTTTTAATAACGGCCCCGTCGTGGTTGTGCCGCCTTTCCTTTGACACGCCTCTTTCCCCCTCCCAAATGCTGGCCTCCCCAAGGGTACTACTTCTTCACCCCCAGAACCAACGGAATTCTCTCCTTCTTGTTCAAGAGCTTCCATCCTTTTTAGACCCTTAAGTACCCCCGCGTTTACCGTTAGCCTTCTAGGAGAAAAGAGTTCCCTTTCAGATAAGGTGTCGCCTTCAGGATCTAAGAGATTTTTGACCTGCAGGCGATCACCTTCCCCGTCCCCCCTCTTTTTCTGTGGAAGAGTGCCCTCTTTTCAACTTTCTTCTATTGTCCCTGTTCGAGTTCATCCGTTTCTGACCCTGGTGTGAAAATTACGTCTCGCTTACCCCCCCCCTTTCCCCTGCCTTAGTCCTGCCATTAGCTCTAACAGCCTCCCCATGACCAGGTTTTAGCCCTACCTTGCCTTTAAGCTGACCATGTACTCGTGTAGGAAAAATCTTCAATTTCCAATTTCCTCCCGCTAGATAGCTAAGTGGAACCCTTTCGGTTCTCCTTTTGCATGGGGCCCCCCCAGCGGTATGATCTCGTATTCGTTGAATCTTCGATTGAGAGGAGGGAGGCATTGGGCCCCCTAAGGCGGCTCTCTTTTGAACCACGCATGTAGTAATTGGCCCCCCTCCATCCCGTCCCCCCCCCCCTCCCCCCCCTATGGAAAGTTTAGGGTCACGAGCCGGCAAACGATCGCCATTACTTTGCCGTGCTCTCCCGCTTCTGTTGAGGAAAGTTTTTTTTCCCCTATTCACTTCCCAACGTTCTCCAGTGCCTTTTTAGTTGCTCCCAAGTAGACCTCCTCCTTTTTCCAGCCACACTCCCCCAGGCCCGATAAACCTCTCACGGTTCCCTGACCCCCCCCTTTTCGTTTGTTTCCTATGCCCCCCTTTTTCGCTTGCTTACCGAACCGTTTCCCCCCCCGAAGATTCAAGCCTGCCTCCTTAATCGTCCGACCCCCCGATTTCCCAAGACGAGTCCTGGGGATGCACCCTGAATGAAGGTTAAGCATGGTCACTTCCTCCTTGGGACTGGGTGTTGTCCGTGTTCCAGTTTTTTTGTTAACCCACTTAATTACCGGTTTCAGCCCCCTTTAGAATCGGTTACTGAATTTTTTGGGGTCCTCGATACTTCAAACGTCCCATTTTGTCACCTTCGGAAAATGGTTGCCAGGGGGGGTCTTCCTAGCGAGGGTTAAGAATCCGACTGGACAGGGGGTGTCCCCATCCCCAAACATTTCGTCCCCGGTCTTCCAACCACTTCCTTTTAGAAGGAGTTCCCAGGCTATCCCAGTAGCCGCTTCATAGTGCGTCCGGAAGTCGAAGTTCCCCCCTTCCGTTAGTTTCCTTGCACCCTAGGTGAAGATGGAGATTATGGTGGGTTTCTTCTATCGGTGTCTTCTTTTCGGTTGCGTTCGAAGTTCTCTTGGTTTCCCCTTACATTTCTTAAATAGTTTGTTCCCGCTCATTTTCTTACCTCCGCTTCTTTCAAGAACCCGATTGATCTTTCTTTCCCCGTTCCCTTTATCCCTCCCTCCCTACTTGCAAAAGCGGATTAACACCTATTCTTCGGGTTCCCTCCTCGTCTTGCAGAACTCTGCCACCCCTCCTTTGCGATCCTTTCTTTCCCTTGCGATCTTTTTCGGCCAGGCGGACTCTTGCCTCCTTGTTCCTTGATAAGATTTTCGTAGTACTTCACCCGTGTCCTGAGCACCACCATCATTGTTGTCCGGCCCGGTTACGTTCCTTTACCAAAGTCAGGTGACCCCCGGACTTTACTTCTTTCTTTTTTGTCCCGACACGTCTTTGCCCTCCTCAATTAATTGAGAGGCTTTCCAAGGCCTGAGAGAAGTGGATCCCCTTCTCGCCTGTTGATGTTCCTCAAATCGAGTGTCGCTTTTCGTTTTACGCCGGTCACTTTGACCCCCGCCTCGATTGAGTGTATCCTGGAGGTGAAGTTTTCTCAGACACCCCCCCTTCTCTCCGCTCTATAAATAAACCACTGTATGGCGATTGGTTCTCACTTTCCATTCAGGAGCCCTCTAAAAGTGTTTTCACCTTTCTGGTACCCCCCCCCCCTGACTTTCTCAATACGGATTTTTCCTTTTCCCTTTTGTGTTTTATGGTGTACGAAGAGTAGTACCTTTTCTACCTTCTTCTCCCACCCTTCCTCTTTTTTTTTCAAACGTCCAATTTTTCTGCCCGAAAGGCACAAATAACCCAAGGGTCAGCCTTTTACTCCTGGTGACCCTCCCCCCCCCCGTTGTTGACGGCCTCTTCACCTCCTCCTAGAGGACCTTTTCGCACGTACGGATATTTCAATAATTTTTTTGCCCCGCATTTCCCATGCGCTCCCTCGGACGATTGTCCTGACACACTCTTTTCTTCTCTCTCCGTCAATCTCCTCTTCCTCTCGGACAAATTAATATTCCAAACATTTTCTACCATCTCCGCCGAGGCGTCCTGATGGGTACCCTTTTCAAGGAGTACTCACTAAGCTTTTGCACCTGATCTGGAGGACTAGTTAATTGTTACCAATCTTCCCACTCTCCTCTTTTCGGGCTCCCCCATTGAAGTAGCCTCGTCCAGTGCTCCACCCCCTGGGAGTCAGTCCGGAAGGACAATCTACCTCCATTTTTCTACCTCCTTTTGTCTGATAAGGTTCCTGATTGAGGTTAAGATCCCTCGTCCTGCTACTTTACCCCTTAAGGGTTCTTTTCCCCCCCCCCTCTTAGTGTTCCCAGATCCTTCCAAAATGTACACCCTGAACTTAATTTTATACTCGACCAATCTTTCCTTCAATTTAATTCATAAGATTTGTCAAACCTGCTACCCACCGACCCTTACTGGAGGCCTAATTGCGCTATGAGAATTTTCCTTTGGTGGCCTTTTCAGCGCTCCGGTGTTCGCTGGCCCTACGCGGTTGTGTATTTATCTAAAAAAAAAAATCTGTCCTTCGGTCCTTCTTACAATCTTCTTCATCAATGGAACGGGACCGCGTTTCCTTTTCCCCCTTATTCTTCCCTGATTCCCGAATAAAAGGCCTCCCTTGACAACCTTGTTCCCTGGGCGAGTTTCCTGTGTGGTGACCATCCGGTCACACTTTCAAAAACTTAAATCGGCTGATCGGTCCCTTATGAAAAAGTCCGTCCTCTCTTTTGCCGGGGAACTATTCGTTTTTCGAGATTCAGGTTTTCCTCTTGAGTTTTTCTATGATTTTGCGCTAGTGAGAGTCCGTTGTCCTTCTCGAGCCCCCGTACATTCGAACCAGATCCAGTACTGTCCCCCTTGACACTCCGAGGAGTTCGAAGATGCCTGCTAGATGGACAAGTGCTTTGTCCGGAAGTGGTTTATTTCAAAAGAAAGCAAGTGTCTACCTGCTGCTCGTCGACCCTTACCCCTACCCGTGGTTCATTGGATCGCAAGCACTCTCCTTTCTCCGGGAGGCGTTTTTCCCCCCCCCCGTCTTACCGACCTTACCTTACCCCTGCACTGGTTGGACGTTGGTTAAGGTCGTGGAGAAACTGTTCTAGCAAACTCCTATCAACTGTCGTTTTGTGCCCGGAGAAACTATACCTTCGCCTACTCTCCTCTAGACCTCGATGATGGGCCCCTCCCTTATTTCTCCCTATGGTGCGTGCATGAGCTCCTAGGTCATGTTGACCCCTTTCGCCTGGAACTCCTTACCTGGAAGCCCAGGGTCGGATACCTCCTTTCCAGGGGGATTTTCATTTCAGGTTGGAAGTATATCTTTTCTACAGGATTTACCTGGTCACGACCTTTATCCCAGTGTATCTGCGCATTATGGCTCTATTAGTCTCCCAGAAACCTTTATGACGATTGAGCGCCATTGCACGAAGAATATATTTAATCAGAGGCACCTTTATTCTGATCGAGAGCCCTGCTTTATGAGAATCCGGGTATTCTTGTCACCCTTCAAAAATTTTTGCGGTTTCCTTAATCCTCAGATATTTAGCCGCCGCGCCGTCCGAGTTCCTTTTTTGAGTATTACATATGTTTGGACGCCTCGGTCAGTGGACACGTCAGCTGATACGGCGCGAAACTTTAAGACTCCTGGTATCCACGCATTTAGTAATTCGCCTAGGGATTCGTTACCAGATGAAGTATCCCTTCTCCTTGTTTACCCCTTCCTCCCCCGCCCAGACTCCTTCTTCCCTTGATGTGCGCTAACGACAAAGTGACGTACCGCTTCTGTTCCTGAGATTCCTCCAGTGTTGCTGTTTGAGTTCTGGTTTCTCCTGAGCATTAAGATCGGTGGGGCCCCTAGCCTTTGCTTCCCGGCTAAGCTGTGGAGAGCGTTATGCTCAGTCCTACCGTCCTACTTTTCCATCCCCGGAGTCGTTTTCGGAGGGTGGTCTCCCGGTGCCTTCTGGGTACATCGATGACGCCCTTGGTTATTTAGAGATACTCTTCGTTGAGCCTCCGTTTCCCAGTACGACCCAGTCTTTGACTTACCGACATCTTAAATCACACAACCCCCCCTTCAGAGTGAGAGACTTCCCCTTCCTGCGGCAGGAGGTCCAGGTTCCCCCAAAACAACCGATCGTGTTCCCACTGTGGTCAACTAATCCTTCCCTGTTAGATTGATGCCGTCTCCTTCCCGTCCCCAGGGTAAGCTGAATCGATTTTCGAAGGTTTTATCTGGCAACTGGCTTAGGGGAGGCGACATTTCCACTGGCCTCCTTCCCCATCAATGATGAAAGCGCCCGTGCTCGCCAAGAAGTCGTCCCTCAAAACAATTTCTCGGGACTCTGAATGCAGTTCTATGTCCTTCCCGTTTGACAGTGTGACTGATCCTTTAAAAGTAAGGTCTTACTTTTCTTTTTTTTATGCTCCCACAATCCCTGGAACGTTCCTATTGGGGCGTTTGACAAGGTTCACAGGCAACCCCCTTTTATTTCTATGGGATGCACCCGCGGTGGCCGACGGCCAGGAACGTCCCTCTGATCCATTAGAAACACCTCTCCTTCCCTTTTTTGGTAGAGAGATGCCATTTTAGAAGGAGGGTACAGCCTTCGACCTTTCTGACTTTCGGACTTTCTTCACCTCGTCGATCCGCTCTTTTCAGAGTCATGCAGACTTTCCCTGCTCTAGAAGGACCCTGGCTTAGGGCCATTGTCGTCCGCACTGACCGATTGCCCTTAAGAATGACCCGCTTTCTTTCCAGGTTGATAGTGTATGGACTCGCTCCAGTTGACTGGCATTACCATTCCTTATGGCCCTGTAGGAGAAATTGGTTCTGTTTGGCCGTGGAGGGCACTACCGGAGAGACACCCGCTGGGGCTTACGAAATGCGATGTCAATGATGTAGGGGGTGACCCCCAGCTAATTTCCGTCAAAGATCACCCCAAATTTGCCTCGCTTCAGATTCCCGTCACCCGTGATCACGAGGCCAGCGGTAGTCCCTTTTCCCCGCAAGTCCCTTCAAGGCACAGCCGGCCCTTTTTCACAACATCGTCCTTTTTGACCACCCTTGTATTTTTTGTGTGTGTTGTGTTGACCCCTTTTGGGGCCTCTGGAAAAAAGTTCCTCCTTTAGGGGAGTTTAAAAGACCTACCGTCTGGATCTCAGGCTTTTGTCTGTCGGTCGACTTTTCAAACATGTCGCCTGAGCGGGGGTGTCCCGCTTCCACCGCCTCGCCCTTTCGCCAGAACCTGGCTTCCTTTTTGACCCCGTGATAGGCCCGGCAAACCTCGCACGACCCTCCTTCTCGTACAAAACAGTGTCAGTTCTGGACTCGGGGAACCCCCTCTTCGACTCTTACGTCCCGATTTCATACCCGGCCTACAGATGGACCACCCGATTAGGGCTTTCATGACCGGCCCCTTTTTTCCCGAAAGCAGAAGAATGTTCTTGATCGGTCTTTCAACAGACGAGGCCCGTCAAGGGTGACAGGTTCTCTCAAAGCCCATTCAGCCTTTTCTTATTGAATGAAATAGGTCCCGGTTTGGGTGGACGTCTAGGGAATCTCTATCCCAGAGTCACAAGCTCCCATTTTAATGGGTCCCCGCTTTCCCTTGATCAGGCCCCGGGCAGTTTTCCCCCGAGTCCGGGATTACCAGAAGTTGGCCACCCCGAACGAAGGGGGTCCCCTCACAGGATGGGAATGACTAATTTTCGTTTCACTTCCGGTACCCACGCAGGAGGTGCGCCGCAGCGCTCGTCGGAAAGTGGTTCTCCCCGGTTTTATTTTTCCCCTCCACAAGCATGATAGAGCTCCCCGCAGGTTCTCTCCTCGGAGGTAGGATCTAGGCCAGCCCTGAGATCTAAGCACCCATCGTAGTTGTTTGTAGTCCAGATAGAGTCCCCTCATGTCGCTTAGATAACGGTGGCGGATCCCGGGGTGCAACAATTCCGAGCGCAGCCCCGCCGAGAAGGCCCCTTCTGTTCCTTCTGGTACATTGAAAAAGACTTTGCCAAACTGCGTCAAGTCCTTCGCTGCCCCGTATCTCGGGTAGGCTGATGACCACCCCCTCACTTACATTTTCAAACACGGTACCCTTTTTTGTCCGATACTAAAGGCCCCAAAGTTCTTTGGAGATCAGGGTCCCCATTGGGACCATTCAGTCCGCCTGTAGATCAGCCTTTTCGGGCGGCCCTTTTCTCGATTTGAATGTTGTCCCCCCCCCCCGGGCCGGATCTGGCTTGTACCCCACTCACGTTCCTACGTGGAAAAAGTGCAAAGGATCACCCCACACCACCTCCCTCTGGAGGGTCGGTAATGTCTGCGACCTTTCAAAGCCTGGCCCCCGTACGCCCTTTCTTCCCACCGAGTATTGTTCAGCGCACCGTGGTTTGTGGATAAACGACCCCCCGTACGCCCCCCATTGAAGGTGTGTTGGGGGGGTTGCGAAAAAGTAGACTCCTCCCGCCCTTTACGAGTCACTGGAAAGCCAGTACCCACGAATGGTTTCCCAGGGTCCACCTGTTCTACTTTTAATTCAACCCCTTTTCGCTGTGGTCTGCCCCGGCTCCCCTCGTAGCATTCCCCCCCCTCTTCTCCAGCGCTCGGAAGTTTCCAGAAGCTTTACCCAACGCGTCGCAGGGCCGGATCCCCCCTGCTATCCTGTTCCCTAGGCCGTTACTGAGGCGGTGACCAGGGAATTGTCCGTTGTTCTGGCCACCCTCCCCGTGCTCCTGGGTAGAAGGGTTCCTTATTTTCTGTTCTACAGGTAGTCTTTTTGATCCTTGTCCCCCTTCGCTGCCGGCCTGCGCACCCTGTTCGGGGCCCCAGGCATGAATTGATTAATTCTCTCCTCCATTGGTGGTTTTGTTTTCGACCTAGTCTGGGCCGGTCCCTACCTTCCCTCGTTTCGGGCGGCCGCCCGGCAGCCCTTCCTTCTCAGCGCCTTCCCCGCCTCTTTGACTCTTTCACGCACCGTTGTCTCGTTGTTTAACGAAGGAGCATTCCTCTTTTCCGGGGTTGGATTTTCCCCTTGCTCGTCGTGAGCCGTTTGGCGCTTGGTTTGCCGGGTACAAGGACTTCGATGGTTCCCGCCAGCGTTTTTTTCAGCAAGCGCCTCTCTGTTTCTTTTTTTCCCAGACCGATATTGATAGCCTTTCGACAATCATCTCTCTCCTCGATTTGAGCAATGGATGTCGTCGTCGGTTCCTTCCTCTTTCCTCGGCGTGGTACCACTCAATCCCTTCCCGTTCCCTCTCAGGCTAGATGCCAGTTGCGGACGCTTTTCAGATTTGACTGCCCCGGCGTCTTCTAAGCGTAATCCGGGCCAAACTTTCTTGTCTAGGGCTGGTTTCCCTTTCACTGTTAAAGTCCATTTGCCCCTTCGTCTATTTTTTTTCCCCCTTTTTAACTTTTGGTCAACTGGAAGGTGGAGTACAATTCTCATTTTAATGAGAAGTAGGTATCCGGCCCCCGAAGTTTGGTTCTCCCCCCCCCCATGAGATTCGAGGGAGTCTTTGGAATGCTTGGAAAACCCTATCCCAGATTTTCCTCTCTTCACTGCTTCTGTTTCCTCCTTCCTTTTTCGTGAATTTTTTTTTTTATGCTTTCCCCCTCTCCCCTTGCCCCCCTTCGTCGTAGCTTAGACCAGCCACTAAGAACTTTTTATTTCCTTCTCCTCCCCTCTCTAAACCCTCTGGGAATTTTTGTGTCGTACAGTATCCCTTCAGCAGCCCTTCACACACAGACACTTCCCCTCAATTTGTTGTTGAGGGATGAGTGGTCAGGCTTGAATGTCGGCCTTAACCTGACAGGTTCACCCTCCCTCTCCGTTCGGCGATCAGAAATGGGAAAGGTTCGCACCACCTGCCTCTTTTTTCCGTAAGAGCTCACTCTCTTGTCCGCTGTTGTCGAGGGACAGGCGCACAATTAAACACCCTCACACAGTAATTTCATTCCCCTCCCCCTTCTCTATTCCATCGGAATCAATGGGGGTGTCCTAATGCCCGGCTTCCTTACGACTGCATTCCTCGGTTTGATGCACCCCACCACGTCCCCCCCTCAGGGTATCTCCCCGTTTCCCGATAAATTTGTTGACTCTTCTCACCCTCATCTGCGCATTTAGAGGACCAACCTATGCCGATTCTGCCTTGACGTGTCCCGACTTTGCCCATTTGCTTACGGCAGTTTACCATTTTTCCTTTGGTTTTTCTCCCCTGCCAAGATTACTACTTCCGCTTCCTAAGTGACCAATCGGACAGTCAGCGTTCATTGCCCCGATAGATGTTCGATCTTTCGCTCTGATGATGGCCGAGTCAGCCCCCTCTTTTGAGTTACGACCTCGCACGATTTTACCCTTGTTTGTCGAGAGTTTTTCTTGGACGCGTGCTTTTTTCTATTCGCGTGCGTGGGAACTATCGGCGTCTTTCACACCCCCTATTACTCCCTCTCTTTTTTTCCTTTCCCCCCTGGACGGCCACCAAGAAAGAGGCGCATCGACCACTTAATTTTCCCTTTGCAACGAGGGAATTTCTCCTTCTGACTTTTTTTTTTCAAGGGCCCTTCCCGGACTTTTTTTTTTTGGATTCCTCCCTCCGGGGTTGGAGGAAGCGGGGCTACTTCTCATGCTGAGGAGGGATTCTCAATTACTTCAGAGAAGTTTTAAGCCCTCCTCTTTGTTTGGTTTTTTCTTTCAACCACACCATCTGGCCTTCGTTTCCTGTTTACCCCCCTTCACAGAATCCCTTCCTGTACCGTTTTGCTAATGGGTCGTAATCACTGATTATATATTAGAAAGAGCTTCCGACCCGTTTCTACCATTTACACATCTTAGTGGAACGTGTGTGGGTGACCCTTAATCCCCTTTCCCAAACAAATTCCCCCTCTCTTGAAGCGAGCGGCCGATGAAAAGCTCATTCCACTTCTTTTCCCGGGCCGCTTTCGTCCCTATGGTTGGCTTCGGCCTTTTCCTTACGGTTCGCTTGTCGTGGGCCGCCCCAGAAGGGCTTGCAGTTTTTTTAATCTTCTCCCCCCTTAGCGCAAACAGTAGTCATGAACAGCTCTCGTCACGGTCCCCTTTTCAGAAATTGAGGTTGTGTTTAGGCGCTGCCTTGTAGCGGAAAGGCTGGCCCGCCCTTTTTTCCCCCCTGCACGCCCTCCCCCCTTCAATTCTGGCTTCCTGGTTCCCTCGCGAGAAAGACGGACCCGGACCTTTTTTTAGCAGGAATCTGGTCTCGCCCTTTCCCTTCGCGGGTAGCCGCGGGTTCTCGAGGCGTTTTTTTCCTGAATTTTCCCCTTACCGACCCCTTGTCATGGAGGAGGTGGGGGCTGGTTAGAACTGGGGCCCAGCGACGTTCTTTTGAAAAAAAAGGGCCCAAATACACCTGGGTTTTGCCCCCCCTTTCCGCCCCAAAGCCCCCCCTTTTCTCGCTGCTACCTAGAGCGGATCTTCGAACTTGACTTTCTTTGGAACTGGCCCTGGATTCAATTTTATTTGGTGCCGGTGTGTCCTTTCTTGAGCTTTCCTTTCCCTGTTTCAAGTTGAGTAGTGGTGTCACTCCACAGTAGTCTAGAACCCTTTTTTTTTGATCCTTCCCGGCGTAGGTACGCCGTTTTCCCTGTTTCGGGAGTTTCCTTTTATCCGCATCGTGGACCGTAGCTGGATAGACAGGCTGCGCTCGTACCCCAATGCACCCTGGTTCCCCCGTACAGTCGGATTTTCCATTCCCCGTAGCGCCCTCTTTCCGATATGTAGAAGCATAAAATTCCTAGTTTGCGAGGTTTATCGCCGTGTTTTCGGTCGATCTCTCAGGATGTCCCTCTTATCCTGATAGGTCTAAAGAAGTGTGCCCCCCCTAGCCCCGGTTGGTGGATTGCTGTCCCCCTGACCAAACGGTGTTGATTTAGAGTCCCTTTTGCACTGACGAGGCGTTTCATCAGCAACGCTTTTAAGTAGTTTTGGAGTTGTTTTGATGCCCTCTCCACACGTACACCGTCCTTTCTTGCCTGTTAGAGGTCTTTCCCTCGTCTTCAGGATACAGTAGCTGACCTCCCGCTTTCCTCTAGCTGGTCATCGAAACGGCCCTGCACGCATTGGACTACACGCTTAGTCTTTCTTCCTGCCTTTTCCCTCTCGTTTCAACAGGACAACAGTGCGAATCTGCTGTCCCTCCCTCCCCCCCTCAAGAAGGATGCATGTTGCTTTCGCTCCAACAACGTTCCCCTTGCCCCCTTCACCGAGGACGGGATTGGTTGCTTTCTTCCATATGAGAACTGTGTTCTTCTTTTCTTGGGCACTATTAATGGTCATCGGATTTTTCCTTTCATTATCGTTTGTGATCGAGTCTTTATCTAGTTGGCACGATCCCTTTCTAGTTAGCTTCGTTCAATATAAAAACTGCAGTCCTACCTCCATTTTCCAGGATTGGTGTTTTTAGATTCCGGAGGCGGGACGAGGGTTTCCTTTAGTTTACCAATACTACCATACATTGCTACGTGTTCTTATACTAGTGGAGAGACGGAACATACTTTTTTAAAGGTCTTGCAATTCCTGCAGCCAGCAAACATCCGCGCGACTTCCCCGCCGAGGAGTGATGTGTAAACAGCCTTGTCCCCCAGAGTGCCGTGGCCCTAGGACAGGGTCAAAACCGGATCGTGTTGAAAAGCCACCGGACACTGTTTAGATCCGGCCGCGTTGGAGAAGCTGAGGGCCGGAGTCAATATGGATCTAGTGGATCGGAGGTGAATGGCCTGCAGTAGGGATAGCCATGTGCCGGCCCCCCGTGATTTGGCCGAAGACCTCATTCGCGTCCCCACGTAAATCATGTTAAAGCCCCCAGTTCGGGCGCTACCCACTCGATGGGGGAGGCCGGCGTTCCGTTCCAAAACCGCATTACGTCCGACGGAATTAAGCATTCTTTTGCCCGAGCGACGTGCCGTAGGCCGTCCCCAAAATTGTAAATGTACACCTGGCCCCGACTTAGGAACATTCCTGAATTGCCATCGTGTTATTTCTTTGGCTTGCCTCCTCAGGAACGCGCAAGATTCTCCTGAGATGGGGTATACCAGATGGGCCAGTCGTCGCTTGCTTAGCTCTCCTTAGTACCCCAGTGTTGCGACGGAATATAGGGTCCTCCTTTTAAGGCCCTTGCCCGGAATCCCATCTCCCCCAGTTGTTTTTTGTTGAGAGAGTGTTCTTCGCAGGAATGTAAAGCGGCCGGAGTCCCCATGTGACTTCCCGGCCTGTCTCAGGCTGGCAATCTACGGTCCTAGCAATATTTCACCCTTGTGACCCACCCCAGGCGTTTTCCCAATCGTTCTCTTGGTTCGGGGATTCGAGAAGCCACGATTGGTCAACGTTCCCATTCAGAGTGTCCCGTTATTCCAGGTTGAATGGCCCAACCTTTGGACAAGGCCCGGTGCCTCGACCCCCGCATCGGCGACTTTCCTAGGATGAACGTTCCTTTCCACCCCAACGCCTTGCCCCCATCGATGTTATTCCTACAGGCGCGGCCCCAGTCCTCCGTGAGGGAGGGTTGTGGAAGCTCCTCTACCTTGGTAATGATGGCAAGATTAAGAAGAACGGAAAAGCGTACGTACGGACAAGGTAACTCTTTGAGGACATCCGTCGAACTTTCGTTTGCGCCTCAGCTTGATTATCCCGTCCAGGTTCCTTTTATGTTAAACAGGAACCATTGTTTGCACAATTTTTTTGTTTCATCCTTCCTTTTCCGTATGGCGGCACTCTGCCAGAGGGGGAACCCCTCGCCTTGTTTGGTGACTTCGTTTTTTGAGCTGGTAGTAAAGGTCAAGCCTGGTCGCGAGCGTGTGGGATGCCGCTCCCTCATAGATTTATAGTAACATGGGAGCCCTTTGCCTAATCATCTGTGAAACCCCCTCTGCCAATTTGCCCCACGCCAACCCCCTTATTTTATCCACACCAGCTTTCCGGAGTATCATTCATTTAGGATTATGAACCCCCGTCTCTCCCCCCTTTAGGTCCCAGATAATGGTTACAAAGATAGGGAATGAGATTACCAACTTACCTCGAAAAGTTTTCCGATCCTACACCCGTCCGTATAGGAAGAACAAACATCTCCCTTACCCCCCCCTGTAAGTTTTTTAACGTTTATCGCACGCACATGGAATCTGCTCTTTTCCACAAGATTTTTAGCATTGTTTGA
>Ga0179593_1351259_pt1 | contig 12683 bp, 17 predicted proteins | sample CZODoug2_1_08_16_FD_185931 | JGI IMG/M metagenome (GOLD analysis project Ga0179593, IMG submission 185931) | Vadose zone soil fungal communities from Angelo Coast Range Reserve, California, USA - CZODoug2_1_08_16fungal (PacBio error correction) | ecosystem: Environmental > Terrestrial > Soil >... | reverse complement strand
CGCGATTGGTGGCGACAGTTTTTTTCCCCCCAGTTCACCTGTCCCCCCCGTTTTTCCCAGTCACCCGTCCCAGCCCTTTCCGACACCTTGTTCCTTTCCGACCTTACTAGAATTTGACCGTTTGAATTCCGTTCCCATTTTCCGCTTCCTGCTCCCCCATTTTCTGGTTTATCTTCCGCCCACCGTCACGGCCCTTTCACCCCCCCAACCCCCAGTTTGGACTTTGTTGAGTAGTTTTTTCTGCGGAACCTTTCGCCCTCCTTGTGGGACCTTCCCCCCCCCACATTTCTTTTTTTGGAATCAGCAAGGCCATGCTTTCTTTTTTTTCTTGTCTTGTTTTTCAATCCCCCCCTTCGAAACCTGAAGTTCCATATTTTCCCCCCGAGTTTATCCGTTTCCGACCGTTTTAAGATATTTCCTCACTTTTTTTGAATTCCTTGTTACTATTGCATTCTGGAATCTTTTGACTTTTAGGAACCCCCTTCCTGCTCCACTTATTTTACCCCCTTTTCACCGATTAGTCCGTGTTCTTTAGCCCATGGTATGCAGTTATTCTTTTTATTTTACTCTCCCTGAGACAAAATCCCTGTATTACTTGACATCCAATTTTTGTTTGCTGTGATCTTCTCCAGCGTTGTCTCTCCTCTTTTTTTTTTATACCCCTGGTTCCTTCCCTTTTCCACTGCGTTGTGTCCAGTTTTTTCCACCTCCGGCCTACCCCCAGAGTAGTCTTTGGTGATTTTCTTTCTTCCTCCCTTATGATTTGCACCACCGTTTTTTTTGGTTTTGCATGAGAGTAGCTTTTTTTCCACAAGGTTCCTGCCCCCCAGAATGCCGGTGTTGCGGTTTCTCCTCCTTCCATTGTTCCCTTCCGTTCCCCCTTTGCATCCCTTCGGTCACCCAGGGCACCGCGACCCCCTTTCATGTCCTTACTTTTCGTTTTGTGCTTTGACCACACCACCTTCCTGACACGTCTAGCGACGCTTTTTGAAAACAGCGCCCTCAAGTTGTATTCTAGTACTCCCCCCCCCCCTTACGAATCTTTTCCCTTCCCCTTGGTTAAAAAAAGCCTTTCTTACCTCTCCCGTGGGCAAAGGGCCCGTTTGTTTTACCTTTTCCTGCTCCTTACGGACCACTTTTCCCCCTATGCCCCTGCGGGTACCGTCCTTTCGAACTCACGGCGAGCAGAAGCTTTCATTCTGGCGCGTTGTTTTCCCGGCTACAACCATGGCATTTTTTTCTTGTCCCTTGGTCCTGCCATTGGGCCACCCTGAGGTTCTCACGCTTTCTACCGCGTTTGAATTTCCTTCCCACTCCCCTCAATTATTTTCCCCCTCCATCCCCTCTTTTTCCCACCAAGCCTTTTTTTTACAACACCTCGCAAACTCCCCTTTTCCAGTTAGCGAGCATCTTTAAAGGCTACCAGTGATTTTTTCGTCCCCTCCTCTTTCCTTTTCCCTGAGTTTTCGGCTGCGGCGTCATTCTATTGTCATGTCCAGGAACGTCCTTCCACCGGTACCCGCCCTTCGGGCTGACTTGGCCCTTGACCAACACGTTTTTTTTTTTTTTTCTTGGGGGCTCGGCATTTTCCGCTTTTCCTGCACAACGTTGGGAACGCCCTTCCCATATTCTTGTCCGACCATAAGTTTTTCGATCGCTTTTCACAGTTTTGCGTTCCACCCCTTGAAGTAATCAGTGACTTGTTGTCCTTTTTTGTTCCCCCGTTTGTTTTTCCTTCGGTCGTTGCCTTCCTTGCCCCTGCCAGTCCTTGATCTTCATGTCACTGCGTGTTTGCCGCGATCAGCTGAACCTCACGATCCCTTCGTTCTTTACCCCTCCCTCTTCCCCCCCCGGTCCTGTAGTTTGTCCCTTTCCCTAAGCCCCACATGTTCTTTAAAGTCAGTTAACTGTCTCCCCTGAAGCAATCGACAAAATTTCCCCCCCCCAGGGTTTCGGAATTTTCCCTCCTTCTTTCAAGCTTCAAAAATTTTGTTTTGGTTTCGGCGTCCCCCCTCCTTTTGACGGGGGGATCTTTTTTTTCCGCCTTCTCCCCTATGGGCTTTACTTTCCCCTTTCCCCCGCCATGGTTGCGTTCAGGCGACATTATCGCGGAATGCATTATTCTTTTTTGCGAGCCTTTTCTCCTTTTCCCCCCTCCCAACTGTGTTTTATTGGATTCCCCCAGTGGAATTCCTTATTTTGAGTTTGATGCTTTTCCTGTATGTGTTCTGTTAATTTTCAAATGTCTGCGTCAATGTGGTTTTTACTTGACTCCATTAAACTCTTCAAACCCTTTCCGTCCCCCCCCAATTTTCCCGGCGACCTGCTAATCCTCCCCCTTTCCGTGTGGCACAACTTTTTTCTCCTCGAGTCTTTTTTAACGAACCCTTGCAGACCCATCAGGTGATTTCCTCAAGTCTTTTTTCCAAGCCCTCTTGGCCTGTGGTTTTGATTTTTCTTTTGCTTGAGTTTTTTTTTTTTTGCTTCTTTCTTTTTCCATTCATTGTCTGGCAGTCCGTTTTTTCCGTGACGAACCCCCCTACAAACCACCGAAATTGCGGAATGTTTTGTCAGGCGTTTTGCGTTTTATCCCCCCTTTTTCACCGCATATTCTGGCCCATCCTTCTCTTGGCCGATGGTGCGTACTTTTCTTTTTTTCTAGTGCGCCTGTTTCGTTGTCCGGTCCACGTTAACTTTTCTCAAAACCTTATTTTCCATCATGATTCCTCCACCTTCTTCCTTCCACTTTTCGCTTGTGTCATCCCTCGTATTTCTGCTATTCAGGGCTTACTTTTCAAGATTTGTGAGGCTTTTCCATTCCCTTCTCGTCTCCGGCCCCGAACTGGTCCCTACGGCCCATTAAAATGTTGAGTCTTTTTTTTTTTTATTTATCCAATCCGTTGGTCTAGTCGCTTTTCGATTGCAATTAATCTCCCACCTTTTTTCTTTTGGTCTCGGACCCGCTTACGTCATTTTTTACTTTCCTTTGTGTGGTTACGCTTTCTCTTTCCCCCATTTTTTTTTTTTCTTCTTCTTTTCTTTCATGGAGGTCTCCAGCATCTTTCTTGAACACCACCCCATTGGCCTTGATCCCCACTCGTTATGCTCGTACTATTGCCTTTCGCTTCCCCGGCCTGGATGACAGTTCTTTTCCTCACGCTATTTTTTCCCCTAAGCCCCTAAGCCTCGACTTTTTTTGCGGATTCCCCCCTTTGAACATCACTGATACCCCCACCCCTTTTCCGCGCACCTTCTTCCCCTCCTCATTGACCGCCCCAATTAAACCTTGCACATCTTTTTTTTTCACGGCTCCGGATGACCCCAACCCCCAACCAAGTGGCTTTTCTCCCCTTTTTTCTTCCCTATTCATTTTCCGGGGGACGTTTTTTGTGTTCCCTTGTTGGACTTTTTGATTCTTTTTTTTTTTATTAGGCTTCTCCCCAATCTAGAGAGGGCATGCCTTCTTCCCCCCCTCGTGGCTCTTCTCTCTTTTTTCCTCCTTTTTCCATCGTTTTTGTTATTTCTCGGCTCGTTTCCCCTCGCTTGCCTTGTTATCTCCGCCCCTGAGGGGTTCCTATTCAGACTTCCCTGCCCCCCCGCCTTCCCCCCCGGGGTGGCTAATGTACTTCAGGCTGCCCTCCATCCCGCAGCAACTTTGCCCCCGCGCTGCTCGTGTTTTCCTCTTCCGTTTCCCTTTTCCTTTGAAGTGTCGTTCTCATTGTCGAAGACGATTTTGGTTCGCCTGAGGTGGGTTATCGGGATGGTCCTGGCATTTTTTTTTTTTTCCATGAAATCTTGGGGACCTCGTATTTGTGCTTTAAAATTAGCTGCTTTGTTGCTCACTTTTCAGCGGGAGTGCGTTTGGGTCCCCCTTCTTCTGAGTGCCACGACATGGTTCGCACAATTCCTGTTCCTCGACTGTTGGCTTCAACCATCAGTGCCCGACCCCCATTTTTGAGAAAACCTGTGTTCTCTTACCACCAAGAGAAGTGCCGCTCGTTCTTGGGCGTGTTAGGAGCCCAGGAATTTTCTAAGGCCCCGATTCTGCGTCAGCCCCCCCCCGCCCTTCATGGCCGATTTGTTCGCCCTCCCCAGGCAATTGTATCCCCCCCGGTCTGCGGTTCGTTTCTGGGTGCGGGAGGAGTTTGGCCTTTTCCTGGAACCCCCCCTTTTCCCCGTCTGCCCTCCCGGCCTAATGCAGACCTTTTTTTCCCACTTGGTTTCGTTACCATTTCCCCTTTGACTTATAATCCGTATGGTTTTTTTTTTTTTTGTCCCAGCGCTGGAAAAGGAACCTTTGGGATTGTGGATTTGCCCCTTACATCTGACGGGTGACTCTTTTTTTTGAAAATTTATGACCCGCCTCGGGCCCCCGTATCTGGTTGTTTCCCTACTTCGTTTCCACCGGTGACTCCTGAACCCTCATCTTTTTTTTTGGGGGACCAACCATGCATTTTTCGTTGTATGACGTTTCTGTCGGCACCACGCCCCTTGCTCCACACCCTCATTAACAGTTTCTCGACCCCCCACAGAGCGTTTACCAACCTCATCCCATCTTGCCACGGTCCACTTGGGGTGGGGTTTTTCTCCTTCTCAGTCACCCGACTTGTGTTCACCGGCCCCGTCCCGACTGGGCGTCGGCGGTTTTCCTTTTTGCGGAATTTCATTTTTTTTTTTTGAATGGACCCATTTATCTCATGACCACCCCCTCTGCCCCCACTTCCTGACTGCACCCCCCCAGACCCCCCTCGTCATTCGGCCCCTTGCTGGCCAATTGCGTTGTTTTCAACTTGGCGAGAAGCGTCCCAAACTGCGTAACTGCGGCCAAGGGGAGGACCCTTCGGGCTAGGGCGTTTTTTTTTTTTTTAGGCGCATGCCCCCAATAGTTTTTCACGTCCGGACGCATTTCGGCCTCCCACCCCTTTCTTGCTCCCAAGGATTAAAGTTATCGACATTTCTCGGATTGGTTTTCGCTTTTTCACTTGTACCCTCTGGGTCTATCGTCTCCGTTTAACCCGTGTTGTTGAGGTTCGTTTTTTTTCGATGCCCGTCGGCCCTGAGTTCTTCACATAGAATGGAATTGAGTCCCCCCCCCCCTCCATCCCCAAACCTTTTGTTTCCCCTTGTTTTTTTGTCCCCCTGCCCAGTCATGCACTCTTTTCTCGGCATGAGGCTTTTGCCGTCCGAGGTATGGCGTTTCACGTCGTCGGTTCAAAACGTGTTTCTTCCCTGTCCATAGAGCACCCACCTCCCTTAATGTACTTAACCTTCCAGCTTTTCCCTCGGCTTTACACCTGTTTCCTTCGCAAGCGTTCCTGAGGTGTTAATTATTTTAAATTCTGCCGTCCCTTTTCAGGACTTTCTTACGATTGGAAGGCCCCTCACCCCCTTGGTTTGCTCTCGTCATGATGGCGGTTTCGGTTTTTCGTCCGAGTTTGTTTTTGGGATTGCTTTTTATTTACACTATGTTTATGCCTCTTGCCTCTGTTTCGTGTTTGCCGGAATGCCAGGAGTTGTCCCCCGCTGCCGTTTTTTTTCCCGGATTGTTGTGTCCCCCAAAATCCATTGGCACTGCGGACCCCTCTGGCCATGCTTTTCTTCTCAGTGCTGTCCCCCCCTCTGATGAAGACCCTCTGGTTCGAGCTTTTTTTCGGTAGTTTTTCTTCTTCCCCCAAGTGCCCTGAAGGGGGGTTTATTTTCGTCTTTTTTAGCTCTCAGTGCCCTTTATGTCCGCTGCCTATGGTCGAGCCTTTGCGTTCCCTCGTCTGGTTGGTACCCTCTTCTTTCAACTTTCGGCGGCGGGTTTTCTCCACCACCCCCACCCCCCCTGTCCGAGTTTTTGATTTCTCCCAGTTTTGTTTTCGCGTGACCAGGGCTTCCAGGAGTCTTACCCTTTCTTGCGCCCGTTTGCAGATCTCTTTTCCCACCCGGCCCACTGTGTCACTGTTCCTGCCACTTCCGGGACCCCCCCTCAACCTTTTTTTTTTTTGTTTTTTATGCCTCGGCCAATGCCGTCACTTCGGCCATTTCATCCCCCGGTCGGACCTTCCATTTCAACTCAAACTCTCGCCTTCTTTGAATCCAAGGGCTCCCTTGCTACTTCCCCTTTTTTTACCTTGTTTTTCGTCCTCCGCGCTAGTCATGTGAGTCTCTTCCTTCCCTCTTCTCTCTCGGCGCCACTAACAAGAATCACTGTTTCTTCCCTTCGATTCCCACGGAACTCAGGTGTATTGTTCTTTTCCCCCGTGGTTCGACTCCCCCCAGTCTTTCCGGTCCCTGTCCAACAGGGGCCTGTGCCATGGACTTTTCAAACCTTCGGAATATCCTTCCGTGTTTTGCCCACCGATTCACCATTTTTTTTGGTCTTGCTCCCCATCTTTTTAGGTTTGTGCATTGCCATACATACTTCTGTAATTGTTGGTTCTGATCATGTTGCTTTCCCTTCTCGGTGATGTTTCTTTAGGAAAACCTTCCCCCCCAGTATGTGTTGTTGGTGTTTTTCTTTTCGTTGGGCGCGCCTCAGGACTGACATTCCTCGCGGCACTTTTTTTTCCCCCCCTTCTCCAGTTTTTTGAACTTACGTATATCCCGTATTTAGGTTAATGGGCCGTGTTCATTTTCTCTTGTTTGTTTTTTTATCTCTTTTCATGGTCCAAAAGCATAACTCGCGATATATGAGTGATACCCCCCACTACTCCTGTTGTTTCACCGTATTAATATTTATCGTCACGGAACTCTTGCTTTTTCCACCCCTCCGCCTCCGGAGATCTTCCCCAGTTTCCATTTCCCCCCCCCCATCATGAAACTGATGCCTGGGATCGCGACTTTGACTCCTACCGTCTCGGTTTAATTAAGTTCCTGCTATGATTTCCCCTTGAAATGCGCTCGGTCCCCGCCACGCCCATCAAACCCACAACCCTGAATTTTTTTCGGCTTTAAGCGCGCCTTCCTCCTCTCTTTTGTGCCACTCTGCCCCCAGCCAGGTTCAGTCATGATTTCCTCCTCCTGGGTTGTGACAGCCCCCCCCCCCTGAGCACAGTTTTTTCAAGGCATCGACCATTTTGGGTACCACGCATCTCTGTTCGCCCCTTTTCCATAATTCCCTTTTGACCCTCCTGGGCCTGTGTTTCCCGAACTTGTTGCTTTTCTTCAACGAGTTTTGTAATTTAGGAACCCCCCTTTGCTATTTCCGACGATTAGAACTTCCGTTTGTTTACACATCTGCCCCCTCCTTTCCCCCCGTCTCTTGTCTTTTTCCTCCCTCCTTCGTTCAAAATAATCACCCCTGTTTTGCGCCCGTGGATCTTTGTAAACCACAGCTTTTTCCTCTTTTCTTTCTTTTTTGTCCCGTGCTCACTCAGGTCTCCGAAGTTCCTCTTTTGTGACCCTGTCGCTGGTTTGCGACTTGGAATTGGACCTTGCTCCCTCGAGCCCCAAGTCGCTCCCCCCCTGACCCTTGACGGTCTGATGGTTCCTCCTTTTTTCTTTCCTTTGGGCACTTGAATCACATTACACTCAACCCCGGCTCCCAGACTACATCTTTGACGGCCATTCCGCGGCGCGCTCCACCCTCTCCACGTGTTAGTCCCCTTCGCCTGGTCGTTTTTAACAGCCCAGACCAAATTGAGGACTCGTTACCCAGGGCCGCTCTGGACATCCCCCTTTTTCCCCCACGGTTGTTCGTTCCCGTTCTCTTTTCAAGGTACCCTTTTCTTTGACCGTTTTTGGCTTTTTTTTTTTCGCCCCACGACCTTCCCAACTTTCGGCGCCTGGGGTGCCTCCCCCCCTCCGTCCCTTTTTTCCCCCAGAAAAATCTTTTCCCCTCTGATTAAGGTCATTTCTCTGGAGCTTTCCCCCCCCTTTCCCATGGGCGCTTTTTTTGTCCTGCGCCTTTTGCCATGGGCTTGTCCCCCCCATCCTCCCATGTAGAATTGACTATTTTTTTTAGTTGCAGTCCTTGCACGACACCCCCAATCTTCCCCCGGATGGCCCCTCTTCCCCCAACGCTCAGTACCCCAAAACAGCCCCGACGCCCTTAAAAACCGTTCATCATTCTCTTAAGGCCACTGATCAAGGTTCCACTCTTCCCTCCAGAAAGTCCCCAAAACCCGTATTTATTGTAGATTACTCTATCCCCCCCTTTCGGACCTGCCGCGGTTCTCCGCGAGGTTTTTCTTCCCCTTGCAAGGTGCAAATTCCTCCTTGGTTCGAGACTTCATCGGACCACGTGGCAGCCGTTTATCCCTTTTTTTCGGCCCGTCCCCCCTACCGCGTGTTCGACATTTCTTTAATGTTGCGCTTTTGTAGCGAACACCCGTTTATTCAGGACTGTTATTTGCCCTGCCAGTGATCCTGTCTTGGCGTTTCCCTTCTTCCCCTTCCCCCCTTTCCGAGATTTTTGTAAGCCTGGTTTTTCGGTTTTGCGCCCGATGACCCTGACACCCCACGCCACCTGCTATTTACAGCCAGGTCGTTTCTAACGGCTCCCTCCTTCCCCCCCTTCCTCCACTTTCCATTACCGTGCTAAGAAGAAAACTCCTGACCCCTTCCCCCCCAAGGGTTAGAGCTTTCCTAAAAATAACTTTGGTTTAAGATTTTCCGCCCAAATGTTTTTTTGTGCAAGGCTTGCATCGTCTTTACTTTTGCTTTTTCCCCTTTCGCAACCGCCCTTTTACCTCATGTTTTGGAACTTTGCCTCGGGCGATATTAGAGTTCTATTCCGCTTCCCTTCACTTCGTTTTTTTTTCGTCCTTCCCTCTTGACCCCCCCTTTTTCTTTTGGCCCAGCAGGGCCTTTTGAAACTTCTGGTTTTCCTTTCTGTTTGGGGTTTGTTTTTCTGTTGGTTGTGATCAAACTTTTTTTTTGTTGATTCCTTTCCTCTTGCATAGTTACACACCCAACTCACGGTTAGGGCCGACGCCTTCTTCCTTCCCCTTTTTTTTGCGCCCCCCTGTTTTTGGGCCTTCTCCTCCTTCACCGCCCAAGCCCCTTTCCTCTGTCGTTTTTTACGCCGTTTTTGTACTGATTTTTCCCCTTTTGCTTTTTTTGTTTGTTTTTTTGATCTCTTCTAACCTTTCATTTCGTTTTTTGCTGTCGTTAGTTTTTTTCGATACCCCTCCCTACAATAATTTCGCTTTTTGTTCGGCTGTTCCGAGTTGGTTTCTTTATTTCCTGTGTAACCGTCCTTTCTTTTCTGGTTCCTCGTTTTGCCGATGGGCGGAAGTTCTTTTTAATTATGGTTATTCGTTTTCTTTCAGTTTTGCATCACAGTTTTTTCCTTTCCAATGACATCCGGAGTGCAAACCCCTTTTATACTTCCTTTTTTCTGCTGGTACGCCCATAGTATCTGATCATTCCGATTTGTTTTTTCCTTTTGTTTCTGTTTTTTTGGCCAAGGAAGTACGTCCTCCTCCCCCACATGCCTTAGTTACCTTCCCCCTTACAATTTTCCTGGATGGCGCCACCCCTCTGCAATGATTGTGCGGTTTTGGGTTGTAGCCTGCCATTTTCATCTTTGGGGATAATGCTGGCTCGCACCCCAAAGTTCCTTCCCTGCTTGCTTTCTCATTCGTAGTGTGCTTGTAAAAGGGTTCACATGTTCCCGACTGCGCTTACTTTCTGTTTCCTCCCAGCTCTCTGTAGTACCGGACTTTCGTACCCAAATGTCTTCCCTCGAGGTCCTCGACCCCCGATGACTTTCTTTTCTCCAACCTCCCCGCTAATTTTTTTCCCCTCTCAATACGAACGTACCTGCATTTTCGAGTGGCCATTTGCGTACCACCTCCACCCGATACCCACCACTCGGCGCCCTTTCCTTTTTGTTGTTTTTTTTATTGGAAGCCGTTCCAACATCGGTCCACGGAATGATCCGGGCACTATAGCGAACACACCTTCTTCCCCGAAATGGCGCGCCGCAGCTCAGTTTTTATGCACTAGCTTTCTGTGGTGTTTTTCTTGAGTTCTTGACGGTCTTTCTTTCGTTATTTCTACCCCCTCGCTAGGCTGAAATTTCATTTTTTTGCTATTTCGTTTTTTTTTCCTCCCGTTGTTGTAGAGAGATTCGAGTTTTGGCGGCAGTCCTTCTCGCTATTCTGGTATAGCGCGCCATTTCTCCTGACCTTTTTTCTTCGTTGCCCCCGTTCACCCAGTTCTCCGAGTGGGAGCCTTTTGGCTGAATGTCAGTTTTTTTTTGTGACCATTCTATCCAAGCAATGTAAGATTGTGACATTACTCTCTTCTTCAACTGAAAGTTGGCTGGAGGACCTCCGTAGAAGACTTCTGTCGGCGATTGTTTTATTCGTGCTTGGTTTTTTTCTATTTTTCTTTGTTGGGGTTGTGTCTTTTTTTGGTTTTTTTTCTTTTTGTTGGTGTTTTCTTTTTTTTTTTTTTTTTTTTTGTTATTTTTTGTAGCATGGGAGGCTCCCTGTTTTGGGCTTTTCTTTCCTTTTTCTTGTTTGCGGAGCCCCCACATATCCTTCTTTTTCTTAATTTTCTTGGCGTTTTCCCCTTCATCTCCTTCTTTGTCCTTCGGCCCTTCGGTTTGAGAAATTCCCTCGACTCTTTGGTGGAGGCAGCAGGTTTGTTTCCACCCTCCCTCTCGTCACCATGGTGCGAGCGTTCCCCTTTTTCTCCCGTACCTTCTGAAATCCGCATGCTTCTAAGGGCGTGGGTCTGCCTTGGCCGGTAAGAAGGCGCTCTCCTGTTTCTGCGACAGCACCGCACTTTTTTTTTCGCCCTTCCCCCTTCTTTAGGTTGGTCTGCGGAAGTTTATGGTTTGCTTTGTGGCGATTCCTTTGTCATGACCCCGACCCCCCCTTCCTTGTTAAGGTTTTTCCACGGCTTCCTTTGACAGCTTATACGGATGTTTCCCAGTTGACCCCAGTGGACTCATACGTTTTTCTTTCCTCTGTCACGTTCCTTAAACCCCTACCTTGCGTTAAACCGGACGTTCCTTAGTTGACCAGCTGCCGTCCTAAATCGGACCCCTCGCTCTCAGACTTTGTCGTTTTTACAACAGGGAACATAATCCACGCACTCGGCGTTCGGTCCCCATTCGAAATTAGGTGTACTGGTTTTCGTTCTGTTCCCCCGTCTACTGCCCACCCCCACAAGCACTCCCTTGTAAGTTTGTATAACCCTCCCCCCCCCCGTCCGCAGTTCCACAAGAAAACCCCATCCCCGCGGCTTTCACCCCCCTGAGTCTCGCGGTGTTCTGCCGGCCGGTATCAGGTCCCCCGCACCCTGTTGTCTGGTCACCGGCCAGGACCCCACGGTTTCTTCGGGCGGGCACAACCCTGTGACTTGAAACTTGTTTCTTTTTGCAGGATCAGGTCGTATTTTATCCACCCCCCATCTTTAATGAAACCCCCCATGGCCCCACCCCCCTTTTTTTTACCTCCCCAGGCGGCATCCTTCCCCGCTTTTCCACTCCCCTTGGGTCGGCCTGGGTAATATGCCGTTCACCCCCCTATTGTGCCATGAGGCGCTCACTGGAATTGGCGGAGTTTCCCATGAGTTGCATCCGGGGTTTTTTTTCTGTGAATGTTGCCAAGTTTTGACTGCAACCAAGTCTTCCTATTTGGTCGCGTCACCCACAGTTTCTCCTTCACACCTTTATTTTACGGCCCCTTTTTTCGGATTTCCTTGTGTAGACGCTACTTTTTCCTGAATTTCTTGTTTTTACTTCCTTTTTTCTTCCAATTTCCCGGGCGCTGTATGTTTATTTTTTTTTCGTGTTCTACCGATTTATTCGGGTTTTGCGCGCGGATTTTTCAAATCCCTTGTCCTTTTCCGCCAGGGAATACTCCACTCCCTCAGGATTCAACGGTGGCCAAAGACCCGGTTCCCCTGCTCATTTCGCGCAACGTGATCCCGAGGCGGGTTTTCTATGTCTTTCCTGACTTATCCCTAGTCAAACGTTTTTCTGGAACCCTTTCAAATTCGTGACCAAAATTGCTTCTGCCATTCAGAACGCGCTTCTCACCCCTTCTCCTAATTTTTGGAGTTCTAGAATATCCGGCCAGCCTCTTTTTTTCCCCTCCCATTACTTCTTTTCTTCACTCTCTGGTCCTCCCATTGTGAGTCCCTTTGCATCTCTCATGGCGGTTGAGTTTTTCTTTTTCGAGTGGTCCCGGCATTGGTTGAGGCCCATCTTTGCCTTTATCCTTTCCTGCTCCCTCCGTTTCCTCTTTCTCCCGCTTTTTTTCTTTGTGGCACTGTAAAATGTGGTTTGCGTTCCCCCGCCATTGTGCAGGAGGTAAACGCGTCTTTTTTTGTCCATGCTGTCTCTCTCTCTTGAGTTTTCTCTTTAGTCCCCCCCCCCCCAACTTTCCCCCTTCATTTTTGATGTTCTGTAGGACGGCTCCTTTCACCCCAATTTCCCGCTTGTCAACCTTGACTCTTCCCTCCCTCTTTTTTGCCCCCCCTGGGGGATTCGCTTCTTTTAGGTCCCGATTCTCACCCTTTGAGGAGGATGTTAGAGCGCGTGCTCACGTTAAGAAAGTTTTCTGCGTGTTCGTTTGCTTTCCCCTGTGTAGTTTCGTTCCTGTTCCTTTGCGAAATGTGTCCCCGTTTCTTAACGTACAAACTTTCAGCCACTTTTTGTCATTTCCCCCCTTCATGTCTGGGGTATTTTTTCCTTGGTTGCGCTCGATCCAGTCCAAATGACTCCCCCGCGCCCCCTA
>Ga0179593_1351257_pt1 | contig 12683 bp, 18 predicted proteins | sample CZODoug2_1_08_16_FD_185931 | JGI IMG/M metagenome (GOLD analysis project Ga0179593, IMG submission 185931) | Vadose zone soil fungal communities from Angelo Coast Range Reserve, California, USA - CZODoug2_1_08_16fungal (PacBio error correction) | ecosystem: Environmental > Terrestrial > Soil >... | reverse complement strand
TTTTTTTGTGAGATCTATCCCACCCCCAGAGGTTCGGCCCCTATCGATGAAAAGATGGATTCTCCCACATTTCCCCCCCAGACCGATAGACCTTTTTCCCCCTGGAAGCGGCCATCTGGGCGCCGCAGCCACAGCCCTCCCTCGTTTTTAAGAGAGACTCCTGATTTTTGTGAACCCGCTTGGTGAGCGTGCTCGCTTTGAACCCGTCCAATCGCTGACTAGTGACCCAAACACGTCCTTCGGGCTTTATCGATCGGAATGATGCCTTTTCCTTCCATATCTTTTTGCTCACCATCGATAAGTTCCTTATATAGGTGCCGCTTCCACTCCTCCTCCCCCCCTGTCCCATGACGAGCCATCTTGTACAAAACCCGCCTTTTGTTCGCCCCCATGACTGATTTGAGTGCGATGACCCACAGCCTCCCTCCGTTCTCCAGATGAAGGTTCTAGATCACCCCCGTTTCTTATTCATCGACCCCGTATAACTGGCCACTTCGGGGTTTTTTTTCCCTCGGGTCCCTATGATATTAGTTTCCCAATAGGCGCGGTACGTTGTCCGCTGGTTTGTGTGGACCTCCAGGTTTCCATTCCCTGGTTTCCCCCTCGTCCCCCGTTTTGCGTCCCCTTTCCGCGTCCTACTTCGTGGGAATAACGATAGTTTGATTCCAAGCCGTCGCTTTTATTTTTTTTCACCGTCCCCCGTCGAGCCCGAAAACAGGTTCTCGTGCTGACTTTTCCCACCACTGCATCGTTCTCCCCCCATTTCATGCGGCCTCCTCCGATCCAGGCCGTGTATTGAGAAACACTATCTTGAGATGGTAACGAGGTATAGACCATTTGTTCCCCCCCTTGCCGTGAATTTTTCTCTCTTCGATCAACCCTTTGAAGGGTGCTCCCCCTGAAAATCTCGTTGCCCCCGATTTGACCCGTGAGGGGTTGCCCCACTCGCGCCCCGAGTTCGAGAAAGGTTTAATTCGTCAACTTGCCCCCAACTTGGTTGCCGTACAGCCCTGCCGTCATCCGCATTCTTCGCCTACACAGAAGGTCCAAGGATCTACGCCCCGCTCCCCCCCTCGGGCCCAAACTTAATCTTTCGCAAGACTTTTCGCCCAATATCTTCTTTCTTTTGTCGTGTCCCTTCGTGCCAACTGAATGCACCCCCATATTGGATCGAACCCCTTCGTGCCAGTTGTTATGTGTTCCGGTATCTCCCGGTCCTGGACTTGTCCCTTTTCTCCCCCCCCAGTTTTTGAATTTGTCGCACACGACTTTTCCGACCTCACTTTCCTCCCCCCTTCCGAGTACCTTTCTTTTTTCTTCGGCCTCCGTGGGTGATCTACTTCTCGCCCAACCGAAAATACTTCTACTGTCAACGCACCCCCCCCGCTTTCCGGCACGCTCTGACGTTCTCCAGGTCCAGGACACCAGCCGGACACCCCGCTTTCATCAACTGCCCTGTCTCCCCCCGGTTCGTACCGTCGTAGTTAATGAGCCCTTAATGAATGCTTAACCTCGGCCCCGTTCCCAAACGCCACGGTGGATGGTTAAGAGACCTGAGTTCGTTTTTCCTCCTACGAACTGTGGCTCCGCGTCACTTCCGCTTTCTGAAAGATTTCTCCCCCGTGCAGTCTACCTGATTCATAAGGCACGTGATTTTTTTTCCTCCAAGAGGAAATTTTTTCACTCTCACGCCGCCCCCGGCTCCCCCTGTTTCTTACGCCAGGCGAGGATCGGGTACACCTTCTTGTCTTTGAAATGGATTGACGACTCCCAGAGTTCAAAAGCTTGGGTTTCTCCCGCGACCCCCTGACTCCGTCTGCTTCTCTCTTTACGCCGTCTTTTTCGACCTTTTCGTAGCGCCTCAAGGTCAGTTATCCCAAAGCCTCAACGTTGCCTCCGTTGGGGGCTATTCCTTTCGTGCGTTTGAAATTCCCAGTGTTTGCGGTTGAGAATCGCCTTTTTCTCTTGAGAGGGGGCGTAGGCGAAGTCCCTTTTTCTGGTGTTGGTTTAGAGGAGATCAAATTCTCTTTTCCCTTTTTTATGGGGAGGGCTGCTGTTGTTAGTTTTCGTTTTTTCTTGGAGGTTTTGGCGTCGTGCTTGTTTCTTAGGCTGAGTAGTTTGTTCCCCCCCGGTGAAGTCTTTCCCCCAAAGGGCGTCGGGCCACGTTTTAATGTGGCGTCTGGTTTCTCTTTTCCTGGCGGCTTCCGTCCTCCCGTCTCTGGGGTGGTGGTTGGCCTTCTCTCTCTTCCTTCGTTTCCTGCTCTTGTCATTCTCCGGTGTATTCTTTTGATTTCCCGGAGAGTGGATTGAAGATATTTTGTTTGTGGCTTGTCCCCTCAATTAGTTTGTGGTGCAGGGTTGTTTTGGCGAATTTGCTCTGGGTTCATGCTCTTCGTGATGGCTTCTTCTTAAGTATGTGTATGCTTTATACTCCTTCTTGAGCGCGTACTTTCGTCCATTCACGCGGGTTGGTAGGAGTGGCGCTTGTCGCGTTTGCTGGCAAAGGTTTTTTTGGCGTATTTTGACGGGTTTTTCTGGCTGTTGTGAGCCTTTTAATTAGAGCAGGGACCCCCTCTCTCGCTGCCGCTTGCGCAATCCTACATGGACACTGATCCTAACATGGTCATCATAGGAACCCCTCTTACCCCCAGTGAGTGTAAAAGTTCCAAAACCCCCCCCCTTATTCCCATCATGAAACTTCCCAAGCTTTTTTTTTAACCTGGCAGAGGCCACTCCCTGCCACGGTAACTGGGCGGTGACCAATCGGGTACGTTTGCCCCAATTCGGAGTCAACATAGGTGCTACCACACCCCTTCCCGCTTGACATTCCCGGCGCTGGGAACCTGTTCAGCCCTAAATATTCCCCCCCTTCCATCTGGGCCTGCGTTATTCGGAGATTCCCCCCTTTTCCCTCTTCCCCTCGGCACCTTTTCCCTTTCCCCCTTTCGGCGTTCCATCGGCGACTTCAACAGACCTTCTTTTTTTCAACAACGCCGTCGACCATCTTCACGCCCCTCGATTCGGACCACCCTTGAGTTTGCTTGTCAATATCTTTCCTTTTTTCTTGATTTCACCCACACCACAGATCTTCACAAATGACCGCGCCGGGAATGGTGGGCGGCGGCCTGAACCTTTCCGTAACCCCCCTTTGTTCAATTTGAGACAACGGCGGGATTTCTTCACTATGGGCGACAAACCCTTCCCCGTTCTAACCGGGCCCGGCAACGGGTTGCCTTTGAATGATTTTTTTTTTTTTTTTTTTTTTTTTTTTGGTGGGGAGTTTTTGTTTTTTTTTTTGTTTTTTTGTTTTATGGTTTTTTTTTTTTTTTTTTTTTTTTGGTGTTTTTTTTGTTGTTTTTTCCCTCTTTCTTTTTTTTTTTTTTTTTTTTTTTTTTTTTTTTTTTTTTTTTTTTTTTTTTTGGTTTTTTTTGTTTTTTTTTTTTTTTTTTTAGGGCCCCCCACAAAAATCTTATTCTCCCTGCAGCTTCACAAACCCACTGCCAGGAAGCGTCCCTTCTCCCAATTCGGCATTTTCTGAGGCGACAAACGTAGGGGCTTACCGCCTGAACTTTCTTCCCCCCTTTTTTTTCATTCGTCGCTTCCGGAAATCCGGCTTCTTCACCCTCTATGCATTTTTCGACAAAACCCGGCTTTCCCCCCCCTGGTATTTCGTCCCCCCTGCTTCCCCCTCCCTGTGGTTCTCCCAACGGCGGCCTTTTTTCTCGGTGCGACTTAACCCCTTCTTTCTTGAAGCTGCCTAACATCTCTATCCCCTCCTCAGTTGATTGGTGTGTTATTACTGGTACTTCATGAGTTCCCTTTTTGTTAACGTTCCCGCCCTTCGTCAGCCTCCCCCTTTTGTTATGTTTTTGACCCTTGTGAATGAAGCCCCGTTGACTTCGAGTTGTCCCTTTCAGCCGGTGTTGATATCCACCCGTTTGGGACGAATCCTGGTATTTGGAGCCCCTCTCCTGAAACCCTTTTTTTCTCGACGCGGCGTTCAATCTCGCTTTGTTGGTCCGAAGCCTGCCCAAATGAGAAGTTCCGGCGAGCGGCGCTGACGTCCTCCCTCTTGTTGTTAATATCTTTAGTTCCCGAAACCCCTTTGTTGACGTTGCCCGCCCCTTCCTTCAAGGACCCCGTTGTTTGAAAGAGTTTGACTCCCTCCCGCAGTTGTTTGTCCGAGTTTAAGCAAGCCTCTTTTGCGCCCTTTTTTTGCACATTCCTATGTTCTTCCTCCCGAGTCAGGACGCCTAACTTGTACCGTTGCGTCATGGACCCCCGATTTGTTGTGCCCTTTTGAAGCCGATATGCGCCAAGGATTGCCGTGATTGCTGCCGATTTCCTTTTTTTCCCCCCCCCAAGACTGCTTTTTACTTCGCCGATGTTCCCTCGTCCAATTTTGAAATTGCACCTGTTGTTTCCGAGGTCATAGTGCAGACTTCCTTTTTCCCCCCCTCATTGTCTTTTGCCGATATTTCAGTTGCCCATCCCCCCTTGTTTTTTTCCTCTTCCCCCCTCGGTTTTATCCCTCTGTTGTCGCCGCGAGGTTTCACGGTACAGATTGTTTTCTTACGCCCCATGTCAGGTTTCCCGTGTTTCGTTTTGCCATCGTTCTCCTTTTTTCCGCTGCTTTTTTTTGAAGTTTTCCCTTGTTTGACCACCGACCTTCACAGTCACTTGTTTGCCGAGGCAAGGTGATGTTTGAAGTTGTCCTTGTTCAGTTTTCTCCTCTCGAATCGGCTCGAACCAGTTCGTGTTTACCCCTAGTAAGACTAGATTACTTCAGAAAACCCGCCCGTCACACAGGAAATGAACGCCCCCTGCCACTGGGGCAAAATACCCTGCACAGATCCTCCCCTCTGATAGCCCCCGAATCTCGCTTAAGAGTTTTTTTCCCCAATGTTCATTCCCCCCTACTCCTCCAGCGCACCCTTCCGCCGGTCGCCCTTTCTGACCCAACCCATTCGCCCCCCCACTTGCCAACCCTTCTTCTTCAGCACCAACATTGATCTTCGGTTCAGCTTTCTCAACACCCCCCTCCTGACCCGCGACACCACTGATCACCCCGGATTTTTCCCCCTCCCCGCCACACCACCCGTCTTCTTCTCGCCGACATTCCCGCCGCCGACCCCCTGCCCCCTCCTTCCCCCGGACCCCCCCTTTTAGACAGATCCCCTGACACCCCTCTTTTCCGGCCCTCCTCCCCCAACTCCGACGCCCAAACTATTCGACGACCAACATCGAGTCCCCAGCCCCCCCCCGCCCTCCCCACATCGACACCAGAATTGATCTCTTGAGGTCCCCCCCCCCCCCCCCAGCAACCCCCTATCCTCCTAACTTTTTTTTACTATCAACCCACCAAAACAGGTTTAGTGCCCACGCCCCCCACCGACACGCTGACATGCCCCACTTCATTTGCAACGTTAAGCGGGTCTGTTCCAATGCCCTTTCTGCTCGTCTTATAGTCCCTCTCCTTTTTTATGCTTATGATCCTGGCATGCTTCGCTTTCGCCAGTCACAGTTTGTCCTCGATTGAGTCGCAAACTCCCTTTAACGCAGCCCACGGTGTACGTCCTTCTGGTTTCGCCCGGTAGCGAAGTCCTTTTTCAGGCTTAGTAGAAATACCTCTTTTATCCTTTTTTCGCCAATGGCTGCCCCCCCCTTCCCCCTTTATAGGTCTCAGGTCGTGGTTAGACTCGACCTCCCCTTCAGACCCCTCCCGTCCTTTTCCCCCCGTCAAGGCGGGTGAGACAGCAAAGCCCCCGTTTCTCCACCTGCCCTCTTTTTTTTTTTTCCTCGTCCTGGGACCCTCGTCTCCTCCCTTTGAGGCTTTTGAACGCCCGTTTACTATAGTTTCCGTTTCCCCCTAGTAGGTGTTTGGACCGAGGGTCGGCTGATTTTCTTTTGCTCTTTTTCCCAGTTCCGACAGCTGCCTCATATTTTTGTGCGTGACAGTTTTTAATTCGCTCCCTTTGGCCCCTCCGCAAGCCCACCCCGCTGAAGAAGTGCCCCCCGACCTTTTTCTCCGCTTGTTCCCTGGTTTTTCCTTTTTGTAGCTAGGGGCGACCTTTTTCATTTGCGTGTCCGAAAGCTGCGTTGACTGAGCCCCTCATTCCCTATTTTCCAAACTTCCCACTCAGTACTTTTCCATATCTTTGTCGCCATCCTTGGCTTTCCTGATTGACCCACTCCTCCATGTCTCCCTTGCTCGCAACTCGCGGTTTCCATCTTGAAGTTGCACGGCGTGCTCTCTTTTTTGGCCTGGCAGATCTGTCGATTCCTCCCCCTCCTGCTCCCTGCCTGGATCTTTAACACCGTTGGCCAATTTGACTGCAATATCCCCAATGCGAGTTGGCCGAACCGGCTAGTGTTTTGCCTCCCCCCATCTCCCCTTTTCTCGATGTACATGATTTGATTTATGCCTCATTTTGATCGCGGACTCGGTCCCTTCTCAACCTTTTTGTCCCACAATCCGGGTATACGATTCTGCTAGTGACACCGATTTTTTTTTTATCACTACCCTTCCTGGCGCTTCCCCCCCCCTCTGAATGTGTTGTCCGACTCGCCTGTTTGAGTTGGCCTTTCAGCACTACCAGCTTCGTTTTAACCCGACTGTTCGGCCACCCCGCCCCCCTGCATTGCTGATCGACGAATCCCCTGCCAAAGAGTGTCCCGCGGCTTTGACCCCGCCACTGCCGGTTTATTTTTGAGCCAACCCATCGGAGTAGTTCCCCCCACTCCCCCTCTTTCGACTCCATCTGCCCGAGGGACACGTAAGCAGCCCCCCTCCCTTTTGGAAGTTAATCAGTGTCGTGGTCAACATTTCACAAGAGGGTTTTCTCTGGTTTTCTCCCTTCCAATATATAGGGTCTTTTTTTGAGGCGTTGCATCATCGCCCCCCAACGCAACCCTTCGCATGTTCCGCGCTCGCCGGGTTTTTTTGCCTTCGTAACATCATGTTAAAGTGGATTCGTCTTTTTTGACCCTAAATTCCTATTTGCCCTTCTCTCGGTTATCCTCCGATTGGGAAGGCCCCGAGAACCTCCGTCTTCGATGAACCCCCTGACTTTTCGACCTCTGACGTGTTTTGGTCGAGATACCCCTTGACTGGTCCCGCCCTCACACCGCGTCCCCCCCCCTAAGCCTTTTTTTTTACTATAGTTTACCTCCGGTATGCTGTTTGAGTTTTTGAGTTTTCCCTTGTTGAGCTTCATCGTTGCTGACCAATGCTTCATACTCCCCGCTGCGTGTTTCACGAGTCTGTTTCCCCCTCGCTGAGGGGTTCTATCCTTCTTTTCATCCTTGTTTTTTTTTTCGACTCTGCCCCTTACCCAGTCTGTTCCCCCCCAGTCGTGCACGAAGTCCTCGATTATTCCGATGCATTGCCTTCCCCTTGTTCGAACGCCTTGTACCGCTCGAGCCACCTGCTCCCCGGCTTTAACTCTAGTATCTCCCCCCCCTCTCGGCAGGGTGGGACAATTTTTTTGATTGCGATACTTTTTGAAATAGTGCTCGTCACCGCCAACCCCGTCATCTTCCCTGGCGGATTTCGGCATCGCCTCTGCTTTTTTTTGCCTGGTCGGTCCCCAAATACTTCCGTAATAACTCATTCTTTGGTCCCTCCTCCTCTTTCCAGTCCCGACCCTTCCCCCCCGTCCCTTTTCTTTACGCATGTCAACCCCACCCTCTGCCCGACACCCGCTAAACTTTTTTCTCTGTCTTGTTCCCTATGATCCCCGTCGACCGTTAACCGATCGTATTTGAAGTTGTTCTCACCCCCTGGAGTCTTATCGACACCGTCTCCCCAATGTGCCAAAGTCGGTTCTTTTTCCTTTTTCTGAAATCGGGAGACCCCATTTCCGGAGCCAAAATCTTCTTTTTGCCTCGTTCCGATGGGGGTTTCCCCTAATTGAGAGACAGGCAATTGGGAGGGCCCCCTGTTTACCGTCTCATTGACGAAGTTGTTGTTTGACATCGATTTCCTATTAACCTTCCTCGCTATTTTTTAGTTTTCCATAGCGCCGTTTCGAGGTTTTTACCACCGACCCCAACGTCTTCTTTCCTTTCATGAACTCCCCCCGACATAGGTCCCACATTCATGGAGGCCTACTCCCCTCTCCTCAATTTCATATAACCGCTTTTTCCTGTGCTCTAAGATTCTTCTGCCTGGATTGTGGTTTTGCACCAAGGTTTTCGTGGACTTTCTTTTGAATTCAACATAGTTGTTTTCTTTTCAAGCCCATCTCCTTTCCCCAGTTCCCCTTCCCGAGGATTGGCTTCATATTTTCGCCCCTCTCAAGAGCATTCTATCTTTCCCCTTCCAGTGGTGAACACTTAAAGTGCCAGAAGAAGTTAGGCAGTTCTTCCCTCTCGCAAGAGCCTTCCGCAATGAGTGCATCGGGCTTCCCAATTAATTTTTTTTCTCAAAATCGCTTGCGTCCGTTACATGGGTTCTTTTGTGAGACGTCGTTTGTCCCTCCCATTACTTTCACCCCCTTTCTCCTACACCCTTCTGCAGGTTTTCAACCCCCCCCCCTTTTACTGCCGTTAGAGTCTGCGTTGTTCGAACACCCCCCAATTATCCGTGTTTTTCTCCCCCCTTCGACCTCACGTCGTCCCGATCACCTTCCTTTACTCGGCAATCTGGGTTCAGCTGACCAGGCGTCCTCCCCACGAACCGAGAATCGTGTCCACGCCCACACCTCCCATTCAGTCACCGCTATTATTCCTGAAAATTCGCAGACCCTCGTTCCCCCAACCTAAGCATTCTACCGGCTTCCCTGTACAGGTATGTAATTGCCTTCTTCTCCTGACTTGCTCCCTCGGAACTCGGGTCCCCAAAAAGCCCCAGTTCGGGTATATGTCCTCCCTTTCTGGATTTTTCGAATAGATTGAGTTTCTACCTTTTCATGCATCTTTGCTTTCCGACTTCTCCCGGCCCCTCCAGACTTTTCCCGCCTAAGGCCCGTGATTTTTTATTTGGTAATTTTTCTTTGTCGCCAATGCTTTTGAACATACATTTTTCCCTTCCCCGGCGCCCTGTTTTAAACGGGAAAGTCCGATCCTTTCCACCTTTTGTGACCCTTGGATTCCTCATAACCGTTCCAACTGCTTTTTAATTTGTTTTTTTTATTCCTACCCTCCGCCATGCCTCTGTATCCTTCGTTTTATTTCGCATTTCTTATTATATGGCGTGCGTGGTTTGTTGGCCATACCAAGGGAATTTAGTTTCCGCCCTTCCTTTGATTTATTTTTTTTTTTTGCCTTTAGCGGAGTTGTTCCTTTCTTACAGTCCCCAGGACCCCCCACACTTTTTGGGTAGTTTAGTTTTGGACTTCTTTGTTTCTTAAGGTTCACCTTTCTTGGTAATTTTTCGTTTTTTGGCCGTCCGTCTCCCCCTTTGCTTCTTAGTGTGTTCGGGGACGATTGTTTCCGGAGGCGGCGTGTTGAGGGGTTTTTTGTTTTGGCTTCGGATTTTGGTTTTGACGTCTGAGGAGTTCGTTGTCCCAGGGGAATCACCCTTTGTTCTTGGCCCCGATTTTCCCGGTTGGGAGATTTTGCCTATTCCTTTCTTCCTTTGCCTCCGTCTGTCTTGGGTGGTTGGGTGTTTGTGGAGCCCCTCTTTTCTGAATGCGTTTTTTTTGTTGGTCAGGCCGTTGGTTTGGTTTTTATTGGCGGCGCGTTCGGTTTCGTCCGATTTCTTCCCTTTTGGTGTGTGTAATCGCAATCGTTTTGTGCCGTTTTGGGTTGGCGAAGTTGTGTTTCCGATTTCGCGGCGGCTCCGGTTTTGTATTCTTGATCGTTAGGCTTCTGATGTTAGTCTCCGAGAGGTCTCTTACCCCCTATGTTGGTCAGGAGGTCTTTTCGGTCTCTTTGCCCTTGGCAAGTTTGTTGTTTTTTGACCTGTTTGAAGGGGGTTTCGGTTTCTTTGTGAGAAACATTGTCCTATTCTTCGCGTCGGCCCAAACCCTAAGTCTCACAGCTTCGTCTTTGAGAAAACCCCCTTGACCGACCGGCCATCCCCTTGGCATGCCCATTTTTCGTTTTCACCCCCTGTTCCCGGTTTAACCAGGGCCACCCTTCACCCTCTGACGCGTGCACTTCACCCCTTATTACCCCTTTCATGACTTTTGGAACCGCACTGAGGCTCCGTTCCTCACCTCGGGACCTGATGAAAACCCCTCGGCCCCTTTTCCCCCATCCACCTTTCAAGCCCCCTGCAACTTTCCGGATGGTGACCTTTTTCTAAGTTTCCCCTCTGGACAGCCTCAATCTGGTCACAGGGATTTTTAACCCACTTCGCAAGATTCCTGAAACTAGTCCGCCCGTAAACCTGGGACAAGGAACCCCTGTATTCGTGGTTCCCCCCCCCCAGAGGTCGACTTCCCCCAAATACCCGGATTTTTTGTTAAAAACGATCTTTTTCTCTTTTTTTTCTACCTCTTTTTCTTTTTTTTTTTTTTTGGTCCTTTTTTTTCCTTATTATTCTTTTTATTTTTTTTTTTTTTGTATTGTTTATCGTTTTTTTTTTCCCCTTTCTCTCTTTCTTTTTTCACTTTTTCTCTCTTTCCTTTTTTACTTTTTTCTTGTCTTCTTTTAGATAAAATTCCCTTGTTGTTTTCCTTTATTTTTTTCTTTTTGTTATTAAATCTTTATTTTTTTCCATTTTTTTTTTTTCTTCTTTATATTTTTTATTTTTTCTCTGGCTTTTGTCTCTTTTTTGCTGAATTTTTTTTCCTTCTTTCTTTTCTTTTTTTCTTTTTTGGTTTTTTTTTTCTTTCTTTATTTGTTTTTTTCTATTTTTTTTTTCTTTTTGAAGTTTTTTCTTGTCTTTTGTTGTCCATTTAAAGGATTTTTTGTTGGTTTTTTTGTTTTTTTTTTTTGTGCCCCTTTTTGTTTTTTTTTTTTACTTAGTTAAACCATCGGCCTTTAGTTTTTTTTTTCCCCCCTCCTGATTCCTCTTCGCCTCCCCACTTTTTACTTTTCCTCAGTCCTTTTCTTCTCCTTTTCCTTTTTGGGACCCTCCCGCAGTAGTCCCCTGCTCTCTCGTTGCGTATTATTGGAGACCGCCTCCCCTTTACACATTCTCCATGCTGCCCCCGCCCTTTGGTTTCCGCAACCCACTCCCTCTCTTTCTGGCCACTGACTTCCTACCAACCCCACTAGGTATTCTTACCTACTGTCGCATCACCCTTCCCTTATCCTTCCTCGTCGCTTTCTCTTTCCCCAACGGGACCGTCGTCCACCATCCCAACACTGGTTCCCTCCCCACCGTCTGTTTCGGAACCTTACTGCGGCACCTCCAACCCCCCATTCCGTTTGCCTCCTGGTACCATCGTGAAGGTCTCTGCACCCCAACGGATGAGGAACATTCTCGTACATTGTGTCCCTTTTTTCCCCTTTAGGTCGCAGGCTTGACAAATGCTCTCCCTCTCACCCCCCCCCCGTGTGTTATTGGCTTGTGTGGTTAGAGATTTGGGTAGTTCGTTCGCGACACTGGTGTTAAAGCATCAGTTTAGTTTTTTGGTCCACCCCCTCCCTCACCCCCCCCATACTATTTCCCTCCCATTTAAATTTGGGTTCTGCACCAAGTGCTTCCTGAGCAGGTTGTTTGGTTTTTTGTCGTGTTTGTGGAGGTTGGTAACCCTAATCCAGTCCACTGGTTAAGCATCTCTTTTCATTGGTGTTTGGGCAATTAACCTCTGTGAGTCTTCTATTTCCCCCTCCCCCCCCAGGGGAACTTAGCAATTAGACGGTAGGCTGAGAAATAAACAAGAGTGGGAATAGTGAAAGCGAGAACTCCACCACTAGAATTTGTTTTTGCGTTGATCGTTAAGAAAAGCAATGCTATTCCCATGCGTCCCTGTCGCTTTCGATCCGTGCATAGGTCGACCGTTTAGGTACTCTCCTTTCCTGTACATCCACTTACTGCTTACTACCCCTGAGATTGGCGGCTTACCGCCTTAAGCGTTTCGGTCAAAGCCGCTCAGGTCTTATCCATTGTGATTCTCAACTGGGAGCTTCTAAGTTCGGTCTGGATTGGTTATCATTAATCGAGAAGCGAAGATGAAACATGAACTGACGATACATTACCGAATTTTTTCAGAGATATCTCCACATTTTTACTGCCAATTTCAGAGCTTTAACTGAAGTTGATACACTCCAATACTGTCTGACGTCGTTTAAAACCTGTTCTCTTCTTTTCGTGTTCTTTTCTCTCTCTTCTCAAGATCGCTATACTGTCAGTCATTTGACGCACCTGAGTTTGTTCAACGTAGATGTGAGAATCGCGACCTCTGCCTGGCGTCAGTCGCACTACGTTCTTGTTCGATTGGCGTCCTTCAGCCTTGTGGCGCTAAGGCGCACAGCTATGGAAATGTGAGGGGCCGAAATGTCATTTACGGTTCGGCTGACCATCCCCCCGTCCCATTTCCGCTACCTTCCTCCGTCACCTTTTGCTGACCTGTTGCTTGCCTCCATGTGTGCTTTATCGCTGCTTGACTGAACACCCCAGTTCCCAGAGGGTTGATTGATGTAAACCAACCGGAGGAACAACTAGGGCCCTTAGTACACCCAGGCTATTCAACTCTGGTCAAACCACATGCGCATATGGTTGTTTAAGTTCATCTTTTCCCGAAGCCCCACACCCCCCCGGAATGCCTCTGGTCCTCTCGCGACAC
>Ga0179593_1332868_pt1 | contig 12683 bp, 11 predicted proteins | sample CZODoug2_1_08_16_FD_185931 | JGI IMG/M metagenome (GOLD analysis project Ga0179593, IMG submission 185931) | Vadose zone soil fungal communities from Angelo Coast Range Reserve, California, USA - CZODoug2_1_08_16fungal (PacBio error correction) | ecosystem: Environmental > Terrestrial > Soil >... | reverse complement strand
CTTTACAGCCCCCTAATTTCCCTCTACGTTTTTTTTCCTAGTAAGACCCCCTCCAGACCCGTTACCTCATCTCTCCTTTTTTCCCCGGGAACCACTCCTTTCCATTTTTTTGGCTATCGGATGGCCCCACGAACAGATCTATATGAGCCGTCGTGTTCTATTGAGTCCCTTTCTCCTTGGTTGGTTTTTCCCCCCTCCACTTTTTAAGATTGAAAGCTGCTGAGTGTGCGCCCCATTCCGCCTCTAGACGTTTTCCCCCCCCCAGCTCGGTTTGACGATTTGTACAACTCTTTCCTGATCCTTGCCCCTCCTTTGAGCTTTTTGGCAGGGCAGTGGGTAGACGAGAGCTTTCCCTTCCTTAGGGCCCCCTCCCCTGCCCCTTCTGCGTCGTCCCCGCCCTTGATTCGTTGAATTCTTCTGCTGGACCGAACGTCTTTCGCGCGGGATCCACATATAAGACCCCCCCAAGGGCCCCCTTTTGCCCTGTCCACGAGCTTCCCTTCCCGGTGCTTCGTGAGCATGAGATTTTCCCCTCCCGTTCTCTCGCTTGAGGAGCACATGTTTCGAGGCGAAGGACGCTGCCTCTCTCTTTCTCCCTCCCCCGCGCTTTGGTTTGATCCGTCCTTACCATCGAGCCTCCCTGCCCAACGGATTCTAGTACCGTCCCACCCACTTCTTCTCTTCACCAGGACACTTTCCGTTATTCCCCCTCCCCCACCGGACGAAGAACACATCACCTTAGTATAGAAGACCCAGCGGAGGAAGCCTTTCCGTCTCTTTTTCGTCATGAATCTCCCTCTCTTCCCCTTTCTTGCGCTTACCCCTCGCTTTGACAACCTTTTCGGCACTGAGAGTGCCCGGCAGAACTTACCCTTTTTTTCCCGACTGTTCAAATGCGGTGCGGGAAGTCCTCCCCCGATCGATCGCCCTTAGAAACTCAAAAGAAGAAACCTTCCTTTTCAACGTTTGTCGGCAGGACCCCTGTCCGGGTCCCTTTCCCAGTTATTCCCCTCTACAGAGCCCGTTTTCCCTTGATTCATCTATTTCGTGGTTTTCGGTTAGTATATCTGTGACCACGACTTGTAGGTGAATTTCGGTCTCCTCCCCTGCCCCGCGGTCCGAACGGCTCGTTTTTGGCACGGGTGGTACAGAACCCCCTATTCTTTGCATGCCTCTTTCCTGCTACGAGGGCGTCCCCCCTGATGAGGCGGTAGTTTAAAGCCATAGGAATTTTAGAATTGTCCACTCTCAGGCGCCGCCTCCTTACAGTCCTTTTACCCCACCCCCAGAAAGAGAAAGTCTGGGTTAATGTCTCCAATCGAGATATCTTGATTCCTGACCCCCGACAACGGTAAGGCGGAGTCTTAAGTGCGTTCCCCCGTCCCTGGAGACCGTTTTTCCCCGATCCGCCAGCGGTGGGCTGTTGGAAGGCCCCGGCCCGTTACCTTTGCGCATTTTCCTCCCCCATCGCCCGGTAGCCGTAGAATTTTCCTTTACCTCACCCCTCCCTCGCGTCGCTTTTCACGACCGCCCTTTCCGAGCCTGCGCGAGTATTTCACTGCTTGGCACCTCTCCCGTCGCTACCCCTCGCGCAGTATCCTCCCCCCTACACAGGACATCCACATCTGCATGACAGTTCTTTACTCGACTCCCGTTCCGGCCTTGACACGTTGACCCCGGCAAGATTTGAAAGGTAACGGGCCGCCCCTTCCTCCACCCCTTTCCCTTGTTCGGAGGAGTAATCGACGCCCATCCCTTTCGAGCATTTGCTCCTTTTTTCTCCCGAAGATTCAATTGGTGGATTGGAGCTTCTCAAGTTCCCAGCCCAATTCCCTTAAAGCCCAACTCCCACATTTTCACGCTCTTCGTCCCCTTGGAGACTTACACATATGCCGCTTCCTCCCCCCCTCTCTCCCGCCTCGACTGCTTGGTTTGATACGAGAACGCTTGACTCCAGTAACATTGTGCTCCACTCACCTTAAAACGCATGTTTTCACAGTGCTTCTTCTTGGGGGACTCTTTCCCAGCATTCCTTCTGAACTCTTGAATCCGAATTCTTTTCATTTCCACTGTCCTTCCCATGGGCGAGACCTTTGACTTCTAAAGCCCTGGTTCCGCAAGTCCACCCCCGACTCTCCCCCCCCGGTCCGACGGGGAGACGCTTTTCCTTTGGATGACGGATCGCCAAGATGCCTACTCCATACCTCCTCCCGGCAACTCCGATTTTTGCTTTCCGCTTAAAGGGGAGATCCCATTAGAGTCTTAACCCCCGCCCTTCAAATTCTCGGCTTCCTCTCGGGCCCAATTGAAGAAGCCGGAGCACGAGAGAGACTTTATCCCTCCTTCGCCTGGCCCCCCGCACCTATTACAGATAGAAGTCGTCGAAGTGAACTCATATATGGTCATTTATTTTAGAGATTTCTTTGCGGCGGAGCTATCTTTCGCGTATTCTACGTGTCGTGTATGGAAGGCAGTCCTTTCGGCCTTTTGATCTTGGAGGACTTCCCCCTTGAGAAGATTCCAAGAGTCTGGTTGGGACCCTGCCTTAACCTCCCCAGGATTTTTTATATACGATTATTTTTTTCCTGGCCGCTTTGCGATCGTTAGTCTGGACATCTCCCCGCTCTTTGGCCCCCTTCGCCGCTGTTACCCATTATGGCTGGGATCCCCTGAAAGGCAAGTGATGTCGTTTGCGTTCTCCTTCCTATGCTGCCGAAGTCGCCTTGTCTTTTCTAGACCATTATCCCCGGAAGACGCACACTCGGTGCCGCAAACTCGCCTACAAGTGTAGACCCCCATGGGCCGCTCGCCCCCCGGATTCCAGCATGGCTGCAGCTTATCTTCCGAAATCTTTTACCCCAACTTAGAGCTTCTATCCCAGGCCCCCTGCGCTCTTGTTCTCTGTGCCGCCCTTTTCCGTTGCTGGAGGTTGGTCGGGAAGGATTAGTCTTTCCATAGATCTTCGCCCCCTGCCATTCCCCCCATGATCACTTCTCTCAAACTGTCCCCCTCTATCGATCGGTGGCGTCGCCCTATGAATCCTTTTTTGACTTTTTTCCGGCTTTTGGCCCGATCGCGTCAGCTACTTTTGTCCTTCGTCCCCCCCCCTGTAGAAGGACTGAAGGGCGCATAGCGCTGTCCCTCCCCACTGATTTTTTTTTGTGCCTGTCTTTTAGCTGATCCTTTCCGCTGATGAGAAGGAGTGTCGTCCCCCCCTTGACTTGTCTGCCGGATCTTCGGTTTTTGACCCGTCCTCCGACGCTGCTCGTTTCGATCTCGTCATAGCGGGCTCACGGCTTTTTTGAGCTGGCGGTATGTCTTCCGCCCGGTCGCTTGTCTCCCACGCCCCTTGCTGCAGGACCCCGTTTCTCCATTTCCTTTTGTTTCCCCACGTCACCGGATTTTCTATGTCAACTTAAATTATTCTTTCATTACTTCCTAGTACTCTAGAGTTAGCGGGGCCACCCCCATTTTCCTTCGTTCTTTGAAGAGGGAACTTTCCAATCCCTCACGTTGCACTCTCCAGAGTAATGCTGGCCTGCCAACAAAAAAGCCCAATTCAATACGTCCCAGCCGCTTTAACGTACCCTGCGTCCCCTGTAGACCAATACCCTCTTGTTCCCCTGCCCCGAAGGTTTTACGGCTCTTTCTCGGGATTTCCCGCCGCTTCTCCTTAAGGCAAGTCCCAGACCACAGGCTATTCGGCGCTCTTATTCGAGTAATTTTTGACTGACCGAAGCGCGCTGGACCGGTTTTTTTTCGTTTCCTGTGCTGTCGTCGTCGGCAGTTTTGAGTACCGACCTTCCCGGATGTCACCTTTGGAAGAAATATCTGTCGTTCTTTCCGGCTGATTTTCTTCAAGGCTTTTTCCTTAAAGGCCCTTGCATTCATTCGCCATTTTTGGCATTTTTTGATCTTCCATTCCGGAAATGTCCTCCGTAGGGATCCCCCGAAGATGGGGCTTAGCACCTTGGCTTTCATGCTTATGGGTTCGAGGATCCAGTTGTTTGGATCCGCCTTCCTGATGGTGTTTGGCTGTTCGTGAAATATCCTCTTGACTTTTTGAGTTTATACTCTTTCAGCCCGGATCGTCACAATCTTTCGACTTAATTATGTTTTCTTCTCCTTGGTTAGAAGTAGGAAACGTCTGGCTCCTCTAACGGATGGACCTCCCGGACGCTCTCTGCCAGTCTTTTTTTTTGCCCCTGCGTCCCGAAACGTCTTGACCTCAGGGGCAGATTTGGAACTGCCTCTCAACCTCTTTAAGCCGGCCACCGACGAGTGCTAGGACGCAGCTTCTTTCGTTCTGGAACATGCATTCGGAAATTTTCTTTGACTCGGGACCCACGCCCTTTCCATTACTCCCCTTTAGTTTTTGTAGCGCTGGACGACAAGTTTTTCTACTTTTTGAAATCGAAGATTATTGGGTTTTTCCTTGTCCCGTCCTCTCTGGACTTCCTCACCTACCCGCGCTCCTCCCCCGCTGCAAAGCAGGCTCACGTGTGTTCCACCAACACGGGGTAACTCCCAGCGTGCCCCCAGTACTGTTCCGAATATGAAGGCCGCGCTATCTGATAACTGATCCGATTTATACGAAAACCAGCGACGGCGTCTACCGGCCACCTGCTCTTAGGCGGGGTCCCTTTTTCTCTAGTCGTCTTTCGGGCTTCTCGTGGTGGACATTCGATATATATATTCCCACGTTTTGTTTATCTTGACTCTCTTCGTCCCACCCTCTACGGAAAGAAATTCGATCAATTGCCTCCCTCCCCCCCCCTCTACAGAATGTTTTCTTTGTAGTACAAAATCCCTCGTAGTACTTTGGAATCCCTATCGGTCATAGGTCTACCTTTTGGTTTTTCTTCCAACTACTAGGGTGAGGGATGATTCTTCTCCAAGCAACGTGTATGGGGAGTCCCTCCTGTGACGGCCTAAATCCTTAGTCAACTCTGGATACGTTCCCTCGATTGGAACTTTTAACACTCCCGAACGCCGTGGTCCCCGATCCCGGCTTATCGCAGTCAATGCTCGAACTAGCTTCCGACACCCGGCTTGGTCTTTTTCGATTTATCATTCCTGCGCCTCCGTTAACCCAGTTAAAGACCCTTTGCGAATAGTTGCGCTCCCCCCCCCTTTTTCTCGTTCTTTCGGCGTTTCCTCCGACTCCCTTTTCTTCTCACGTGGTCTTGGAAGGAGTCCGACCATTGCCTTTTTGTTTCTCTGCCGCTCTCGCTCTATTCGAAACTTCTTCTTTCAGTTGTCGCCGGTAAGACCCCCCCATATACAACTCGTCTTTCCCCCCTCCCTGACCCCAATATCGCAGACTTATCCACCTTTTGTTTTTTCTATAGAAGACCATTGAAGCCGAGGGCATTTTCCTGGTAGCTTGTCCCGAACGACATACCCTGTTCATCCCCTCTCATCTTCTCGGCCATCGTTTCCTGGGAGGCGATGTAGGTCCCCTTCCGAGGTAGAACACCTCTCTCTTGCGTCCCCCCGACCGGTTAATAAGATCCTCCTCCGCCACCCTTCCCAACGTCAAGGATCCAGCCCTCTCTTCGGGGGTTCTTTTCCGCCTAGGTTCCACTCTTCTTTCCTTAGGCGTCCTGCCCTCCGTAAGGTAGCTCGCCGTATCCTTCCGCACCTTTGCCTTCTGGGAAGGGGTACGTAAGAACGATTTGGGATATACCTTGTCCGGGCTGGCCGTTCTTGACTCGGTCAAACAGTTTCTGCCCGGTTTCGTGTCAAACTCTTTCTGGTCTCGCCGGCTGTCCCCCTCTTCCATTCTCACGTAAACTCCTCCTAAGCGGGTCGAATTCACCCAAAATCTGAGTCCTCCGTCCCTGACCCTGATGTTCCGCAGTTAGGGCTTGTGCGTGGAACCTGACATTTCGAGAAAGAACTTGTTTCGTATCATCCTAAGGATTTCGTCGGCCGGGATGATCAACTCTTCCAGGGTTGAAGAATCTACAGGTTCGACCGAGATTTCTGTCCTTCCTTCGGTACGACAGAATTCTTTCAGATCCGTATAATTCCACTGACCCTTAAGCCCCTCAGTAAATACTGCATAAGTGGTCCCCGACGACGGATCTGATTTTCCGCTCAGAACCTCACTCCAAGTACACAAGACCCTTCGTCGCCAAGGCAGGGACTAAGAGGCCTAGAAGAAATTAAGTTTCCGGACACGTTCGAGCCCTCTTGGTTCCAAGTATGAAGAAATTTACCCCTCCAACGGATTCCCTTTCTGCAACCGCCCCTGAAGAGCGTCCTATCATTTACCGGGGATTTCTCCTCCAGTGCCTGTCTTCTTTCTCCTTGATAAGGTCCCCCCCCCCCCCCCCCCCCCCCCCCCCCCGAGAAAAGAAGGACTTTCCCTCTTTTACAAGTTCCTTACCTTTGCCGACCAAGAAAAGCTCGGGATCCTGCCTGCGTCTCCCCATCTCGAAGTTTTTCGTAGACCGCCGTTCAACTCATCTCATCCCCGCCAGCCCACAAAACCATTCTTTGGACGGTGGAGGCGTGCGGTGCGATGTATCGCTCGCTCTGGTCTACGTAGCGCGACGCTTCACTCTTTCGAAGGCTTGTTCTCCAGAGACCCTCCCTGCCCCGACCTCTCGTAGTTTTCCAGTGACGTGAGGGGATAAGAAGCGCAGTTCAGAGGGAGGTCTGAAATCTTTTACTTAGTCCGCGCGTCAACGGGGCCCCAATTCGACCGGTCTAAGTCACCCTTTCAGAGAATTCCCTTTTCCAAGTTGAGATACGCGGACCCGCGTACCACACGGTTTACTGCGGTCAACGTCCCGAGCTGGGAACCCCGTAGAGCAAGGCCAGGCGATTCGGCCTTTAACTAAGCCCACTGTACCACCGCAGATCTATCTCATACTTGGTTACCAAGAACCTTCCGCTTAAGATAGCCGCCTATTCCTGTGTTTAGCCGTCCCCCGTTTCAATGACTTCTTCCGCGTGATAGACGATCGAGGGAGCGGAGGTAAGAAGATCCCAGGCGATCCCTGACTCTCCGAAGCTTCGAGTCTCCCAGAAGCAGAACGTGGAGACGTGGGGCAGATAGGCTCTTGCCATGGCGGCTGAACATTTTTCACTGCGGCCGATGAATCATTTAGACCAGGTGGATTAATCCCCACCTCATGACCAATGACTATAATGAAATATTGTTAAGCGGAGCTTCTGACATTTCTTGCTCCCCCCTTCCGATTTTCTGCCTTGAGCCGGCCCAAATGGGTTTACCGAGGCAAGAAAAAGATCATGAGACTCCGCGCCCCCGCCAAGCCCTGGACCCGGGAGACAGCCCCGCTTGGGCGAGCCCCCTGTGCCATGGTTGCTGTTTCTTATGCAAGTTACCTGACCAACTTCGCATTGTAGCTTGGGGAGACGTAGCCCTGGTTTCTAGATGACAAAATTCCGAATAGAATTAATCCTCGCACAGATTCGAGAAGGTTCTCCCCCCCTATAAAGTTCCCATGGAAAGATTTTTGGATTTTGCCATGACTTTATACGGCTTCCCCCTTCGAAAATATGAAACTCTCCTCAGAGATTCTTACGCGGGACGAAATCTTCGCTTTTCTCGTTGATAATTACTCCCCTGGACAGGTTGTTGTCAGGTGGGTGAAGTTCTCTTTTTCTTTCGTTAGAGGGAGCTATTCGCCTTTTCGCCTTCGAACCCCTCCCATTCTAATCGGCCATGCATACAGTTGGGGGTAGTGTGGAGTAGTCGCTAACCCTCTATGTCCGGGTGGCCCGAAATTATTCCCCTTTCCGGCCGAGTTATTCTACGAAGACGTTAGGGCAGCGTCAGGGCGGACTTCGGAACCGTATCTTCGGAATGATTGGGGGATTTCCTGCTAGCTTTCCTATTGCTCGTTGTCATAGCGATTCAGTCGAAATAGGAGCCGAAATGTACGTGATTCTTAGGTTAGACACCGATCCCAGATTAGTTTTGCGCTTCGAAAGACCTTCATGCTCTAAGTAGCCATTGACGTTTTTGCGAAGGGATGTTCTTTCCTAGAGAGTGTTCTCCTTTCACCAATCTGCATCTTTTGCGGTCATCGTGACCATTTTACCAGGTTGTCACCCCCCCCCCGGTGGAATTACCACCCCAGTAACGCTCTTTCTTGTCGCCTTCTCATTATCCCGTTGCTGAGTTCGTGGATTCACCCTTTGCTGGGGTTACGGGGGCCTGGATCAGCCCGGACAAGTGGGCCGTATCTCTTCTCTCCTCTAGCATTTCTCCAGTGACCATACCCCCCCTTGTTCGACTTTCTCCTCGCCGTCGACCTCTTGAAATGAGCCCCCAAATAACGATATTCCTTCCCCCCTTGAGTGAAAAACAAATGTTGAGTTCCCACCGTTACGTCGGCGCCCCCCCTAAGCCCTCTCCTGGATCCCGTCCACCTTTTGACCGTCCTGAACGGGATTCTTGCCTTCTGCTCGTAGTTTTTGAAGGCGCTCCCCTGCAATCCGCCACCCCACGGGTCTATTCCGGTTTTGTGAATTGCCCGTATTTCTGAAGGATGGGGTACTTCCCCCGAAACATTCCGGTTCTCATACGACCGCCTCCCTCTGTTACAATTCCCCTTGGCCTCCTGGTAATGAACAGCTTTCCCTTGATAATTTCTCACTCTTCGGACACAGAGGATTCTTAGGACCTTCCCCCTGTCCGGCCAGAGTGGACCCCCTGTGGGGAGGCGAGCCACGTAATCTGTTATGCGTCCTTTTTGGGCTTTCTCTGGCTCGAACGAACTGTCACTTTGTGACGCGCTGATTCGGATTTTTTTTGGTCTACGGACTTCTTCAACGTTATACTCAGATTCGGGGCTCTCTCTGGGAGCGGCAGGATCTTCACTCCTCTCGAGTATCCGAGGTTCCCTTCTTTTTTCTTTTCTCTGGCCTCTTCGCACTGAGTGATCAAAGCGTTCGGCCCATCGCCTTCTCTCAGTACGACGACAGTTTTTGGCAGATGCTGCCGGGGCAACGACGTGCTCCTGGTCCCTCTTTCCCGTGGATCCTTACGTCTCATTTTTATTTTTCCCTCTTTCCGGCCAGACTCCGATCTCCGCCGAGTCGCGGCACCCCTGAAGGCACGTCGCGTGTCTCGGATCGTTACTACAACTTGTTAGCTCGCCGCGGCTTTTAGATAAATCTTTTTAGACCTCGTTTTATCTGGAGTGGATTTGTTTAAGTTCCCAGAGTCTATGTAGATCCAGGACCCAACCCGCTGGAACTTCGCCCGGAGTCCAGTGATTCCCAAAAAGCATCCCCCAGCGGCCCGTTTTCGCCGATCGCGCCGCTACCGACAGAGCTTCCGATACTATACCCCCATCTTTTCTTCACGTCCGAGACGCCCCCCACCAGCCCTCCGGACGTGAGTGGTTCCTCCAAGCAGATTGAGGCAGTTCCCTTCCCAGTGGATCGGCTTCGAATCGTTCGTTCCCTTTTTGTATTGAGCGTGGGGTCCCTATGAGATCTTTTCTCCCCCTACTTTGTTGGGAGTCATATGACCTGATATCCAGACAGACGACGAATTCCCGACCTTTCCCCACACTTTCCGCCCTCCTCATCTCCTCATGGGGACGTTTAGTCCCACCCACTCGTCCGCTCGTCTGGGGGGGCTTTCCGGTTTGGAAGCAACTGTCTCTCGATTCCTCTTCGGGTGGGCCCTTAGGAGCGACTGTCGCTACGGTCCCGCTGTTTGCGGGCCATGCAAACGGGACGTGCGCCGGGCTCGCTCGGGGTTCCCCGGGCCCCCATCGTCTTGCGAGGGACCTACCCCCCCCGCCAACTATCGGGTCCATTTCGTACCCGCTTCTCTTTCCGACCGTCCTGTCCTTCTCGCGACCTGCAGGTAGTCCTATCGATTTACCGCTTCCTAGAGTAGCCCTAGTGGTCATCGACCCTTTTCGGTGTTACTTAAGCGGATGGTCCACGAATCGTTCGCTGCTAGACAGTTCCCTACCCTTCTTCCTCTTGAAGCACTTTTAGCCCCCATCCGTATGTTTAGATCTCCCTCCGGCGATGGCATGACTATTCCGAGCGCCTTCTGATCACTACTTTCTTTGAACCGTGACCTCGAGCGGTGTTGGACTCCCCTTACGTCTTCGACTCTTGGTCCGCGCCCCGGATTAGACGTGTTCGCTTAGACCCCCACATTTTTATGCCCACCAAGAATTAGGTTACCCGTAAATCCCCCCTCATGACGCAGCAACCTCTATCACGGTTTGTTTCTCTGACGACAAAGTCGCATCCCCTATAGAGAGGTCCCGGTTGACCGTAAGGTTCCTATCCCGAAACGAGTGCCCAGAAGATGGTATGCTGACCTCTTTCATTAACAGCCCCTGGCAGTAGATTCTCTCTAGATTTTGACACTTTATGGCGTAGTGTCGTCACTAGGTTGACACGCGCCTTCTCGGAAGTCCGCCCTACGACATATCCTTCTCCCTGTTTTCATGAGGCCCTTCCCCGACGGCCACCAGGACCCCCTTTCCCTCCCGGGGGGGCCTCAATTTCGATTGCTGGTGTTCCTGCGTATTTTCGAGCTGTTTCTCATCACCGATTTATTTCCGTAGGGTCGTATAGACGTAAAATCCGTCACGTCGCTAGATTGCCGTTTCCCTGACTGACGAATAGACTTGAAGCACATTTCGGTGGATTCTTGCAAGATTCCCAGACTCTTTGTTTTCCTTTAATCAGGTGCATCGTGGGTCTCCTTTTCTGACTATGTCTTCACACCATGATTTTCCTCGTGGCTCCGCGTTCATCTCTCAGTCATTCGACTAGTAGCTATCTCGCATGGCCAAGTTGTCCTGTTGTTAGAGTCAGCTCGCTCAAGTAAAACCACGACAGCGGGTCTTCATTGTTTCAAAACCCCGCAACGACCTGAGTACTTTTTCCGATGTGCTAAGTGATGAAAGCCGACTGCTTTTCAAGTGTTAGGTCATGATAGTTCTCACTTTTTTAGCCTTGAGCCCAGTTTCTCCGCGAAGCTCGAGGGGTTTCGGCATGCGCACTCGACGGGATGACTATGTAGACCCTCAGTGCCTTCCTCTCAAAGGCGCTACTCATCCCTACCCTGACTTTACTCCAGACCCCCGCTCTCGACGCTACTTGTCCCGATCCTGCGCCATTATCCGGCCTCGTGTAACTGCCGGCCCACGCCCTCTGGGACACCCGACGGCTCTGGTGCTCCCACCGCTTCGGAAATGCACTTCCACCCATTTACCAGCCCAATCCTCGAGCAGGCCCGTTGAGGATTGAATTCTCGCCCCATGACGTCCTTCTACCCGTTTGATACTCTCCCTACGAGATCTTGAACAGTCCAGTTTTTTTCCTGCCAGTTTCTTCCCCCCGTGAACCTTTCTCGAATCAGGTTCTGGGAGTACCTATCCTCCAAGCGGAAATCTCACTGGTCGCCATGTTTAGACCCCGATCTCTCATTTTTTTTTTTAGTTTCGATGGGATCGACTCTCCTTTCCCCGACCTAAAAGGACTTCCCCCCCGACCCTTTAACCCGCGCCTTGCCCACGGTGCCGAACACTAACAACCCCTCTCCACGGCAGTCGCCCCCGCCTGATATCGTTGATCCTGAGGTATGAAATCTCTTAGGTACAGGAACCTCTAAACGAAGGGCCGCACTCACTTACTTGTGGCGACAGTTGGCATGGGTGTTCTAGGAGAGGAACTCTCAGATTTCCCGAGTCTTCTTTGGTAGAATGTGGCGCACGAAGTCGGTGGGCTCAGTTAAGTTTCCCTTCGCCGGGACAAGTGCACAAGAGTCCCTTGCTGGCCGTGACGTGAGTCTCTCCCTCAGATCCTTTTTTCACCCGGCCGCGCGGCTTTCCTCCTAGCTCTTGGGTCATTTCACTGTAGACTGTCAGCAAGCGACGTCTCGAAGACTGCGCCAGCCCCGCTTTCCGATTACTAGGTACCGGGGAGTACAGGTTGGGGCTGATACGAACGCCGCACTTCCGACGTTTTGGATCTGGGAAAGACATGGACGCAAGCATGCCACTGACGTCCGATTTCCCTCTGGAGAGTTACCACGCAACCGTCGATAAGAACGACAATCGTCTTCCGCGTTAAGCTCTAATTCAATCATAGTGTGTTTGAGTCCGCGAAGGTACTCCCTTCTCCCGCCGATCCGTTATGAAGGTTTTTGTCGACGACCAAGGGCGTCATCGCCGGATGTCGGATAGTTCTACTGTCTTCCGGTCCAATTAGCTCCCTCCAGCCTATTCGCCTTTCGCGGCTCGATTAAGCATCGACGACATGGAACTATATTTTTCCCTACTTCTCCCCCCCGCATCGTAGCTTTCGTCTGGCCGTCGGCTTCTGTAGTTCTGCTAGGCCACACCCTTTCCAGCCGGCCTCCCGCCCTGAGGGGGAAGACGACCCGTTGAGTCGCTCTGATGGGAGGCCTCATCCCGGTGTTTCCTTTTTTTACCTGTATTGTTAGCCCTTCGAGGTATATCTTACTCAACAAACAGTCCCCTTCCCCTCCGCTTCCTTCGCCTTCTCCTGTACAGACAAGATTCTGATCCCTACCCCCTCCCCCACACCCCGTGTCTCCAGATGATTGGGCTTGGAGGAGGAGGTTCTCATTAGATGCTGCGGTCTCGCTAACGCAAAGCTATCCTCTTTATATCGATGTCGTTGACTCCTTTAGCTGTTCT
>Ga0179593_1276388_pt1 | contig 12683 bp, 14 predicted proteins | sample CZODoug2_1_08_16_FD_185931 | JGI IMG/M metagenome (GOLD analysis project Ga0179593, IMG submission 185931) | Vadose zone soil fungal communities from Angelo Coast Range Reserve, California, USA - CZODoug2_1_08_16fungal (PacBio error correction) | ecosystem: Environmental > Terrestrial > Soil >... | reverse complement strand
AGAAGAGAGAGCTTTTTTTCGAGGACCCCCTCTTTCTCAATATATACCCCCGAAGTTTTACTCCTGAGTGTCCCCAGTTCCAGCGCAGCTTCTGCCCCTCGACCTCTCCTCTTGTTGTCGGGTCTCTTCCTTTATTTCTATCCTTTCTTCTCCTCTCAAGGCATATAGGCTAACTTCTGAGGGTACGTGGATCTGACTGACCGGTCTTTTTTTTTTCCCTCCTTTCCTTCTCAGCCTGAACTCTTTTTGAGCATTCTTCATCTGATTTTGCTGTGTATGCCTGAGTGACATGTGTTTTCCTGTTTCCCCCCTCCCCTTTTACGGCTCTGGGGGGATAAACATTTTTTTTTCTGAGCCGCGGCCCGCAGGCTCCTCGATTCTTTTTTTTTTTCTTTTTCCCTCATATCCCCGGTCCTGCTGCATTAAGTCTCTTCTTGGTCCTTTTAGAGGGGGTTGCAGCGATTGTTCTTTCCTATTTCGGAGCGGGCGTATGACCATTCAACCAGTTTTTGTTCCGGTTTTTTTTCCCCTCTTTCCCCCCCACCTCGCTCGGGCACACCCTTTTGCCCTCCCCCAAAATAGTAGTTGTTTTACCCCCCACCCCGGCTTCCCCTGGCTTTAATCTCGCTTCATCCATTTCAGTTTTACGGAATTCGCCTCTCTTCCACCTCCTTGGCGATGGAGTTTTCTTTTAGCTTGCTTACGAACGTATTGAGCCGAAAAAATCGCCCAATTTTTCTGAATCGTTCTGGGTCCTGTCCAGGTGTTCGAGCTCCCTGACGTGATTCCTAGGCGAGCATTTTTCTTCGTTAAATTTCATGTCGCGTTCGGCGTTTATCGTCTGCCAATTTCTTTTGGTTTGAATTCGATGGCACTGTTGTTTTTTCCTACCCTGCCCTTTTTCAGTCCGACCCGTACCGCCGACGCCCCTTTTTTGTCCCCTTCCTCAATGTCGCTAAAACATTTTATTTGAGGTTCGTAACCGTCAACTCCTTTGCTTCTAGTGCGGCCTCTTGCCCTCCCTTATTCGTCCCCGATTTCCTTCGGACATCGACGCTTACCCCTTTCTTCCTGCCTGCCGGGAAATCGTTGTGTATCCAAGATGGGGATTGTCCCCTATAGGCTGATCACGGTTTTTCCGATAGTTCGTTCACTTCTCCCCCCACCTTTTGGGTTTTTTCAGACATCTTTTCTTGCTTTTTTTTCCCCCTTCAGACAGTGGTGTTCGATCAAGCCCTGTAGGCCTCCCCCAGCGTTCGGATTCCCCCCCATTCTTCATGTTTCCAAGCTCTCATTGATCATCTTGGCCGCTTTCCGCGTTTTTTCCTTCGCCTTTCTTCTCAACCTTTTGAACGGCTCTCATGAAAGGCATGGGTTTTGTTTTCCCCCCTGATCGGCCTTCTTGCAATGAAGAGGCCCCCGCCTCTCCGTATCACCATGCAGTTTTTCCCTGATACATCGTTTCTGACCTGGATTCTTTTCCTCTTCCTTCCTTTCCCCTACTCTGGTGTCGCGGTGAATTTCCTGGCCCCTTCCCCTATCTTCTGATCTTCTATCTGCGCTTTATCAAGCTTGCGAACGGCTGTCGGCTTTAGTCCCGGCGATTTCCCTCTTCTCTACCCCTTCCTTGCGTGGTGCATCCCCCCCCCCCTGTATGAAGCTGGTACCTTCCCTGCTTTAGGGTTTCTCGGTGTCCGAAGCGAAAGTTATTTTTTCGCGCAGTGCGTGCTCTTATTTAAACTTTTCCTCCCCCCGTCATTCTTGTTCCTGGATTTTCCCGTCCTGCGATTCTGCCGGTCAATGCTATTTTCTTCCCCATCCTCCTTCTCTTTTGTATTAAGTGTGTGCTAACCAATCCGTATCAGAGATATCTGTCCTTCTCCACCTTTCTTCTCGCTGCTTTCCCTCTCGGCTTCCTTCTCCCTCAGTCTGCTCCACCATATTGCTTGTTGGTCTCTTTTCACCGCTGCAGGCCTTTATAGAGTTATAGGTTCGGTTGATATTCCCGCTGTGTTCTCGTGTCTTCTGCGCTTTCTGTCCCGTCTTCCATCCATTGTCCGCTCTTTTACCCATCTGACCCTTCAGCGCTGGTACTTTGCTCGAATCCCCCTTCCCACGGCCTGTTTTTTTGGAGAAAACCGAATTGCGCCGCATACAATTGGCCGCGGCATCCGTGCTTTTTTTTTTAACTCCAGGGTTCCGACGTCGCGACCCTCTCCTTCTCCTTTCCTCCTTGCGGCTCAAGGCTTCTCCTCCGTTCTGCTTTCCGTGTGAAATTTTTTTCGGTATCTCTATTTTTAATTTGGTTTGTGAGATCTCTCTTCCGGCGGCAGTTGCGATTCACCCTCATCTCCCCTCCGACGCTGCGACTCCTTTCCTGTTTTTTCTTTCCTGGCGTTTCCATTGTGTCTTATGTTTGGAGGGTTTTGCCCCTTTCGGTAAATGGATGTTTAATTCTGGTCCTTTCGCTCCATCCAGTTGTATGCTGACTTCCCCGGGCTCCTTTTCTCCCAAAATAGGTTTTCTTTTTTTTGCATGGGCGTGCTCTCTTGACTATCGCCGTCTTTCTTGACTGTGCCCTTGGCGACATTATCTCCCCCCCGACTCTTCCTCCTCCCCTGGGCTCGCTGGTTCCCTCTTCCGTCTGAACCCTTGATATTTTTTGCCGAACTTTAGACAGGCCTTCAATTTTCTGGTCTTTGGTTTTCCCCCTGTTTTTCCCTCTTCCTCTTCTTGGGTGGCGATTCTCCGCCCTCATCACGTTTGATGTAAGATGATCCCCGGTAACTGGTTAGATGGTATATTCCCCTCCGTGGCGCGAAATTCCCATGTGCCCGCTCTCTGGACTTCCTCCTTTGACTTCAGTCATGAAGGAGAATTCCCCTGTAGCCTGCGCGACGGCACGAGTACTTTTTCTGCACCCCCTTCCTCCCCACCGGCCGAGGCCTTTAACGCTCTGATAGTTTTACCCCTCCCTTCTCCTTGCGGTTTTGATTCCTTTCACCCCCCTATTCGTAGTTTTTTTTGGGGGTAGTAAGTGAAAGACCTACCTTTGTCTTTCTTCTCCTAGACGGTCTTCTTCTTTTTCCCCGTCTCCTCAACCTCGACACGCCTGGAATAGGGAATCCGTCCCTCCTTGAACATAGCCCTTAGGAGAAGATTCCGGCGGCTTTCGCCTGTTTCTGCCTCCCCCCTATCCGCTCTTTTTCTTGCCTTTTTTTCCTCCCCTCCTGGACGGTAAGGAGCGCCGTGGGCCCAGTTTCCCTTTTCCTCCTTTCGAACGAAAAGCGTTTTTCCCCAATAAATGACCCGGAGCAGGCAAATTTCGTTTGTCAACATCCGCCCCTTTCCTCTCTTTTAGGCCCTCCTTGTCTTTTCTCGAAACCTGCTGTCCCTTCCCGCCTTTTTCCTCCCCCGCCCGCTAGATGTATGAACCCAACAAGTGGGGTGTCGGGCCCCCCACTTCTCGTTTCCGTGGGCTTTTCCGCTAGGTGTTCCTCTGTTGTATTACTTTTCCCACCGTTTGTTGCCGGGAGGGTTTGAATGTCCGAGGTAGAAGGTTTCTGACTCGGCCTGCCCCTCGGTTTCCCGATCTTTTTCGTATATTGCGCTCGCGCGACCGACCAGGGCTTCCTTTCGAAAAAGTGCCGCTTTTTGGGAACTATTGTTCGAATGTAGGTCCCAGTCTGACGTCGGCTGTCCTCGTATATTCCGTGTGTCTTTAGTCACGTCCAGATGCGCATTCAGTCCGTCCCATCCAGTGAAGAGAGACATTCCTTCCGTTTTTGAACTTCAGGCCCCGGTTTTTTGGTCCCGACCCTTCTTACGTTTTTCCGTCTCCTTCTTGGATTCATTATCGTACCTCCCCTTCCCTCCCCCGCCCAGAGATGTTTTCCCTGACCTCCATGTCTTTTCCCTTCGCTGCTTTTTTTGCATTTCTGTTCCCGTTATCCTTCTGACATTCCCCCGCCATCTCCTTGGATTTTGTCGATCTCGATGGCCCTGACCCCAATGTTTCCCTCCCTCCTTTTTCAGCTCGTTGTCCTCTTGTGTAGTCCCATGATCAACATACGTGCCCCCCTCCCTCGTTTTATGCCCACTTTTCTAGATCGAATTTTTGCGCGCCAAAAAGCGCAGCCTCCCCCCTGACTCCCCCTTTGTTTTTTCCGTCTGGCTTCCCGTCCCCCTCTTTCCTCCCGCCCAATTTATGATAGCAAGGTCGCTCGGCGTTCTCATCTACGTTGACCGGTAAGTCGTATCACAGAGATTTGGACCCCCCCTCCCCCCACATGCCTCCGTTTCTTCTTCGCCGGCATGGCGCTCCTTATCCCCTCTCCCCTCTTTGCTCCCCCCCCCCCGTTCGAAAAAACTTGCTTTTGGTCTAACTTTTGTCAATTTAGCCTGAAGTTGACCATTCCTTTTTCTCTTTTTCAGGAACATACTCACCTCGTTTCCCTGAATTCCTCTTTCCTTGAGCTGCTTTCCTTCGCACGCATCAGGCCATTTTGCCTTCTCCCCTGGAATGCTCCTATGATTTTGTACCTTTCTGTTATTGCGCCTGATGTTTTTCTTGTGATGAGAACATGACTTCTCTTCCCCGACACTTTGCCTCTTTCCTTCCAGCGCTGGCTCTTGACCTTTTCCCCCTCTCATTTTTCTATGCCCTTCTCTTGGTTATGCTATCTCAGAAAGAGAGGCTTTCCCTAGAAATTTTCGAGCGATGCTATCTCTCTACTTTTTGTTTCTCAGTTTCTAGCATCCTCCTTTCTGATCTGGTTTTCTTCTGAGGACTGATTATCTTTAACTCCTCGTAATTCTTCTTAGAAACTCTTGCAAAGTCCAGCGCCAGCTTTCTCGACTCTCCTTTTTTTTGTTCGGGGTCTAATTTAGAAGAGTACGTCTTGTTCTCGTTCACTCGTTTTTTTAGGGAGAGTCAAAGATCTTGTCTCCCTTTACTGATGGCATGATGCGTTCTTTCTTCCTTCCCCAGCTGAATTCGACCCCTGCTGTGAGTATTTTCTTGAAAGCTGACTTTATTGGTTCTGATGGCTCCCTTTTTTCCGTTTCCTTTTCCGCACGGGGGGAGTCCCACCACCCCTCCCCCTTCTTTTTTTTTTCCCTTTGGCCCTCCCATTTTCACCTCCACTCCTCTCCACGCTCTATCCCTCTGTCTCCCCTTCCTCCTCTACCGTTCCTCCACCTCGCCAAAAACACCCCAATCCCACACCCCCCCCCCCCCCCCCCAAAACCACCCCCCCCACCCATGCGTTTGTATACCTTTTCCTGACTTCTGCGCCGTCGCCGTGCAGCTCTGATCATCTCCTTTCTATTCTCCGTGTTCTTTTTTCCGAATTCTTCTGGTTCTTCGTTCCCTCCCCCGGTTTATATAGAGGACTCCTTTCTCGTTGGCTTGCTATCATCGATGGTCTTTTTATTGAGAAGTTCGGTTCATCTCTTTCACAAGACCAACGTTTTTTCTGCAGTCTGTTCGTTCTTTGTGCTCTCGCCCATCTCTCGGGCCTTGCCCTTCCCTGATTTGTCTTTTGACGTATTTGAGCTTCCGCTTTTTTCATCTTAGCGTTCAATCAATTTTTTCGGCTCTGACGGAATCGTCTTCTCTTCTTCTTTCCTCTTTGCGTGTCTTTCCCGCTTGCTTCTCGACCGACGAGACCGCCCCCCCCATTCCTCAATTGCATCGTTAGGATCTCTCTGTCGACTCGTGCGTCGAGATAAGACCGTGTGCCAGAAGGGCTTTTTCACGCATTCCTTAGTCCTCCACCCGCTGGCCGTGCGTTCGCGTTCTTCCTGCATGATCCCTTTTATCGCTGGCCCCCTTTTTTTATTGGACTTCCCCCGATGTCATCTTTACGTGACGTTGCGACACTTGCTGAAGGCCTACTTGCCGCTCCGTGTGTTTTTCGAATTTGCTCGATTTTTCCGCGCGGGGCCGTGCCGTTGTAGTCACCTTTGCCTTTTTTTGGTCGCGTGGCACTGATCGCTCCCCGGGAAATAGGCCCGATTCCTTGCCGACGTCCTACCGTATAAAGAGGCAATCCCCGTTCCCGCGGCAACAATGTTGTTTTAACCAACCTCACAGTTTTTTGATGCGCCATCTTTGATTCCCACGGCTTCTATGTGTGACCGTAGCACCCACTTGTTGTTCCTCAACTCGGGCAGGTTCTGAACTGCCTCTCCAGTTTCCTTTCGTATACAGCCATGAGGGGAATCAGTCTTTCGTTTTGATTTCTTCGTCGATTTGCCAATTTGCTTCAGGATACTTGTTTCGCTTTCCCCTCCCCCCCGGTGCTGTCGATTTCCGGCGCGTTTCCCCACCTGGCCCCTTCTCTTCCTTACCCGCTTTCCTTTTCGAACATGTCCCCGATCCCCTTCTTCCTGATCAGTCTCAAGAGGATGCTTTTTTACTCGCGTCCTGCAATGTTTCTCCTTCCGATCGTACCTTTTCACGATATTTTTTCGCCGTTTTCTGTTTTTTCATTCTCACATCTTTCCGGCGTTTCTGCGACGATTCTCAAGGTCGGGCGTGCTTTCGACTCTCTCTGATCTTTCCTTTTTGAGTGAGAATATTCACAAAGCGCAAGCGCAGGCGTGCCTTCGATCTAATGCGGTAAAGGGCCTCTGCCGGTGGGCTTCTTTTGCTCTCATCTTCCCGCGACGGCGATTTGACCCCCTTCGGCGCAGGCGCCCAGTTTCTGCTCCACTTTTTGGAGAAGAAGTCTTTCCCATCGGAAGCGTATCCTAGGACAGAAGGGACTAATTCCTTTTTCTCTCCCCCCCCCCATTTTTGATCTTTGTTCTTTCACTTTTGTGATTCCCACCACTCCGCCAATCAGCGATTCCCGGACTTCGCCTTCGTCGCGCATCGCCAATAGCGGATTGATAAAAAAAGATGCCCCCCTACACCCAACTTCGTTCCCTCCCCAGCTGGTCTACGCTATCCGAGTTTCTCGGAATCGGATTTTCCCCCCGGTCCGCGTTCTGCTATTTCGGTTCAGGAGGGGGTTATAATTTCCGCGCCATTTGCTTTTGACCTCCATCTCTTTCCAGCCAAGCCTGAGTGGGGTAGCGGCAGCTGCCCGCCCCCAAAAAATCCCACCAACTAACACAACTCCCCCCCCCCACCTCTCTCAACAAAAACACCCACACCACCTCCCCCCCGCCCACCACATCCCCACCCCACTCCACCCCCACACCCCACACAAAACCCCCCCCCCAACAAACCAAAAAAACCCCCTACACACCGCCCACCCCACGCCCCAACACCACTCCAACCCCACACCCCCCCACACAAAAAAACCCCCAACTAACACCAATCCACACCCCCCCCCCCCACCCCCCACCCCCCCCCCCCCCCCCCACCCCCCCCCACCCCCCACAAACCCACACCTGCCCAGCTGTGTGGCGACTAACCCGAAGCCTCTTTTTTTTTCCCCCCCCACCTCTGGCCGCCGCATCAGGCCTGGCTGCCATCCAGTGGTTTCCTACTTCTTTGCGATCTGATAATATCCCCCGTATCGAACGTTTTTTTGAGAGCTGGTTCTGCGGTGTATGGGTGTCCCTGTCGCCCCCTTTCCCCAAGCCCCACGTCCGTCATACCTCTCCCTTTCTCCAACTTTGGGGGGAGAGGAGTCAGACGGCGTGCAGTGCGCCAACCCTTCCCTGAATCCGCTCCCCCGCTTCGGCCTTTGCTTCTTCCCGGAGTCAATTGGAGGGATTTTTTTTCCTTGAAGCGACAGTCGTAACCGTCTTTCAAGCCCGTTGATGCATTTGGCCAGAGCTGCTCGCTCCCGGCTCGTTGTTCTGAGACCATTCGTGCAGCGTAATTTTTCGCCCCAAGGGGCGTGGCCCCGCCTGCTCTGTTAAGCCCGTTACTTTTTTCTGATGCCAGGCCGGGCCCCCGCAACTCCAGAAGACCCCCTCCGTCATTCAGCCCGGTGCCGTTATTTGCAGATTCGAGAACTCGGTGATTTAGTTCGTTCTTTTTCCTGATCTCCAACGCCGCCGCGTTGTGGATTCATCTGATGTAGCGTACGCGGAGGTTGCTAGTAGAAGACCTCTAGTCAGATCGTCTCTGGACATGAGGATTTCTGTGTAGTTTTCCCCCCCGGGAATATCTTCCCCCCCCACGGTCCCCCTTGATTGGCGCGTCAAAAATAGTTTTCGTGACTTTTCTCCTCTGCGGGTTGAATCTTATTCCTTTCTCTTCCCGGCAAACGTCCGGTCTCCCAGTTTCTCATCCCCGAATGCGTTTTCGACTGCCCGGCAGTCGCTTTTCCTGCGACACCGTTCTACCCCGGAAACGAGGCTCCCCCTTGGTTTTCACCCTTTCAATGTAGCTGCGCGGGGTTAGCTAGGCGAACTCGACTTTTCTCCTTTGCGTCAGCCAGGGCACCGTCACTTTCCCTTGATCAGATGTCTCATTCAGGAACGTCTCGGCACGTTCGGTTGAGGAATTTAAGTACCGTCCTCCACCGTCGACCCAGATAGTTCCCTTTCTCCCGGGTAAATCATCCATTGAAGGGCGCTCTGTAGAGGACGCACTTTCGCGCCTTTTTTTTCATGCCGCTTCTGCTGGTTTGAATATAGATCAGAACCATACTTTCATCCCCCAGGTACGCCTTCGAACCCTGTGTCCGGAGCTCAGTGGCCAGTTTATCTAGCCGCGATCGACCACCCTCTTCACTCTTCCAATTACCCATTTAGAACCGGTGCAACCCCCTTGACGAAGGGGGGACATCCTAAAGCCCTTTATGACAGGATTGGCTTTATTCGACCCCTGCCTTTCCTCTTCCCTTCCACCCTGCCCTCGATGTCTGAAACCAAAATTCCTTGGGTTGAGCCGTCTCACAATATCGTGTGGATCCCGAGAGGTGAGCCATGTTGTATTGTACAATTCGGCAACTGGCTTTTTCTTGAGTCCCGGCATGCCGACTGTGTAGACGTTCGAGTCGTCCTTCAAATCGGCTTCGATACGGTTCGAGATTAGTCCGCTTCCGCGGCCTCCCAGGTTTCCCGGGCCCCGAAAATCCTCCCTTTTCGTTATTGGGTTTCTTGCCTTTCCTTCCCCTGTTCGGACTCCTGATTTCAGGCGGCTACTTGTAGCCTTTCAGCGTGTCGGTCGTAAAGCTATGCTATCTATCCCCCTAATTCCAGTTGGTCCCTATCTCCCATTATATCGCCCGGGAAAGCTGACTCACGGCCTTCCCTTGGCTGGTACCGACACTCGTGCTCGCAATATTTCCCAGAACTGTCTTTTCCATACCAACTCTAAGAAACTCGCCCGAGTGAGCCTACTTGATTGCCTCCTTTTTTTCTTCCTCCGTCTTGTTTTCTTTGTGTCTCGAAAGTTGACAAAGTCTGAGGGTCCTTCCCCCCAAACCTTTTTTGTTTCGATCTCAGCTTTTACCCCAGTAAAGTCACCTTTTTGTCCCCGCCCTTCTCCACTGCTCGGCTTCACGCTCTTGAGAAACTCTCACCCTACGGTCCCCCCCAGCGTTTCATCAATTTGGGCACAGATCGAAGTTGGATCTTTTTACCCGCCGAACCCCAATTCCCTTCTCCAATAAAACACTTTTTCCTGCCTGGCATAACCTCAATTTTTAGATTGAAAAGCTCTTCCTCCACGCCCCGCCTCCCGCGTTTTCTCTATTCGGTGACAGGTTCAAGCGTTAAATCACCGAGTCTGAACCGCCAACAAAGTTCTATCGAGCTATGATCGCGCTGCCTGAGAGGCATTTCCTCGACCAACTGTTGTATCCCCCCCTCTAGCAAAAATGGCCGTCTTGTTACCCCCGGCACTTTCCCTTTCTCCAGGCCTCCATGCCCGTCCGCTTTCAGGAACCACTCACAGCGTTGGCTTCTTGGAATGAGCGGTAGACTTCCCGGAGCACCCCGTCTGGCCCGCCCGCTCTATTCCTGCTTCCTAAGACTCCTGGAGAGTGTACCGACGCTCTTGATGACTCCCTCTTCTTTTTTAAATAGTTCCGGCGATCCCCTGACCCCAACCAAAAGAGCTCGTGTCGGCCCTTTTTTTCTGTGCGCTGGACTTTCTTTTTCCCTGACGAGGAATTCGATTCGATTCCAGAGAGGCCTACAGCCCTTTCTCCCTGATTCTTATATTGTAATTTCCTCCTCCGTGTTTGTTTTTTTCTATAGGGATCCTCCTCCCCGCTCGAAATCTTTCATTTTGATAACCACTCGCCCCAATTTTTAGTGTGACGATATATCCTACCTCTCCAGTTAGGAGATAGGCCAGCTTCCCAACGATCCCAGCGCCAGCCCCGTTATTTGAAGGCCTCTTTTGTTTTTGTTAGGGGTATTCGAGAAGTTATTTTTATATCCTCCTCTCAGTCATTCCCTTTCTTCGTAACTCGTCCACGTCGGAAATTCGGAGCCGTACCCGATTTTCCTCTTTTTGAGCCCTGTTCCCCTTCTTTGTTGATGTCCGTGTCCCTCTTCTCCGTCATTAAACGACTCACTTGTTCTTTTCTTTTTTCCTGAAAGCTGATGTATTGGTTTCTTTATTCATGTGACGGTGCCGTTACGCGCCCCTTTTTTACGGTCGGGTTTTTTTCAAACATTGTCGATTGCAGAAGAGACAGTGGCTCCGCTAATCGTTGAGCCCCTTGTTTCCCCACGGTTGACTTTCGGTGGATCCGCTTGCCGTCCCTTCTCTTATAGAGGTCTTTCGCGCGGGGGCTTGGCACCCTAGATTGGGTTTCCGCCCCTCGGCTGCATGGCTGTTATGTCCATCATGGAAACCACACACTTTGTTTGTAGTTTTAAGTGCTTTTTTCCTTTGTTTTGACGATCAGCCAATTCTTTCTTGAGCCCCCCCTGTCCTTCACGATGTTCTGGTAGCATTATTTTTTTATCTCCACCAAGCTTCGGGTTCTTAATGGACTCCTTCCTCCCCACATTTTCCGGAGAGGAAGGAATTAGTCCTTCCCTGGCAAACGCAGTTGCGATGGCTTGGTTCCTCCTTTTTTTACCTTGGACCCGGACGAGCCCGAAAATAGCCCTCACATCGCGGGCGCGATCTTTGGTTCGTTCTTGTGAACTCCCCCCCCCCCGTGGACGCCTCAGGCGCTCACGGCCTTTCTTGTCTCCCCGTCCCCCCGATTTGGCGTTCATCGTCGTTATCTTCCCGATTCGGCTGGCCACGTATTTTGGATTCGCGCGGCCTTGGCTTTTTCTTACACCGGGCTGACTTATCGAAGTATTCGTCGTCTGTCCTTCTGTACTCAATGTCACACACTGCTTTCCCCCGTGGCGGAACTTTTTAGTTTTCAACCTTTCACCTGCGGTTGTTCCTCCCCGGCTTCTTTGCGGCACTGATCTCAACTTGATCTTCCCCGTGGCCCAGTCTCGACGCCGTCTACCCCTTCTATCTCGACGTCTTGCCTGACTTGTACACCCCAATCTTTGGATGATACCTCTCTTCTGATCCCACCTTCTGAATCCTTTTTTTCTCCCTTCGCACCCACTTAGTTTTGTTTCCGACCTCTCGTGTTCACTGCTCACGGAAGGGGTTTTTTTCTCAAGACAGTATGGCATATCTCTCTTTTATCCCCCCTTTTTTCCTGCGGCTTTTTCCAAAGGATCTCAGGGATCATTTACTTTTACGCTTTCTCGTTTTTGTCTCCCGCGGGCTCCTTCTTTTACCCTTTGCAAGGCGCTCTGACCGTCCTGGTATTTCGAACTGAGTACCGATTCCCTTAGTTACTTGATCGATATCCTTTGCCCCGCTGCTAGATAACTCCCTTCCCATGCTCCTTCCATTTTGATTTCCTCCCCCCTCTTATTTCACTATTTGTTTCTCTGTTGCTGCTGACGTTTTAAACTCCTCCCCTCCTTTAGCCGTATGGCGACGCTCTTATCAGTCTGGCTTTGCACGGGTTTCTTCCTCCGGCGAGACATGCGAGTTAGCCTTCCCACGCTCCTGTCTAAGGCGTGTGTTGCATACCACTCTCTCCTCGGTACAGTGTGGCCGAGGCCTTTGTCTTCCGGTTGTCGCATCGACACGGCCGGCCCTTTCCTGAGATGGCGCAGTCGTATCTCGCAACTGCTATCATTATTTGGCAATCTTCCTTATTCCCCCTCTTTAATTCTGGCAGGCTTCTGAATTCTTTTTCTCCTCACACCGCGGATCGTTGATATTACCTTTGTGATCTTTCCCAACCACCCCTCAATTTATCATCAGATCTTAAGTAGCGGCCGCGACTCTAACCCTTTTTCCTCCTGATCCCTCCTTACCTCCCTTTTCCTCCAAAACTCCGGGCCTTTTTGTCGATCCATGAAACGCTGCGTCGAAGCTTTAACCTGTGTTCTTCTCTGCTTACGGCTAGGTTGATGCTGACTTCGTGGTTCTGCTGGTTTGTTTTTTGCTTTGAGGTAAAGTCTTGCAATTAATAAGACTCTCTTACTCTTTTTCAACTCATCTCAATTCAACGATGCGGGGTGAGTCTCTTCTCTTTCGTGCCAACGCAGGAGTGTGGTGCCTCCAATGCCTTTTGCGCTTTAAAATACTTTTTTCCACTCTTTCTCGACATACCCCTGGTTAATACGATGTCCTATCCGCTTTTAAGGGAGCAATTTGTCCTGAGTCTACTCTCTCCAGGTCCTGAAGCTTTTACTTCGCTTGCCTTCCTCTTTCCGTAATCCTA
>Ga0179593_1641046_pt1 | contig 12684 bp, 15 predicted proteins | sample CZODoug2_1_08_16_FD_185931 | JGI IMG/M metagenome (GOLD analysis project Ga0179593, IMG submission 185931) | Vadose zone soil fungal communities from Angelo Coast Range Reserve, California, USA - CZODoug2_1_08_16fungal (PacBio error correction) | ecosystem: Environmental > Terrestrial > Soil >... | reverse complement strand
GCTTCATCTTCTTCCCCGTAATGGTAAAAAGGCGCTCACTCCCCAGCTCTTTGAAAAACAGACCCTTCCCCATTCTTCTTTCGTGGGCTTGCCTTCCATGCACGATTATGTAGAGCAGCTTGTTGTCTCTTTTCCTCCTCGATTTTACCGTTTCGCCCTTTTTCTCCTCTCTTAAAACGGAACTCCATTCCCCCCTGTTAAATCTCTTCCCAAGTGGCTCGATATTCTGACTAAGTTGTTGCCTCTTTCCAATGGAGTATGGTACTCTCCCCCCTCCCTCATTGAAAAGTGAAAGGATTGCTTCTCCTCTTGCCCTTTTGCGTCCATTCATTTTTGTTTAAATCGGCACAGCCATTTCATTTCTTACCTATAATTCAGTGGTTTTTCTCTCTTTTATTGATGAATGGATGAGAGTTAGAGGATTTCCTCCCTTGAAGTCTCCCACTTGTGGAGATTCCAGCCCTGAGTCTAGTTGTAAAGATTTTTTTCCTAACTTTGTCCCACAACTTCCGTGCTGCTAGCTTTCTTTTCCCCCTCCTTCTGGATGGAGGAGAGAATCCCTTTCCCCCATTGAGATGGTGTTCCTTCCCTTCTATGAAGAGAGGGAAGGACCTGTTTTTTTTTCAGTGCGCCCTGGAACTCTTTCTTTTTTTTTTTCCGGAAGGGAAAAGGAGATCGTATCCCTGGATCCCCCCTCTTTTCTGCCCTTTCTCTCCACTGAATACCCTTTCCTTGCCCCTGCCCTTTTTTTCCTTTCATCAACGCCAAATTGAGTTTTCCCTCTTTTTTCCCCTTCCTCTCCGCCTACTTTGTGCAAGATGATTTTTCACCTTCCAGCCTAGTATTGCGCCGTGCAAAATGCGTCGTTTTTTCTTTCCCCAAGGCGGTGGAGATCCAAGTTCCCCTCTTTTTGCCCTGTTACTGGAAAAAGGCAAGGCGGTTTCTTTCCTTTCCGAACTTGCCCCCTGCCGGGACAAGATCTTCTTGTCCCCCCCTTTCCCCCCCTCTTGTCTGTTTTGGTCCGAAACGGATACTCGCGGAGGGCTTTCTTTTACAACACCAAAACCCTTTTTAGGCCCTTTGCAATTACCTTTGTCCCCGACCCGTTAAAGAATGCCCCCCTTGTCCAAGCGCGCCCTGACCATGGGGGAGGATTATCACCCCCCACCCCCCACAATGATGGGATCACTTTAAGTCATTTTTGATGCCAAGTGACGGCTATCTTCCCTTTTTTTTGTACGACTATAAGGAACAGCCACCATTCCTTGAGGACTGGATTCTCTTTCCTTCGCCCCAGACGCGTTTTTTGGTTGTAGCCCATGCATGAACCTTTTCTTCCCTTCTTTTTACGAAGTATTCGCTGGACAGAGATCGGGCATTTTTTACTTTTACTCTTGGATAATGCTTCCTCCCACCAATTGTAGGGACGCTTCTGGTTTTTTCCCTTTTCCAATAGCCTAACCCCCCCCCCCCACCCCCCCCCCCCCCCTTTTTTTTTTTTTACACCCATTCGATCCGATTCTTTCCCAGCTAGAGTGCTTTCACGATAGGCTTTTTTTCTTCCCGCTGGGAAATGGTACACCACCTTGCGATCCTGACCCTTTCTATTTCCCCCCCCTCTCCCATTTTCCCCATTTCACCCAAACTGCCCGGTATTTTTTCCTTGACAGGCGAATGCGTCTGCGTTCAACGTCTTTCTGAACTAGTTTTGGCGCTTATCGGATAGGACAGCGGGGAACCTTTCCTCCCTCTTTGGAAGGAGAGGTAGACCCAATGCCTTTCCCTTTTCCCCCAGGAGGAGATGATAGACTGGATCTTCAGCCCTTTTTCCCCTCTTAGGAGGGAAAAAGCGTATCTTTCCATTCAAAGATGAAGTTTTTTTTCGGTTTTCTTTTTAGTTGTCCTCTTACCAAGCCAAGTAGGTGGCATGCCCGGTTTCCTTTCTTTCGAGGATCAGGGCGCATTTCCACGGAGGGGATGGCCGCTACTCCCTTCGTCTCTTTTTAAGATTGTAAAGGAATTGGCAGTGGACTTTTTTTTTCTCTGCGCGCAGTTTTACCACCAGCCGCTTCCCTTCCTGGCAGAAGGCGGTACCGCTATCTTTGCCCTTTTTTTTTTTTCTCCCCTGACGGGAAAAATTTAGTTTTTTTCTCGAGAAAAGAAACAAGCGCCCCCCAAGTGGGACGTACCCTTTCTTCCTACCCTTTTTCCCACTTTTGCCAGAATCTGGGTGGGGAGATCATTCTTCTCCTCTCCCAGCCCGGTTTCCCTTAAGCGCTTTTTCTCCCCCCCCTTTTTTAGCATAAGCCCCCTTTTTCTCCGAAAGGAGACCACGATTGGCCCTTTTTTTTTCTTTTCTCTTGTTAGTGTGCTCCGAATCCTCTACCTGGTCCCTTTTTTTTTTTTTTTTTTTTCCCCCCAGAAGATCCAAAATATGTACTTTTTCCATGTTCCTCCCTCTGCTTAGCCTCAGGAATCTACTACGACGACAATGGCCACCCTCCCTTTTTCGGGGATACAACCGAAGCGATTGCTAAAGTCCCTCTGCAGATGACGAAGGTTTTTCTTCTCTGGGAGTCTTCTAGTATGTAGCTCCTTTTCGCGTCGCGAGGGCTTCGGACATCCTTCTCGGAGGGCGGGCCTCCATCCAGGGGGTGATCGTCTCTGGCTCCTCTAATTACAGCTCCTGCCCGACGTATTGCTGCGCTTAGTCCTCTTTTTCACGGATGCAACAACGAGGAGGTTTTTCTCTGCTCAGCTCGAGGGGCGACGAAGCCGTTTTTTTTCTCTCCTCCTCCCCCTTTCTGACGTCCCTCGGGTGGCATCTTTTTCTTTTCCGGAAGAGGAGCCTAAAGCGCTTTTCTTTTGTGATAAGTTTTTCCCCGCGCTTAGACGTCAGGCTCCCAGAGAGGGTGCACGTTTTTTTTTTAGCCGATTCCTTTTTCGATCTTTTTCCCGTCCCGCGAGCAAATACAGGTATTGTCCTCCCTCCTTCCGTCGCGCAGGCGTTCCCTTTCCTCCTTCCTCCTAAAAAGTATGTGGGCCTCCCTTGCTTCTCCTCTTCTCATGACAATCGCGTTCGTTTTTTTCCCCCTCTCCCCCTTCCGAGGTCGAAGGTGGCCCTTTCCTCTCCTGGCTGGAGAGATCATACCCATTCTCTCACAGCCTCCCCCTCGCGTACATAGGGGGAGCGGCTGTTACCTTTTTTTTTTTTTTACCCGGTAGAGTTGACCCTGCCTACAGAGATCGAAATCCCGGTTCACCCCCTCTTTTTTCGCGTTAGGAGAAGTCCCCTCTAGGGATTCTTCCCCTCAGGTGGAGAGGACCAGGTAAACTTCCCCCCCCCTCTGGTCTCTTCCCCTAAAGATGCTCTCCCCTATTTTTTTCGCGCGGGGTACCCGGGTCTCCATCCTTTCTCTCCTGTCCACTGGGAAGGGATGTCGCTTTTTTCTTTCTATCTGGGCCTCTCTTTGTCGGTCCAGGATTTTTCCCCCCCACAGAAAGTACGCTCACCTTTTCCCCCCAGTATGCCGCTTTTCCCTTTCTTGCCGGTGTTTAATACCCCCCCTTTCCGCAGCGACTGGTCCAATCCCCCCTTGCTGATAAAGTCTGCCCATTTCCGATCCTGATTAGCTTCCATACCGCCGTTGCTTCGGCTGCGCCCGAGTCCTCTCCCTTTTCCCCCCATTGGTAAATGGAAATTTGCCCCTACCCTTTTCCAAAAGAACATGAGGAGGGATCTCCCCCTCCCTTCCCTTATAATATTTTCCCTCCTCCGAGGGGGCGGAACCCCCTTTCCCCCCCTTCTGGCATGAAGTCTGGCATCCAGGCCTTTTCCCCCGCAGGGTTGACGATTCTCCCCGTCCCTTCTTTTTTCGGTTTCCCCCGCTTCCGAGAGATCAGCGCAACTCTTCTTTTTTCTCCTGCCACGTTAACCGTCCAGACTCCTTTTCTTTTCCCTTGCACAGCACTCAACCCTCTTCCCTCTCTTTCTCGACCTTTTTTTAAATAGAAATGGTCGGATAGCTGCCCCCCTTGTGCAGTAAGTGGTGGCCCCCTTTTCTTTTTCCTACTATAGTGAAAGTCACCCTTTTTTTCCACCTTCTTACTTGGGAAGTGTACCAGCCTCACACCAGGGTAGGCGATTGGTCCTTCTCCCCCTTTGTAGTACAAGGCGAAGCGGTGCTTCTGAGAGATCACCCTTTCTTCCCTCCTTTTTTTACCCCTTCGGACGAGCTGGCCCGTTCCATGGCACAACCACGTTTCCCTTCTTCATTGGGGATCAGCCAGTCCTTCTCGTTTTTCTCGATAGCCCCCCCCCAACCAGCGCTTCGGTAATAGCTTTCCTTGGCCATCACGCTGAGTGAGCCCATCCTCCCTTCTAAGCCCTCCCGTGGGCCGTGGTTTTTTTTTTTTTGGTCACGGTTCGGGGACCAGTTTTTTTTTTTGACCCGAGAGGTTTTGTTTTTTCTGGCTTTCCCTCCATGCTACGTTCAGTGCGACCACCATCCCTCCTTTTCCCAAGAGCTGTCACGGCATTTCTCCTTTTCCAAGCATACGTCGTTTTTCCTTCCCCAGGCCCGACATGCTTCATGCGGATTCCAGAAAAGTTTCTTTTTTTTTTTTTCCAAAAGCTAATAAAGAGAGCTTCCCTCCCTTCTGGAGCGGATTGTGGCATTTCCCACTTTTCTTCCCCCGAATTTGACCAAATTTTAGCGGGCGAGCCAGACTTTTCTGCCCCCTCTTTTTCTTTGCTTCGCAGAAGCGAAGCTGTTTTTTCTGGGAAGGAGATGGAGCATTCTTCCCCCTTGGGTTTCCCTCTTTTTTGCATTAGAGCGCCTGGTCCGTCCCCCTCCCCCCGCAATAGTTACAGGGACGCATTCTTCCCCCCCCCGGGTTAGATTAACTGTCCTCATCCTCTTTTGACCTCCATTCCCCCCGTGCTGGCGCTTCCTTTTCCGTCTCTCCTTTTTTTTCAAACCAAGGCTAGCTTCCATCCTTTTTTTCGGTTGAGAATCGGACCAACGAGTCAGGGCTTTCCTTTTCCAGCGTCAAGGGGAATATCCTTTTTCCCCAGGAGCGAACGCTTTCTTTAGTCCCCCCTCCCCCCCCTCTTCTTCCGTTGCGGGACGATGCTTCTTTCGGGCCTTTCCCCTCCTTTCCCCCGGCCGCGGGTCCCCATTTCACGAACCAAAGGGGATCTGACTTTTTTCTGGTTCCCGGTTTTTAATGCCTGTTAATACCCGCCCCTCTGCCGTGCACCCCTGAGTCAGAATTATTCGTCCGAACTTGCGGATCGAGTTTTGCTCCAGGCGGCGATCTTGTTGCCCGGTAGCCCCCTCCCCCCTCCTTTCATGGACCAAGGCTTTCCCAGTGAGCACTGTCCTTTTTTTGTCTTTTTTAAACACATTTTGAACTGGGGTGGCTGGTTGCACTCTCTTTTGTTCTTCTTCTTTTTTCTCTCCTTTGACCCCTTCTTTCCTCTCCTATTTGCATCATAATCCGTTTACCCCCTTCTGGGTTACCCCGGCGCCATGCTGGCTGAAAGCCTACACCTTCTTTTTTTCTCCCCCCTGCCTCTGTGAGCCACGCCAAAACTGAGTCTTTTTTTCCCCCTGCACGGATGATGGCGAGCAGGCCTTGGTTTTTTTCGCTCTTTTCCCCCCTCGCTGAATCCCCCGGAAGCCCTCTTCTTTTTTTCCCCCCTCGCTCAAAGTGGCTCGCTATTCTCCTTTTTTTTCAATGGCAGTTTGAACTCTTGCCCCCTTCCCTTCCGGCTGTCCCGTCTCTGTTCTTGATGTTGCCCGCGGCCGGGTGTGCCTTTTTTTCATGGCACAGAAAGACGCATCGTCCTCCCCTTCTTTTGACTCCGGGCTGATCGTGTTCTCTTTCCCCCCCCTGTGATGATTGCCTGCTGCCCCAACCACTTTTTTGCTCTTCCCCGTGTCCCGATTCTTCTTTTTTTTCCTCAGGGATGATAGCCTGTTTTGCTTTGGTCTTCTGCATTTTTTCCTGTCGGCCATCAACCAACCCCCTTTTTTTGCATAGACCTGCGTGACGATAACCTGCTTTTCCCCCCCCCCCCCCTGACCCTTTTCCTGCGTTGTGGATGTTCCTTTCTTTTCTTCCTCTGCAGCCCGGCCTCTTTTCCCCTTTGATCGAGCAGACATGGCGCTCCACACCCTTTTCCAGAAGTCCCCCTCTCCGTGGAATCCCCTCCCCTTCTTCCTCTTTCCGAAAAGTCTGGCCTTTTGACAAGATGAGCTTCTCCCCCATTCCTCCGAAGTGCTTTGGCGACGTTCCAACCCTTTCTTTTTGCACCAAATGCGTCTCTTTTCTGTACTCAATTTCCTCAGTCTCCTGGTAAAGGCCACTTTCTTCTCTACTGGATGCTTGGAATCTTTTCCCCATGCCGGAAAGGATATCTTTCCTCTCTTTGTTTTGTGGTCGCCCGTCTACTTCTGTCTGAGGATTGGGCCAGTCACCCCTCCCCAAAACCGGTCCAAGGAGGAGGAACATCTACCCTGGTCCCCCCTCCCCGCTTAAAGAATTTTGCCCCCCCCTCCCCTCTTCGCTTAAATGCATTGGGTCCCGGGAAATCACCTTGTCCCAGTCATTCTCCCCCCTCTCCCCCCGAGGTGGTGGTACGCCTTTTCTCTGAACGTCTGTGGTCCTCTCCCCGCCCTGCAGCCCAGACCCCGTTCCTGACAGGCATCAAATGAATTTGCCGGCCTTATCTTTTATGTGCTCCTTCCTCAAATGGTCCCTATGATAACCCCAAAACGATTCGCCTTGTTTTCTCTGGCCCCTCCCCTCCTACCTGGTGTTTCCCCCGGACCCGGAGCCGATGCTGCTCCCGTATTCCCTATGGATGGAAAACCCCTCCTGGGTGACCCCTTAATGGACGGGCCTTTTTTCACCTTTCTTTCTTTACCCCACCAATGTAGCACTCTCCCTCTTTTCTCCCCCAAACTGGACGGGCTTTTGTTGCTCGAACTTTCCCTTCTCAATGCGGATGCGTTAAGTTTTCCCCCTTTCTGGATTCGCTTCGCGGCTCGGCTTCCCTTCGGGGTACTGAAGCGCGGTCGCCCAATTCTCTTTCCTTCTGAGATGCTAGCGGGTGCCGTTTGCCCCATAGGAGGCGGACAACCTTTCTTTTTTTCTCATCCCGTCAGTTCCCCCGGATCCGCGGACCCACGACGTAAGTTTTCTGCCCCTTTTTTTCTTTTTCTTTCTCCCCGGTCCGGGCGCAGCCCGAACTGGCCGTTTTTTACTCGCCGATCGGAAGCCGACTTTGTCCCTACTGTAACAAGGCAATTGGAGTTTCCTTCCGGTGCGCGCAGGTTCTCCTGGAAAAAGTACAGGCGGCTTCCCCCTCTCTTTTTTTTTCATTGATTCGCTTCGTCTCCTGAGACCCCGGCTCGGACAAACCCCTCCTTCTACAGCCACACCCCCCCCAGTGGACAGCGACTGTTTTTCAGTACCTCCCCCCCCTCTCGCCAAAGACCTCTTTTTTTTTTGCATCTGGAGGGGCCCCAAAGCAGGTGGGTTTCCTCCCTTGGCCGCCCCCTGGAGTGGTCAGTAGGCTTAACGGAGAAACCTTCTGTGGCAGACGTGGCGGTCTTCCTTTAATACTCTACTGGTTCCTCCCCTTCAAGACCAGTGGCCCTTCCCAAAGAAGATACACCCCTCCCTTTAGCCTCCCCTGTTCCTTCTTTCTCTCGAAAGCAAGGATCTACTCCTTTTTCCCCCTTCAACGAGAAAGTTGCTCCTCCTATTTTCCCCCTCTAACTTACCATCCGCTTTCCTCTGCCGCAAGAGATCGTCCCCCTTTTTTTTTCTTGCTGGCTTCCTGAGTATGAGCTCTTTTTTTGGAAATACTTGTTTTGACCCCCCCCCGGGCTCGAAATCCAGTTTGTTTTCTCTTCCCCCGATGCCCACCCTTTCCGTCCGCGCTTACAAGATCCTGCTTCCTCCCAGTTCTTGGAAAGACACGGATGCCCCTTTCTCTCTATGATTCTCCTTTGTGGGGGAGAGAGATTCAGCTCTTCCTCGTTGGTCCCTTCAGCGTCGCACTCCCTTTCGGCCGGATCTTTTTAAAGCGCGGAGTACTTTGCATCGGGGAGGACGTTACAAAAATGGATTTCGATCAGCTCCCTCTTTCTGTATAAATCCCCCCCCTACGCCGCGGCAGGAGCTGCTCCCTTTCTTCTCCTCCCCTCGAAGCTACAATTTCCTTCCTTTTAGCATCGTTCATCATCTCCGGCTACAATCGCGTCCCCCGCACCCTTTTCCCTCGGGGAAGGTGGAAAGGGTTCTCTTATCCCTTTCCGAGATCAGTACTGCTTTTCCCCCTCTCATAGAGGTACAGAGGGGTTTTTTTGGAATTGCTCTGCCTTGCTTTTTGCCCCTTTCTGAGGATTCGTGAGCCTTTCCGCCTCCACTCCTCGCCAGTTTTTCCAATTCGGGGGCCTTTTAGGAATTTCTAGGATATTTTCCCGTCGAGTTTTTTGAACCCCCACCGGGTTTTCCCATACAGATGAGGCTCCTTTTTGCGAGCGGGCTCCTTGATGATCCCCCACTTAGCTCGAGTAGTCCCTTTTTTATGATAGCTTTTTCTGGTTTATTTCTCTTGTTCCAGCAGGCCCCCTTTTTCCCCAGCAATCGAGTCCCCCTTAGACGAAGAGTTACTTTACCCCTTGGCGTCAATTCCCCTTGTGCGAACACCTTCCAGCCCCTTCTTGACCAGTCAGTAGGCAGATCCTCTTCTCGTAGAGGCCATCCCCGCCTTCGCCCCCCCAACCTTTCCCCTTTCTTTTCCCCCCCCCAAATAAGTGGCTATGGTCCGTGCCCCACTTTTTCCCCCCTTTTTTTTCTCGGACTTCATAGGGACTGCTTCCTCGTCTGGCGACCTCCTTCCCCCCGTGATCCCTTTTTCCTCCCGGGCGAGCATCTCCGCGGGTTTCTTTCTTGGCGAACGCGCCTTTCTTGCTTCCAGGTTAACCGATGGCCTCTCCCCTTTTTCCAGCTTTTCTCCTACGCCACGTTAACCTCCGTCTCCCCTTTCCCCCCCTTTGCGATCATTGACCAGCCCCCGGGCCAGTGTGGTCTTTGTCTAGGCAAGTTTTTTTGTTGTTTCCTTTTTCTGGCGGACCGGCAGTTCTTTTTGTACCCAGTTAAAGCGTCGTTCCCCTTGAAAGTCACTTGTCCATGGATTCTGACTTGGAGTCCTCCCACCTTTACCGCTTTTTCCCTTTCTCCACGCCACCAATCCTTCGGACAAGGGTCTTCTCACGTTATCATAGTGAAGCCGTCTCTCACACTTTCTCCCCAGCTGTCAGCGACCCTTTCCCTGGCTGGCCCGGTCAGGGCCTTCGTCCTGGTTGTTCTCCTTCTTTCCCCAGTTACGGGCAGATGTGGATGTTTTCTTAGTACAACCCCCATAGCGGGAAATGGCTCATCGTCTCCCCCCCCTTTCGAGCCAAATGCCGGTTTTCCTTTTTCCTTGGTGTGGAACCCTTTCCTGGTAGGGGACAGTTTATGCCTTTTTTCTTTCTTTTTGTTTTTTTTTTTCTTCCCCTCTCCGAAGAAGTATCTCACATCGAGGGCAATTTTTCCTTCCTTTCTTTCCCCCCTTCCAAGCATCCAGTCCCCCATTGCCTTTCCTTTTTCTCATGCGGATACAGACCCCTCTTTTGTGACCGCCTCAAGAGAGAGTTTTGCCTCTTTCTCGGATTGTGGAAAAATGATATGATAAGCTCCTCCCCCCCCCCTTCGAGGCCCGACTTCTCCCTCTTCCACTCAAGTTGGCCGGTTCTTCAGAGGTTGAAGCGTTTTTTGGAAGCAGTTGGAGAGCCCTTGGGTGCTCCCTTTCTGGCTGCATAGAGCGCCCTTTTTCCCTCCCCTCAACAAACAGACAGCAATTTACCCCTTTGGCCTTTTCTCTCTCTTTCCCGAAGGGATAGGCTTCCAGCCCGCCTTTTTTCTTCCCGAACTGCAACAGTGATGGCGGCTACTCCCTCTCCCCCGCAGTCAAACCAAGGCTAGCCAGCACTTTTTCTTTTTTTTCCATTTCCCGTTCTTCTGGGCGGGGAAGTTCCACCTGGGTTTTTTTCCCTTTCCTCCCGTCTAAGCTTGTAGATGGAACCAGTTCCCCCTGTCCAGCCCGATAACAGAACGTCCCCTGCGTACCGAGGCTTTTTTCCTCCCTTTGTCCCCCTTGGAAAAAAGCCAATTCCGTTTTTCCGCGGGGGCTTCCCCCCAGGGGATCGACGTGCTCTTTTTCTGTTGTAATTTCTTCCCTTCCTGGCCAGCGCCACCCTTTTCAGATATCGAGCTTCTTGTTAAAAATCGGCTTTTTTCTTCTTATCTTTGATTTCTCCTACACGGACATATATAGAAGTTGCAGGCGCCCAAGGGCCGTGGAAGGCCCGGGCCTGCACAGGTTTTTGTGGTCAACCAACCTGCCTTCAGAGTTCTCCTTTTTTTCCCCCCCCCCCCAGTACGTTCATCTATGGCCCCCCTTTTTTTTTTTGAGAGAGATGAAATAGATGCCCCCCCCCTTCTCTCAACTGCTGGCTGAACGCCTCCACCTCCTCCCACGTTCTGCCCCTGGTGAATGACAGGGGCCTTCCATCCTTGGCGCATGAAATTCTCCTTTCCCTAGGCACCAGATAGCCGCTCCTCCGTTGGCCCCCCGTGGCATAGAGATTCGACTCATTTTTCCCCGTTATGAACAGCCTTTCCCAGTGCCCGGCTTGCGGCCTTTTTTCGCGGCTGTTTCCTTTGTTGCCATGGCACCTACCCCCCTCCCCGATCATCAGTGCTTATGTTGTACTCCGGGAGGTATGGGATGTCCCTTTCTGTCGAAAAGCTTCCTCCATTTGAAGATGACCCGACTTCCCGAAATGAGAAGCCTCCGTTTATGTTTTCTCCCCTCCAAGGCTGGCACCTCCTCTTTTTGACGCTTGCGCTTCGCCGCATCTCCACCCCCCCCCCCCCCCCACCCAGGACGTGGATGGAGCCCTCTGAGAAGGGAAGAGAATCGCCCTTCCCCATGAGAACATGAAACCTTTTATGTTCTGACTGGCCTTCCCGGCCTCTGGAGCACTTTTTTTTTTTTTTTCAACGTTTTTCCCTCCAAGCTTAACCGTCCCCCCCCCAACTTGAGTGCAGATTTCTTCCTTAATTTGTTGCCTCTCTATATGAGTGTCCCCCTGCTAAGAAGCGCCTTCAAACCTTTCAGATTTTTGACCCATCCGCGTGGAGATACAAGCTTTTTCTTCCGCATTGAGCTGCCCTGCGCCAGGTTCTGAGAAGACTGGATGCTTTCCTCCCCTCCCCCCGTGAAAGCTCTTCCGAGGGGAGGGTGGGTTCCCTTTTCTTGGGCTAATCCCCCACAACCGGCCAGCTTTTTCCCGACCCGTTCCCTCCCCCGGCCACGCGGCGCTGACCCCTTTACTCGCGGGCAATCACTTCTTTGTCCCGGCTAGTCCCATCGCTGAGTTTCCTGCCCAGCCACATCTGCCCTTCTGCTCCCCAATGCCGCCAGTTTTTTCCCTTGCTTCCCGCTCTTCCGCAAATGAATTTTTAGGAGATGCTTTGTTCTTTCGAGTTTTCTACTAGGAGAAAATTCCTTGTACGCGAATTTCTCCAATCGCCTACCCAAGAGTCCTCTTGCGGATACCAGCTTCCCTTTCACGATAGGATGTTGTGGGAACTTCTGCCTGGTCTTATCCGACCATTTCTCTCTCCTCTCCATCGATGGCCATCACCCTTTTCCATGAGCGCAACTTTGCAGTCGTTCCCCCCCCCCCCCCGAAGCCATCGTGGCGATGATTTTCCTGCCAGCCGGTTACTTGAATTTTTTTTTCGGTATTTTCGATGCACTCGCGGGCTTCCTTCCTTTGGTTCCGCCCCCTCTGATTGTAATCTGGCAGCATTCTTTTCGGTTTCCCGTGCAGCGGACCAAGCCTTCCGATTGTGGTCGTGCTTTTCAGCACGGCGGGGTTCTCAGCCCGATTTTTTTCTTGCAGACTGTACCTTCTTTTCGACCAGGTCTTACCACCACCAGACTTTTTTCCTTTAGCCTTCGCGGTGAGAGACTTGGCTTCGCCTGCATGGACCCCCCCCCTCAGATCTCGTACGCCTTCTTTCAAGAGAGTAAGTGGTTCCAAGGTAACCCCCACGACTCTGGTTTTGTTTTCCCCTTCTCCCCAGCCGGTGGGGTTCTCTTTTGCCTAAGATAAACCTGTCTGTAGGCCTACGGCCCCTTCTGATTTTTTTCCCTTTTTGGGAATTTTCTTTGCTTTCTTTCCGGCTCCGACCCCCCTTCGTCCAAGCCAACAGCCCAGTGGTCTTTCCCCCCCCCCCCCTACCTCTTTTTTTTTTTTCCGAGACGGGGCAGCCTTGCCAGGATCTACTCTCGACTCCCCCCCGCAGCATTGACGCGTGAGAAAACCTTCTCCCCTTTGCCGATCCGTTCCTTCTTTTTTCCCCCCCAGACTTGTAGTCTGCGTTTTTGTGTGGAGCGCATGAGGAGTCGTCCTCAATACTTCTGCGGGCACCACTTTTTTTTCAAATCCAGGTTGGTTTTCCTCCCCGATGAACCTTCCCGTCCGCGCTTGTACAGCTCCTTGCCCGATTCTTTCGCAATTTTCTTCCCTTTGATGAAAACTCGTCCTC
>Ga0179593_1619495_pt1 | contig 12684 bp, 17 predicted proteins | sample CZODoug2_1_08_16_FD_185931 | JGI IMG/M metagenome (GOLD analysis project Ga0179593, IMG submission 185931) | Vadose zone soil fungal communities from Angelo Coast Range Reserve, California, USA - CZODoug2_1_08_16fungal (PacBio error correction) | ecosystem: Environmental > Terrestrial > Soil >... | reverse complement strand
CCCCGATAACTTTTTCTCCCAGTTCATCCCGGAGAGTTTACTATCCGACTCCCTCCCGTGCCACTTGATTTCCGAGCTCGAGCGTCTCTCCGCAGGAAGGATCTTCCCGAGCAGGCCTTGGAGTTACCCCTCCCCCCCAGGGCCCACCTTTCCCGAGCGATGACACCGCTGGTCTTAATCTCTCCTCGCGGTTCTTGATCCCATCCTCTCTGTTCGTTAATTGCCACAAGCATTTTCCCTGCCTCGGTGCGACATCTTTCTCCCCCATAAGCGATTTTGGTAGGTTTTCTTTGCCCGTTTTGACCACGGGACTAGCTTGCCCTCCCCACAGATCCCTTTCGTCCCCCTTCCTCAGCGAGCCGTTTTTTCCGCGCCAGCGCTGCCAATTTTTCTCCTTTTTAAATGACAACCTTTTTTGGCCGCGTCCATAAATGGTAGTGCCCTTTTTTCCCCCAACCCTCTTGAAACGTATTTCGGTCGTTTACTGCCTCCCGCGCGCGGTTTTTTTCCTTTCGTGTTGTTGAGAGAGACCCTTTTTTTTAGAGACCTCGTGTTATTTCTAACCAGGGGTTTGTGTGTTGCGCGGTTGCTTGTTCAAGACTTCCTTCCCCCCAACCCTTGTTACGTCTCCTCTTTCCGAGTGGAGCGGCCGGCGCCGTTTCGATGACCCGTTTTCTTCTTTCGGGACCTCGATTTTGGTGGTTTTAACAGGCTCATTCAGAATGTTATCGTTAGTTGTCCTTCCCCCGGCGCCCCTGCTGTTCCTTCTCCGGCTGTTTCCTTTCGTGCAATCCACGACCGTTAGATTCTTTTCCACCGTCGAGTCTATTCTTTTGGCCTTCGTTTATTCTCGCTTTACGTCTTGAGACCGTATTTTGGTATGCACAAATTTCCCCTCGCCCTCTCTCAGTTTCCTCTTTTTAAAGCTCCGTCCTGCCTAACGTGGCACTGTGTCTTGAGCTGGAGCATCGCTCCTTCCTTCTTATGAATCTGCCGCCGTTTTTCCTTTCGTCTTGTACCTTCTTTCAGAGTTCGAATTCCCTTCCCCCCGGAATCCCCATTGTTTTCCCTCAATCGCGCGGCCTTTTTACGTGTGAACGGAGCGCCATCCTTTATTCTGTCTAGATTATGAGATTTTTCTGCGTTGTCGCTTCAGGTCCCCTGGACCGCCAATCGTTCCACACCTCAGTGTCTCCGTCTCTAACAAAGCACCTGTGCCCGTAGTGGTTGATTTGGCCTGCAAGTCTTAGGAGTTGTCCCCACAAAGATCTTTGCTCCCTCACGACCTTCCACGTTGGTCTCGTGCCCCTCACCCCTTTTAACGCCCTCCTCCATAACCTACCTTTACCCCACATTCACCCGAAACCCACCCAAGGAAGCGATTTTCCCTCCCGGGACTCAAACGTCCATCACACTCCTCCCCTTAATCCTTCTAACGGCCTGATCGTTTTGCCACGTTGGCTTTTTCTTTTTTTTTAGGTCCGTAAGCCCCCCTTCCAAATCTTCTTTGGCCTCTTTTGTCTGCTCCCTTTTTTACCAGGTGGGTTCTGTGAAACTGGATCCGCTCCAACTGATTTGAGATCACCACTTACTCGTTCCCTTTCCCCTCCCCCAAATAAGTTGAAGTAACCACTTTTGGCTGCGCAGCAAGCAGAAGGGATCCTGGTGACTGACTCTTTCGCACGTCACCCCCAAGTGTTAGGGGACTTCACTTCCGTTGCCTTCTCCTATAAGACGGGTTCTTTCCTCGGATAAACACGGTTCTACACAATAAGGGTGCGCGTTCCTACGAACGGCACCGGCCCCTTCCTTATCCCAGCGGTCCAGTCGCTTCGATTTTCCTTATTTCTGTTTCTCCCCCCCTCTTCCACATTTGATTCCGAAGGACTCGCATCTTTCTGCCAACCTTACCAACTGCCTTTTGGTCCTAAGACAGTATTTCTCTTTTTCCTTGCACGGAAATCGCTTTTCTATATTCCTTCCCCATCCTCCCTCCTTTTTTTTTGAGATCTCCGCTTTCGGTGCGAGCCCGTGGAGTAAGATCGTTTTTTTCGGGTGACGGTCCAAAGTTTCCCCTTTGTGGGAATTTCTTGTCTTTATCGCCCCTTTGATTTCTGCCCGTTTCCTTTTTAATGCTACACTATTCTATCTGTTTCCCCATATACGAGGCCGTTTTTTAGACGTTGTACGTCTGTTCCAGTAAGTTTTATTTTTCGATCTCTCTCCCTCGGAACTTGTGGTTTCCCTTTGAGGGACGTTTGTATCTCCCCGAATCTGCCTCCCTCCGGGGAACTATTTTGTCCCGCCTCCCGTCTTCCCTTTGACATGTATTCGAATCGGTTTCGAAACGTGAAGGCTTCTTTTTTTGCGTCCGTTTCACCTTCTGCTAGATGACTGCTTTCCACTTTTCCCTGCCCAGTTTTTCAATGCGTTTTTCCATGTCCCAGAAACCAATCACTTTTCCCAAGACCCCCGACAGCATTCCCTGCTAGGTACTGCCTTCTACCAAGCAAGGTTCTCCCCCCCGAGATTGTCCTTTCGGAGGATCGATTTCGTGCTTTTTTTGACGAGTTTCTTAGTAGATGGATAAGTGAGTGGCCTCTCTAGGTCCTTTTTTTGTGTGTGGTGTGGTTTTCTTTAGAGGTTCCATTTGAGTGTGCGGTAGCGCCTTCCCCCTTTTTGCTTTTTTTTTTTTTTTTCCCGCAACCCCTCTTTTCGGCTGCCTCTTGTTTTTCGAGAAAGCTCGCAGTTTCCTTCAGGTCCTCGTACACTCGGGCCTTCCTATTCTTTGTGCTTACCGTTCTTCTCTTTGAGAGCCCATGGAACTCACGTCGGTTGGTACCGCACCGCGACCCCCCTCGCATTCAGACTTAAGCTTGCTTTTCCTTCCCGTTTTCTTCCCCTTGACCCCAGTGCCCCTGAGTTCCCCGAGTGAGATGATTTGATGAGCTACTTCCCCTTTTTTTGACCGGGGATTCTCCGCCTTTACGGGGTATGTTCACATCACGATGTCAATTAATCCAGTTTCTCCCTGCCTTGCCGCGATGCTCTCAGCCACACAGGTTCCCGGTGAGGCCCGCTTGTTCCCTTCGCGGCGCCAGCTATTCTTGTCTCCCCGTTCTCTTGGTACTCCCCTACCCAACGACGGCTTTTTTTCACAGAGTCGCGCTCGGTGTTTTTTCTAATCCCCCTCCCTCAGATCTCGCGTTGGCGGGACCTTCCGGAATCCTTTCCTCCCTGCACTCACCCTTTTAAAAAGGTTTGGGTTTATACTCCTTTTATTCGCTAATCATCCTTTTCATCCGTCCGACCGCCCTTCCCAAACAGGTTACTTTAGACCACGGGCATCATTTCTCTTTTATCCATGCCCCATTTCCCCTCTTCTGGTAAACACTTGTTTCCTCGTAGCAGGAAAGGTATTGACTTCACCTCCCCCGATTTTTGCGCGGTATCCATCGCCCAGCGCCGGGCCGGAATCCCCTCCCTCTTTCCGTTTGTTTTTTTTTTCTGGGCCTGGGAGCGCAGTTCCCTGTAGAGGGTTTTTTGAAGGACAGGGCGTTCCACGCCGCACCCCCAAACCCTGTTTCTGAAAGAGTGCTTCTCTGGGCTCGGCGTTTTGCACGTGGTTTGTGTGACTGTTTTTTTTTTCTATGCATTCGGCGGCGCCCGCATAGCCTCTTCGTTCCCCTTGACTACCCCTGCATTCCCCCATTTCTGGGATCCCCCGAGGTTTTTTACCTTCCTTTCCCTCACCGACATCTTCCTGTTTGCCAAAAACCGTCGAGATATTTTCCTGGTGCCCAAGTTTTTTCTCGATCCGCGACGAGGGTTTCCCCTCATCTGTTTTGCGCGTCTCGCCCCTTCTGATGATAACTATTTTCCGTCCGTGCGCGCTTCTCTGCGATGGCGCTCCTTCCCCTATTGGAACTTTGCTTTTTTTTTTCTCGCGCGTTTTCCCTTTTTTAAGGCACTCCCGTATGACCTATGGTAGCCCTTTTTTCTGGCGTCCTCCACACTGCCCCTCTTCTCCAAAAATCCTCCTTGCCCATCCATGTTTTTTTTTTGTTTATCACTGCTCCTGTTTTCACCTTTTGACCCCTTATCATTCCAATCCTCTTCCTTTTCGTTTACTCCGCTCTGCCGGTGATGAACGGTTTTGTTTCCTTGCGGTTACGCGCACTTCTTTCGTTCCCCAGACTTTTTTTTTCGGTCGAGCTCGATCACCAAAGCATTGCCTTCCTTGGACTTCCTTATGAGAAACTGCGGGATGCTTTCTTAATCAAGATTGTTTCCCCCAATACCTCTTTTCCTCCGCTACGTGGTCCTGTGTTAATTTCACATCGCGCTTTCCTACCTACGACCCCAACTTCAACAGTCCCAACCCCTTTTTCGTCTCTGCCTCCCCTATTCCTCCTTCGCGCCCCCCTCCCTGCCGCACTTTCAAGTTTTTCCTTTGGGGCTCTTTTGGGGTCCGCGCCACCGAAAACCTCCTTATGTGTTTTCTCCCCTTTCCGCGTGTCCCCATCCCAGACTCCTCCCTTAAATTTTTTTTCTTTACCGGTCCGTTCACATTCAAGTCCCCCCCATCAGTAGTCAACGGTTTTCTCCTTTTCGAAGCATGATCCTCAGCCCCCTGTTCTGACCCGTTGTCAAAGTTTCATTCCCCCCAGTGACCTACTTTGTCGTCACCCTTCCCCCCCCTTTCACCCGGAGACAGTACTTCTTCTGTTGGAATAATGGCTTTCTCCGCGTCTTTCTTCCCATAAGGGCCTCCTGCGATTTCCGACTTTCCTCCCCCTCGATCATTTGGCACCCCTCGGTCACCTTCCCTCCGGCCGGCCGCTGTATATGTTGTCCTACCCCTGGGCCTTCCCCCCCTTCACCGTTCACTTCCCGGAGATTTTTCCCCCCCCGATGGAGAACGCACACCTCCCTGATTGGGTTCGTTCTCCCTTCAACAGACGGACGACCCTAATTTGATAGCTTGCCCCCGACCCTTCTCTTCAACTCAGTTTTGTTTTTCGACTATCGGTGCCTTAGCACGTAGTCCGTACTTCTTCTCTTTTTTCCCCACGGTACATGACTGTTTTTAATGGTTGAGGTCCTGCGGGGAGTGTATGCTTCGTTTCCTTCCCGACACTTCCTTTTTTTTTTCGGACAACCCTTCCATTAGCGTAATGTTTTCGTTCGAAGGTACGCCTGGCTCCTTTTACTTCTGTCTTCGATTTGAGTTCTGGCTCTTAAGATTCGTTGTTTACTTTTTATGGGAGGCCCTTTTCTCCGCAATTATACTATGAGTATAGAGATGGGGCAACGTGGTGGGCTCCTCGTCTCAAGTGGCCTTGACGTTCACCCCCCTATTTTTTTTAGTGAATGGTTGCCTTCCCTGGCTGGCGTCGACACGCTCCCTTTTTTTGCCTTCTTTTTTCTTAATGTGATGTCCTCACCTTCTTTAGTTGGCTCCCTTGACGAACCACTTGAACCCCCGTTGACCGACCAGACAATGCATTATTTTAGTGAGTAGGCCCCCCCTCTGTGCAGACCCCTTCTTTCCTTTATCTGTTCGGCCGAGTTGGTTCCTTGTTCTCGAATGTTATTCTTTTGAGTCCCCCCTTCATCTTTCCTGGTTGGTCGTGGAAGTGGTTTCCTTTTTTTTGCCCCCTTTCTGGGGCGGCTTCCCCTGCCCTCGTTCACCCGTTTGGCACTTCCGCCGGAAACCCTGCAGGGAGTTGTCGCCTCGCTATTGTTTTTTCTATTCCAGCTCCCGCCGCCCATTTCCTAGTCCACTCGTTCTTGACAGTTTCTTTTTTTGTGAGAGAGTCGAGTCTCTCTGGCCTTTTACCTGCCTATGTCTCTTTTTTACCGCCAAGACACCCCCAATTTCCACCCTGGAAATGCGACAGCCAATTCTCCCCTCTGCCATGCTCTCCCTCCCCCGGTGAACCCCATTCCTTCTGAGGTGTGAGCGAACCTGTGTGCCGGGGAGTTCTTTCTCCGTCGTTCTTTTGGGTATACCATTCGCCTATCACGCCACAGATCCTCCTTCTTGTTCTCCGGAACCAATGCGCATAAGCAAAAGTTCCCCAGTTGAGTCCTGAGTCCCCGCTAGAATCCGTTTAGACCCCTGTTTGCTTTTTTTTGGACCGGAGCATTTTTCTTTCTGGCAGCTTGGCGGATCCCCCCTGGAACGGTGAGGACATCCCCTTTCTTTTTCGATGGCCACTGGCATTGTCCCTCCTAGATATCAGTTTTGTTGTTCCCACCTCCCTGAAGTAAAGGTCGTGCATTTGGCCTTCACTGTGCGGGCGCGTGGTTCACGCACGCACCTTTTTTGCGCCCCTTCCTCTTGATTTGGCAGCCCACATTTCTCGAGGGACAAGCCCCCCACGTCTTCCGAGACACGAGGCCTTAGTTCCTCCTTGTTAGTGATTCGGCTTTAAAGCGCGCGTAGAGAACCCCCTTGTGGCCCCTTAGCCCCTGGTAGTCTTTTAAGTACCCTCGTAGGACTCCCCCGGTCTCGTGGCAAATTCTCTCTTCCTTGGGGTTGTTGTTTTTTTTCTTTTTTTCGGACGCGCGTTTGCTCCCCGTAGCCCCCTCTTTTAGTGTTTCTCTTTTTTGAATTCCCCTGGTCTTTACGACGGTCCCAACCAACTTTGTTCCACAGAGAGTTCTTTTTTGCGGGAGCGCTCGGCGCGGGCTCCCATATTTTTTTAATAGTTCGTGATCTTTTTTTTGTCTAGAGGGCCGTGGGATTCGGATTCACCCCCTGTATTCCTCCTCCGCCTCGTTTTTTCTCCTGACTCGTGCCTGGCCGAGGGCAGTCCTTTGCCAATTCACGAATTTTTCTTTTCTCCGTCGCTCCTATCCGGGTCCCCTTGCGTGCAAAGTCAAACAGAGACTCCCGATTGCGGCCCTGGTGTTCTCTGCCCCACTTTCAGACGGAATTTTGTCCTTCCTGCGCGCTTCCTTTGATTTTGCCGCGCGTTTTTCCCCGTTTCCCTTTGGCTGGTGAGATGGCGCATCTTCCCCCTGAACGTGCTCCGCCTTGATCGGTTCCCTTATTACCCCCGCCCATAGCTGCTCCCCACTTCATCACCTTGCTAACCTCTCTCGAGGCATTCTGGTGTTAAACGTACATTCCCTCCTGATCCCCGATGCCTTGCTTGCGCAGCTGAAGTTTTTTTTTTTCGTGCTTGTCTCCCAGTGAGTCCCATCTTTTTTAGAGATAGAGCTCCCCCCCCCCAATCCCCCTTCAGGCCATATTCCTCCTCCCTTGACATCCTGCTTCTTCCCATCCAAGAAGGGCTTTCCCCTATAAATCTTTGCCTGAGAGTGTTCCCCTTCCCTTTTTTGAAAGACGCCCTCGACCCCCCTCCCCTTCACCTCACAAATTCCCCACGCCCACCCCCCCCCCTGGCCCGACCTGCATGCCCTCCTTCCGGGAAACTGACCTAACCTCGCCGCTCCCACGGCCTGAGCGCGGTTTTAGGCTGGGCCGTGACTAATCCCCCCTCTTGGCGGTCCTGTCCCTTGTTCTCCGCCGTTCTCCCGTTGGTTTGCCCCCCGTGCCTCTGTCCGCTCTCCTGCGCGCCCGACTTAGCTTACCATTATCCCCCAATCGCCTTCTCTAAAGGTTCTTCGCTGCGAAAGTCCCTCAGGTCTGCATTCAAGTGAAGAACCTCCGCTTGCCAAGTCAGGGCCAATTTTCCGACGGTCGTCGTCACTGCGTTTTCCCCCTTTTCCATATGTCGTGACATGGCGAACCCACGGTCAGTTACACCACATTTCCGCGTCTATTAAGGCAGAACTCTTCCCCTCACGGGCAATTCTCCCCATCGGTCCCTGGCCTCTATGTCTCTGTGTCGACCCTTTTCTAATGTGCTTTTCGGGAGACGGTCACTTTTTCTACACCGCACCCCATTCCAAAAGGGAATTGACGTTGGGCTCCCTATACCATGACAGGAGCGTTTCTGCCGAGTCCCGATCGATCCTCTCCGGTGTGGTGAGCTTCAGTCCCCTTTTGTCGGTCAAGTAGGACTCTCTCCTTTCGATTTTGCCGTCCCACTCATGCGGTGGGACTTTGCGGCGGTCATCCTTTGATTCGCCCTTTGTATGCGTCCTTCTTGGAGCGTCTGACCCGGACATAGGCTTCCCCCCTTTCCTCGTCGTTGATCCTCCTTTTTGGAGAATCTTTTTTTCATAGGATTTCAGTCTCCCCCCCGCCCCTTCCCATGATGGTTACTGGAGACCTTTATTCCCCCTTATCACGGAAATATCTCCCCCCCCTCTAAAATCAGGTGACGAAGGTCACTGGACCTTTAAGTTAGAAAAGCGGCGTATTCTCCCCCCGTGCTTTTTTTTTTTTTTTTAGGCCCCGTTTTTCCTGTGACTCATGGGTTTTTAACACGCCCCCCCGTCCGTTCCCCTTCTGTAGTCCCCCTACTCCATTGTCTTGCTCCCCCCTGAGGCAGGCTGGCCCCATCCCTCTTCCCCCCGCTGTTGTCGGTTCCTTACCCTTTGCCGCCCCCGCTTCCCTGCTCTGGCGTTCTTCATTTTGATGGTAGTAGCTGATTTTTCCTTTTTTGGGTCATGTTTGGTTGGCTTTTAGTGGAGCGGGCCCCCCTTTTCTTTGCGTTCGTCTTCAGTGTTTGGCCACCTTTCCCTGGTCCCCCCTAATGGAGGCGGGTTTCTTGGATTGTCTCACCTCCCCCCAGTTGGAAGAGGAGTTTTTCCTCTTTCTTGCACGATTTGTCGCTTTTCTGCGAGAAGGCCGATTACTCCTCTTTCGTCTTTTCCCCTCATCGGACCCCTCCTTCCCCCTTCTTCTAGCAATTCATCTCTTCTTAGTTTAATGCACTGTGACACCAGATGACTCCCTGCCTTCTTTCCTGAGCGATCCCGTGGCCGGTTGGAGCTTCCCCGCTCGCTTTTCTGCAATTCCTCAGCACGTCACAGATTCCGAGTTGAATGAATGCGATTCCCCGCTCCCACGTTCCCCTTCGGCGGCGTGCCTCCCTTTTCGCGTTCTCCGCGCGAAGTTTTTGCGTCTTTGTCCAGGCCTTGGTTCTAGGAGAACCTACGTTTTCCTTTTTCCCCTCGTCGATTGCCGATTTTCTTCATGGGTCTGACGAATAGTTCACGACCTTTTTTGTTTCCGCGCTCTTCCTCTTACCGTTGTGGTCCTCCCGCAGGTACCCCCCCCCACACCCCCTTTTCCCCTCGGTTAAAAAGGCACGGTGGCTTATAACAACTTCATCGCTCTTGGATGATGCTGTGGATCCCTCTTTTCCGGCACCGAGGCCCCACCAAACAGATCTCCCGAGCCCCCACTTGAATATCTGCTCCCCTGCTCGCGTCTTCCTGACAGTCAATTCTCTCTTGTCGACTGTAAACAAGTTGGCGTTTGGCCGCGTCGGCCGCATATTTCGACGGCGTACGCCCGCTTCTACGCCGGGCAGGCTCTCTTTTAACAATAATCACGTTATTGTTTTCTTTTTCCGGTTTTGCTTGGGTGTCTTTCCTTCTCCTCGTGTTCGAGGGTTTGAAGGTCCCTGGCGACGCGGCCGACACCCCTTTTTTTCTGACTGGCCCGCGAATGGTTTGATAGGAGTTAGTTCTCTCTCTTCAGTGGTATCTGTACTCTTTTTTCGGGATAGATGCATTTTTTTTTTCCCCGGCTGCCACCGACCTCATCCTCCGCTTTCCTTTTCTATGCCGCCGTCCTCCCCTGGCCACGATCATTTCAAGCTGGTCCTACATTAACTTTTTTTTTCTTTTTTGAGAAAACCTATGGGCCCCACTGCGCTTTTCTCCTCGAGAGCTTATTTTCTTTCCCCCTAGTTGTTAGTATTTGGTACCCAAGTAAGAGCTCTTTCCCCGTGTTTTCCCTCGCGTTCTTCCCTCTGCGAGCTTATGCAAATGGGTTTCTTGCTCTTTTTTCTCCTATGTTCTTTTCTTTCCCGGTCCTATTTCTCCTGTCTCTTCCCCCGTTTTTCTAATAACACCCGACTTCGTTGACCTTCAGACACGGGATTCGGCATTTCTTCTTTTAATCTTTTTTTCTTTTTTACCTTTGAGAAACGGCTTTCCTGGGCTAGATGAATTTGATGTCCTCATCCTCTCTTTGAATGACCTTTTCGTACCGTCCTTTTTGCTTACCATCGGGCTGCTCTCTATCTAACACCCCTTCTTGTCCCCTTGAGGAGAGTGGGTTAAGAGGACTTGTCTCACTTTCTGCGTTGGTTTTCTCGCCCTCTGCGATCCATTTTGACGCGCGATTTTGTCCATTGTTTTCTACGTACCCGCAGCCCTACCTACACAAACACCCCCATTTTCCACTCTTCCCCCTTTCACACCTTACCCCCCACCCAGGATCCATAAGACGCAGGAATCCATCGGTGCCCCTCCACTTTCATCCCTCTTCAATCACGGCCTGAAGCTGCGTTTTAGTTCTTGGTGAAGGCTTCCCCCCCTCACAATTTTGGAATTGGGGTATTAAGACCTGGCCCCCCCTTTTCATGAACGACACTTGTCAGAATTTCCCCTTCCCCATGCGCCGATTTGTTCACTCCCACTTTTCCACACACACCCCACTTCCCCTTACCCTGAATTTTGTCAGAAACCCGGGACCACTTTTCCCGGTCCCTTTCACCGCTTTTTCTCCCCTTACTTTTCCCTTGACGATGTTCCTGCTTGCCCGGGCGATACTCATATTTTCTTCAACTGGCGATAAAACTTCTTCTACACTCTGAAGGGTGTTCCATCGACCCCCCTTCCCTCTTCACGGGGAACTTATCCCCCCGGGTCACGTCGTAGTGATTCCTTCTCTTTCGACACGATATTCCCCAAAGGTAGAATCATCACAATTTCTTCCGGATCTCTCTTCGCAAGCCCCCCCCAACAGGCTTGGACGTTTTACCATACAGCTCTGAGTTAATCGGGATAGCCCCTTCCCTTTGCTTAATTTTCGTTTTTGTTTTTGGAGAGATCTTGGTTTCCCCCGAAATCTTTCCGTTCGTTTCTTTACTTCCCCCATTGCCCCAATACTGTTTTAAGGGTTTTCCCTTGTCTTCGGGTTCGGGCCGTATGCCCGGATCGTCTTTAATGTCCACCCCTTATCGAGTTTTCGACCCCCATATGCCCGTTGGATAGACGGTTACGACTTTTCGAAGTTCCGGTCTCGCGTTGTGCCTTTGGCATTAAGATGCCCCGTTTGGCGGACTTTTTTATGATCCACGTGTATCGCATCACGCCCTCGGTGTATTCCTGGCAAAGTGGTGGACGACCGACCTTTCAAGTTTTCCCTGGACGTAGAACCCCGCTGGCGTTTGCCCCGTGATTGAGTCCGTTTTCGTCGACACCCTTGCTGTGCTTGATTTTTGTTTTGAACGCGCCTCGGGTCGCCAATGTCCATTTGGTCTTCCTTGTTTTGCCGCCCCCCCCCTGTTGACCTTGTCCTCCCAGGACTACATCTTTCCCCATCTGGTTTCCCTTAGCGTCCCGACCCAGCCAGACCTTTCCCGCCGCTCCGTCCCTTTCCTTCGCTTGCGCTTTCTTTTGCTGTTTTTTAATGGATTCCGTGCTGGCCCATGTTCCTGTTGGTGGTTGTCGGTTTGAATGGTGAGCGTTCTTCTTTTTGGCGTGCCTCTTCAAACAGTGAGGTGGTGCCACTTCCCGCTTTTCCCAGAGGGATAGGGTGAGAGCAGCTCTTCTGGCTCCCCTGAAACTAATGGCTGCAGCGTTCCCTTACATTTTTCCAGTTTCCTTATTTTGTGATCGCTTTCTGATGCCATCCTTTACTCAAGTTTCGTTCTGTTCCACCCAAGCGACACACCTTTCTCACACGCGAAATTTCCGACCCGACCCCGATCTATGAAGCTACGTGCATTTTCCCCTTTTTTTCACCCCCCTATTCCCGCTATGCGAGTGATGAGCTCCAATCTCGTTTTTGAGGGGTCTTTCTCAGACTGTTAGGATTCTTGTAGCCGCCTCGGCTCCTTTATCCACGGAGTCTTTTGAAAATGGAGTCCGTTCTACAAGTGCCATTTGATCTTTATCGAAATCATGCGGCCTTTTTACGTTTCTAGATTGGCGCATATTTCTTCCTCCTTGGCGAGACTCCAACCGACGGATGGCCGCACTTCCGAGAGCGATGGCCATTACGTGGTCCCCCTCCTATAGATATCCTTGGGTTTCCCCAGTTCCCTCCGGTTGTTTTTTTATTTACCATGGTACCCTGCCTCGGTTCCTTTCACACCCCTTGCCCGCAGGTCTTCATCCCCTCTGACGGTCATGATGATTTTGCTTTTACGCAAAAGGATATCGAAACCAACCACCCCTGATCCCCTTTTTTTTCTCTTCCCTCCCTAGAGCTCCATGCGATGACCCTAGAGCTTCTCAAAAACTGTGTTGAAAGTCCCTTTTCTGCAACCCTCTTAAGAGTTAGGTTACGCCTTACCTCCTTCTGGCCGTTCATCTCTTATTTTTTTGTTGTCCTCCTTCGTGTTGCTGATCCCCTCCCTTGTGTTTTCGGCTTTTCTCTTTTGCCTCGGCGACGCGTTTCCCCGAGTTCGAAACTTGCAGGCATGTCTGACTTTCCTCGTGGCTACCCCCCCCTTAAGTGGTTCGTTTTAAGCTCTGTTTTCTTTCAACCTCGGCCGTTTTCCCCTTTTTTGCACCGTGATC
>Ga0179593_1512398_pt1 | contig 12684 bp, 17 predicted proteins | sample CZODoug2_1_08_16_FD_185931 | JGI IMG/M metagenome (GOLD analysis project Ga0179593, IMG submission 185931) | Vadose zone soil fungal communities from Angelo Coast Range Reserve, California, USA - CZODoug2_1_08_16fungal (PacBio error correction) | ecosystem: Environmental > Terrestrial > Soil >... | reverse complement strand
TTTCTCTCGGCCCTCGTGCGCACGGAACATCGCCGTTTGCTACGGTTCCTTCTTCTTGCTTCCCTCGTCTGGGTATCTCTTTCCCCGCGCTGGTTTCCCCTTTTTACAACTCGACTGCCAACTTTCTGGGCAATATGGCCGCGTTCACATTTTTTCTCAAAGTTAGTGCCGATCCCTCGGCGCCTCACTCCACCATCAGACTTTTCCCCATTTTTTTTCGCGCCGGACGTCCCTTTTAACGCGCGTTCTGCTTTGCGTCTTTTTTCTTCGTGGAGCGTTTTTCGGCAGAGACCACGTCGAGACTTCCTTTTTTTTCAAAGCAGTCCCCCTCTTCTTTTCGCCTGGCCCCTCTTTTTTAGGTCGCCTCGTGCTCTTTCGTTCATCCCCCTTATTCCCCTCCCACCCACCCGTTTTCATTCAGTATTTTCTCTTTATCCTAATAAAATTCTCTTCGTCTTTTTTTCTTTCTGGGAAACGAAATGGGCGATTTTTTTTGCCTTTTTACTCTCTCCCCTTGAATGATGCAGCCTGTTCAGCTTTTTCTACGGTCGCTTCGAAGAAATGAATCTCTTTAATGGTTCTGTCCCGCGACTCGCGGAGCACGCTCCACCCCAGAATCCTTTCCTCTAGATCATCCCCTTTAAGCCCGCTATTCCCTGCTTTCCTTGCTGCTCTATTTCAAAGGTCACAAGTTCTCCTTCACGTTTCTTCGGTGGCAGTGGTGGCTATTTGTTTCGTCTCTAACTTTTAAGTCAAGTATTTTGTGAATCTTCCTTTTCCCGCGCGGACTCGAATATCTTTCTTTCCCCTCCTTCCTTTTTTTTGAGTCCTTAGATTTGAGTCCGAGCATTACTTTTCCCCTTAATTCCTATAACGACACTTACAAGTCGTTCCGGCTCCACACATGTCCCCAAGCCGTCGATTCCGCGCCATTTGAATTTCCTTTCCTTCCCTCTCCCCTTCAACCGTGTTTTATTATCTTGCTGATTTTACCTGTCTCTGCTTGCTCGTGCATCTCTCTCTCAGTTATTGTTTTTTCTCCGCATTGCCATTTCTTCTCATCTTTTCTTCTTTCTTTCCGTCACCCCCCTCGCTCTTATTTCTATAATCCTTGCTCTGTTTTTATCTCCTGTGAACCCTTTTACACTCTTCCCCACTGCCCCTCGGCGTCTGGATCCTCCACTCTCCATGCTTTTGTGGCTTCGTTCCTTTCCCTTCTATGAGCCTCCTTCTCTTTCTCGTCCTTGTGGAAGGCGATTTCCTCGTCGTCTTCTCCTCAGTGGCTGTCCCTCTCGGTTCTTTCTTACACAGCTCAACCCTCCCTAAACTTCGTTCTCACATTGTAACCCTTTGCCATCGGGCTGGTTGTCTGCGGCGCTCGAGGTTATCCCTTCCTTGTTTTTTTCCCTCTCTTCGGTGATAATGATCCTTTTTTTTTGGCTTTTTTCTTTCTGAGTTTTAACGTTGCCAGTTTTTTTTTGTAACCATCTGACCTACGTATCCTTCTTTCGCCATCTCTTGTCGTCGTTCTTTTTATGCCCTTCTGAACAACCATCCTTTCTTCCCTGCTCTTAAGCTCTTCCTCATACGCACCTGTATGGAGTTGGAGGATCCCCAGCTGCACTGTCAGTCATGGAGACCACGTCTCAGGTCCCCCTTGCCCCCTTATCATGAGAGTCCGGCACACACCTGGTGTTCTTTATGAAGAGAGGACCACACACAGTTACCTGACTGATCCCCTTTGGTGTTAGTTCGCTCGCATCCCACTTTTTTCATCAAGTTTCGAAATGCCCGCGAGAGTGCTTTGTCACTCCTCGTCGAAGGACGGTTCTCCAACGTTTTTTCTCTTAAGGCTGATTCTTCGTTGCTGACTTTTACCTTTCTCTGTCTCCGTACCTCCTCTTTTTTCGTCATGTCCTGTTTCGTTCGGGCTTTCGGACCACATCAAAGTAAAGTTAGTTAACACCAGTACTTTTTTTCCCTTACTTTCTCTTTTTATCTATACGGTCCCCATGTCCTGACAATACTTGTTTGATCTTTAGGGTCCATCCGGTCAAGATGCGCTCTCTGCGTTCTTTTTATTTTGTTTCCGGCGGCTTGCTCGGTGAGTTCGACAGTTTTTCTTCGGTGCCTTCTCTCCAATATTATCAGACCATCTTCGTGTTTCCTTTGTTTTTAAGCGTGTGTTCGCTTGCTCTCTATCTATTTTGGTGATGTAAAACTTTTTTGATGTTTTTTTTGTCTGTGTTTTCTTTCAAATGGATCCACTTTTCCTTTCATTCATCACGTTTCCCTCTTGATTTTATTGCCCCTCGTACTCTGTCGCTTACTTTGGGTGCCATTAATTCTCACTTGTCACCACCTGACTCCGCGCCATGTCCGTGACCTCCGTTCTCTAGTTTTCTGATACTGGCGGCGTCGTCTGCAACGTCATGACCTTCTTTCCTTTCCTGTTGACGTTTTACTCTTGCCAGTAGTTGCACCATTACTCTGTCCAGCTTCCTAAATGTAGCTTCGTTTTCCTTTTGGCCAAAGCTCTTCCTTCAGCCTGGAAGCTCTACTCTCGATTAGTTGACGACATTCCATCTAGCAAAAAGTAATCCCCGCCCCGTTTTTTTCACCTCCTCTACCTCGACACTTCCCCCTGGTTTTGAAACCTGATCCTTTTCTCCCCGTACCGGACGTCCCCCTGCAGAGGATCTGTTGCCATTTTTCCCCTTCCACTCACAACTAACGTGCCGCGTCGGTTTCTGACAATACCCACCACTTACACTACCCCACCACCCCTTTTGGTCTCTTCTTTCCCCCTTGGTTCTTGGGGCAGACTGGGTTTGAATCCCCTTCCGGTCGCACATGCAGTTTTTCTACCTTCCCGTGCCCTTTCTCCCCCCTCAGTTCCTTCGAGTTTCAAGACACCTCTTCTTACTTCATCAGTTTTTGAAAGCGACCACTTTTTGTCGTTTTCGTTTTGCGATCTTTTCCCTCTCTCTGGGGCTTTTTGATCCCCACCTGTGCTTTGCTTTCCCCACACGGTCCCTCTTTTTTTTTTTTTGTCTTAATCCTATAAGTTGGCGGTTTGAGATGATCGGTTTTCTTTCTCCTTCTCGGCATTTTCTTTCCCGCTTTACTTTACTTCCAATAGGCTTTTTTTCTCCTAAGATCGCAATTGTCGAAGTCACGCGGTTTTTCGTCCCCCCTTCAAAAGCTTTTTCGACGTGCTGGGCTCCGTTTCTTTACCCTGTTTGATCTGACCTTCGAGTTCTTCTTAGTTCTCCCCTCCCGCGCTGGTGCACCCACCCTCAAGGAAGGCCCTTACGCTCACAATGAGTCACCGCTTTTGCTCTTTTTTTTTTTTCATCCCTCTTCCCCAAGCAGAAGAGTCTTCCCTCCTTGAATTTGCGTCTTTTACTCCCCTTTCTTCCCACTTCTCCTCTCGCTGTGCATTCGTTTTTTTGTTTCTTTCTGACCTTCTGTCCGACCTCGCTTTGGACAAGCAGGACGCGTCGAGCCTCGCGTTTTTCGTGAGGAAATTCGCCTTCCTCTCTTTTCTCAGTGCTTCCCTGAAACTTTTTCATCTTTCGTGCTCCCTAGGCTCCCAAGGTTTCTTTTCTTCTTGCTGGGGAACGAAAATTGGGCGGTTTTTGTGCAGCGTGCTCTCTTCTTGAACCTTAGCATGCCATAAGAGTTTTCCTTTTCCGGTCTTTTCAAGACTTTCTTTCCCACTTGCCCTGTGAGTCCAGAGACAGCCTGACCGAATCCCTGCTACCTTCTGATTGAGTAATCGTCAGGTTGAATGAGCTTTCCCTTCCCCCAGTCGTCTCTTCGACCCTACACTTTTTTTCTCTTAGTGATCCTTTGGGACTGAGGTGAGTAGGTGTTTGTACCGTCAAAGCGGGTGGGCCCTCTTGATCTTTTTCTTCTCTTCTTTCGATCTAACGGGGTAATACTCTTTTTTTTGAGTCTCTCTCCGTCGTTCGAGTCGCGTTTCTTGCGATTCAAGCCAGATTTCTTTTCCACAGACGTCTTTCGTAGTTTCTATTTGCTCCCACTCCTCCCACCCAGTCCCAAGATCAACCAGTTTCTTAGCTTACGCCTGACATACCTTCTACCTCTTTTCCCGCGCAATTCAACTAGCGAAACGTGTCTTTTCCCTTTCGTTTGGGCCTTTTCCCTTTCGGTGAATGTAGCCCTTGACGTTGAACTCAACCTTCTTCCCTCTTTCCTGCTACTTAGTTTTCGCAACCACCATCTCACACCTTTCTTTTGTAATCTCTTTTGAAAGTCCCGGTTTTTTTTCCTCCCCCTTTGATGGCCCCCCTGCTCCCCTGAGGCTATCAGCTTTCACCTCTCCACAATAGTCTTGGCATTCGGGTTTTTCAACGATCCCGTACGAGCTCACCCTCCGCGTGGTTCTTCTGCGTTATCTTTTTTTGATTTTCCAAGCGGTCCTTCCTTGTTTCTACGATGACGACACCTCCCCCGAAAACATCTCCCTTTTCTTCGCGCTTTCGATAGTCCGTTCTTCTCCCTCTTTTCCTTGCCTCATGTGTGAGTTGAGTTTTGCGATTTTTTGCTAGCACACCTTTTTTTCTTGTGATATTTTGTGTGATCTTAGCTGGCCCTGGTTTGGCCGTTCGGTCTGTTTCCCGTTGGCACCTGATTTTTTATCCTCGAAAGAATTCGATTTTAGGCGCACATTTTACTACGCGGCTTTCCTCAAGTAGTCTTTTCCACTTCTCCTTTCTTCTTTTCACTTATTGCTCTTCCTCCTTTCACGACCTGCCCTCCTGGGGGTTGAGTTCTGTTCCTCCTGCCATGTTTTCCGTATCGTAGTTTTCCTTTTTCCCCCGACTCCTCCCTATAATCTCCCCCATTCCCTTCCCTTATAGTCTCTCGTTATAGCCCCCAGTTGCCTATTTTTCGCTCCACCCATGACCTGCTCGTTTTTCCGGACGGCCCCATTCGATTTATCTGCGGCTCCTGAGAGTAGGCGCTCCACAACGAACCTCACATGCGTCGCGTTCGTTCTATTCTTGTACAGTCGTCTTTTTGTAAGGTGCCCTCTTCTCTCCCTTTTTTCAATTTTTCTTTGGGAGTTACACTGGGCTTTTCCTTTTCCGATACCCCTTTCCACCCAACAAGTACGCACTTTAACCCCCCTTCCTTTGTTCCACAGACTGACGTCTTTGTTTTTCTTGCGGATACCCTCCGGACCAATCCTATTCCTCGTGTCTTTTTCCCCGGAGCCCACTTTATGTTTAGGACCCGGCGGCTTGCGATCTTCCCTTTCCTGCTACGTTTCCCTGTTTCAGTCAAATAGGTACAAATTGGCGTTCTTTTTATGCCGGAAATGTGGTGTAAGCGTTTTGTCTTTCTCGCGTTTCTGTAAAACTTTTTGTCTCTTTGTTTTCCCTTTTGCTTTTTTAATCTTCAGGTTCCCTTCGAATAGGCCCCTCCTTTCATTTGTTCTAGACTTTCTCTTTTTACATCTTATTACTAGAGCATTTGTGATGGTCTGCAAATCTCATCAGTTCTACGCGTCCTTCCCACCTGACAGCTTCTTTTTTCCTCCTCCGTTTTTTTTCTCTCTATCCTCCGGCTTTCCTTTGCTTTTTGTCCCGGTGACCGCTGGGAGAGATGACGATTCCCTTTATCAACAATGCTTTAGTATAGAGCAGAATCTTTCTTTTTCCTGCGTAAGCTTGATTCCTCCCATGTCCCTCTCATTGAAAGCCCTTGAAGTCTTTCCTCATTTAAATCCAACCAATAATGAGCCCCCCTGTTTAAATCAACCTTCTTTTTTATATTATCCGCTCCTCTCCAAATCGGCTGCTTACACAACCTGCCTTGACACATTCTTTCCGTGCTGGTCCCCCCCCTCACCCATCCTGATTGCAGACCTCCCCCTTCTTGAAGCTTTTTCAAGGCCGCCGGACGGCCTCAACCCCGAATCGCGCTCTGACTCTTTCCACCAGCTTATCTGAGCTGGTTCCTTCCTCCTTTCTCCGTATCCGATACCGGCTACATCTTTAATTTCGGCGTTACATGTAATTGATGGTTGTCGGAGCCGGTTCTGCCCTTGACTTGAAACGCCTTTTTCTTCGATGTCCGTCCCTTTCAACTCGTACGTAATTCCTCCGTCCCCTGTTCCCTTCAGTGAGTCTTTGTTTTTTTCTGTAGAACTCTCTCCGGGGCATTCCGTTCCTGACAAGACTTTTTTTGTTGAACCTCACTCTCTTTATCGGAGGACCTTCCTCCATTCTTTTGCCCTTCCTGATTCTTTTCTTTTTTTGTGCGTTTCCTCTCTTTCGGCATTCTTTTCTGTTCTTTTGACCCCTTGGAGCTTGGCTGTTATTAGAAGTGAGCAAGATGTCGCCGTTCACGCTTTCCCCCGTTGCCTCCTCCCCCGATTCTCGTCTTTTTCTTGGACGTCTCTGTCTTCTTCCTTCTTTTTCGTCTTCTTCCCTCCTTTCCTTCTCTCTCTGGTGTTCCCGTTCTTCAACGGCTGTTTCAAGGCCAGCGTACGTCCATAACTCTTCCCCCCGGCGAGTCCTTCTTCCGAGCGTCCCCCACCCCAGCAGAGCGATTTGCCCGCTCCGTTCTTTTCTAATTAAGCGATTCCCAGCGATTGTTTTTTGCTCTTCCTTTTTAGCTGGTGGATTTTTATCCTTCCCCTACTCTAGTTCTTTTTTGCAAAAGTGACCGCTCTCCCGCCTAGTCATTCTCTTACCCTACTCGCTTCTTTTTCTTTTGTTCTACGTGATTCCCGAATCACCCTCTTTTCCCCCCTTTTTCCAGTCGATATATCCCCTGCCTTCGGATTGTTCTTAGGCTTCCACGCATTGTGGCGATTGTTCCCATTCTCCAGAGCGAAATTGACGTTTTTAGCACACCAATTTTTTCTTCGCTGGTCCGGTAGCATTTCTGAGGACCTCTCTCCTCAAAGTGCTCCTTCTTTTCAGACGCCTCGTAGCACGCCTTAACAAGAACTTAGATACAGTGCTTACTCTTTAGTCCCAGCTGATCGTTTTAATTGCCGCTTTTCCCCAGATACATTCGTCTTCAAATTCCCCCCCAAAGGACCTTTAGTACTTCTTGAGGCATGGTGGCTGGGTAGCAGAGGGCCTTACAATCCCCTCTTTTTGTAAAAGTTTCCTCTTGCTCGCTCAAACTGCTAGGATTTTGACTCCGCTTCTCTTCGTTTTTTTTGTAGGTTCTCCCCCAGATTTAAGTTAAGCTTCAGAAGCTTCACGACGACTTTTTAACCTCTTCCCTTTTTTCCCTCTAGGATCCCCCCTCCCTAGTACCCATTTCCCCCTTCCTGACTGCCGAATTATCTCAGAGCTTTATTTTTCCTCTTTCCACCCCCTTAGAGAGTCTCTTGTGTTATCTTGCCTTTTGGGGGGTATCGTTTCTTTAGGTTCTGCTCTCGAGTGGCGCTTTTACCCTCACCTTTTCTCTTTTTCACTTTTTCCTCCTTTTCTCTGACGACGACCTTCTCCAGTAACCAGCCCCATTGCTCCCCTTGCTCCCTGTTCCGGGAAAGACAGGTGTCCCGAGACCCTTTTCCCCCCTGTCCCTTCAAATTCCTCCAGCGTAATCTCCCAGATTTCCTAGCAGTTCTGTCCTCCCTTTCTTTAAGAGCTCGGCCACTCTGGACTTTCGATAGAATTTCCCCCGCGGCCTGTCTTTTTTCTCTTCCCCCTCTTTCGACTATCTCTCTTCCTTGTGACTTCCCACACCCCTCCAAAAAGCGCGCGCCTTGGTTCGTCAGCGCTCCCCCTTCCTTTCTTCTTTTGTGCCCTTCTTTTATGGCGTGTGAGTTCTTCGCTTTGTCACTTTGAAATAGTATTTGCTCTTCTTGCCAGTTTCTTCTGGTTTTCCAACGTGAAACAGCGCTCTAAACCTTGAATCCTACTCTTTCCCCACTGTAATTACGCAAACGCGTACGCTCAGACCGCTGTCCGCTCGATGTTGGTCTGGACCTTCCCTTAATAACAGTCTTCCGATTTGTTTTGGCGTTTCCTGTCCCCTCCTTCATAAGCAATGCTTCCTAGACTTTGTGGAAACGTCTCGCATTGCGATCTCGGCCTCCTTATAGTCCTTTCTTTTAGCGTTCTTTCTCTTCTGCAGCCGTCCTATATACCGTGTTTTTCTTTTTCATTACCCGGCATTCCTGATTCAGATCTCGCGTCCCCGGCCGGAGGCGCACACATTCATAATTCATTGCGTCGCTGATGAGTTACAGGCCATTCCTTTTGTCCTTCGGCGTAAATTCTACTCCCCCCTTTTCCTGCACCTTTTTTTTTTACTTTCCACCGTGGATGTTCTCCTTACCCTCACTTAAAGTTCGTCAAAACACGACGTACCTCCCCTCCCATATAGATGTTTTCGAGCACCTGAGCATGTACGAACCCCGGTTTCGGATTTTTTTTAAAGGAGTTCTTCCTGACCATTTTCCCATCCTCTCTGGTTAAGCTTTGAGTATTCCGTCGGCTGCGCGTTTCTCCTTTTTTTGTCCTCTTTAACAGAGTTATACCTCCCCCTCGTAGACTTTGGTTTTCCCTTCCTTTTCCTGTTTCGATGTGATTCGCGCGTTCACGCCTAGCTCTTGATCATCTTGTTTCTTGCGCTGACTGGGCAGTGCGTTTTAGGGTCATGTCCTTTCTTTCACCTTTTCAGAGTTACGTCTGTATTTTTTCTATCCTTCCTTTTCTAATCTCTCTCCTGTTCGTGACACCCTGCAATCCTTCAGTCTTCACTTTTTGTCCCCACCGAGCAATGTTGACGTGCCTCGACCGCCGCCGACTTTTCATCCTGTGACTAGAGATACTTTGCTCTTAGAAAAAAGACTTGGAGCTTTTTTCCTTTGTTCTCTTTTCCTCTCCCTTAATGAATTCCCCCCCCATCCTCTGTTTCACCAGCGATCGCGGCGAGAAATCGCGCCGCTCCTTCTTTTCCTTCTAAGATCTCATTAGGAACCGCATTCCGTCGCGCTCCCCCGAGCACCAAACTTCCTTCCCCACGCAGATCTCACGTGAACGCGCCTACTTCCCGTTGTAAAATTCCCTGCGTCAGCGCTTTATTATTTGAACTCTTTTCCGTCACCCCGTCCCACGGTCTCATATTACATTTCTTCGCCTCGCAAAATCCTCAATCACAAACTCAGTCTCCCTATCCTTTGGGAATTCACTTTCCCTTTATCGAAACACGTTACCCCCCCTGGGGGTCCCTGAGAAGTCCCGCTTTTCCCCACATGGCATCATCATTTTTAGTTCATCTTTTTGACGCTTTTTTCTCGGATCAACAGCCCCGAGTGTGGACGTCCCACCGTCCTTTCCGACCCCGAGATGTCCTCCTTCAAAACCTGTCTCCTGACAACTCCTCGTCTGACCCTTCCTCTTACTCTGCGCTCTGGCTTCTTCATAACTCTCCTGGGGAATTCAGGTCTTCACCCCCTCCTTCCCTTTTTTCTCCTCTGGTTTTCTTCCTTTCTTACATCACTGTAGTTCTTTGCTTTGAGTCCCCCCCGTGTCTTTCTTTCAGATGATCGTCCTTGAGATCGTGCGTTTTTCCTGACGTTCCTGGAAGGGAAATGGCTCTGCCCAATCTTTTTCCGTTTCTCAGTCTTTGAAGTACCGTTTAACTTCGTCGAACCCTTCCTCGTTTTTTTCTCGTGCGTTCCCTTCTGTTGTTCTTTTTTTCCATGTTTCCTCTGCGGCTGGTGCAATCCCACTCGACTTTCTTTTTACGGCTGGCCCCTCTCCCCCATTCTTAAGCCTTTTCAAGCTCTGTGTCGTCCCTTCCCATGACTCTCATGCCTCATCGACTGCGCGTCTTTCTCTAACGGAATTATTTCGACATTTGCGCTTGAAGTGGCGTGGGAGATTTTTTCAGTCCCGTCATTTTCCAGCCTTTTTCCAATGGAGCCTTGCTTTCCCGTCTGCCATGCTCTCCCCTTTTAGGCCCCTTCTCTCGTTCTTTTATCTACGCTTGAAAATAACCCAAATACCTCCCCTTCTTGGCCTTTGGTTCTGTTACTGGCCCTGTGGACTTCTTTCTTTCCCCGCGCGCATTTCAACTCTTTTTTCCCCACGGATGTGGGACGTGGTGCTCCCTGTCGCTTCAAAATGAATCTTCTTAGAAAAATAAAGGTTGAGTTTTTTTCCTCTCCTCGCTTGAAGAAAGCTTCCCGTGCGCCCTTCTAATAGCATCGCTTCCGAATTCTTTCTCTGTGCGAGTCAAAGGCTCGTCCCACGTTCGATCTCTTCTATAGAGGTGAGGCAGGTGTTTTGGATCGCCGAGCCCCTCGGTTTTCTCTTTGTGGGCCGACCTTTGTGAGTTCACTGTAAACCCCTCTTGGACCGTCATCGCACGGAATCTCTTCTCTTACGAAGTGTTGTTCTCTAGGACGTCCGATGTCGAGTTTTACACCCTTTTTGCCTTTTTGCCCTCCATGTTCGGTCCCCCCCCTCGTTCTTATTTCCCGGCCCCTAACACAACCTTCTCAACCCTCCCAGTTATTTCCCCAAGTACTTTTACTGGTGCGCTTTGGAATCTCTCAGCTTTCTTATCTTCCTCTTTAATTCCAATAGAGAAGTTTTGGCCGGTCTCCGGCGGCTGCCGGTCCTTAGCGCTTTCTACATCCCTCTTTCCCTTTCTCCTCAATCGTCTCGACCTTAGCCTTTACATTGTTCCTCTTTTCACTTCCGTTTCCGGTTTTTTGCACTCCAATTTACGCCCTGCCTTACTTGCCCTGCAAATCAATTGTTATATATCCGGTCCAAGTGTAACTTTTCCTTTTCTGTGAATAACGATCATTCCGTTAACTATTCTCAGTTTTTTCCCTTGGCTAGAGGCCTGTTCTTTCAGCTTGTTTTTGGAATTCGGAATCTCTTGTCTAGTAAATCTCCACCCTAAAGCTCCTTCCGTCGACCCTTGATTTCTTCCTTCTGCTCCCTTCTTCGTCCCATGCTGTTGTTGTCTGAGTTCTCGATTTACTACCATCCTTTGAACCCGTCTGCGTTTCTTAGGCTTGCCCCTCCCCCCTTTGCAGGGTCTGTCTTTTTTCCTTCCCCAAGTCTGAAGTGTGAACGATCCATCTGCTTTGAAGACGATTCAATTTCTCCTCCTCCCTCTGCATCTGGCGTGTCCCGTTTTCGCTTGTTTCCCCCTCTTAATAACAGAAAGCCTTTTTGCGGATTGTTTTTTGCTGCCCTCTTGCCAGCTTTTGTCCGTAGAAGTTTGACGAGATTTTATTCCCCTTTCCCCCTACTGATCGTTATGACCTTGCTCCGATCCACTTCCTTTTCGTGAACCCACCATTTCCTCTCTTCTTGATGATAGTTTCCTTCTGACTCAATTCTTTTGCGTCTCCTCAGGACGCGAGGCCAAACTCCACTCTGTCGCGTTTCTTATTCCGAGACTTTTTCCAGGTCGAGCTCCTTTCTGGCTTAGTTCCTTTTCCTTCTGGAGGACCTTTCGTTGTATCCTCTCTTCCCCATAACTGAAAGTTTTCCAAACACTATCTTTCCTTCCCCCTGTCTTCCCCCATTTCCTTTTGTAGTCCAAAGAGCCCCTAAGCCCAGCTTGGTTTGTTGCGGTGCGGATTTTTACTCTACTTCCTTCCAATCCGGTACCATATTCTGAGACTTTTTTTTTCTCGAGTGGCTTTTGTCGGTTTCTCTTGTTCGGTTCGTTTGTCCTTTTCTGTGACCTACCCTCACCTTGTTTCCGTTAATGGTGCAAAGGCAATTTTTTTAATTCTTCCATGTTCCCTTTCTTCCCTTGTGTTATACTTTGCCCCTTTCGCTTATGGTTCTTGCTCCATCTCTCCCCCACCTTCCCTTTTCAAATTCGTCTTCCCGGCATTTCATTTCCTTTCTTTTACGCTTCTCTGCAATTCGTACCTTTTGCGTTTCCTTTCTGGCCACCTTATAAAGCCGTAGTCGCGGGTCCAACGCCTTCACCCACTCCCTTTGCTCCTTAGTATCTCTCTCTCCCCTCCTCCGTTTTTGTCTTTTCCTTGCACGTCCTCTCCTCTTCCTTTGGTCCAATTTTTTTTCCCCCTGTTTTCTCCGAAGTCCTTATGAATGGCACCACCCACTACGCGGCCTACCTCATCTTCCCTTCTTTCTCCGCTGCCCCTCTTCTCTTTGCAGGACTATTGAAAGCCCTTCTTTTTTTGAACTGTGAGAAAACCCATAATGCAACAAAGTTTTACTTTCCTCTCTCTTCCCCCGCCCCGACCGTTAGGAAACTCTTCCACCCCCCTGCCCGTCTTTTTCGGCTTTGTACTATTTCCCCTTCATTATCAACCGGGCGTTTTAGAGCGAACGCTCCGGCCAGCGAAAAACTCCTTCCTACTTCGTCCAAATTTGCTCTCTGGTCCGTTGATGGCACCCCCTTCCCCCCCAAAAGCTGTGCAGGCTCTGTGTTCCGCCCTTTCTCAACGTCTGGTATCTGGGCAGTACTGCGTGTTTGACGACACGTTTCTTTTCCCTTCGCCACCTATTTATAACCCCTCCCTTGCATGAGAACCTTTTTTTTTTTATTCCACTCCCCCTCCGAATTTACAACAGTCAGCCGTACTCTTTCCCAAACGTTTCCTTCGTTTTGTTTTCTTCTTCTTGCGCGATCTTTTTGTGTCTAGACCCCTATATCCTTTTTTCTTCGTGATCTCGT
>Ga0179593_1276250_pt1 | contig 12684 bp, 11 predicted proteins | sample CZODoug2_1_08_16_FD_185931 | JGI IMG/M metagenome (GOLD analysis project Ga0179593, IMG submission 185931) | Vadose zone soil fungal communities from Angelo Coast Range Reserve, California, USA - CZODoug2_1_08_16fungal (PacBio error correction) | ecosystem: Environmental > Terrestrial > Soil >... | reverse complement strand
TTGTTGAGAAAGAGCCCCCTTTTTCTGACAGGCGTCTTTCCCGAAAAGTCGTGGAGAATTCCCGTTTATCGAGCCTGTCTCAGGTCATTGTCGCTTTTGCGGAGTTTTTCGGTCTCTCCTTTCCCCCCCAAGCGCAATTTCAGGTTTCTCAGGTTTCGTCGAAGGCAGGATTGGCAAAGCGGTAGATATGTTGCTCCTCGATGCTCCAATCCCAAGACCTTTCGCAGGACACCCTCCCCCCCCTCCCCCCTGCGAGTCCAATTTCCTACCTTTCTTTTGATTTCGGTTTCCTTCTCAGTTCCTTCTGCTTATACATGGCTTTCGGAAAGGTACCGACGACCATTAGGAGACTCGACCACTATCTTCATTCCCCCCGCCTTTTTTTTTACGCTTCGGCAGATTCACAAGTTGTTCCCAAGTGTGCCTTGACTTTTTTACTCCCATTCCCCTGAGGACGCACGTTTCCCTCTCTCCCTAATAGGACCGCCAGCTCACCTTGTAACTGTTCTTTGTTTCCCTTGTTGGGGGCAGACCCGTGCTGCCCAGGTTTTTTTCCCCCTTGACAAAACTCCCCCTTTGACATTCGGAGGATTGACTCTCCAATTGAGTTTGGATTGCTAGAGTGGGTAACCTACCCTCGATTTCGCCCTGCGCAACCTCCCCCTCGTCCCTGCCCGCGTTAGCTTGACGGCGCTTCAGTAGTGTCTTTTTTACCCCTCTCCCCCCCCAGGTGTGACGGTTTTAAGTTCTCCGAAGGCTGGTATTGATCTCCGATGCGATTGCCATACCAGCAGGTTCCGCTCTCCTTTGTTTCAGGTGTGGATTACCCCTGCTAGCGCTGAGTTCGCTTTTACCTCTTCTTTGCCTCCTCCCTGGAATGTTCCGTGAAGGTTTTGTTCGGATGCCGGCCGATTTCCTCGGCCCACAAGCTCTGGGCCCCCCTACGTGTTTGACTTCCCCCTTGTTTTTTTTCTTCCTACCTGATCCCCCGTCTCCGTCGAGCCGAAGCCCTGTCTGGAGCGCGAGCCGGTGCAAGCGGTATACTCGTTCCCCATTCCAGTTTTCTGTCATGGTATTTTTTCCCGCATCCGAGCGTTTGCTGTGACGTCCGCATTCACGCCCGGTGTTTGTTTTTCTCCTCCCCTTTATCAGAAAGTCCAAATCTTTCTCAACCCCAAGTTTCTCTTGGATGATAAGCGCTGAGCTCAGTTCCCCTCTTCAGTTTCTATGCGTTCCCTTTTCTTCTATTGGGTCCTTGGACCCCTTTAAGAGTAATGAGGCTCGTGACCCCCGTTTTCCTCACCGACCACTTTCTAATTTTCTCCCGTTGAGTTTCTGGATCTATAACACTTCTGAAGGGGCCGCATCACCTGGCCCGCCCCCACCCCTTCCCCCCTCCTTTCTCCGCCGCAAAGGACCTTACCTTTTGCTTCACACGGGTCCGGATTCTTAGCCATCTACTACCCTTTTCCACCCCTCGGTTCCTTGTGCCCTGCACTTTTGGCAATTTTTTGCAAAATTGGACATTTGGATCATATTTTTCCACCTTTCTTCCTCGCCCCTTTAGAGAGTCGGGTGGGGCTTGCATGGGATACCACTTCTTTTGGGGCGGGCCCCCCCATGTGCAGCCCTCGACTTAACCAGGTTCGCCTTTATGCCTTTCCGTCCCTTTTTCCCACGGATTGCTTTGCCTTGGCGGTTTCAAGACTTAGACCTTCCCTTTTTTTACTGATTGCCTCTGCTTCATTACTTGAAGCTCGACTTTTTTTGCGCAGTGCCCGACCTTTTTTTGACAGATCGCACTCTTCCGATCGTGGTGTCTTTCCGGGGCCGTTCGCTCTTGGGTCAGCCGCATTTTCGCCCAGATCTTTCCTTGCGGTGGAAACAGGCCCTCTATTTTCCCCGTTTTCTCCCTTCCCACCGGCGCCCCCCCTGTACATAGTTGGATGGCCCCATCAGAGCTCTCCGTCTGTTCTTGCTTTTTCGGATTGTCTCTCTTCGACAAATTCCCGGCAGGACAGAAATACGCCTAGTAATAGGTGGATTTCGCCGGCGACAAACTTTCCCCCATCTTCTATCCTCTGCAGCTCGGCTTGACTCTCGTTTCTTGTGCGCTCACTAGGAACCCCCTCCAAACCCCTTGGTAGGAGCTACAAGTCCGCACGTCTGACGGAAATTCGTTTCAAATGTGGAGGGAAGATTCTGTATTGTTACCGATGCGCTTTTCCCCCAAGGTGGGTCACACACCGATAATGGGTCATTTCTTCTAATCCGTTTGTACCGATTCTTGTCTTTTCGTTAGTTAGGCTGCCGTTATACCCTGCTTGTTATTAGCGCTTTGCTCCGATAAGCTCTATTCTTGGCATCACGGTGAACGGGCTTCAAGGGGGTTCTTTCTTATCCTAAGTTTGGAAAGCCCGCTGGAGATTCCTGAAAGCTTCGCTACATTCTTTCTTCCCCTGCAGTTATTACCCTCTTTCCTCTGTACCCATGGGTCTGGGCCAGGTCCCTCCCCTTATGAAAGCTCCCTCTTCGTTCTTTTGGCAGCGCCTCTCTTCAGTCCGGCCGAGTTCCCCCCCCTTGCGTGCACACACACCCCTCAGTTCATCTTTGGAGTTAGAAGACATCGTAGTAGATTTGACGAGTAGGCCCTATTACAAAGGCACTTTAATACCCCAGTCACCCCCCAGGTCTTCCCACCCCAGTTCGGTTTCCAGTCCGCACCCCACCTTCCACCCCAACCGCCCGTGCCAGAATTTTCGTCTATGCTCATAAACCTCCACCCCGTGAAAGCTCGCCGCCCCCATCCTTCCCTCCCCCCCCTCCCCCGTCCAAACAACTCTCTCAGGCATTGCGGTTACCGCCGGTTTGGTTTCTACGGGATCCCTTCCCCCACATCGGGGAGGACGGCCTTCTGAGTTAGCAACCCTATTTTCCTCCACATTTTCCCTTCACCTTTGTTCGGTTACTCATCTCTCCTACCCCTTCTATTACTGGTCTAATTAACCCAAGAGGTCAGCTCAGGGTCGCCTTGTTGGATTTCTGGGCGAGCTATCATCTTCGAGTATGGGCCCTTGCTAAAGTCACATTGAGGGTTTCTCTGAGATTCCCAAGATTGTTCCACCTTCTCTGTATCTTCTGGGATCCTCATTAGTCAATGGTTACCCATCCTGCAGCTCAGGGCCGCCCCCCAACCATTAAGCTCTTAGTTCCCTCCCCTTCCCAAGAACCCCCCCGTTATTATAATTTGGATGCTTTTCTTTGAGTAGATGTGAGACTTTCATTACGAAGACTCACTCCAGCTCCCACGGTCTCGGCAGTTACCCACCAATCTCTTTGAGATTTTTTTGGGCCGTTAGTTTCCCTTTTGTACCTGATAACTTTATTCTTGTCCTTTTCCAGTCCCCCCTCTCTCGCCTCCAATGGCATCGACTTATATTCTCGGTTTGGAGCAGCGCAGTGTGGCGGAGGCGAATTCAAGCGTTTTCGTTGCCGGCCGCGCTTGGTACGACGTTTCCCCAGAAGGTCCCCGTCCGAGGCCTTTGCCCTTCCTCATATGTAAACTTACTTTCTGCTGGAGCGCCATTGATGTGTAGGGTCGGGCACTTAAGGAGCATCCATGCCAGGGTGAATGGTAACTCCCCCCTTTTTTTCTCTGACCTCCTCCGTTTTCTTTCTGACGCACCTCCTTTTTTACTGAAACAACGTTCTACGATGTGTTATAGACGTCATCTACCAAGACAGTTTTCCTCTAACGAAAATTGGACCGTACCCTGCGGCTGCCGCTTACGTTCGACAAACCGCTTGTCCTCCTTATCGGCCTTATGTCTTTTCTCAAGACGCCTAACTTCGCCTTTCCCCCGACAGGATTCTTTTTTTGCGGGGGGGACTGCCGCAGAAGCTCTTGTTTTTGTCAGCTTTGAAAGGCTCTTCCCGTTGCCCCGGACCTTTGGGCGGGTTCGACCGCGTGCTGTTTTCCTGACAATAAACCCTCCCCAGCTTCTTATTGGTACGAATCTTCGCTTTTCCTCTCCCTTCTTCAGCGTCTTCTCTGGCGGAGGCAGGTAAGCTAGCCTTGTCTTTTTTGTCGCTCCGCTCGACTTCTTATGCTACAGGGAGAATACAGTTTTCGTTCGTTCTCCTTTTTTTTCTCCTTTCTTTTTTTTTGTCTACCAGTGCAGCTTGTTCCCTCCCCTCTTTTCTCCTCCTGTGTGTTGAGAGATCTTCTTAGCTCACTTGGGGACACAGCCGGACATTCACGCAGACCCTTGACCCCAACCCTTTTAGTCCTCTGTAACTCATCAGTCTAGTCCTCCCGCTCCCTTCACCCCAAAAAATACTTCTCCTCGACTGCCTCTCAGCTCCCCGATCCATACTTGAGTGAATCTACTCTCCCCGAACTGTCGTACCAATTGAATGGCGCTGCGGAGGTGAGGGTGTCGAAAAACAGCAACATCTTCCTTCAGAAACCGAAAACAGGCGGTGCGGACTAGGTAATTTCCCCAAGGGCCCTTTCTTTCCCGGAAATTAGCCCCCCGACAACTGCGCCCCTCCTTTAGGGGAGTCTCTCTTTAGATTGTAGTAGAGAGTAGATTTAAGCCTATGATTCAAGATTGTTTCCCCTCCCCTCCCCTTCCCAGGCAGTTTTACTGCCCAGTGTTCCATTTTTTCGTGTATCTCTGTCCCTTTTCTAGCCGACGCTCGATGGTTGCCTCCTCTTTAGCGTTTTCACATGGTGCGAGAAAACCCCGTTCTTTTTCGTTCTTCCCCTCATTCTTCTTGAACACATTCGACCCGTCGTGACGAGCTGGTGCTCCTTCCGGAGTGTCTAGTTCTCCACATATTAAATGGTGCGCTCCCTCTCATTATGTTACATAGGCTGGCACAAATGCATCGTCGGCCGGTTTTTTACTTGTATGAACGACCCCAAGTCCTTTTTCCTCACCGTTTTTCTCGATTTTTTGAGTATTTACTGCCTTAGGCCCCGGGAGCGCGCTCTTCACCTCCTGAGATAGAACGTCGCTTCCCCCGGCGATTCATCGTCTGATAACCAGCCGTATTGATGTTTCTAAGCCGGAGCGACCCAACGCCTCTGCTATGGGGTTTGTGTGCCCCCTTTTGCGAGACATTTGGTATTTGGTGCCCTCCCTTTTTTCGCTGCATTGAGCGTCGCCAGTCTTAAGCAGACAAGTCCCCCTTCCCCCAGAAACATTATAATCTTGTTATGACGAGTCATATAGTACCGTTTGTTTTTAGGAACACCGGGCGCTCCTTTCTCCTATTACGGTAACATTTTCTTTTTTAATAACTCTTTCTACTCGCCGCGTTGATCCCCCCTAGCCCCATCTGTTCATTCCATCTCTCACCCGCCATTGCCGGATCCAATGTCCCAGTGTTCCCGCTCCCCGCTCTTCCTCACTCTTCCCCTACCCAACAGGATGCGACTTGCAAGATGGCCGCGCTGGTGTGACCCCCAATTAAAGTATTCCGTTGCAGAACCCCCTTAATGACCTTGCTTGCGATTAAACAATACACCCATTGTCACGGGTTCGTGATCGGGTTTCTGCACCAACGCTGAGCCGGCCGCCTATTCATGGAACGTTTTTTTAGTTCCTTCGACAGATCACGCCCCCTCCTCCACGGGAGGACAAAGACCAAGGTCACACCGTCCTTTTCATACAGGACCGTGCTTCCACGGCCGACTTTCCCCCCTCTGAGAATTCGGTGGCGGCGTTGTCTTGCCGTTTGATTCGCCCCAAGATGAGAGAAAAATGGTGGCGAGTTCCTTCTTTAGGTCATCGCGGCGCCCAGTGGGGGAGGATAACCCAATTAGTCGTTTTTTTTCAAGGTTTGGCTTCTTAAACAGGATGGGTGGACCGGACCGGTTGGTGACTGGCATGGCCGTTGGAATAGTGGCGGCTCCGCTCCCTTATTCGGGGGCGGTCTTTGGCCCCGCTATTACGTCCGTTCAGGTGGTGAGTTGCAGCCGTCCGAGGAAGTTTCCGCCGCTGCGCTGCCACCAACTCCCGCAACCTATTAGTAGTTTATTCGTCTTACTGCCATGAAGGTTACGGCCAATGCGGTTTTTATGAACGGCATTTTTCTCCTCCCACTAAACTTTACCTGCTCCCGACTCACATGAAGCAGCCTACGTCTCTGATTGCACCTTTCGGATAATTCCAAGCCCCCACCTGGAGACGTTCACGTGATTGCCAGCTTCCTTCGTCTGCTGGAATCGGCGCACCTTACAGTAATAGGAAAAAACCCTGAAAGAAAGGCTTAAATGTGCAATGCGAGCCCCTCGCCACTCGAGTCTGACACCCAGTTTGGCCAGTTTCTTTTTTCCATCTTTTCGCGGGTTCGGTTTGTGTTTTCACACCCGTACCAAGAGCTGCGCCCCAGACCGACCTAGGACGCAACACGTTTGGTCCGTCTCCGGCAGAGCCTACGCAAAGGCCCTTCCTTTTGTGTTCAAAAAAGATCTCTTGCCGACGAGTGACAGGCTATTCTCTTGACCCGTTTTCTTTCGGGACCTCGACTTTGCCTGCTCCCGACGATTGTTTGCCTTTATTGGTAGTTTACTGTTGTTGCACCAATCTGAAAAGACGAAGTGCTTCCTTCGCAGCAAAACGTTCTTTTCTGTCACGAATCCGACCATAACACGCTAAATTATCGCCGAGGCTGCACCCCAAATGCCGCAAGGCCCGATGCTCGCTATTCGCTGACGACACGATGTCCCCCTACCGCCTTCCCGGAATTCCCCCCACCCCCACGATCGGCAGCGATCGTCAAGCGCAACGTGCACTGCGTCCCCCAAACGAACGCCCCATTTCGCGATCGAAACTGGCCTTTTCCAAATGAATCGAAGGGCCAGCCGGCCCCCACTTCAAGATGTCGACCGATTCCGACGATCACAACGCCCTAGTGTTGGTCCTGGCCAGACGATCATCAGCCTGCTTCAACCTTTGGTGGTCACAGATCTGGGCGACCAGGTCGGCCACTCCTTTCTCCCCATGTGCACATTTCCGCCCCCCCCCCTACTCTCCAAGCGGCCGACCTGTGCCTTTGGATGGAACGGAAAGCTCTTTTCCCGCAGGACGGGGACTGGCCCAATATGATAGGGCAACCCCCTTTCCACGAGGGGGTGGCAACTTTTCTCGCTTGCTTTATCCGGGACGGTTAAGGGCAAGGTACCAAGTTTAATTTTTTTCCCCTGCTTTACTTTCAGTGAACTTTTTGCCTTTTTGTCAAGTAGCTCGGGCTCCCCAGTTTTTGTATCCCGACGCATACCCTGCCCTCCACTTCGAACGTTTTCTGATTAGGCACGGGTGGTCGCTCCCTGATCTTTATTTAATTGCGGCCTTTGACCCCTAGAGACCCCCTCATAATGACTTCTGATCCGAATTCCCTCCTCGCTTAATCATCCGCTTAGCTGTGAACGCCAAGCTTTTTTCTTCTGGCCGATTCACCCAACTTGGCGTAGCACTGCGGTCTTGACCTTTGAGTGCAATGTTTTCTTTTCGGATTCCTTGAGAGAAACTAACCTCCTCCCCCCCACCTTGCTGGTTCAGAGATAAGTCCCCCACGTCTTTTTACAACCGGCTCTCAACCATGCCCAGTTTTTTCGGCCGGCGGCCGGGGGATCATGGCTGGCCGACACCCCAAAAGGGCTCCTTAGGGGCTTGGGGCGCCAGGATTTGCCTCGTAGCCCCCGCGTCGTATAGAAAACCTCACCCCGGAGACATTCAATTTCCCCCTTTTTCCTCTCTTACTCCCTGAAATCAGCGCCCGTTTTAGACTCCAACATCCCCATTCTTCCCGAACTGCTGTTGCGACATCACTTAGACCTCTGGTGCGCAGCCCCCCCCTGCGGCGACAAGAGCAAACCGGCGACAACGTGATAGGAGGACCTGTCATGCTGCGCTTTCCGTCACAATGCGACGGTTCATTGGACGAGGGTTTTGCGCAGTTTAGCCCCGATTCGTGCGCTGCCCCCCCTCGCTCCCTTCCCCGCACGCATGTAGCAACTTCCGCCGATAACCTGGGAATTGGTGAACTTGCGCTGTCACCTGTTCTGTCCCAGAGCCCCCCACCTCCCTCCTCACCTTTTTCTCTGGTTTTTGTCTTTTTGTCGCTGAGCGAGCTGCCCAACGTTTCCCTGCCTGCTTGGATCTTTTTTTAGAGACTGGCCTTTTTATCTTTTTCCCGCCTCCCGGACACTCTCGATGGAGAGTTGGGAGATGCTCTCACGGGACATTTCCGACGCGGTGTTATTTCCGCGCTCCTCCTCGAATTTCCCCCTTCCGCAAGTGTCACTTCTTCCATTCCCTTTTTTTTGATTGTCGTTTCCTTGCGCCTGCGGGCTATGTAGGCAGAGAGCGCTGAAACCGCGCTCTCCAGTGCTGCCTGAGAGCCTTGCCGGCGGTCTTCCCCGATTCTCTGCGGAAATTTTGCGGGGGTCGATTCTTTCTGACTCCTCCCTCTCCTCTTGCGACCGCCTGCGGCGAGGCTGATTCAGCATGGGAACTTAGTGGACTCCCGCAGGTCAAACGGGTTTCGCCTGCTCCCCATCTCTCTTTAATCTTCCCCTTTTTTGTTTTCTTTATTCGCTGTTGTGCCTCCCTTCCGCCGTTTTTCCTTCTTGTCCCCCGAACCGACGGCGTCTTCTTTTCAATCGGCCTCGCCGAATCAGCAGCCGAGGAGGAGGATTCACAACTCGCCAATTTCGGCATATACTCTTTTCTCTTTCCCCCGGTGGCCCAGCCAGCCTGTCGATCGTGTTTTTTTTTTGTTTTTTTTTTTTCCCCCGCTCTCCCTCCCCCGATGCATCAATAGCAGTAGAAAGAAAATTCCTTAACTCACCTGCGATGTACAACCTTTCTTGTTCAGGTAAAGGTCCCCATCGCCTCGCCACCAAAGGAACTGTCTTCCCTTTACAGTGCCTGCCCTTTTCTCTCCTCGCCCAACCTCTCGCCCTTCTTCCCGTTGTTACTCTTTCTGCCCAGACATGCCAGATATCCCTCTTCTGCCGTGTACTCCATCTGACAGGGCCACACGTTGGGTCCCGTTCCTTCTCCCCGCTCTTCACCACCGCCCGTGCAACTTTTGCCTTCTGCGGTGGTGCAAGCTGGTTGAAGAAAGGGTTGGAGCGCTCCTGAGACTACGTGACGGTTCTAGTTGAGCTACACTTGCGTGCTGGCAGAGTTTTTGGTCAGCTTTCCCTCCCCCCCTCTGTGCTCCCTTGAGCCAAAGACCCTAGTCAATGCCGTTTTTTACTTCGAAGAACAGGTTCGTCGAATCCTCGTGAGGAAGGGTTGGCAGTTTTTTCTATTTTTTTCTGCAGTCTAAGTCTATTTATGCGATGGCCACTCCGCCGGTTGCCTTTGGTCTGTTTCCGTATCCCGTCATTGAGGTTTCATTTATAAAGAGGGTCAGGTCATGGAATGTCTAATTTTGGAAGTTTTTTGGAGTTCGTAGGACCGATGATCAAGTTCTGGCGGCCTCCACCCACGGGTCTGGCCCTTTTTTTTTCTTCCCCGACCCCCCTCTTCTCCCCCTTTCTCTTCTCCTCCCCTTTTTGGCAGGAGCGTGAGCCGGGATGAACCCTGGGATATAGCTAACCGGTTGGGGATGAATGGTATGCCAGGAATCATTTGTTTTTTTGGCTTAGCATGTGCGCCGCATGTTTCCCCCCCACCCTTTCCCGACTCATTTTGTCTCGCCGCCAAGTCAATGCGCTAAACAAAGGGCTACGCGGATGCCGCGAGGGGCTTCAGTCGTCGTTCGTGAGTCCTTTCCTATGGTTCCGGGGCCTCCATTAAGAGTCATGCTCTTCTCCCCCTCTTTCCCCCCCGGTGCCTAAGAAGAAACGTTCTTAAGTTTAGGAGGCGGTTATTGGTTGTTTATCCTAGTTGAAGGCCGCATATTCCGGCCCGGACAGTTCAGGATTCACCGCCGCACTGACTTGACCTTTTCATAACCACGTTTTCTTCGACCGCAATCTCTCCCTTACCCTCAGGTGAACAGGTTTGCCTCGCACTTAGGGACCACTCGCCCTTCGGTCCATTTCTGGCCCTTCATTGGCACAGTTCCTCGACTTTAGAGAGTTCTTTGTTTGCCGCGTCCCTTGTTTTCCCTTTTTCCCAACTTCTTTTTTGATACCTGTGACAAGCATTCTGCGGCCAAGGTTTCCTTTGTTCGGCCCAATGATTGTTGGGACTTTCCCTTTCTCAACGAATTCGACTCGTGACTTTTGTCCCTGCCTTCGCTTCATCCCTTTTTCTTCTTCTTTTTTGCTCCAGTGAACCCGCTGGCGTGGCCAGATCGAAGTTAGTTTTAGCCGAGGGCCGTTCTGAATGTCGGTTCGCCGCGTAGCGAAGATGCTCGGGCCTTTCCGTGCCCACTTGGTAACAGTTTCTTGTCATTAGTCGATACCATTTTGTCCTTGTTTTCTTCGGCACTTTGCGACGCATTTTTTGGAGGACATCCCCCGTCTCTCCTTCGTCTTTTTGTTCGGATTGTGCCACTATTTGAGACAGACTTGCCGGAAATCGTCCTTTCGGCAACGTCGCTGTCCCTCCGCATTTCCTTCCCAATCTAGACGGCCAGATGAGTTGAATATCTAATATTTTCGACCACACGCCCAAGTTCTTTTGGTCGTAGGCGATCTGCGCGCTTGACCCAGCGTTTCCCAATTTCGTTTCCTCTGCTATTGGCTGCTGGCCTTTGTACACAGTGGGAACCCCCGAACCCTCGCGGATTTCTTCCTCCGTGTCATCCCGATGTAAACCGTCCTACGCTGCGCGAGGGCTCGCACTTGCTGTGACTCCTTTCCTTCCCCCCCGTTTCTTCCCGTTTTTCCTTTTACTTCAGGATTTGCGATACAGATATAGTGGCCATCCCGGTGAACGGCCCCGTTTTTCGTTTCTGTATCCGCAGCATTTGATCCTATCTTCGGTGCTCTGACCTTGCCCGTGGACTCTTCGGAAGTCCGTTTAACCCTCCCAGTTCGCGACTGGTTATGTTTCCCTTTCCCTCCAGCTAAGAATGTGAAGGTTAGGGCAGCGCGACTGCGGCGCCTGCCCTCGACCCGGCGTTTAACTCCCCCACCCCCCCCCCCTCATAGGGCCCCCCGTCTTTTTTCCAACTTTTGTATCGAGCCCCCGTAGCAGCTCTAAAAAGGCCTCACGTCACACACGCGCGTCTCCCCCACAATTCCTTTCCCGCAACCTTGCAAAAACACTGTTAGAAGTCCCCACCTGGACCTTCCAGCGATGCCCCTTCGGAAACACACCCTCCATCCTCCGAAAACTCGGAATCCCCCCCCACAGAACAAGTTACTTTCATTGTATCTCACTGTTTCCGTCGTGCGTGAACTTTACTCCACTGCGCTACCTTTCCAGCATCGCCCAGGACAGGGATTTTTGTCGCCACCCGTAAAGCACACTGTTTTTACCCTGTAAAGGCTGTAGTTACCCTTTTCCCCCCCCTGCTGTCTACTTGTCTTCTTACTGTTTATTTTCACCACGCGAAGAGGATAGGAGACCCCATGTTTGCGTGTTGGTCTATATCAATCTAGGGTTAGCCCTCGGCCATTTATACAAATGGCCCTTTTTTCTCTTCTTATCCATGTTGTCCGGTTTCTCCCCTTCTCGTGAGCGCTGTGACTCACCCTTCAATCTAAAGCGCAACTCACGCCTTTTTCCGCCTAAACCAACCCTTTTCTCTTTTAGTAACCCTGACCCTTCAAAAAGGGTTAATGTTGTAGGGCCGTTCTTTTCTGCTGCGCGCTGTTTTTTAGTCCAGGGCAACCGCGCACTTTCCACAGTTCCCCCCGGTCTCGGGACTTTGCCCCCCCCCACCAGCGTATATTTGGGTTCAGAGGAAGGACTCCCTTTAGCCCCAAGACTTGCTCCTTTTCAGTCCGAGACCTCTCGCCCTTCTTCCGACGCTATCCCCTTCTTTTAATGTTTCGCTCTCCGGGGGCAAGCTCAACGCCATCACTTTTGAGGACAGTCCTGTTTGACCTGTCTTCCCGACCGTACAACCTACCGCTCAAGGCCTTTCGTCCCTCCTATCCCTCCCGGAATCTGGCTCCCTTTCCCTTGCCGAAATGGACAGGATGAATGCAGCACTTAGTCAAGCGGGAAATGTCACGCCTTTTTTTTTCTGAAGAATACGGGGTTTCCCTGGACCCCTTCCCCATGTCTGAACAAGGCCGTGCTCCTCCTCAGACGTATGGTCACGAAGGAAGATCCCTCCCTGGTCCCCTTTTCGTCTTCTGTTTTCTCTGCCTACGTTGAGAAAAACAGTCTTGTTCTATCTTTTTTTTCATCGGCTCGCCGACATACTCAAGGAGGTTGGCAGTTGTCGGGGCGGACGTGCCGCGCAGCTTTCCCCCCTTTAAGTCGGACCCCTTCTCTTCCGTTCCCCGGCAACAGGATGGTTTGCTGAAGACGTATCGAAACCTAAGCGCCCTGCATCTGATCATTCATTGTTTCTTGTACTCCCCTTGATCTTCGATTTACTCCCCTCAACGCAGCGCTGATTTTTTCGGCCGCAGGATGCTCTTTGAGTCAGATGTTTTTTTGATGCCCGCTGTATCTTCTGTATAGTCCCCCTTCCTTTGACCGACACTTTTCCCTGTAGTTCATCTGTTATTTTTGTTGACCCCCAGTCACTTTG
>Ga0179593_1684991_pt1 | contig 12685 bp, 4 predicted proteins | sample CZODoug2_1_08_16_FD_185931 | JGI IMG/M metagenome (GOLD analysis project Ga0179593, IMG submission 185931) | Vadose zone soil fungal communities from Angelo Coast Range Reserve, California, USA - CZODoug2_1_08_16fungal (PacBio error correction) | ecosystem: Environmental > Terrestrial > Soil >... | reverse complement strand
TCGACGATTTTTTTCACTCTAGAAAGAGCTTTTCTTCGTCAAGAGTTTCTTCTTGAGCCCTCTTATTTTTCTCAGAGAGGCAGATCTCCCTTTGGCCGTCGAGAAGTCTTTTTTTTTTGCCGGGAGGACAGGACGGTATGTTGCCCCTTTTCCCGCCCCTTTCCCCTTCGGTCGCTCCTCTTAGCGCGCCTGCGCGGATCCCTTTCTTGAAGAATTGATCGTTCCCGTCGAGCCTGCGCAGGGCGCGGCATATTTGTCCCATCCCGCCAGTCCTATCCCGTCTTGTCCTCCACTCCTCCCCCGAAGTACACAAGCCTCCTCCCACCGGAGGCCCTTCTTAGCCTCCGACACGTGGAGCAGGTCAGACCCCGGTTTTTTTGTCGCCATGCCCCCCTCTTATTCCCCATCGAAGAAGCCGTCCTGCAGCGGCCCCACGGCAAGTTCAGGCGGTTCCCGGCCGATCATACATCGGGCGTCTTAAGAAGGGGTTGGAAGCTCGTGCCCTGCGAACGATCGACGGCGGCCTCTGGTTTTTTTTCCCGGTGCCACTGCGCAGAATCCTTACGGGCAAGGCTTGTCTCCCCTTGGCACCGACTAAAATCTTAGAACTTCTTTAGGACACCCGCTCAACTCTTAGTGCGATTCCCGGGAGAGGTTTGTCGAAGTTAGCTTTCCCTCCTTCCGTAATGCGAGACCTGAATAATTTCATCCAGAAAATCCCCCAGGCGGGTTCTCTCGTCGATGCTGCTTCTCCGACCTTCGGCATCCCCTCCTAAAGCGGACAGTTCTTCATGAGGTACGGACTTTCCCCCCCACATATCACGAGAAATGGTAGATCTTTTTTTTTCTTATGAGCTCCTTCGCTTTGGAGTTCAACGTGTCCCTGGTCGACTTTGAGGTAGATACTTTTAGTAGGTAAGAACTCCCTTGTGCATTACCTGAGCACAACTATACCCTCTCTCTTAGATTTCCGTCTTGGGCATTGATGTCTCGAAAAGGTTCTCAAATGAAATACTTTTCTCCTAGGTTCGGGCTTGTGTGAGTAGTACTTTTTCTCGTCCTTTGCCAGTGATGGAGGACTTCTACATTTGAAGGTGAAATTAGATCGTTTCTCCTCTCTTAAGGGATCCGCTCTTAAAAAGCATTAAGGTGTCCTTTTTGAGCCCTAATCCAGACGTATAGACCTTCCGGAGTGGGTAGTTTCTCCTTTCGCGCTGTGCAGTCCCCGTCCCAGATTTCCTTTTCCCCCTTACTCTCTTCTGATGATACCTCGGATGGAAGGAATTCTTTTTCTGATCGGCTCCTTTACGAATTTTTTTTTCCCCCTGCGATATGCTGTGGAGGTTTTTTCTTTTACTGCTCTACCCCCTCTCTTCCTTTTCCCTTCATTTTTCATTCTCCCCCATGCGGACCTCTTTTGGGCATGGAAAAGAGTTTCCCTTTCATAGGGAGCGCGAGTCTTCCCTATCCTCTGACCCTAGACACGAAGATTCCCAGTCTCCTGGCGTTTTTTTCCCTGTAGACGGGACTTTTCTCCTGCGTTCCTCCTAAACTAAGAGGTCCTCTCTCTTACGACCCCTCGAGACAATCGTCCTCCACCCACCTCTCCGGAATCTGACGTTTGCAGATCCCTCATGCGTTCGAAGGATAGGGAAACCGAGTTTTTTGCCCCCTTTCTCTACTACTTCCAGAGGGAAGCTTCTGGTGGACGCGCCCCTGGACGTTGAGAGACCTCTCTCTCCGCGATGGCCGCCTCTACCCGTCCTCTGGGACAAGCTCCCTTCAACGTCGCCCCTCTAGACCGACGCACCGCCATGACGGTTTCCAGCGCCCTTTTTCTTTACCGCGCCCTTTCCGACACGCTTTAGGAGAGCGCGCGCTCTCTGGCGCAGCGATCTCCTGCGATCCGCTCGTGCGATCTTGAGACTCCTTCTCTTTCTTTTGAGAGAGTTTGGCCAGTCTCCGCCCCGCGTATGAAATTCTCTTTTTCCCCTGGCAGCCAGAGAGCGTCATTGACAGATCTTCCTGTGTCGTAGTTCTTCAGCTGTCTTAACTTCATCGTCTGAGCGCTGCAGATGACGCACCTGCACTCCCTTCTGTCTTTGAGCCCGGGTATTTTCTTTTCCCCCAATTCCCTCCAAGGAATGCGGAGTCGGTTGATAGTCGCAATCGCGTGGATGGCTCCCCTCGCGACCTCCCACTCCCCATCTTTAAATAGGTCGCGTCGTCCGCACGAGGGATAAGAGACAAAACTAATTAGTTCTTTCCTGAGTGGTGCAGCCTCAAGACCCTCTTGGGTTCACCCTACGAGGCAGGGACGTCGAGCTCTTTGTCTGTCTCGAGAAGCTTTTATCAAATCGTAGTTGGTGTGTGGCTTTCTCTCGTGCCCGTCTCCTGGTGGAAGTGCCGGTCCCTCGGGAAAAGTCCTCTTCGCCCCCCGGGTGCGAGGATGAAGACGCCGATAACTCCCGCCTCCCCGAGTTGGTCCGATTGATCCTCCCTTCATAATTTTTTTTCCGTATAGAAGGTAGGTGAGTCCCGAGGGTCTTCCCCTCACCACTTCGTTCCCATGAGCTCCGCCAACCTTCGGTGAGGAAAGTGATCAGATCAGAGGATTTAGGAGTCCTGTCAGAAGTTATTTCGATCCTTTCCCCCCCCCAGTAGAGTTCCCCCCTTGAAAGCTTAGAGATGATGGAGAGGACCCCTCGGAGCCCTGGAAATCTTTAGCCCCTCCGGAGTATAATCCCCTCCGCAGTATCTCGGCGATCCGATGGCTGTCTCATCATTTTTTTCTCCTCGGCGCCCGTTCGGGCGTCTCCCTACGAAGGGCAACTTCCCCCTTTCTGCCCGCTCCAGCCAATATTGCTTTTTCCCCCCCCTTCCGAGCTCCCCTTTTTTGACCTTCGCAGGAACACTATCCCGTAACAGAGTTCAAATTTTTTTCCAGGTCCTCCTGTTTTCGTACATAAGATTCCTGGTAATGATGGCTTGTAGAAATACTAATTAGATCAGAGATTTGGATGTTATAGTTCCCGAAGGTTCCCCTCATTTTAAAGCTGGAGAACACTCAGGTCCCTTGAAAGAAAATGAAGAATAGAAGCTTTCCTATCTTTCTAGCAGAGACCCCCCTTTTATGTGGCCCAAGGAAGGTACTTGATAGAATGGCCCTGGGCTTTTTGACTTACCCAAGGTACAGCGCAGAGTTTTAGTCCCCTCCGACTCATAGTAGCACCCCGAAAGCGTAGGAAAGGGAAAGTGATTCTAGCAAGTCGGCATTAATTCAAACCAAGTTCTTTTTTTCAATTTCTTACCCACCCTCAGCCACGATACCCAGAGAGGGGTAATAAGGGCTAATGATAGCGGGAGTTTTCTCGTTTCTCTTCCCCCTGTCTTCCTCCGGAGTCGGTGTAAGTTTTCGAAGATAATCCCATAAAGATTAACAGTAGCATCCACTGGTTTCTCGTAGTACTACCTTAGTAGAAGACCCGGTGAAAAGTTCCCTCCCCCCTTTAACGTGGGAACCCCCCGGAAAGCCACTTTCAACCTTTCTTTTGAACTCGCCACCGGCGCTCCGCATAGGAGAGGGCGTGTTTGGTGTCCTGGCAGTGACAAGCCTCCCGCAAACGACACCCTTTCTGCGTCTGACGGCTCATGAGGCTACGGCTACGGCGTTTTTCTCTTTTTTTCGCGTCCGGTGACGTCGGCCTTTCTGGAGAGCTGACCGGATATTTTTATGACATTCAGCCGCCGTTGCGCTCCTCCTCGCCCAGCCCTCAGGCCCAAGGATTTCTAGCAGAGCTCCTTCGAGCTCCCGATCCCTGAGGTTGGTTTTGCCCTCCCTTAGGTTTTCCTGTTTAGCCTCCTAAAAAAGCCTTTTTCGTCCCCCTTTCTCTCTGCGCTCAGGCATTCCTGTCCTCCGTGGACCGTTCGAATTTTTTCGAGCGTTGTTCCAACCGGACTGGAAGACGACTCTAAACCGAACGACACCCTCTCACGAACTAAAACTGCTTTTTTTTCTCTCCTTACCCACTCCCACAAAAGAATAAGGATCAAACGACGACTCCCACAGACGAAACGCCCGGAACCCTACCTCTCCCCACGTAAGTACTACTAAGAACAGACCACCGGAAAGACTCCCGAAAGACAAAAGTTATTACCCCTCTAAAGAAGCTACGCGAATACGCTTATATATTTTACATACCCCTTTTTTTTGAGACGCTCCTCGCCCCGTGGAACAAGATAGACCCTGGAGTGTTCCCCCCCCCCCCCCCTTTCAGAGTAGAACGTCTCCTTGCTTGTACTGCATTCCCCTCGAGATAAAGGGTGCCTCGCCGTGCTGTGGTGGCGAGGATCCAGGCAGGCAGTACCTAGACGAAGCCCATCCAATCCAGCCTTCGTTCCCTCAGTTTTTCTTTCCTTCTTTCATTGCCTTAATATCTAGTGAAGGATGTACGTCCTTAGGAGCCGGGACGCTGGTTTCTCGGATGGGTATGGAATTCATCTTTTGACTTTTTCCAGAAGCCCCTCTACTTTTCCCTTAAAGGGGTTACCCTTACCTCAGAAAGAAAAGACCGTCCTTCGAAGCCTGAGAAGGATCCTCCTCCCCGGGGGCCTGGGGTTTGTCTGTTTTTTTTCCGACTGCCCCTTCTCCTAATTCCTGCCCGCTTTAATCTGCACCTACGTTGGAAAGATTTCTGAGTACAGGGCCCCCCCCCGTTCACAGAATGATCCTTGGGCTTTCTCCCTGGTCTTTTAAGACGTGGAGCGATCGATGAGGGTTCTGAGGTCCATTTCCGGCGATGGATGAGCCCGCGATCTTAAGACGTTGTGTTTGGAAAGGACTGAAAACCTCGATATTAATCTGAGTAAAAAAGATTTTCTTGGCTACGGGAGAGGTGTGGGGCCATTAAGACTTTTTTTTAATAACCCTCCTCTGGAGGATCCTCCAAGAAAATACGTCTTGGTGATAGAGTCTTTTATGATTGATACCCCTCCTCTATCGGGTTCAGTTTACCCTATAACTCCCCCCCCCGATCCCCTGTAAGGCCGCCAAAAGTCCAGAGAAATGGTAGAGAAAGATTTCTTCGTGATAGAGTCTTCCCTCGATTCCTTTAACAAGTGGACCCCGGATGGTATCTTTTGAGCTGTCTTCCCATTAGCCAAATTCTAAGGGGATATACTCCAATCAAGATCTCCCCCGAGATACCCCGGCTTGAGAGAAATTCCTCTGTAGAGAGAAACTGAATGCCAATACTTTTCTTTTATTACTAGGTTCGGTTCCTCTGTTACTGATGATTCATTATGACCCTTCCTAGGGAGTGACTACTTTAGTGAATACACCCCCCTTTCTTTGAGGTCGGTATCCCTTTTTCCTGTGACTAGGTAGTGCTTTTAGTCCCGTTGACTTCGCGAGCCTTTTCCCTACCTTCTTTCAGCAGGCGCAGAGTCACTTCGGGACGGAGTTAATTTTGGCGTGCCCCTTTTGCGGGATTCCCCCCCCTCCCCCAAGATACGGCTATTTAGACCCCCCTTTTTCCGCGTTAGATTCGATGTATAGGTACTCTCTTCAGGAATTCCCTCCCCCCCTTTATATTATTATTAATTTTTTTGAGGCTCCCTGTAGGATGCCGTTTGTGATCGGTCCTCTCAACATATTCCATTCAACAGATTATAATTACCGAGATTTTCATAGGTTTTGTTTCTCCCCCAAGACGGGCGGTGCTTTCTGAAGAGATGCGTCCTAATAGCGCGAACGCTCCTAGGTGTCGAGTTCTTCTGGCCCCTTCCCAGGAGCATAAAAGTAGCTTATGAGTCAGCGTAAGCATAACCTCCGATTGATCGCATGACCCGACCCCCCCGAGCCCTAAGTCTCTTGCCGGAAGCAGCAGATGGTAGCAATACATCTGCACTTTTTGTCTCTTCGGATCTAAGACGCCCCAGAGTAGAGTAATGTGTGGAGAAGATTTTGAGGTCCACTCTTCCCCGCTTTCCCCCCCCAGAGATGGTCTAACCGACGCCGTTAATGTCTTCCCCGTGCAAGACCCCTTCTCTACGCTCTCCCCAGAGCCAAGCGCCTTTTCCGTCCTAAGCGCTCTTGATGAGTTCGGAAATCCTGGACGGCTAAGAAAAGTTCCCCTTAGAGAGGAAGGCGCTCACTGGTTCCAGCCTTTTCTCCCCGCGTTTCCGTTCCGACCCGGACCTCTTAATAATAATAAGTTGTTGTTGTTGAGAGATTTAGGACCCGGATCGACCTACCCGCACGTTCTCGCCAGAGAGCTGCCCGCGATCAGACAGATAATTGTCGTAGCGGCCGAACACATCGTTCTAATCAGGTACTTGAGAGATGCTCTGCCCATGAAAGTAATCTCCTGCTTGAGTAGGGTAGGCCTTTTGGTGAAGATGTTCTCTGATATTTTTCCCTCTTTTTTTAAAGTCTTTCTGAAGAAGAGCCCGCGTTGGCTTCCTCTATATCGATGTCCTCGCCTCTAAGTACTCCAAAGTTACCCTTGCACTAGGTTTTTTCTCGTAGTAGATCCTTTCGGGTTCCACGTAGCTCTCTTGTCCTCCTTCCGTGCGACCCCTCTGCGAGTTCGCTGTAAAGGAAGGGAACTTCTCGTCGTCTTTGTTACTTCGATTCATGATATACTAGGATTTTCTTTCTTCCCTCCTTAGACGTTGCTTTAGAAGGTGGCCGGGGCAGGGCAGGAAGAGAGCACAAGAAAAGTAGATTTAGAAGGTCCTCTTCTTAAGAAGATTCGCCCCCCCCCCCCCCTCCCCCTGAATGCCCTAAAGGAAAAACCCTTTCATTTGGGAGATAAGCTTTCCTTAGGCGTAGTCCCAGGGTTTTTGAGGGCCCTCTTTCGCCCCCCCGCCACCAGTTCAGAAGGCCAAAACGACTTCGGAAGTCCCCTCTCAAGCTTGATAGAAATTTAATTTGTTAGCCCCTCATGGCGTTTTCCCTAGATTACATACTGTGGATCATCCGGGAATAAAGATTCTCGATGCATCCTCCGAGAACGCCTACAAAGAAAGAAGGCGTGAGACTTTACGAATTCAGCATACTATTCCCCCCCCCTCTTTGATCATAGAGGGGGCGCGCTCGGAAAGTAGTCTCTTCTCCCAGAACTTTCCCTTATTCCACAGGCTTTTCTCGCACTGTCTACGAAGAAACCTCGCCGTCCTCAGGGCAGTTTTTCCTATCCGGAAAACGACAGAATCCCCTAGGCCTCCCTTCGGATTGAATTCTTGGGCTTAGAAACTTCGCTGCCGGTGATGGATTTTATCACCTGGCTCGAGCTTTCTGGTGCTCGTTCTCTCAATGGAGAAGTCTTCTCCTCCTGAGCGACACGACTGCGAACGCAGGCGGTCCACTCCATTTTTCCTTGCGCCGCGATCACGATAGCGATCCCCTCTCCATGTGCGCTGGTGTCGTGTTTTTTTGACCGGCTCATGATCCCCCTTCCCTTGAGGTCTTTTTGACCGTGAACCCTAGGCGGCGTGTCGAAATACGCCAGCTCAACTCCCTTTTTGCTTTCTTCGGTCAAGAAGGTCCGAACATTAATTACCAAAGTATAGTTGCGGAGCTTCCCACTGAGAAAAAACGCTAAAGCTCAGTCCGCTTTACTTTTGAAGATCGAAGTTTGGAAAGGGCACCCCCCGAGAGAAAAAGTCTTGAGAGGCGATCGTTTTCCGGAAGCTAAGTGCCCCCCTCTTAACAAGAATCCTTGGCTAAAGGGCGGCACAGAGTAAAGTCCTGAGTTTTTTGCAATTGTACTTTTCCGGTTCCAGACCCCTCGGTAAACGTGCAGTTCGGTGTTCTGAACCTTAAACCCTCGGCTTCCGATGGCGGTCTGGGGCTGAAGCAGAGGTTCCTCCAGCAACGACCCCATTTTCTTCGGCTCGGCCCGAGGCCTTCGGGTCTTTCTGGTCCTTTCAGGTTCCGCGGCTCGGGGGTCCTCCAGTAGGAGGTATCTGTCGACCGTCTGGCTTTGTGACCTCCAGCCGTCATTGCGTCCCTTCCTCCTTGACAGCCCGATTAAAGTCTTCCAAACGGAATCAGAAGCTCCTCCGCCGAGGCTCCCCCCAGAGACCAGAAGGCCCCCGTCTTGGCGGCTCGCGGCTTCCCCATGTTACGACTCCGGCGCCCCAAAGAAGGCGAGGCCACCCGGGATTTTTTTTCTTTCGCTAAGAATGCAGTACTAAGCATTCTCCTCTCTGCCACCCCCCCTGCCTTTTCTGTGTCAACGGATTATTCCGGCATATTTACTATATGTTCGTATAAGTGATTGGAAGATCCTTTAACCCTGCGTGTACCAGTTCCCCTGAGTCGACGGCGGTCTCCCCCCAGCGGAGGGATTGATCGAGCGCCAGCGATCACTCTTTTTTCCGAGCCTTGATGTGGTTGAAGCGTCCTTTCTCCGCCAGTCCTACTGTCCTGAAAAGGATCGCAGATCGTTTAGAAGAGGAGCTCTTCTAGGATCAGGGGATCCTCCTCTCGTGAAGGCTTTTCGAGTAGGACTGAGACCTTTGGATGGCCTTCCCCCTCTAGCCTGTTTTTCTCCCTTTACCTCATCCGTCCGCTCAAGGAAGGATCCCGGAGGAACCGGATGAGCCCTCCTCCGTAGAGGAGTCAGATTCTACGAAGACCTTGTCGTTTTGGTCTTTTCAGTATGAACCCATCTTCCCCCAAATAGACGCTCACGTGACGTTAATCTCCCTGACTTGAACTTGACCGTTCGTGTCGTCTTTCTTCTTAAAAAGTTCTCCCAAGGAACGGTCACATCGGGCTCTCCGGAGTCTGGAAGCATTCTGACCATCGTTCTTTGGGGACATCTAATGGTCCGGCCCGCTGCTGCGAGCACTGAAACGCTGGACTTACGGTTTTCTCTTTTGCCCCCGAAACAATGAGGATCTTCATCCTGGTACCGACGAATGTAATTGTTTTTTTAGCGTGGGTTTTTAGAGTACCTTCCCTTGAACTTCCTTCTTTTCTGTCCGCCCTGTCATTAATACCTCCAATAACGTTGTTTTGTGCTCGCTTTTTTTTCCCCTGATGTTGATCAGCCCCGATTCAATGGAACATAACCTTTCCCTACCTCCCCGGTACCAATGATTCTAAGCTTTAATTCGGGAAACCAAGATAAAACCTCGAAACTTTCTCTCTCGGATCAGACCACCCCCCGTATGCAGCTTTTTGGTTTCATTGGACAGCCTATGGTCGCCGGCGCGTGTATCTTCGTCGTCGAGTAAGACTGCCCGAATTCCTCTTTAGCCACTCCTCTGGATATTTGAAGAAAGAATCTGGCGCTTTATGTTTTCCTTTTCAATGAATAAGTACTTTTTTTATTAATTGTTATGGATAGTTTCCTCCGGAATGTAAAATGATCTCATGCTTATTTTTCTTTCTTTCTTCAATTTCTTTCACCTCTCCAATGTGGCAGGTGCATAGTAGTGATGGTCGCATTCCTCTACGGGACCCGAGGAGCAACGAAAGTCTCGGATCTCAGAGCTTGAGGAGGAGGATGTCGAACGTCTCGGCGTTGAAGGGCTCTTGAGTTAGTCTTCAGATGCCTCTTAGCACCCCGAGTGAAGCGATTTTTCGAACCATCTTTACTCGATTCCGGATGCAGCCTGCTGATATTTCTAACACCTTTTTGGGGGGCGGCCCGCCCTGCTGTTTGTCCCCCCCCCCTTCCTCATGGTGATCTATCTCTCCTAGGCCCCCCCCTTAAAAGACTTCTCCTAACTTGATGCTGACTCCCCCCCCCCCCATGAGGCTCCATAGGTGTTATGGGTCGCTTGGCTTTTCTGGGATCTAACTTTTTATTAAAGATAATCGTTCAGAACCGAAAGTAAGCTTCCCGAGGAGACCCACCCCATGCAACCCGGCGCTGAAAGTCCCAGATAGCAGCAGTACGCCTCACCTACTTTTATTTTCGCGAGAGCCCGAACACCCCAGAGACATTAAAGAGAGTCAAGTCTGGAATCCGCGAGCGCTCCTCCTTACTTAAGACGTGGGGTCTCTGATAAATTCGGCTATTACTCCGAGGGTCAACGTTGGCCGGCGCCCTCGTGCGCTTATTCAGCTGACTCGTTTGACGCCACGCGATGGCTTTTGCCGACGACACGTTTCAAAGATACGGTACAACTTCTCAGAGAGACACGACGAAAGCTGGACGTGCAGTTTCTCGCAGAGCGCACAAGCCCCCTACTTGAGTCCCGATTCCTTCCTTTCACGTCTGATAGTCTCGAGCGCGGCTTCTCCTTATCTGGCGGCAAGCTCTCTCCTTGCGATCGCTCCTGGCCTACCTATCTATTTGGTTTTATCGAGAAGGTTTTGCCTTTCCAAGCGCGATTTCCAGGGGATGGATGACCCTCAGAGAGCCCTTCCCTCCACTCGCTAAATTCCGTTAGCTACTGTAACGTAACCCAGGAAATGTGCGCCCCTGCTCAGTCCTCCTTTGCAAAGACTCTGATCGTGTCTCCTAACGTGAGTTCGTGAACGATGGGACAACCCGTTTCTTGAACTGTATCCCTAGAGTGGACTCCAGAGACGTGAGTAGTTTTCCCCTTCCCCAGAGGCTTCTAGGGACCTCTGAAGATGTCAGAGTAGTAGAGAAGAGTCCCAAAGAAAAGTTCCCTCTTCCCCCCCCTTCCGCCAGAGAGAGAGTAGGAAAAATGCAGGTATTCACGATTGATGCTTGACTGAGGAAGACCCGCCCCGAGGATTGTCCTCAGAGGAGCCAGGATTCCGTGAAATGCCGGGTTGTCCCGGAAGGAGAGTGGAAAATCACTGTAGTGGTAGGGATATGGTCAGACCGCATTTTTCCCGATGCCCCCTCCGATTTTCAGGAAACTCAAACAACGTCGGGTCAGAATCGTTTATAATCTTTCCATTTAGGCGAGCCGGTTCCTGAGGGGTGACCGCAGTCATCAAAAGTTTTAAGAACCCCCCTCCCCAACCCCGATTCTGACTATCACGTATCATCTTCTGATAATATGACGGCGTAGTCAATAGCCCTCTCAAACTCCCGATGGGTAGCCCGAGTTCCGAGATTCCGAACAAACAGGTGTTTGTTGTGTTTATTAGATCCCTGTAGATTTAGTTTATGTTTAGGTATGACGTTCCCCCTTTTCTCTTTGTATGACTTTTTTTTCTCTTTTTTATGTTTGCGATGCGTTTCCTATTTACCCTGATAGGCGTGATCGCGCGGGGATTTTTCCGAGAGAGGTTTCTTTGACCCTTTTTTTTTCCCCTTCCCCCCTTTCCGCCCGCCAGCCTTTGAGAACCCCCCTCTCCACTTTTTCCTAGCCGCAGGGTCATTCTCAGCAGTCCCCCTCCGTACAGGAAAGAATTTCCAAGCTCATCCTAGGCCGGAGTTTAAGGGCGCGACGAGAAATAAGCTGACCGGTCTTTGAGCGTCGGACAAGCCAGATCTAGATTTGGATGTTCCGTAGAGCAAATGGCGAACTTTTAGTAATACTTTCGGAGAAACCCGCTATTTCAACAGCCGCGGGACACGGTTCTGCGAAAGGGCTGCAGTCTCGACGCCAGAGATTGCAGAGCCCCCCCCCCAAGTGCGATTGTGTATCTTTTGTGTTTCCCTGACTCCACTCACTCTCTCATGGACATTGGTAGGGGATGGCGTACCGTGAAAAATCTCTCTTCCCGGTTCTAGCCTCCTCCTCGACGCTCCCGCACGCGTCTGATCTTTCCCGGAGCCCCCCCAGGTTGTCAGATACTTCCCAAAGTAGAGTTTTCTTCCGCGGAACTTTCCCCCCCCCCGCTAACGTCTGCCCGCCCTACCCCCCGTTTTCTTTGGTGGTAATCACTTTGATAGAAGGGGTTTTCGTCTTGCCACTCTAGCAACTTCTTTCACGGAGGCTTTTCAAGTTGATAGTTTCAGTCCGAGCCTCTTCCCCTCGGCCCCCCGATCGTCTCCCTCGGAACGAGATCCCGACACAGTATCACTCCCCCGAGGCTTTTCTTGAACGGTCGAGGTTCCTCCCCTTTTCAACTTGACCGGTAGGTTTTTAAAGGTCCCTTCTTGATGGAGTGTCTTTTGGCGTTCCTTCTTTCCTAGCCCATGCCCGCGTGGGCAGGCAGTCGGCTCAGGCGGCTCGGAGACTTTCGGGCGACCCCCTTTGTCGATTTTTCTTCGGCCGGAGATTTTTTTTTTTAACGGATCGGGCTTTCCATAAAGACGACCGGCCTTTTTTTTTCGACCGTTACTTCAGGAAGCTCACTCCCTCTTTTCCGTCTAGTCCGAGATCCGCCGGAGACGCGACCGAGCTTTGAGAGAAGGGTCTTCCTTCCTTAGGTTTCAGGACTGCGCATCCCCCTTTTCCCCCCCCCCCTGAGCTGCTTTGGAACCTTTTCTCGCGGACGATCGGCCCCGTCCCAGCCGCGGTCGCTTCCCCCCTGCTCGTTCGACTTCCTTTAGAGCCGTTCCCCCCCCTTCCTTAGGAAGACGTCTCGAAACGACGAATGAAACGTCTCCTCGCGAATCCCCCCGACGGGCCGCAAGTCTACCCTTAAACCAACTCCTTCAGAGACGATACTCGACACGAACACGACGGTCAGACAACTCCCTCGAAGACCCTCACGGGTCACACCCCCAAGGAAGTCTAACGACCACTTGACGATCCTCAAAAAGTCCGGAAGAACTACAGAAGCCTCAACGAG
>Ga0179593_1501931_pt1 | contig 12685 bp, 10 predicted proteins | sample CZODoug2_1_08_16_FD_185931 | JGI IMG/M metagenome (GOLD analysis project Ga0179593, IMG submission 185931) | Vadose zone soil fungal communities from Angelo Coast Range Reserve, California, USA - CZODoug2_1_08_16fungal (PacBio error correction) | ecosystem: Environmental > Terrestrial > Soil >... | reverse complement strand
GTTTTTTGTCCCCCTAAGTTGCGCCGGCAAACCTTTCAGATGGCAGGCTGGTTTTTTTGATTTTTGGTTTTACTCAACAGAAGAAAGCCGCATTCAAGCGCGGCTGCAAGGCCCTCCCCTTCCGTACCATGCCTCCTTCAGAACCTTGGGCGACAGTTTTGGGGGACCCCCTCCGATGGCTGATCTTTGGGCGGTTAAACTTGTCTTGGCGTGCGAAGGAGTCCCCGGGGTCGATGGGGTTTCATTCCTCTCACTCTAAGGGTTTTCTGCGGTTTTTTTTTCACACAACAAGAAAGGGGTCCGACCTTCACTCCGCCAAAATCCCAACAGCGCGCCACGTCCCCCACAGATAGACGTAAGGGTGGGCGGCGGGAATTTCAAAAGAGCCATTCCCCGCACCTCTCCCGCCAATCCAGCGGACCCCTTCAAGATTCCCCCCCTCCCGGTGCGCCATACCACCTTTCGAGACGAGCAGTCTCCCCCTTTTTCTGCTTATCTCCCGATGACTGCGTTACTGTACCGCAGTCGAGGCGCGGTGCCCCCCGCAAGCTTTGTTTTCCCGAAAAGAGCCCTCTGTCAGCAGTCTGGACATTTGGAGATTTTTTGTTCGGCGGGGACGGACCGTTCGTAGATAGGGGGTCCTTTTTTGATCAAACCTTGGCTGTTCATTTTTAGTCTCAGTTTTCCCCCTTTATAGCCCGTCTTTCTTTTGGTTCAGGTACAGCACTTCGCGAATCGCCCTTCCCCCTTTCCATTTCTCGGAGTTCCGACCTTCCCTTTTTAGGTATGTCAGGAAGGGAACTTCTTCGATTGTGATGTACTAGAAGAATTTCGCTTTCGGATTTTTTCTTACAAACTGTACTAGGCTCTATTAGGGTCCTTATGGGAAATTTTGGCTCTGGGCTGTCCTTAATGCTGGTGTCCCGCCCTCGCCGCCGCCCCCCAGGAAAAGCCTTGTTACGCTGGCAGCCTGGAAAAGACGTTCGGTGAAGGGTCAACGCCGCTTGTGGGAGGCGGCGGTCGCCCGAACTATAGTCCTATACCCTGACGCGCCCTTTTCTAATCTCCCCCTTTTGCCTGACGGGCATATGCCCCGGTTGCGGGGATTTTGACCGTAGCGTAATAGCCACCCCGGTAGGCCCGCTCTAGGGTTCGGTGCCCCCCCCATCCCAAATGCCGACAACCCCAGAGTTTTTGCAGCCCATCCCCCCTCTGCCGACCCCTCGCCCAACAAGGATCGCGGCCCTCATTTTCTTTGTTCAGACATCTGAATTTTTCGCCCTCCTTAAGAACGAATATCTTCCTGGTATTTTCCCGTAGGATTCCCACGGAGTCGTGGCGATTCCCATCGCGCGTCCCCTCCCAAAACAAACTCGTTTCAGCGGAAATGAACGTCTCGCATTTTTGGCCGGAAGGCTCTATATTTTCCCTTTTTTTCCCTTGTTGTGGCTCCTTCTTTTGATGCCAAGGCTCACAGAGGTACGTGGCTGAGCCGAGTGCCCGTGTTGTTGGTGAAGAAGCGTATGCGATCTGCAGGAGTTTTTCAAGGGACGTCGTTCAAAGGAAGTGAGTTTTTCCCCCTCCCCCCCCCACATTCTCTTGAATCGAACACGCAGATTATTTTCGATCCTGGCGGATCTGGTCGGTTTATGTTTTTGTGTCTTTGCCCCCCCCCCCATAGATATGTTGGAGGAATTGGTACTTGGACCTGTGCCCCGTTTCCTCCTCTCTTCTTTGTGGAGATGCTTTTTGCAGGCACAACCTTACCCCCCGGGCAGATGCCGTACTTCCTAGCGCGGAATTTTTTCCTTCCACCAGGCGCGTCACCCTTGGGTCTTTCTTAGATTTCTTAGCGCAAGAGAGGAAAGTCAGCTTTCGTTGCAGTGAAATTCCCTTGAGCCTTTGCTTCATCTTGCCAGATTGTTCTTGGCGGGAGTGGCGGAGCAGAAGGAAAGACTGATCGCCGTTGGCCCTCCTACACTTGCGCCTTTAATCTTACCCTTGTATTACGGAATTCGTTGACGCTACCCCATGACTTAGACCCCGCTCCAAAAAGATTGCTTCACTCTGAACTCCTCCCTGTTCATTTGGAGCAAAGTCCCTTCTGCAGTTCGCGACTTTTTTTTCACTCCCTCACCTCACTTTCCCTATCCTTTTTCCTCTGCTAAGCCATACACTAAAAGGGTCACTTTGTAACCTAATCCCAGCGCAACTGCCCTAGACTTCCTCCCCAGAGCCCCCCTTTTCCTCTACCTGAGGTCATCCTTTTTCGAAGGCTAGGTCCTCCCAGGTGATGATGCATTCTCGGGCACCCCGCGCCCTGCGGATTCACTGAATCAAGAAATAATGGAGACAAAGGGAACAAGCCCCTACTTTATGTTTTCTTTTAACGTTTTTTCGGATCCTTCGCTGGGAAATTTGACCGTGGCCGCGCTGGATTCTTTATGAGGCTTTCCGCCCTCCACCAGTTCGATATCTGATGCCGTGGGCCGTTTTTGATGTGGAGGCGCCTTTTAGACCCTTCTTTTTTTTCTATTTTTCCAGGCTTCCCCTTTGTACGACCAGTCGCTTCGGCGATAAAACATGTTTCCACGAAGTCGCCGAGCCACCAATCTGCCCACATTACGTCACCTTCAGCTCCTTCTCCCCCCCAATGTCTCCTTTTCATTAGCTTTCGAGTGGCTTTTATTTTCGCTTGTTTCAGCTGGACTGCCGCGGCTTTCTGTGTTTTAGGACTACCCCCAGCCCAGCCCCGATCTGGAACCCTGCCAACAGTCGCAGCCCAGGTCTTTCCCCCCTATTATAACGTTGTACCTGGTTAAGCCTCCCTTTGTCTCGGATGGCTTCATCGTGATCTTGCAGGTCTCCCCGACATGACCCGGCATCCGACGAGCTTTCTGGATGGTGAGAGCCCCACGAACGCTTAATCACGCCGCCTGGACTCTGTCATTCTGTCAAGATATTCGAGGACATTGGTTTCCCCCCTCCCCCCCCCGTCTTCTTGAAACCTGCCATGGAAAGCGAATTTTGCCCCAGACGTGCGCTGCTGTTACTTTTCGCGGGAGCCAGGTAGGGCAGGCCGCCATTGCTTATTTTCACAGCGCCCTCTTTGCGAGCCGCCCCTCTTCCCCCTTATTTGTTTATACACATTCTTGGGAGCAAGTCCTATGGCGCACCCCCTTGAGACGGTATTTTTTTTTCCCCTCCTGTTTTTTCGAAGTTCTTTCCCCAGCAGAAAAGGGCCTTGGGCCGGATCTCCCCCCCACTCCCCTTTCCTGTAATCCGAGCTTTCGTCCCCCGGACCCGTAGTGCAGTCGGCTCGCCGGCCGGTTCGCGGCGGTATTTTTAAAGAACGGAAAGTCTTTCCTTTTGCCACTGCCCGATTCCCTTTCCCAACCGAAAAAGCTCGAAACTTCCTTTATCGCTGTCTTTCTTTCCACACGGAACGTCTTCAACCCTTGATCCGTGGGTTTCTTCTTTCCCTCTCTCCCGCCTTACCCCGCAACTTCCCCCCGTTTTTTCCCCGGGTCTCCCAGCCTCGAAGTTTACCCACATCTTTCGAACCCTTTTGTTGTGAGTTGTGGGTTCAACCGTCCCGACGCTTTTTTCCCGCGCACGGGGAGGTTCGGTAGTTGCCCCAGTTCGCCCCCTTTTTCTCCGCGGTAGGAGGTTTGACAAAAACTCTTTTTTTTTTTTAAAAGACCTGGGCGCAAGCCCCCCTGGACAGTTCTTACAGGGCTTTCCCCGCCCTTTCCTTTGTTGCGTTTTATCCCCGGTATTTACCCTTAAGATTTTCCCTTCTCCGGGTCTTTTGCTTCCGCTTAAAGGCAGAAAGGAGTTATCACGACAGCAAGACACATTTCCATGTGAAGCTTCCTGGCTGGGCGACTTTTTTGGGTCTCTCCCCCGGACCCCCCCTTCATTGTCGGGACGCAGGCTTTAGAAACAGGATGTTCGCCCTCCCCCTGGTCCTCTTGCTTGAGCGATGTGGACAAATGCAGCTAAGGTGCGAGGTCGCTTGGCCCCTGTCCCCAACGGGGTGCTCCACATCCAGCGTCCTCGTTTATCACTGTCTCCCCTGAGAAACTGCAGAGCGACCTCGTCGCATCACAATGTCTCTGCGTTGCGACTTGCCCCCCAGAGTTCGGTGGATGATATCAGCATGGTCTACCATTTCCCCGTCTTTACCAATTCGGGATATGCGCCAGTTAGGGGCTATCAAAGACCGTCCTGCTCCCGCCTCAAGTTCATGGATGGAAGGCGACATTGTCTAAGAGCCTCCGCTCTCTCTTCACGAAGGTTTTCATTCATATCAACTCGCGCGGGTGATGCCGATCGCCGCAACTTGTTGAGCTTTTTGGGGCTTGGTCGACTGCCTTGGCTGCGTCGCTTATGCTCCCACAGCGAAGCCGAATCACTAGGCTTTTCACCCCCCTCTTAGACCCCACTCCACTGCAACCTTCCGGAGCCCATCGACAGGTTGGTGTAAGTTTCGCTTGCTGACCTTTTTTTCGTCCCCCCCGTCTGGTGATGGCTCAGGCGGAAGGACAGTAGGGTCTCTTGAGGACGCATGGGTTAGGGCACGGTCCTTTTCCCCGTTCCAGGCCTCGGTAAAAGCCTGCTGGCTCCATGTCCCAAAGAATTTACCCTCGAACTCCAACATCATTCTTTTGTGAGCCCCTCTATCTGACATTGAGAGGATTCGGAAAAAAGCCCCCTCCTGCCGCCCGCTGGCCACTGACTTATGATAACTCGATGTGTCCAGCTGGCACTTCCTTCGATCCTCCCCTTCCAAGCACTCTATTCAGATTGTATCCCTTATAGGCGTCCAGGATGCGTTCCTTAATTTGGGATTTCGCCCGTGTTCTGCTCAGGGTGCCCAGAAAGAGCTTGATCCCCGGGATAGGAAGATTCCTAAGCCCCCCCTCCCTCTGAATGTCCCCTTTGTCCTCTTGTTTTCCTGCGGGCGAACCGCTCGCGATATGGGCGCAAGATTTGTGAGCGCGGTCCCTTTGGCTTCAGGACTCAGCAGATTGATGCCCACGGTATAGCCCATGTCTTTTTTGCCCCCCCCGCTTCCTCCCTGCGACATTTCTTTGAAAGGAAATGTTAGGATTTCTGTTCAACGCAGGTCGGCTAGGGGTTTTCATGGCCTTGTCGGGACTACTACGCCTTTGTTCTCGTCAACGAGATTCTCGGCCATTTAAATCGGAAGTCTATCTAAATGGTCCTTTTTGTTCAGGGTTCGTCTTGGTCCAATTATGCTTTTTTTTCCGCACATCCCCTGAAGCCGCCATCTCCACGGTTACCTTTCCATCCAGGCATGGAAAAAGCCGACGTGTCATTATGCTCAGCTCGGCGGTCGACGTCATGCATCATATCACAATGGCCAGACTTTGAGTAAACTTCGATGGACTGAACGGTGACATCTGTCGAGTGGTTCCCCTTCCCTTCTCTTTTCTCTCATCGCAACACTGGCTCATCCCTTCCATCTCGCACCCCTTTTGGTAAGCCTGCTTCCCACCTGCGCCAAAAATATAAGGCCCTCAGGAGTAAGGCCAGATAGCCACAGGATAGCCGTCATATCTTCGGCGGTGCGAAACCTTAAGTGCCGGCCGAGCTTGCGGCCATCTAGTGGGTATCTGACGTCGACGTCTATAGGAGCGGCAGTCCCCAATTTCCCACTTTCTTCCCCAACACCCACCTTGGTTCAAAGGCTGGCCTGCCGACGACTATGTCGCCTTGGGCTTGCGTCTCTCTCTTTTTCCCCCTTGTTGTTTCTCTCGAATCCGTCAACAGTCGACATAGGCGTCTGCACCGGGTGGAAACCATAGATGTTTCTCCAGTGGTTCTCTTCTTTTTTATATGCTTCTTGTTCCTCAGATGTCGCGGTAGATACCAGTCTTCTCGTTGCGGACACCCCCCTTCCCAGCCTTTCTTCTTCCTTGTCTAACATGCACCTAGTCCCCTTCATCATTGGACGCTTTGGTTGCCTGGTGGATGGGCGTCCGACCTTTTTTACATTTGTTTTTTTTTCCCCTGTTGCCGCCTTTTGCGCGCTTGGTTGAAGCCGTGTTGACTTCAGGGCAGGCAACTAAGTGGGGGACCCAACCGGATGCAGTCCTTCTCCCTAAATTTTTTTTCCCCCAACCCGCGCGCCACATTTTTGATAGGGAATTGATGAATTCGCCGACAGCCAGCCGTCCAGGCATCCCTTTTGGACGTCACCGCTCCTACTTCTTCCTTTTACGGTCTTTAGGAAGGAGGTGAGACTTTCCTGGGAGGTTACATTCTCCCTGGCACCCTGTCTCCTTTTGCAAACACGTACCACGTGAGACCATATAGTCAGACTGCTGTCCAAAATGTATTATCGAATCCTTGACAGCTACGACCTTTATTTTTTTTGGTTTTATTTTTTTTTTTTTTGTCTTTCTTCCCTCCCTCCCACTGAACCCACCTCCTCCTCCGACCGCGTAGGCCCTCGCCTCAATCTACTTGGAGCCCCCTTTTTGGGCCCTTTCGAAAGTTACTCTCATTTTTGTCCCTGAACCAGAAGACTTTTATATAAAGGGTGCTCACAGGACTGCAGATACATGACCTCCTTTGAACTCCCTCTAAGAGCGCCCCCTATCTTATCAGGTGCTTTCTCCTCCCATGACCCAGGCGAACTGGCACCAAGCGCCTTTTCGGGTGTTCGAAGTTTCTCCAGCCAGTTTTGCCCATATTCTGGGGCACTGCCGCGGAAATAACCTACGGCCTCTTTTTCTCTTGAAGACCCCTTTTCTCCAAGAAATAGGCGGCTGTCCGCGGATGTGTATTTCTCATGGCATGGGAGGATGATATGGGCACTGTTCCAGCGGGCACCGGTGCTGATGGCTTTTCCGCAAGCCCTTCACCTTCGATAATTCTTGAAGTTTCTTCCCTTTTTCTTCGAAGGACCGCTACTTTTTTTTCTTGAACTCCCCGGCAGGCTTTGCCGTGAGACGGGCGCCCCTCGAAGTGCCCCGATACTACACCTTCCGACTTGTTCAGACGGCCTCCCCCCTTCTCGAATCCCGGTCCCAAGTTAAAGGCGGATCAGCCCGTATCCAAAAAATGCCCCCCCTTATGATTTCCCTTTCTCCTTTTTCTTCAACCCACCCCCATGGCCTTCTTCGGCTTGTTTCAGCCCCTTGCCCTTTGGGTTTTGGAGTAGAAGCGAAGAAGACACTCCCTACCCGCCCCTCCCCCTCCTTAGGACCTTTTCCACCAAGTGTTTGGGTTGAGAACCGTATTCTGTCAATTCCAATGTCAAAGTCAGGTGATCGGCTTTACTTCGTACTTTTTTTTGATTGGGCCGGTCTCTTCTGCCTTTCGCCTCTTTTGCTTTTTTTTTTCTCTCCCGAAATTTCGATATTTCATTCCTCCGTGGATATGTTCTAAATGAGTCGGAGACTTTTTTTTCTGACTTTTTTTTTACCCCCTTTCGCAGCCGAACGCGAATGTGTCATTCCCCGATTCCCGCCTCTGAAGGTGTCGCTTTTCGGGCCCCGACCCCCCCCCCCCTTCCCTTTCGGCGGGTAGTCCTAGCTTTTTTCGATGGCCGCCCAACGCGGTCCTATCGCTGCGTCATTACACATTCGTGGCGGAGAAGACTATGAGCCACCCAGTCATTGATTCTTAAGGGGCAGCCCTTTTTTTGCCCCCCCCTCCCCTCCGCCCTCCCTTTCTTGGCTTCTCTCCAATACCGGCCCAAGCCAGGGAAAGTTTCGCGCTGTCTTTGGCCCCTTTTTCGCTCACGACCCGTGAAGGCACCGGCGACGACTTTTGACCCCCTTTTTTCGCCTGAGTCAACTAACGGCACTGATCACCAACCAGAAAAGTCCCTGTCTAAACCTGTGGTTTGATTACCCTTGTGAACTTTTTAAACACCGAACCTTTTTTCCATGCACGCTCCCCTTCAGCCCCCGGTCAAACCCCCACTCCCCCCTCGCGGGCGTGCAACCAGCTTTTGGATGGGGACCACTTATCTCTTCCCTTGTGTATTTTCTAGAGCTGGTTCAAACTTCCAGAGTCCTCTTTTTGTCTACCCGTTGAAAATGGGGGAAGTATTGGTTAACTTTCGCATGTGATCTGTAACGTATGCCCCCCTGTCCCGGGGTTGAACGCTTCATGGGCAGTATTCACCTACAGGATCGCCTTTCGTTTTCTCTTCGTGTTGGATTGGATAGTCAGTTATTTCCCCCTCCCCCTTCGCTTGCCCGGCATTTATTTAGTCTCGCTTATGCCTTAAGGTCTTTCCCCCCACCCTCCTCTTTACTTTCTCCCTTTTAGGCTTTACGATCATGGATGGGGCGCCTATGGGAGAGACGGCGACATGGAATTGGCGTTTTTTGGCCAGCGAGCGTTTCCCCCCAGTCTCTCCTAACTCTAATGAGTCGGGCGACCCCTTTGTCGCCCCCCCGAATTGTGGGAAAATGAGCGTAATCGGTCCCTCCCGTGCTTCTTACCCCCCCCTTTTGTTCTTATCCCCCCTCCCATTCAATGCTTTAGGGCCTGGGTCATCGAGTTTTCGCCCGCGATGTCAAGCGAACCCTCGCAGCACATTTTCAGTCCTCCCCCTCTTCAGCCCTCCTTTTTGGTGATTAGAAACCCTCAATGTATCGTACGTCTGGCACATGTCCGTTTTAAAGCCTCAGGCGGGCGTTATGCGCCCCCCTTAGTTGTCCTCTCACCCTTTTTTTCCTCGCCTCGCTAAGGCCGGTCATGGCCGAGCCCTGGAATTTGAACGCCCTTATTTTTCCCTATCCGTCAGCCGAAGTTTGGACTGAAGACGGTGCACCTTCCGGGATACGCGCCCGGGTTCTGATTTTCAAATGTTTTCTCTCTCATGCGTGGGCTGGGGCCGATTTTGGCCGCGGCGCTTCTTACACCCTCTTCCAAGCTCCCCGCAAAGAGTCCTTCCCTTGAACCAGCTACTGAACGTGACAACCTTCGCCAACCGCTTTTCCAAATTTTTTTTCTTTGGGGGGAGACGGCTGTATGCTTCCTTTAAGGAGGCGCCCACCCCCTCCGGATTTTTGGAGAGCTGCGACAGTTCCGGTCGGGTCTCGTCGTGCCCTGGGTGATCCGAGGGAACGGCAGCTTCGTAGGAGATGCCCAGCCTGGCTTTGTCCTGCAAAACACAGTCCCCAGGAGAAGCAAACATCGTCCCTGCCCCACGGCAATCTGCTTGGAGATTTTTTCCCCATATCACCCCTCCGAACCGGCCACTGGAAATGGCGACCACAGAGAATGGCTTACCCTGCCCATTCCCTTTTTCGTCCTACAAATGAGACAGACAGCCTATCATTTTTCCCTTATAGGATCCTTTCCATTCATTGTCCTGAGGACGAGGTTCCTCCCCTGCTTTTTTTTTTTATAATAAACTTGCGCCGAGGATCCACGAAACCGCTGCAGCAGGGTCGGGCCCCCTTTGCGTTTTTCTTTTTTTCCCTGGAGGCTTCGTCTGGCTCTGGTATCGTCGACGGACGCACCTCTTCCCGAAGCGTTCTCACGGTATCCATGTTCTTTTTTTGTTCAGGGACTCCAGCAATTCGAGTTTTTTTCCAGGTCTCAAATTTCCGGGATTTCGATTCAGTTAGGATAAGGTGCTGTTCTCATGGAAGTATGGTTACTCATCCTTTAGTCTCCCTTCCCCTCTCTTATCCCATTTTCCCTTACTATTCTAGGCGCAAGGGGGACGATGGGCAGAGAGGGCGCTTTCTTTCTTTTCTTCCCTGATTGCCACTCCTTCAGACCCGCCTGCCGAAAACGCCTGTTTTTTTTTCCTTTTTTGAGTCTTTTACCGGGTGACAGGCAAAGCCTTTCTGCAGGGACGCTCGGCGGTCCCTCTCATCATATCTATCCCCCACAGTCCTGGTTGTAGAAAATCGTTGAAGAGGCACTGCCCCTTTTCCTATTTTTTTTTCCCACGCACTCTTCTTCTAGTTCACCAAGGATCACTCATCGCGCAAAAGTAGTTGGCCAACTTGTCCCTTCCCCCCAAACTGCCCAACTATCCAGGTTTCTATTGAAGCAATAACGCGGCCGGACTCGATTACTCGTTCCCTCTTCTTGTGCTTTCCAGGCGCCGTGAGATGGAGAGGTGATCTCAGATATCCCCCTTCTTGGTCTTTTTCTGCCAGTTCCCTATACTGCGCGTGCAGATAGTGACAATCGCCATTTACTTCCACCTATTTTGTTTCACCTTTAAATCCTCCCTTCGCCTTTGCCTCCTCGGCGATCTTTTTTCCTCTTTATCTCCTCCGTTGTGTGGTGGTGTCTCAGACTTCCCTCCCCCTTCGTCGTTGTGACATAGGTGTTTTGTTGAATCCCTTTCTCGCGGGACTTTTCGGACAAGAGGTTGAATCCTGACGGTAGAGTTACCAGGCCTGGATATAGTCGTCCAGAGATCGGGCTGTGTCGCCACACGCTCTTAGGTTCCCGAGTGACCACTTGGAGATTGGTACGGCCCTTTGATGGCGGCCATATGTTCTTCTTTTTTCCGTGTGATCTCCTTTTCCCCCCCGACTTCGCGATGGCTGAGAAGTGTGGCACGATGCCCTTCCTAGCGGGTTACCCCGACCCCGGTGGTCTTGCTATTAAGCGAGGATTTCTCGCGTTCAAATGTTCTTTTCTATAGCTTCCGGCCGTTTTCTCCTTGCGTTCAACCTTTCAAGCTTTCCCTCTTGGCTGCGCTTTCGGCTTTTGGCTTTGCCCGGCGGAGGATGTGACACAGGACTTGAATCGCCAATTCTTTCCGCCTCAAATCACAATTACCATTTCGATATTTCTCCCTTGTAGCTACGACGGATCCTCTTCCCGTCACGAAAATTTTCGTAGTACCCCGGTCCAGGAAACCAAAATCCGAATTAGAACCCCCCTCCCTCTCCAAATTTTGATCAAGTACCCTTCCAGTGCCTGAAGTGCGGAGAAACAAAAGAAACTGGACAGGGTTTATTACGAGGGTGCTTTCCTGCTGCAGTTGACCCAGGGAACGGTGCGCCTTCTTCCAGAACCAGCGCGCCCTCTTTCCCCTTTGAGGGTAACTTTAACTCCAAGCTTCAACTGGCCAGCGAAATGCGTGGGGTTCGAAGAGCTCTCCAATGGGGGATGAGTTCGGGGCACTCCCGGACTGGGAAATCAAGGAACGGAGCCGACGCAGGAAGGAATATCAGTCCTCAGGCATAGGGCTGCGCTGGAGAAAACCCGCAAAGCGCAAGGGCCCTCACAGGTTCCCTCACCCCACACACGCCACCCTCCCACCACCCCCCCCCCCCCCCCCCCAAGTCCCTCCACCCCCCCTCCCACACAAAAACCCCCCTTCGTCCACACACTCCACCCACAGACAACACCCCACCCCCCCCCCCCCCCCCCCCCCCCCCACACCCAAGTAGAGACTCCCCACCACCCCCCACCCCCCACGCCCTCACCCCACCCACAGCCAACACACCACCCCCTCCCCTCCCACCCCCACCCCCCCCCCCCCCCCAACCCTCCCATTTCTGTTATTACCCGCCTGTTGGAAATGCATGGCCGTGGCAGCGCTGGTTTATTTTTTTTCTGATGGATTTTTTTCTTCCTTCTTATTATTGATTGCCGGGAGCGATGGTTTAATGTTGGAAGGCGTCTTCTACTTTTCACCTTGTTTACCCGCAGGGCCCGTCTTTGCTTCCTAATTTTCCAGCATCGCCGTGACCGCGATCACTGCGTAAAGCCCCGACCCTTCCTTTTTCTCCCTATAACATTTTTCCCTCCCATTCCCTACCTCAGAGCGTATCCCAAACAAAGGTCGTATGTTATGAATTCTGGTGGTCCTCCTTTCTTTGTTTTCAGCCCCCATGCCTGCCGTTGCCCTGCTGTCTTTTTGGTGAGAATAAGAGCCCTTAACCTCCCTTCTCCCCCCCCCAACCTGCATCTTTCCAAGTGGGCGCCAACTCAGGCCCAGCGCGATACTTATCCTGCACCTTGGCTTTCCTTTGATCGGTGTCTACTACTGTTCTCATTGTCGTAGAGGCCCTTTCTCCTTAGCGCTTTTTCGTTCTTTTTAAAAAACTTTTCTCCTATCTCCGCTTGATGCTTTAGTGATCTTCAGTGCAAAGATCCTGGCTCATGCTTTTAACGTGGTGGATTGAACCGTTCTTCATAGGCCTCCGAACCTCTATCGATTTTTTTTTTCTCTCTGATTTCGGTTTTATAAGCTCGATTCCCCAGGGCCCTCAAGATTTTTGCTCCCCGACTTCTTGGAGATTTACGAACCTAGCCGGACCGCTGTCCCTTTTTGGTTTTCCACATTCGGGCGCCCCAAGCCTATGTCCAACCAGCGTCCCCTCTCACTTTCTCCCTCTAATGTTCCTCCCCTCGCTTCCTCGACCCCCTGTTCGGGGCACGTGCTCCAATCCCACTTACGCCAACTTCTGTTGAACAGCGCAGGGAAGCGTCTGTCGTGCCTTAGAGTGCGGTCTTAATGTTCCCTTCCTAGGCTCCTCAGACCCGTAGCAGGAAATCAAGTAGCAGGCCGCACGATCCACCCCCGAAAATCTGCCGCTCCTGTCGATGGATTGCATGCCCAAGGACAGTTTCCAACGCCCTTGTCCCTTTGCGTCCCCCCCTTGTCACCAATTTACCCTTGAGAGGTCGCCCCAAACTTTCTTCTGGACACGTT
>Ga0179593_1453452_pt1 | contig 12685 bp, 19 predicted proteins | sample CZODoug2_1_08_16_FD_185931 | JGI IMG/M metagenome (GOLD analysis project Ga0179593, IMG submission 185931) | Vadose zone soil fungal communities from Angelo Coast Range Reserve, California, USA - CZODoug2_1_08_16fungal (PacBio error correction) | ecosystem: Environmental > Terrestrial > Soil >... | reverse complement strand
TTCTTGATCCTTGCCCCCCCCCGCCTCCGCTTATCGAAGGATTGTTTGAGTGAGCCCGCTTCCGTATTTTTTCCCAGGCGCCTTATCGAATCGAGGATTTTGAAATCCGGACCCCCCCCACGTTTATAGGTTGGAACGCGCGCCACTTCCCTGTATGCAGAGGTTATTCTTTGTTTGCCCAGGTGGTTGATTTATGGGTTTCGTGAGTTGCCCATCTCGTAATCTCCATTCTGCCACACACGCTTAGCCAACGCCGAGATCCTTTTATTCCCCACGTGTTTTTCGACTTCGTGAGTTTCCCAAGCAAGAGTTTTTTTTTCACATCTGACAGAATTTAATCCTATCGAAGTTTTAGGTTTCCCTGGCTTTACAATTTTTGTTCCCCCCCTTTTCTTACCCGACACTTCTTGCACCGAACTAGAGGAACCCTTGCCTTCATTGCTTTAAGACACTCTCAGACCTCAGTGCCTCCACTACGTTTCCTCTTGCGTGCCCTCAGAGGGTTTTTCATTTCCCTCTCAATTTTATCTTCTTGCCTCCGCCCACTGTTTTCGTTTTTTCAAGCGCCCCTGACCTTTTTCGAAAAGCTGGCCCGATTTGATTCCCCCTTTGCCGACGCCCTTCTTTTGCCACCTTCGTTTTTTACGACAACAGTTTCCCAAGCCCGACTCCTGCTGTTTTTCCTCCTTCGGTTGCAAAAACCCCCAAATTTTTGTACAAATGAAAACTTTTTTTTTTCCGACTAAAACTTGACACTTCCAACCATCGAAAGAGACGGTTATCAGAGGCCACTCATTCACAGGAATTACAAAGATTCCTTCTAACCAGACCGTTTTTCTCGTGCTTGACTTCCACATCCTGCTCCCGAGTTTTCCTCCTACAGTGATACTGCCATTTTTTGCTCCCTTTTTTCTGCGAATTTTGATTTCGTGACCTTTTTTTCGCCCTGCTAATGTCTTACCTTCGTGTTTGAGGTACCTTTTCTCGACTTTCTTCCGAGACTAGATTTCCCTGCCGCCGTGAGGCGTCTGGCTTCTATTTTTTTTCTTCCACCTGAACTATTTCTCTGGATCCCCCGAAGAGCTGTTTCTTTCCCCTCTTCCAGATGAATTCAAATGCGTTTTTCTCTCCTTTTAGAAAATGACCGGTACGTTTTTGCGAAATCTTGAAACCTTTCCCTTCACCCCCCTTTTCGCGCTTGATGCGTTTTGATTTTCCCCCTTCCTGAGACCCCCGAAGAGTATTTTGAGTCCTTTCGTCCCTGCATGTCACACGGTAGTGGATTTCCTTCCCTTCGCAAATGGCCCTTTCCCTGACTCTAACTCCCACCTTTTGGCTTTTATTTCTCCCTTGACCGATTTTCCCAGTCCCTTGTAATACTCCAACCATAGAGCTTAAGCCCCCCTTATCTCCCGTGTACGGTATCTATTGTTTTCTCCTTGGTTATTTCATTAGTAATAAGGCGACAATCTTATTCTGTTTTTTACTTTCCCCCCCCCCCCTCTAAGGTTAATCTCTAATTTCCCCCCCCCGTTTTTTTTTGCTCGCCCCCCCTATTGTTAGAAATCAAAAACCCTCTGCTTCGCCTAAGTTTTTCATTGCCATATTTTTTAAGCAAGGTCACCTTCCAGATCAGTCTTACAGGGATTGAACTCTTTCCCAGCCCTTTGCTCCGTTTTTCTTTCCCTGGTAATTCCTTTCCTTCGCTGAATGAATATCCCCGCCCCTTTGTCGCAGAGCCTTTGGTTTAAGCCGGTCAGCCGTGACTTCTTCGACGCAGCCCTCATCGGCTATGCGTAACCCCCCCCCTCCTTTCGAAAGCCCAATTTTTTTTTTCAGAGAGTTAGTCATCCCCCTTGTCAGCTTCGAACCGTTTTCCCACCTCCCCTTTTTTCTCCTTTTTTTTTTTTCAATGAGCTCCCCGCAGTTTCTTTTCATTTTGGTGCCCCCTCTGACGTTTGACCCTCTAGTTATCTCTTTTGATTCTTGGAGCCGCACCATTCCCCATTTCCCGAGAGGATTTATCTTTTTCCATTTAGAATCACCCTCCGTAAGAGAGCCCAGCTAGCTAGTTTTATTTTTACGGACGTTTTTCCCCTCCACCCCCCCCCCCTAATCTGGTTGCGCCTCACCAACCTCCTTTTTGCACGCACAAAGGCGCAGTAGGTCCGCCCTTTTTTTCCCGTGAAATGCTTCTTCTTTGATCAGATGGACCGCCCTTAAGTTCCAAAGAGATTTAATGTCCATTCCCCGAAATACTTTTTTCTAAAAAGATTCGAAAGTTTTTCCTTCCAAATTAGGGAGGGCTCTCCCTTTGAACGACACCATCATAATTTTTCGAGTTTTTCTTTCTATATACACTGTATCATGTGAGGCGAGTACCCAACCCCTTTTAGCGCCGGAAGGTCTTTATGCCTGCCCCCCCCTATGGGAAAGACTTCCTCCAATTCGGAGCCCTGCTCCCCGTTTCCTCATTGCTACACCCCTCCGAGACGTTTGTAGCCTTACCCCCCCTGTTTCAAACAACATCTTTTCTTCATGTTTTATTCCTGTTCTTTTTGTTCTTTATTTTCTTACTCCCTGCCCCTTTTCCTCCCCTTTTTTTTTTTTATTCTCCCCGACCTTTTCAGACCCCACGAACCCCCTTTTTTCCCCCCCCTTACGCACCCCCCTGTCCCCCTCTCTATCTCCGCCTAATTTGAACACATTTCAGATTGTCAATTTTCTCGCATTCGCCTTTTGACCTCCCCGCACTGCTGGTCTTTCCTTCCCGAAGAATACTTTTTCTTTTGCGCAACTTTTTTTCTGCCCCGCTCGCTCTACAAAGGTTTTCCCGCCCCCTACCTTCCCATTGGGTGCCCGTGTACTCCGGCCTGCCCCCCTTTTTTATGACCGTGAGTGCGCCCCCTTGCTTTTTCGCACTTCTTCACGACTTGCCCCGCTCCTCTATAGCGCGGGTCTATTTTCTCCCCCTCACTCCCGGATCCGACCTTTTTTCTCTTTTAGCACGTTTCCTTATCCCCAGTTCAAAACTTTTTTTTTCCTTTTTACCAAGATGTTATTCTTCACTAAGATAGCGATTGCCAACCCACTTTTGAAGCTTCAGAACGGATCTATTGAGGGATTCCCTTTCCTACCGTTGTTATCGATGTTCCTCACTTTTTTTTTTCCATAGTAAAAGACGTCCCCAAAAACTTATTTTTGACTCACCACCGCCCAACCATTGTACCCCCCTCGATCTTTTTGAGAGTCTGCTCCACAAGCCACTAACGCCCCGCGCGCCACGGAGAATCCCACAACTGTCTCCGAGGGTCCCTCAGCATAAGTTTTCCCATTTATTAACGAGATGTTTTCTGTTTTTTCAGTTGGTTTTTGGGTGTGTTGGTTTATCGGTAGTCAACATTCCCCCTGGATGGAGTACCTCCCCCTTTGCTAAGACCATCTCTATTTTTTCCGTTTCCCTCCTTTTTTTGTTTCTGAATGTCATACCTCTTTTCTTGTAACCCGGGTGCGAAAATTTTTTTAGCTGACCTCCAGCGTCGCCCCTCCAGGTGTATTTTTTCCTTTCCCCCCTTTGGGCGTGGGACTCTGTGAAGTTATTTTCTCCTGTGGGATTGTTTGGGGGTTTTTTTGACTCCCACTGCCAGCGATCGCCAATTACTCTCCGTTTTGCTTTTTTTTTTATTTCTTGTAGCGTTATTGATACAATGGCAATCCCCCCCCCCCCGCCGCGCTCTTGAAACGTCCCGTTTGTAGCCTCTTTTTCCATTGTGTTTGTGTTAATTCCTGTCCTTTTTTCGTTCCTTCGTCTGAGTTAGTGCCCAGTTTTCGTATTACCATTTATCATTCCCCTTTCAAAGTCCTACCCCCTCCCCCCCCCCCCCCCCCGCCCCCCCCCCCCCCCCCCCCACCCCCCTGTTTTTAAGACAATTTTGGAACGGAGAAGCCAAGTCAGTTTTCCCCTTCTGTCAGTGTTCTCCCTTTTCCTAACCCCCCCACCAGGTTAGATGAGATTCTGCTTTTGTAGGAATCCCCCCACCTCTTTCCTCTTCCGTAAAACGTAGTTATTTCTTTGCCCCTCCCTTTTTCTAGTTTGAGTGTTTCGTCTTGTCTCAAGTTTCTTCAACTTAGAGGCTTTTTCTTCCTCCAAGTCGTAGTCCCAGGGGCGCGTTTTGAGCAGAATTAAAGACCCCCCCTCACGGTTGGCGCTTCTTTCTTGTATATACAGGCCATAACCCTAACTAACAGAAGTCTGACTCCTCTAGACAGTATACCTGGTATTTTTTGTGACGTTTGGTTTTTAGCCCGGTATGGATTTTCTCGCGTACTGTAGTGGCTCCATTCCACTGTACAGGTAGCATGTACGGGCCCCCCCTGAATACCAATGAAACCCCCCCTTATAAGATGCCTTTTTTTTTTTTTTTTTTTGTTGTTTTTTTTTTTTTTGTCTGAAGATCCTGTGACATTTTGTTTCCCCTCGAGTTTTTTGTTTTTGTTTTTCCTTTTGTTTGGGTTTTTTTCTTTTTTTGTTCTTGGTGTGTTTTTCACCGAGAGTGCACGATTTCTTTGAGGTGCTCATGAGAAGGCGTCCCCCCTATAGTTCTTTCCAGCTAGCCCCCCGTTGACCCCCCCGTCCCACTCTTGACCCCAAGTAAGCACTTTTTGTGTTTTTTTTTGAATAGATCTTCGAAGCAAATGGGCTGTACGTTTCTCTGAGTTCCCAGACAGGAACGGAAGATGATCAGAATAAGCATTACCCCTATGTTTTTGCCCTTGACTCAAAATCTTTTTTTTTCCCGTTTATATGGTTCTGCGCTTTTAGGCATGTGGTGCTGCATTTTTTCTTCCCCCCTAAAGTTTAACGGCTACGTTTTTTTCCCCTATCCCCCTCCCCGCCTGATTGCCGAGCCCATATGCGCCCCTACGAGTCCCGTGCGTCCCTGCTTCCTGCTGAGTTTTCTTGAGTTTTTGTTTTTTTCCCACTCCCAACTCCCAACATTTCGACGCTTTGCAAACCCCCCATGTTTGTTTTTTTGTGGTGTGTCTGCCTCTAACCCTCCTGTTTTGTTTTTCCCCTTTTTAATGCATATTGCCCCAGGTCCCCTCCATCCCCTAGTTTGTTGTTTTCGAGAGCATAATGGGTGACTCGTTGTCCCCCCGTAGATGTGCTCCGCCTAGTGAGTGAACTGCCGAAAAATAGGCCCTCTTTCAGACTACTTGTCTTAATGTGTAATCTTGTTTGAGACTCTCTTATTCTGCTAATTTTTGGCTTAAACCCTTTGGTCGTAGAGATGACCCCCCTCCCCCCCCCCCGTACTTTCGGCGGCAAACTCCACATGAGTCTTTCCCGCACTCTAGGCGCCAGTATTCCCCGTCCTGACGCCCCCCCCATTGTCCCTTTCCCTCTGACTCCCTTTTTCGGGATTGTTTTTTTTTTTTTTTTTTCCCCCCCCCCCCCCACCTTGTTTTGTGTTTTTTTTATACTCCCCTTGATGGGCCACTAGCCTGTGTTGTTACATTTATACCCCCCCCATAGGATTTTCCCCCCTGGAGAAAAGATTTTATTTTTCCCGCCGCGGTCCTTTTTTTTTTACTATTTTCTTGTTTTTTTCCTAGTTTTTTTTATTTTTTATGTTTTTTTTTTTTTTTTTTTTTTGGTCCCCCCCCCCTAAGGTGCGTCCCTTTCTGCTAAGCGTTCTGCCCCCCCTCCGTCTCCCCCCCCTCCTCAAGCGTCACGTTCGACGACTGACCACATGCGTTTTTTTCTCTTTTACCTTTTTCGACCTACTTTCCCCCCTCCCCTCCCCTCTCATTTGCTTTCCCCCCCCGTTTCAACCCCTTCCCCTTTTTTGTGTTCTTTTGTGGTTACATCTAGATCAGCCTTACATTGAACGCCCCTCCCTCCGCCTTTAGTTCCCACCTCCGGTCCCTTTGGATACAGCGCTCCCCCTAAACATGGTACCTTTTTTTTTTTTTAAGAATGGTTCTTGGATACAGGTCTAAATGTGTTTTCTTGCCTTCCCCCCTATCGGTGACGTTTTTTTCCCCCCCATTATAAAAAGTAGGGAATTGTACCCCCCCTCTCCCGTTTTTCTGTACGAGACAGTCGGACAAATTCATCCCCCCCCCCAACCATCCCCCCCCCCCCCCCCCAACCCCCCCCCCCCACCCCCCGATCCTTTTTTTCCCTCTTCAATGAGCATGTACCATGGAGGCGCCAACAACCCCCCAACCCCCCCTTTGTCGGTAGGGAGGTTCCCCCCCCCCCTTATAAGTGCATTTTTGGGTTCACATTGAGAAGTAGGGAGGGGAACTCATCTCTTACCTTTCATCCCCCCCCCCCCCTCTCTCCACCTTGTGTTTCCAGTTTGGTCCCCCCCCCCTCTCCAAATACCCCCCCGGGTGAAAATTTTTTGATCTATTCTTTTTTTTTTTTCATGATCCAAAGGCTCCTTCCCCCCCCTTTTTTTTTCTTTTTTTTTTTATTTGGTTTTTTTTTGTGTGGTGGAGGTCCCCCCCCCCCTTCGTTTTAACAGCCCCCGGGCTGTTCATCGATTTTTTTGGGAAGACTATCCCATATTCGTAATATGTTCGAGTCAACGAATAACCCTTGGGGAGGGTTGGAACGAAGTCCAGATTTGTGACCCCCAGATGTTGAAACAGTGTCAGATGAGAAACGCGTTTTTTGTTGTTTTTTATAGATTTCTCCTTTCTGCTCACACGTCCCCCCAACCCCCCCGACGGCCCACCTTTTGCCACCCCCCCCTCTGACCCCCCCCCCATAAGGTCTTGTCGGTTGTGGAGATGTCCCCTTTCCCTGTTTTAGGTGGCGGTCGATGCAGACTAGTTTACTCCTTCCCCCCCACCGTGGTTGTTTTTTTTTTTGGCGATTTTTCCCCCCATGTGGCGTTTCTTTCCTCATTGCTTCTAGAGTTACGGTCTGATGACGGGGTTAGACTGGGCGAATCAATTTTCACAGTCTCTTGTCCCCCCCCCTTCAGGCCCTCGTGTTTTTTCCCACCCCCCCCCTGTACGACTTCTTTTCCCCTCATTGTTAAGGCAGGGTTTTCTCTTAAGGCCCCCCCCCCCCCTACCTTCCGCCCAGGCAACGGGCTTTCTGCAAGGGCCCCAGGTCCCTTGTTTGAAGAGGCCAAAGGGTTTTTGATTCTTTTTTTCGCCCTTTTTTTAAGACTTCCCCCTTTTTGGGTAACCCAACTTGGTTTCTGGGTTTTTTTATCGAAAAGACTGGTGAGCCTCACACCCCCCCCCCCCCCCCCCCCCCCCCCCCCACCTCCCCCCCCCCTGGTCTGTCCATAGTCACTTACTGGATATAGTCTTTTCTTCTCCTGGCAGCGAAAGTACCCTTTTTTCCTCCCCTAGAGTGCGGGTAGAGCTCTTTCTTAGGGGTTTTTTTTTTCCTCTTACGTTTTCTTCTGTTCTTGACAGCCCCCTTTTTTTTGTTTTTTTTTTTTTTGTTTTTTTTTTTTTTTTTTTTTTTTTGGGTTTGAATCCCAGGGGTCCCTTTTATCACCAGCCCTTCCTTTTTTTTAATTCTTTTCCTCAAGTACCCCTTTTGTTTTTGCTTGTTTGGATTCTTTTCAGTAACTGAATCAACTTCCATCCTATTTTGCCGGCATCAGAGCACAAGAATTTCCCCCCCCACCATTCGGCTCGGTTCCTTCATATTTCTGATTTCCACAATAAAGCGAAGCCCGGCCGGCTCCGAAGCGTCTTTCCTCGAGGGCTCTTTCCTTCCGAGACATTCTATACAGTTTGAGACCCCTTTTTTTTTTTCCCCTTGAAATTAGAGCGCCCTCTTCCTCCTCCTGTGGACTCGGTAACCTTTATTTTCCTTCTGCCCTCTTTCCTCTGCGTTTCATTCTCCCACTCCGTAATTCCTCCCACCCGGCAGATGTTGTTTCATCTTCCCTCCTTTTTCAGCTTACAAATACTACTTTTCCATTGTTTTATTCCTTTTAGCCTTTCTCCTAATGGTCACCTTGATAATTGGCACCCCCACCCTTTGCACTAAGAGATCGCCCCATTTTACTGCGAGAATCCTCCAAGCCCGTTCCCCCCTTCCATTCCTATCTACTAGGACCGCTCCTTCCAATACAACTCCCCTCAGCGGCCCAATTCAGTCGAGCTAGGTTTCCTTTCTCATTACTCCATTCCTCAAGATAGTCCCGCCCCCCCACCTCTTATCTGCTGAGAAAAGACCTCGCCTCCTGACCTCTTTCGGGTGTCCCCCCCCTCGCTCTATGTCTCTCTGATGCTCCTTAAACCCTGCCCCTGTCCGCCGTATTTCCCCTTTTGCTGACTTGCTTTTACTGAAATTTTGTTTTTTTTCCTCGGGTGAGAGTATGTTTTTTTTTTTTTTTTTTGTTTTTTCCTTTTTTTTTTTGTTTTTTGTTTTTTTTTTTTCATCCTTTTTGCTGGGAATCACTCCCTAGAACCTCCCCGATTTTTCATTTTTAATTGTCCCCTTTTGTTTTTTTCACCTCCAGAGAGACCGCGAAGTATGCTGATTCTCGCTTTTTCACACCCTATACCCATATACGTGAGAATTCATCTTATGAGTCTTTTTCTCATTTTTTCTTATTTGAGAGCCTTCACCAACCCTCTTAGACCCCCAACTTTTTTTTTTTTTGATTTTTTTTTTAGTTTCATAAGATATGAAGTGTTTTTTTTTGTTTTTTTTTTATTATTTTTTTTCCCCCCCCACTTTTTGGTTTTTTTTTTTTTTTTTTTTTTTTTTGTTTTTTTTTTTTTTTTTTTTATCATTTATATTTTTTTATTCTTTTTTTTTTTTTTTTTTTTGTCCTTTTTTTCCCCCTCCACTCATTGTCTCACTTCTTGCATCCTGTTTCCCCCCCTCTACGTGACCTGAGTCTAAAAACGAAAAGATTTGACCCCCTTCTCCATTGACCCAAGAAGAAAAGGTCCGCGAGATCCCTCCAACACACCCTCGGTTGGTGCCCCCTTCCCCCTATTCCCTCCTGACACTGGAGGATATCACTTTTTTCCCTAGTTAAGACATCCCTTCCCTAGGGTCTATGTCCCCTCAATACAACCAGCCCCCTTCCCCCCCTGCTGTTTAGTCCGGCTTGCCCCCTGTATGTTCCTTTAGACGACCCCCCCCAGTTCCCAAATATCTACGACTCCTCCCCCCCGTGCCCCGTAATTTATTCTTACACCTTGTATATTAGGCCCTTCCTTTCCCCGCCCATCCCCCAAGCCCTTTTTCCCTCAACCTCCAGCTACCCGGCCGCCTCTTTCCTGACAACAAGCGCACTATGACCACCCTGCCTGTCCCTCCCTCATTTTGCTCTTTTCCACCACCGATTTTTTTTCCCCCCCTCCTTCCACAAGCAACGGAAAGGATTTAAAACCCCGATGGCTGCAGAGCCCTATCCGCTTTATCACCAAGGTACCTTTTTTTTTTTTTTTTTTTTTTTCCGGGGACCTGAGACGCCTAAAGAGAGTGGTTCTTTTAGGGAACTTGCTCAGGTCCCCTCACCATACTTGATTCAAAAACCCCTACCCCATTTCTCGTCAACTTTGATTTTTTTTCCTTCCAGGTAAATGTGTTTCCGTCTCCCATCTACTTGTTCCTCATCCCATGCCCACTTTCCCTTTTTTCGTATGAGCATGTGACTCCCCAGACGTCTGCCCCCAATCTTCATCGACTTTTCATTCCCCCCCTCAATGATCAGGACCCTTTGCTGCTTTTACTATTCCCCCCGCCCTTCCTCTCCCTACTCCCTACCCCTATTTATGTTTGCATTCTAGATTTTCGCACCTCCCTGCACGTCCTGCAACTTCCCACCCCTGGCGTTAACCTTATCCCCGTACTGATAGAATGTGTATCTCCACGCCCGATTGACCCCTAGAATTCCCCCCCACATAAATAACCTTACCCCAATGTAGAACTCTAAACTGTAATCTTTTTCCTCGCAAAACTTTCTCCCGTTGTCAAATTCCTCAGTTAACCGAATACGGTGCTTGACCCCCCTAACTCTGTTTTTATCTGGACACCACGATTAGTCCCCTTTTCTTTTTTTTTTTTTCATGTTTTCTCGGACGATTATCACGCTTCCTTTTAAGAGGTTTTTTTTTTTTCCTTTGAACGTTTCGCTGTAACTTTGTATACGTTTTCCCATTTTTAAAGAGGTAAGTCTGCAAGGCCCTCTGCCAGATTTCCTTTTATGGGATCCTCCGTAGGCAGAGAGTCTTTTCCCCTCTTTTTTCAACACCCCTTTTTTCCCCCTTTGCTGTTGTGTAAAGTCGCGCCTCCTTTTATCATTTTTTGTTTTTTTAAACGTTTTTTTGCTTCATTCGCTCGGCTCTAATGTTCTGAAATTAGTGCAAGAGCATAATATATTGTTAGACTTCTGTGTTTTTCCCTGTCCCTTTTGCTTCAATAGCTTCCCATTTCCCTCTCTAAGATTTCGCCTTTTCTCCCCTAGAAGGACCTTTTTTTTGTTGGAGACCCCTACCCTCAAGCCGCTGTTTTTTTCGAGTCATGATGACAGGTCTAAAGAAGGTATCCTTCTTTTGCCTTTTTTTTGTCTTTCTTTTTTTTTTTTTGTTGGTTTGTGTTTTTTTTAGACTTCCTGTAGTCTCCCTAGATTCTCCCCCCTTTGCAGTCAGAGATGTTTCCGGTTTGCCCCCTCCTGCCTACCCGTTTTTTGTGACCCCCCCAGATGTTTTTGGCAGGTTTTTTTCCTTTGATTACATCATCTTTTTCTCCCTCGCCATTGCTTTTTTCACTGGCCGGTCTCCTCGACCCTCCCCTGAGTTTTTCTCAGATTTCCGCTTTTCCGTTTCCGATGGTCAGTGCGGCTCGATTCTTTTTGTAATACTTCCCCCTATCTTTCAATAAATCCTTGGTTATGCTAGACCTCCCCGTTGCCTCCAGACCCCACTGAGATGATGACTGTGATTCCACCTACGCAACACCCCCCCCCCCTCCCCCCCCCCCCCTGGGCACCTTTCCCTATTTATTCCCCTCCGAGGTTCGTCCATGACCGGCTTATGCCCTTTGGACAAGGTGACCATGTGTAAGGAAAAGGAACCCCTTACTCCCAGCCCCTTTTTGAACCTGGATCTGATCATCCTTAAGATCACCCCTTCTGAACATTTTCCCCCCGACTGAAAAGCTCGCAGATGGCGTTGTCGAAGATGTGACTTCCCACACTTATTCGCGCGATTTTCCTATTTCTTTTTTTTTTTGACCCAGCCCGGAAGAGTTTCTTTTTTTGATCTTTGCCAGACCCCACCGTATGCATTGCACCTATTGCCCCCCCCCACCACTTGGGCAAGACCCTTTGCTCCCTTTTCTTAACACCCTGAGACCTTTTTCCCAGAAAATAATATCAGTCCTCTACCCCAAGACTTTCCTCTGTGTAAGAAGAAAGAGGACGACCCCCTACCTGTCTCCCCCTTGAAATAGGCTCGAGAGAAATGATAGTGAATCTTTCCCCACGTACTCCCTATATATGTCCTTAGAGACCCGGCTTCGCTTCCTCCCTTTTGACATATCCCATGTCCCTAATCTGCGAAGCCAAATAGCTACCCGGCCTTGAGTCCCTGCTAGCTGATACCAGCGACTTACGCATGTAAGACTTTTTGCAAGTCAGACAACCCCCCTCTGTAAGCCTGACTTTCCTGAAAACCGAATTTCCACTTAGTCCTTTTTCCTTCTAACCCCCAAGAAGGGCCAGGAACTAATGCGCTCCCTCCTAAGTGCGGGTATGTTTAAGTGCATCGGTTTTTTTTTTTTTTTTTCTGCACGTTTTTACATTCCGAAGCACCCCCCCCCCCCCCCCCCCCTTGCGCTCTTTTTCGCCGCGCCGCATCTTGCTTCTTCCCCACGCGTCTTTTTTTGCGTTCGGAGATTATCGGGCAGACCCTCGTCGCTGACACACCGCTGAGTTCGGGTGCTGTGTTAGTTTCTGACTTGTTTTTTTTGTTTTCGTAAAGGCTCTGAGCTCTTTCCCCCCCTTTCTTTCGACTTTTTTATTCAACAAAACTGATTGCTTCTGAAACACCCCGTTGGATACCAGGTCACCCCCAGAAATATAATACTCTCGGTCCCCGCGCTTCCATGTGCCTTACGTCCTGGCTAATAGGACCCTATATGCCGTGAATGTTAGTATTTAGTCGCTTTAGTATATTATCTCCCCCCTCTTCAGTTGGAACTGGGACCTAGCCCTATGACCATCCTCCTTCTCATTCTTCCCCACCTGAACACTGGAATCTCTACTAACCCTTTTTTTGTAAGACATTGGGATATATAGCCTTATGTTGCACGTGGCTATAACCCTAAGTGAAGCTGTGTCTTTTTCCGAGCCTTCCTTCCGAAGACCACCGTAGCCCTCCCCAGGCACAACCCCCCCCCCCTCCCCCTCCAAACAAACCTAACCCCCCACAAAAGCCCCCCCCCACAACCCCACACCCCCCCCCCCCGTTTATCCCCCTGCTTCCACGCATTTTTTTTGATGCCTTAAGTCCGCATTAACTCTGATGTAATTCTTCCCTATTGTCCCCTCTAGCTCCTAGACAGTCTCTTTCTCCTCGCAAAATGCACTTTTCGGCCGCCCTAAGCTAGTTCCCCGAGCCGTACTCTCCTCCGTTTTTCGTCCACCTCCCTCTTCCGTAGCCCGTACGCCCTTTTTTGTCC
>Ga0179593_1382082_pt1 | contig 12685 bp, 25 predicted proteins | sample CZODoug2_1_08_16_FD_185931 | JGI IMG/M metagenome (GOLD analysis project Ga0179593, IMG submission 185931) | Vadose zone soil fungal communities from Angelo Coast Range Reserve, California, USA - CZODoug2_1_08_16fungal (PacBio error correction) | ecosystem: Environmental > Terrestrial > Soil >... | reverse complement strand
CCAGGTTTTTTGTCCTTTGCGTAGGTAGGAGTATTTTTAGTTTTCTTCCTTTGTCCCGTGATTGTCGGTGCCTGTAGCTTTTAAAGTTTCTTTATCCACTCTTTTCCCTTTTTCCCCAGTCGCGTCCATTGGGTGCCCCCAAGACAGACGCCTTAATGCCTCTTTTGCTCCAATTTTATTGCCGACTTCCTTTCTTTCCCTTTCACAAGTTAACAAGGGAGTTGTTTTGCTTTTTCTTTTTCGTCCTTTTTTGTGTATTGTTCTCTTTGCTTCGTATGATTCCCCCAAAAGGGAGGTTTATTAACACGTTCTCGCCCACACTTACCATTTCCCCCCCCTACGTCGAAGGGAAATCGACCTTCACCCCCGTTCCGTTTTTGACTTAACTCGCTGGGATGCCTTTCATCCCCTCTATCTTTTCTCTGGATGTTCGACACAACCTCTCTCCCAGAGTGTCTTCTTTCTTCCCCCCCCCTTGTTTTTGGATTTCCTTTTTTACTATTTCCTTGATTTTCCCCTGTGGATAAATTTCTAGAGTCTTCTGTCCCTCCGAGATTTCCTGTCTAGCGCACGAGACCTCAGCCCACCCTTCCGCTTTTATTGTTTTTTTCTCGCAGTGATGATTTTGTACACATTCAGCTCCGTGTCTGATAGTTACACCCTCCGTCTTTCTCAATTCATTGTCGGCCAAGGTTTTAAAGTCCCTGGCCCCTTTTCCCGCGCCCCCCTTTTCTTCCTCTGAACGGTACAAATAGACCCTCGCACTCTTCCGTTTCATAAACACCAAGGAGGTGTGGACGATGGACCCCCCCCCCTTCGTGTCTGCAGCCACTGAAACATTCCACTAGTTCCTCCTTTTCTCTTACCTGTCAATCAGTTAAGGTTTAGTATGGTGACAACGAGTTTTTCGTCATCTCCCCTCCCCAGCGGCCACCCATTTCTATCACTTGGCCCCTGTGCTTTTGGTCGCTTTTATTTCCCTTCTTCGGCAGTTGAGTCAAACTGAGAGTGCTGATGTTTTTTTATCTTGGCCCCCAAATTTTCATCCCGTCTGAGACTTCCGTTTCTGGCACGATTTGAGCTCCGACACATCCTTCCTTTCTAAGAGCTGTTTCCCCCCCCTTTTTTTGAAAAGTGTAAACCCCTTCATTCTTGCCGCTTCTGGTCGCACGACGTGCAACCTACCAGAAGGTCGTCGAGCCCTTCTTCATCACTGAGTTTTTTCTCTTTTCCCTTGTGTCTTCCGACCTCATCTCCGGACTGCCCTTTTCTTCCCCTTTTTTCCGGCGTGGAGGTTTTTTAGTCTGTTCGAGAGCAATCGATTCCCTTCCACCCCCTGCGGGTTCTTGTCATTTTTCTTGTCGCAGACGCCATTAATCCTCTATCCGTTTTTCCTTTTCCCCTTTCAATTGGAAAAAAGTCTTTGACCTTTATGGCCTACTTGTTCCTTTCTTTCCCCCCCGTCCCTCCCGAGCCCATGCGATTTGTGATGTCGTTCCCAAATGTACATCCTTCCTTTTCTCTTTGCCCCTAAGACAAATTTGTCCAACTGAACCTTTGTATTTCCCCTTACTTAGTTGTGTTTCCTCAACCCAGTGTCTCTTCTCTTTCTCCCGTGGCTCTATTCCTCCCAGCGTCCCCCCTTTTTAGACGCGAAGAGCTACTTTTTGCTCGTTTCCTCCACCCTTTCCTTTCCTCACTTTCCCACTAGGTTTGCATGTAATGCTCAAGATCTTCTATCCTGGTTTTTCCTGTTTTAAGTTGGGAGATTTGTAGGGTTGTTCCTCCCTTTTTGACGGATAATTTTTCCCTCTTTGACATGCCCCCTTGTTTTTTCTACACTGTTTGGTTTCCCTTTACTGCGTTCTTTTTGTTTTTTCCACGCCCCGTCTCACCTCTTGTTCCCCTGTTTTTGTACTTCCCTTGATTAGAGTGAGCCAAGCCGTCGTCCCCCATCCACTCCCCTCTTTGTGTCCCCAATGCCCACAAGGATCGTGACTGGCTTTGGTCTTTGTGATCTTGCTATTTCCACTCTGTACTCCTGCTGGGTCCTTTGAGGACTGCCGAGAAACGCCTAGGACAGCCACTCCTTTTCCCTTTTTCCTCGATACTAAATGCAGTCGATCCGTCATGTTGTTTTGTTTTGTATCTTCCCGCGTATTGCAAAGGAATGCTCCCTAGTCACACTTTTTTTTTCCGCACCCCACGGTACTTCCGAGAGTTATGGTCCCATTTACCCTTAGGACCGAGAGGCATTCCTTTTGAGAAAAAAATTTAGCATAAATTTTCTTTTTCCTTGGAATGTCACAGTCAATCCCAACACGGCTGTGTTTTTCTCACTTCCTCATCCCCCTCCATGGCCACTGGGTGGAAGAGGTTTGGTCCGCCCTTTTTTGGAATGCCTATGTATTTCCCAAGTATCCTTTCTAACCGTTTATCCTATCTATAGATTGACCTCCGACTCGTGGTTCTCTCCTTTTTTCCCTGCGACTGATCAAAATTTTAGCTGGAGGTCCGGTTATTGGCGCCTATTCCCTTTAGAGTTAACCCCCCTTTCGTACCCACCTTTACAAGAACATTGTCGTTTCGTTGATAGTCGCACCCGAACCCCTGTACCCCTCCGCCCTTGGCACCATGACCCCTCCTTTCTCCCAATTTATGACGCGGGCCGCCCTCAAACTCTCCCCTCATTCCCACCCCCCCAGCCGCCCCATTTCTCGTTTCGCACCCCCTCGCGGCCTGTTCGAAAACCCCGCCCTACGACCCCCTCTCCAGAGGCCCCCCCCCCCCTACTTACCGTATAGATAATGGGCTATATAACAAAACCACCACCCCCAACCCAAAACCACCACACCGACACCCACCCCCCCCCCCCCCCACACCCCCCCACACCAACAACCAACACCAAAAAAACCCACCCCCCATCCCACCCACCCCCCCCCCCCCCCCCCAAATTTCCCATGGGGTGGGATTGTTTCATTCACTTGTCAGCCTAACCAACTGGTAGGATCCCTGTGTTCGTTCCTTTTGCTTTTCGGATCCCCTTTTCCTTCCTTCTTACATTGTCATGTGCCAATGCCCACCAACGCGTCTGATCCTTTTCGTCTCACCAAACTCAATTGCCCAATTATTTCCTCATCTTCAATCGCGGCGGCTTTACCCCCCCAACGGACGATCCCCTTCCCTTGAGTATCTACAGACACCCCAAAGTCAAGTAGTCACCCCCTTCTTTTCTGGCCTGCTTTTTTCCTTCCCCTGTTCTTCCCCCTTCCAACCGCAATAGTAAGACCTACCCGATGTGACCCCTTATTTTGCACTGGATCAGCACGCCCACTCCTAGACCAGAAAGTCGTGCAGTCCTTGGCACCCCCCCCCCAGGACTTTTTTTTCTTTTTTTCACCCTTCCCTTTCCTCAATACTCAAGAATTTGCACCAGGTTACAAAACCACCCACGTTTCTGTTGAAGAGCGGCGAGTCTTGCTTCCTCACTCTCCCCTCCTAACCCCCTGTGCCCACCAAACAAAGTTAACTGAGCCTCCCCCCCAATGACTGCACTCCCTTTTTTAACCATTTATAACATTAAACAGAGCCTGACCAGACCCCCCACCACCACTCGAAACGGAATCACTTTTTTTTTACTCCCCCTCCTCTGCCCAGTCTTTCTCTTCTTCTAAAGACCCTGCACCCCCTCAGTGCGTGTGCCGTCCCGGCTGATCACATTTTTCGTCCACCCAGTTTTAGTCCCCGCCCCACAACTGTTTCTCCCATGCCAGAGACACGAGTTTGATCCCAATCCTACTCTTCCAGTTTTCTACCCCGGTTTCGTACCCCCCTCATTGGCTCCTGGCACTTTTCTTCCCAGCCTCGAAGGTACGGTTTTCCTCTCTTGGTTTGCCCCGCCACCACTCGGCCCTTCTTTCGCCGTTTCAATGGTGCCCAATGATGCCATCCCCTATCGGCATTTTTTTCCCTCCGAAAAGAGTGATAGAACTGACGTATGCGATAGATTAGTGGTCTCAGCCCCATAAACCCCCCTCTGTTCCCAAAACGTGCTCACGCTTTTCTGCTGTATCGATGCGTCACCTCAAACCCTCTCCTCTCTTACCTTATCGGGCTCTTGTTCCCAGTTCCGGATCTGCGCGATCCTTGGGTTGGGACCATTCAAGTCCCCCAGCTGTGCTTGAAAGATACGTCGCCGAACTTCTTGTTTTTCCTTTTTCTTTTCTATTTTTTTGGGTTTTCACCCTTTCAGTCCAAGGTTTTTTTAGACGCACCTTCGTGCGCCACGGCACCCCCTTTTTTCCCCCCCCATGTTTCTTCCGGCAACCACTGTTATCGGCTCTCTTCACCCGTCCACCCACCCCCACCCATACGTCCCTTCCGCGAGGCCCCCCCCCCCCCCCGCCTTCCGACCCCCCCCCCCCCCTACCCCTCCCCCACCAGACCCCACCTCTTTGTTCCACTGATCACCCTTCTCCGACCAAAACTCCAATTTGTCTTTTGCCTTCGGTTTTCCGCTGGGCGTTACGCTTGCCCCCCCCCTTTTCCAATCCAGACCAACCCTTCCCTGATTTTAAGTCAGCGGCTTGCGCTGGGTTTCTTTTTTTTTTTTTGCTGTCTTCCACCCCCCCCCGAGTTGGTTCACTTTTAAAACATCTTTTGTTACTGGTCGTCCGACACCTTCTGGCTCTTGGACCCCTTCCCTTTACTGCCACCGGGGGCGCTCTCAGGTTGTTCCCTTTTTCCGTTTTTTTTTATCGCGTTTCGTCCAAGAGCCCACTCTCTGCTTTTGGTCCAGCATTTCAGGCCTATCACCCCCTTTGCTTCCTTTGTACTCTGGCGTTTCCTCTCTCCCCATTGATGTGTTCGCGGATTTCTGCCCCCACTTTCTATCCCTTATCCTATTTTTTTGCTCAAGGACCTTCCTTTCCCAAGGTGAACCACACAAACAGGTTAGCTCATGCCGACCCCTTGGCGAGCCTTTTGGGGGACCCCAGATCCCTCGATCTGGTACCCCTCTCCCCTCCTCCCCCCCCGGGAAAGGTTGTTCCTGAGACGCTCATGGTAGTAGTAGTTTTTGATACCAGTCGTCCCGGTTTGTGTCTTTCCCCCCAGCGCGTCCAACCCACCCCCCCTAACCCAGAAAAAAAAATGCACATAACCTCCCCTCACACAGCCCCCAAACAAAACAAACAATCCCCCCCAACACCAACCCCCATTTAACCTTGGTTTTAACATTTAATCTCCATGTGCCAGAAAAGTGAACGGTTTTAATCACCCTTGGGATCCATTTCAGTATCTTCTTCGCCTTTTTTTGCCCAATTCTCCCTCCTTGCACCCGTCTCTTTTGAACGTTTTCCAAGATGCCCCTCTGACGCCCAACCTCACTTTTTTCTTACCAGGTTGGCGAACCTGCCCACACACCCCCTAAATCCTTTTTTGACCTCCCTGTCTCCCCCCTACTTTCTTCTGGATCCAAAAACCTGAAATCATTTTACACCACACCCCAATTCATCTAATTGCGGAACCACGGACCCCCCCCCCCCCCCCGCTCCTTTTTTCCACCCTTCAGTCAACCCTTTGCCGAATTGTTGACCCCCCACAAGTCTCCGCTTTAGGATCTTGTATCCCCCTTATTGTGAAAAGGTACACCCCTTTCACTCTGTGACATCGCCTAGAAATTACCAGACACATCTTCCTACGGTTGCATTGTTGCACCTGCAATCGCTCAACGAGGACGTACCCACCCCCTTCCCCCCAAACACTAAGCTTCTCTGATGGCGACGCCTGGGGCCTCCCTTTCCGAAGGAGATCAGCCAAGCAATGCCTGCCCCCCCTTTCCTTGAGTTCCCATGCCCACCAATATGGCGTCACCGGGTGCATCCCTTCACCCCCAGACCCGGTTTTTTTCCCCTGCTCTTACTCCCTCCATCCCTTTCGTTAAACCTTCCATCCCCTTTTTTCTTTTTTCTCTTGTTTTTACCGGCTTGCGTGGTCTAACCGCTTTTGAACCCGCTTTGTTAACTCGGTACTGTTGCCCTTTCTCCTTCTTCTTTCCCACGTTGGACTCCCTAGAGGTCTCGTTCTCAGTTTCACTTAAAGACGTGAACACGGTCCACCCTCCTACAGAACTACTCTTTCCGACGTTTTTTGTCTCTTTTTCTTATCGGACTACACTTCCCGTTAGTGGCATCGCTCGGTCCTTTTTTTTTTTTTTAGTCTCTTCTTGTTTTCAGTTTTAAGGAGGTTTCCGTCGCTGACGAAAACTTAAATGTTGTTGCTTGATAAAGAATCTTCAGTCCGTTTCACATTTTTTTTTTTCCAACAGATCAAGCCGCCCCCTTCTGCCCCTCCAAGGACCCACTCGCCTGTGCTGAGTTTTTAACAGCCTTTTTCCCCCTCATTGCTCACTTTGACTGTCTCCTATTCCTTAAGGTTTTACCTAAAGACTCTCATCCTAGTCTAATGATTTTCTCTCGTAGATTGTCCTCCCTCCTTTTTTTTGCGTTGGAGCTTTCATCTTTCCGACCAGCCTTTCACTTGTTCTAAGTCCCTTCGTTCCTTCTCTCCCACAGGAGCTGAGTTTTATCCAGTTTTGAGGCTTTCACGCTTTCTTTTTCAACATCCTCCCTCTGTTTTTTTTTTTCTAGGCTCTGTGAGGTTTTCGGTCACCGATTCGGTTGATGGGCTTTTTTTAGTCCCCTCACTCAGGCCCCTTTTTTTTTTCCTCCCAACTTCCTCCTTGAAATCACTGACCGTTTTTCCCTTCCTTTCCACCCTTGGACCGATCGTAAACCCAGTTTTTCCCTTTGCCGTGTTTCGTCTATTGACGTGATAACCTATCTCTTACCGTCCCAGGTTGAGTCCTTCTCTGAGTACCTTTCCTTTCAGACGTAGCCACACCAAGACTTCTCACCTACATCTCTTTTGGCGAAGGTATCTCCTCGATCCGTGACATTCCCTCTCCAGCATTTTTCCTTTTTCCCTTTTCTTTTTTTCCCCCTTTTTTTTTTCCAATATTTTGTTCTGTTCCGATTTGGACGCAGACTTTTCTCCTTCCTGGTCCCCACTTTTTCTTGTATCTTTCTTCAGAGTCCTTTTCCGTTTCTTACTGACCAGCATCGCGGTCCAGGCCTGATTTTACGTAACCTTCCTCTTTTAGACTAGTCAGGGTTCTCAAATGCGACTTAGTCCATTTTCCCCTCGTAGCCTCGTGTCGCCCGTTTTTTCCGTCTTCATTTCGATTTTTTATCGTTGCCATACCCCATGCATCTCCTAGCCTGGCCATTCTCTTCATTTATCCATTCCTCCTTATGTCTTGTACATTGCCCCTTTCTTTTCTTCTTTTTTTTTCCACTTTTATTTTTTTCTTTTTTTTTTTTCACTTAGTTTTTTTTTTTTATTTTTTTTTTCTCGATTTTTTATTTTTATTCATTTCATATTTTTTTTTTTTTTTTTTTTTTTTTTTTTTTTCTTTTTTTATTTTTTGTTTTTGTTTTGTTTTCTTTTTTTTTGTTGGCCTTTTGTTTCAGCCCAATCTTCCCATTGTCTGCTTCTTTGTGACAAAATTCCGATCTGGTACGTTTATGCAACCGTCGACGTTTCTTTTGATATTGGACAACCTTCGTTCGTTGTGTGCTCGGGTTCCACGTTTTATCTGACGGTTCGAGAGGCGATTTTTCTTGGTCTTGGTTCTTCCCCCCCCCTTTCGGAGTCCCTCATGCGTTCTTTGCATTCCCTACCCCCCCTTTTTTTTTTTTTTTTCTTAGATCTTTGCGTTGCAAGTCGTTTTTGATGTTCTCGTGTTTTTTTTTTTTTTTCTTTTTTCTTTTTTTTTTTTTTTTTTTTTTTTTTTTTTTCTTTTTTTTCTTTCTCTTTTCTTTTTTTCTTCTTTTTTCCTTTTCTCTGCTGCATATGGTCACAGGCCGTAGGTAATTTTTCCGATAATTGCTGTGTGCATTCTTTTCCTTTTCCCCTGACTCTCATTCCCTGTTTTTTTTTTTTTTTCTTCTTTTATTTTTTTTTCTCCTTTTCCCCGATTGTCCCCATGTTCACTTTCCCCATACCAGTTTGCGGTTTTCGTCTTGTTTCCTTTACTTTTTTCGTTCCTTGGTAGTTTATTTTTTCTCCCGGTTTTTTTTACCCTCTCTACCATCCCACGCGCGGAACGCTACTTCTTTTATTTCCTCTACTCTTGCTTACCAGTTGTCCCCCCCCCCCCTCTATCAGAATGTCCCCGTTCATTTTTTCCTTCCCACGCGGGTTTCATTCTTTCTTACCCCCCTATAGTCTGTTTTTTCGCGGTCCCCCCCCCTTCCCTCTCTCTCCAGATTGTTTATTAGAGTCACGCCTTACTTTTTTTAGCCCCTTTTCTTTTCCCTGGTCTTCGCTACATAGGTTCACCTTCCTCTTTTTCTCAGATCATCTTTCACATGCTCTTATCCTTTTCTTAGCGCAGCGTCCCGACTTTCCCCTGCATGACGAGGCCAGGACCCCCCCCCCTGCCCCTTTGATCTTCCTTTTTTTCCTGTGAAACAGACCACCTCAGGATGGATGCCCGTTTCATCCGTTCAGGTCTCTCCAGTAGGTTCCCCGCCAATGTAAAACGGTCCGGATACTGCTCCATAGCATGCCCCTTCCTTTTCTCCTGGATTTCCCCCCCGCGCATGTTTCCGGTACTTTGTTGGTGATTGTCCTTAACAGCAAGTAGTTTTTTTAGATGTTCACTTTTTTTCCCTCTCTGATGCCACTCAGAACCTTATCCGTCTTTGGTCTGCCCCTTCCCCTCTTGCCCCGCCCCTCAAGTTAAGGTTTATGGACTATGTGACCATTGTGCTTGATTCATCTTTACTTCGAATCGGCCCCAACACCTTTTTACGCTTTTTTCACTTTACAAACTGCCTTTTTCTGTTCTTTTCCCCCCCTGGTTCGGTATTCCTCTCCCCCTTTTCGTAACACTTGGTTTCCCGAGCTTCTCCCTGTATCCGCTTTGCTATATTTGTTCACTCCTTCCCCTTTGTATTGACTGCACTTGCAGTGATGCACCGAGACTCTTTTCCCCTCACCTTATATCTTTCCCCCTCAGAGCTCGGAAAACCTGGCTGAAATTTGAAACCCCTTTTCTTGTCTTTCTGTCCTCCCTCAGGCCACTTACTCCCTTCCCTTTCCCCTTTCGGTGCAAGTTAATCTTTCGTGATGAGTAGTGCTTTTTCTTTTTCCCCCCCTAGTTTCTTCTTCCCAGGGTTTTCTCTTCCTTCCCCTTTTTCTGTAGACAAGAGCCTTTTCCGCGGAGTTTTCATTTTTAGCGACTCAATAATAATCCCCCATTGTCGTATTTTTTTTCACAGATATTTTTTTTCCTTTTCGAATAAGGCCATTTCTTTACTGCTGTGCCATTTGGAACCCCATCATTGGTTCCTACCCCTATTTGATGGCAGCCTTGTTACCTCTTGTGTTTTTCCCCCCCCCCTCCCCTCCCCGCTCGCAAGTGTGGTTTCTTCCCAAACCGTTCCCCCCATCCTCTTGGCCGCGCGGCGTGCGAACCCACATTTTAATTGAACCATTTGTAGAAAAATACTCATTGTGTTTCCTGTCACAGTGTCTCTTCGCCCTCTTCCGTGTGGTGCTTCTACGGGAACGGTGGACGGAAGCTCCCCTTTTTTTTATCGCACGTTTATACTTTCACTTCGTCGACTTCTTGAGGGTGTCTTTTTTTTTGGCGTTGATAAACTCTCTCAGCCTTGGCCTAGGTTTCCTGTTTCTGCCGATGTGCTTTTTTGTGGTATGGTTCCTTCATCTTTTTTCACTTTTGCCCGGCCTTTTGGTGTTTCAAATTTTTTTTTTTTTTGTCACGTGCCTTAGGTCTTCTTGATTCCCCCCAGAAACGATCCACTAGGCCAGGCCCCCTTTTTTTTGTTTTCCATTTCCGGCTTCTTTTTATGCAAGCATTGTCTCTCCCACTATAACTACCCATTCCCTTTTGGTGTGTGATACTAACCTTCCCCCCAAGACTTTGATTTTTTCTCCTTGTCATTTTTGCGTGCGATCAGGTGAATTCCCCCCCTTATTGAGGAGTTTCTCCTCTTTCTGTCTGCTTTATGCCGAGACCCTCTTTTTCTAGCCCTTCACCCTCAGGTATGAAACTGCTTTGTGACGCTATCCGGAGATTTTCAGATCCGTTGTTGTTTTTTTTGATCCCCTCCGCGACTTTTTAACCTTCGTCCCTCATCCTTAACCTGATGTATTGTGATCTTCTTGGCTGTTAGCTAGTTATGTCTTTTCACTACACCTTCCTCGCGTCAGTGACTCTGGCCATCCGTGAGAACCCCTTTCGAATCAATTTTGTTCTTTCCTGTTCGGTTTCCTTCCTGTAATCCAAAGTGTTCTGTTCATTGGAATGCGTCCGAGACAACGACTTTTCCAAGGTTTTCTTTTCCTTCTTTTTTGCGCTTTGTTGAGCAAGATAGTTGTCGCAAACGGTCCCACCTTTCCCTCCTTTCTGCCACGTGGAGATATCTTATCTATTTTCCATCCTTTTTTGGTGCGTTCCTTTTTTCTCGGATCAGAATTTCGAGAAGGTTTTTGGCGCTCTTTCCTCCCTTTCAACAAAGGCGGCCCAAACACTTACAAAGCTGTAATTCGTTTTCTTTTCCCTCTTACGCCAGCAGTGGGGGGCTTACTGACCTTCCACCTTCGCAATAACCACTTCTTCCTAAAGGTTGTTAGCTTCTTGTTGAACGTCTCTTTCTTTCTCTTTTCATGTGCCGCCATAAACTAGTCTATCCCTTTTGTATGATAACCACCCCAAAACCCTCCCTTTGAAATGAGTTCGCCTGCCGCACTCGGTGGACTACACCAACCCCTGTCGTCGGATCTCTCCGATTCCCCCCTGATAACAAAGAAGTAGTCCACTTGATTGCTTTCTGAGTTGGTTCTTCCTTCCATTTCCCCTCCTACTTACCCCCTCTAATGGTCTTTGAGACTTTACTCCAAGGTTCGAGGAGATCCCTCTTTTTTGACTTCTTTCCCCCGCCAGGACTTCTTGGGGATATGGGGTTCACTGATTGCCATATTCCTCCTTTTCGTTTTTCTCCCCAACAAACCCACTTCCTCCGGTCAGAGGGGCTTTTATTTGACCTCCCATTGACCCGACGTGCATCCTTTTGCCAAACCCCCCCCGTTAAGGAGCCCACCCTTCCAAGATTCCATCACCCCTCTCGTTTCGATTACTCTACCACCTTTCCTTTTCCCCTCAACTCGGCCTCACCGGAAGAACTTCAGCCCCCCTGTTCTCTCCTCTTCTTTCCTCTCCTAAATAAAGGGCCCCTTTTCCTCACTTCTCTAATAAGGCGCCCCCCCCTCTAGCCCGTTTCCCCCTCCCCCACGGCTGCGCCCCCCACTGGACTGTACAGCCTTCCTTTTTTGTAGGTCCTCACATTCTTATCTCCTCCAGATTTTCTGTGTTATTTCAAAACAAATTGGGTAGGTCCCTTTCTCCCTTCCCCCCCAAGTCCCTGGTAAAGTTCTTTTTTTTTCTGCCCCTCCCCCATGTGCCTTCATCGCTGAGCGCTTTCACCTGTGCTCCTTGCCTTCCCCATTCCCCAATCCCTTTAGGCCGCCCATGGTATACATTCCAGTACTCCCTTTTTCGTCGGAATTTCCTTTATCAGAAGGTATTATTCATCCTACCATCACCCTACGGGGACCAAATACTCCCTGGTGGGATCCCTTTTGACTCTGCCTTTTTTCTCCTCCACACTAACCCTCAATGCCTTCGCGCCTCCCAGTTCAGCGATCTCCGATCCCTCCCCCCAGTGAACATGATCCCATGTCACTTCTCCCTTATCTTCACTTTCCGTCCATTCTTGATTTTTAGTCTCGTCCTTCCTAGTCGAGATGCCCTTTCCCCTGCATGGTATGTTTGAAACCTTTCCTGCAAGAGTTTTTTCTTTGATTTTTTTAGGGTCTTTGCAGGTTTGGTCTTTTTTGTGCCCACTAATGTGTTCCCTTCATCGGTCCAGTATAAGGCGTTCGTGCCTTTTTCGTCCCCTCTAACCCTTAAAGACACGCCACTCTTTTTTTTCCTCAGGACTAAGTTCCCCTCTTGCCTCAGCACCCCCCCTGCCAACCGTTCCCCCAAAGTTATTTGACGCTTGTGCAATATTGGAGTCCCTCTTCTCACAACCACCCTCCTTGGTGCCAAACCGACCCCTAACTCCTAGAACGCGGTCCTCGGATTTTCACCTTTGTCCCTGGTGCTTCTGCCGCCCACTATGGGTCCCCTCGTAACCCCTTTGTTCTGAACTGGTCAGCTACCCTCATCGCGGTTCTTATTATGCCCCCCACCCCCCCCCCGCCCACCCCCCCCCCCCCTTTGGAGTCATTTCTTGCTAGTTTACTTTTAGTGCTGTCCTTGATCGTGTTGCTTGTCGGGTCGCCTATCCACAGTTGATTTTTCTTTCCACTGTCAGGCGCTCACCCTGCCGGGTTTTCTTGCGTGCGCCTACTTATATGTGTCGTTTCCTTGCCCCAACTCCCCTTTATGTCTCCCTCTGCGTCTTCCAGTCCTTTTTCCCACTGTAAATACCCGTCTTCTCCTACTGCTCCCCGTGCTCTATGAGAATTCTTCGCTTCGTGACCAGCTCCCGCTATCTTCTTTTCTCCTTCCCCAGCGATTTCCGCCACC
>Ga0179593_1358460_pt1 | contig 12685 bp, 15 predicted proteins | sample CZODoug2_1_08_16_FD_185931 | JGI IMG/M metagenome (GOLD analysis project Ga0179593, IMG submission 185931) | Vadose zone soil fungal communities from Angelo Coast Range Reserve, California, USA - CZODoug2_1_08_16fungal (PacBio error correction) | ecosystem: Environmental > Terrestrial > Soil >... | reverse complement strand
TTCTTAGCACATAACTGGGGCAACGTGAAAATCGTTCTGCAGCAAAATGCATCACCTATATGCGCCAGCATCTGCAAACTTGAGGAGAATTGATGACGTTGAAGGAAATACATGCCGTGAGTTACGCCACTCGCACCTCATAGGATACGACGCTAGGGCGGTCGCGCGCAGTCGACGTCGTTCTGAACCGTGGCGCGCCGTCACGCGATCCGCACCCGGACCATTTCGCAACCCACCTCGAGGGGAACACTCCACCTCCACGCGGACATACGCGCCAGCGTGGGATGCCGCCAAAAGCGACGGGTCGCCTTGGATGAGTTGAAAAAGTCCTGAGTGGAGACGCACTAACAGAGCTGTAACGCCTTATTTGCGCCATCTCAATCGTCGGAATTGGGTCACATCCATCCGGCTAAAGGGACTTGAGATTGACGCGTTCATCGAGATACGCTATGTTTCTCAGCAACGCCAAGTCTCTGGCTTCGCACCGCTGCATTCACCATTTTTTCTGTGCTGCTCAGAGGAGGATAATTGCTTCTTCACTATATTCGCTTGCGACACCTTTTCTCCATCTGATGAGCTATTGCGTGTGATCTTCACCCTGTTCGATCCAACATTGCGTTCAACCCGCCCTTAGGCGTTCATTCCGCCAACACGGTAGGTCGCCCGGTAAGTACAGGACTCGGGCCGGCCGGACAAAAAGCCACAGCGCGGCGATCTCATCCACAACGCCCTAACGATTCAAGCGCTGTGGCGCCTTCTGTGGCAACGCCCCAGTCGCCCGCGGCGGGCTTCAATTCCGTGTCGATGGGACCAGGCTGCAAGTTGTTGACCGTGATGCACGGCTAACGATCTCTCGGGCCGCGCCTGCGTAAACATCTTGACGGCTCCCTCGTGCCCGCGATATGGCACAAGGGGCGCCGCGACACGCGACACCCACGGCCGAACCGATCTATGATGACGCGAACGCGCCTCTTCAGGTGCTTCAGCGCGGCCGGCGTCGACGACGAATACACACGGACATTGATGGGGCAATCACGCGATCCATATCTTCCTGCGTCGCCTTCTCAAAAACGGTTTCGAATGGCAGTGCCGCTTGTTCACCAGCACATCCAGTCGCCGAAAGTTGCACACGGTCTTTTCGACCGCGGATTCGACGGCTTTGGCATCAGTGGGTCCGACTGAATTGCGATCGCCTTTCCGCCATCAGTTCAAGCGCTTTGACACCGGCTGAAGCCGCGATGGAGTCATTAGCGTCACGTGATGGCCACGGTAGCTCCATTCCGCAGCAGACGTTCGCGATCGCTGCGCCCATGCCCCGCGAACCACCGGTAACGAGGCCATCTTTTTCGCTTACTAGACATGTGGACCTCTATGGTCTTCTCTGAACGATTTACCGCTCCCTGATCATCTTGTTCGAGCTCTCAGGACCTCCTATTGATGTGTGATGATTGTGGCAGCTTGGCACTGTGGGGAATACAACCGAGTCCCAATAGAATGCTACCGCAGAAGAGAAACTCTTTTGGCCTGTATTCTTACTTCATTCTTTACATCTGACATAAGCGGAAGAATCGCTATTCCTCGCCATAGCACCCTCCATCGAGGAAATAAGGAGGCTGCTTGTGGACAACTTCGAGGCCATGCAGTATTCGTTCGAGCTATTGAAAAAGGGAATTCTCCGCTGTCGCAAAGGAAGTGGAATTGCCAACGGCCTGCAGCAAACAAACGCGGCCCTTGAAGATGAGCTCGGCACCGAAACTATTCACAGACCTCTTGTTTTTTTTTCCCCCCCCCCCCCCACCCCCCCTTCCATCGCGTTACTGAGGCAGGTCGCGACTTTTACGAGTATGCTTTGCACATTCTCGACGACTTTGAAAACCGCGGCTTCGCGATACGGTCGCGGCCAGACTGCCACCGAAAGGCATCATTCGTGTGACCGTCCCTCCCACTTTTGCCGCCTCCATTGGGTCAAAGCTGCCTGCTTTTTTTGATGCCTATCACGATCTGGCAGTTGAAAATGGACAGCTTAGGAGACCCGAAACGACTTCGTCGAGACGGCTTCGATTTAGCATCAACTCTGGTGTCTTCCGGGACTCCAACCTGGTTGCGCAAGGTTCGCGCAGACGACGAAACGTTCTCGTTCGACAAGTCCTCAATACCTCACACGTACGCGTGCGCGCAATCGCCGGACGATCTCAACCACTTTCAGATCGGTCGTTTTATCGAGCGTGGATCCGTACAGCCGGGAGCTTGGCCTGGGCGGACGCCAAGCGTGGTATCCCCATGGGAGTCTTTCGAACAAGTGATATCGAACAGATGCGCATGGGAGTCCTTGAACTATTGGGATGGCCAGGAACAGGCATGGCTCTCACGCAGACTAGAAAGAAGGTACCGTCATCCGTCTTCTGACTTCCTTTGAGCGAACAGTTGCCCATCCTTGCCGTACGGCATGCCAGCCGCACGACTGTCCACCCCAAGTTAGCATTTCATCGAGCACTTGGAGAAAACTTTCGCGCTATGTTCCCAGTTCAACCCGCGACCCAGCATACATTCCTGTCGAGATGATCGAGGATGCGCCCAGGAAAGGGGGTTCCAGATCGGGGTCGGGCCGGAGGTGCTTGTCCAGATGTTGCTGCGCATTTTGCGCAACCAGACGAACGGCATCGCGGTTAGCTCGCGAGGGTGTGGGGGCTCACCGTTCTGCCGCATGAGGCGGTCCATGAAGAACGCCTCCAGAAGAGCGGAGGAAGGTATGGGCGGGGTTCAGGAGAGCCTCCGATCGGATTTGATCCACCCGCGTAGCGCCGGTTGCCCCAACTCTGGCGTTGCCCGGGAGAGACCAGTAGGTGTCGGTGTGTGTGCATGGCCGAGGTAGGTCGCGGCTCGGGCAGGTGTCGATCGACATCGACGCCGTCGCGATACCAGCGCACAGGGAGCGTATTGACGGCAATTCGGTGGCGAAGATAATGCGTCGCGGCCCTCGGCTGTCGCAGGACACCGGCAGGCCGATATGATAGACAATTTGGACGAACGTCCATCGGACGCTCAGGGGTCAGGCGGATGCCGCCGACTCGGAGACGAAGACAGCTTGGGGGGCGGTCAGAGGTTGCGCACAAACGATCCCGGCATGTTGGTTAGCCGTGCATGGCGCGTTGCGTGGAACGTGCAGGGCGGCGCGTAGCGCGATGTTGCCGAACTGCGTGCCGCGGATCGCAGCACGCCGTTCACCAGGGTCCACGTTCATCGCGATCGAGATGCAGGCTTCGTGAGCGCATGCCGGTCATGCTACAAGCCGAGAGCGGGGCATAGGTACGGGGCCGTAAGCACGGTTGCGAGGAAAGTGGCGCGCCGCCCCGAGTAAGCGAGGGTGATCTCCTTCGCGCGATAAATGTTAAGGGCTGGACGATGGTACGATCGGGGAAGAAGGCCGAGTGTGGTACGGTGGTCGTGGGTCAGCGCGCGTGGAATCGTGCGAAGGACGAGCAATCCAAGCGGCGGGCCCAATCGGCGGGCTGCGCGCTGGCAGGTTGTGTCGCCCCTGCCAATGAGAATCGGTGGTGACATAGTCGCGCCGGTAGGTCGGCGAAAGCGACGAATTGCCTGCAACAGGTTCCGGCCAGGACAGAGCTTGTGCCCGAGGGCGCGGCGCCTGGCAGATACTCGTCGAGCGCAGATGTACCGGGATCATGACACAGCTCCGGCCATGGGGAGCCCGATTGGCGCGTAACGCACGATATCCACCTTGGCGTAGTCTGCGTCGTGGTCGGTTGGCTAGGGAGCAGGGTTGTCCGATCTCAGTGAGTAAGCAGCCTACGCAGCAGATCGGTAGCGAGGCGAGTGGCCGTAACGGTGGGCTCCTTTGAATCCGGGTTAAATCCGGCACGCTTGAGGGCGCGCGACGAAACGACACAGTCGATGGCGGTGGGGCCGACCAAGCCGCGCAACGGCGCTCGCATGCGGATAAGCCCCTAAGAGAGCTTTAAGATCGCGCCAGCGTCCGCCGACCGGATGGTTCCGCTCGGGCGGGTGAGCAAGGCCCCTGGTAGTGCGCTGCAAGGGCCTCCCAGCCACCCCCCTCCCCAGATCACGCTGCTGGCAGATCGCCGAGCTAGTCGCGCGGTATGGCGAGGGGCGGTAGTTAAAGACCGTGGGTCCGATGGCAGCTGCTGCGGTGCGGCTAGAAGGAGACTGCCCGACGCCGTCGACAGGTAGGCCGGCGGTCACGCCTCGCGTAGGGCATGGCGCGGCCGGCCAGTGGTATGGCCAAGGGTGGTAGCAGGCAGATTTAAGTCTGGATGCGTCGATCTAGGCGCTGACGCCCAGCTTCTGTCAGCCGTTCCAGCGACAGCGCCGACCTTCAGGACACGGTGACGCCATCGGGATGCTTACGCAGGGAGTCGAAGCGAATGCCGATGGATAGTGGCAAGCTCTTGGCAGGTTTTGCGGAACAGCATGAGGCAGCGGTATGCGATCGCTCCTCGACGGAGTGAGCTATTCATCCGACGGGTTCAAGAGATTATGGCGACGAGTGGTGCGTGTCAGGCCGCGCGGCAGGGTGATCAATGACCCCCAGCTGCCATACGCTTGTAACCTGTGGGAGAAGCAGAGGGCTCGATGTGTCGGTAGAGGCCGTGTGCTCCAAATTTCTACCTGGGCGAGTTCTCCTCCACGGGAGCTGCTAAAGGCGCGGGAGCGACGAAGCAGCCCGTACCCCGCCCTTTTCATGCCCATGACTCGACGAGCCGGCAGGGGAGGCGATAGGCGCCATAGCCCATGAACTCGTGATTTATTGCAGGCTATTGGGGTTGACGTCCGTCGCAACGCATAAACATTCTTGCAAACGGAGTTTTGCAAGAGTAGTTGATGCCCGAGAGATCATGACGACCTACCTCCTCCGGCGCGGGATCAAGGCGCTGGCGAGCAGCGGGGCTGCTCAGGAGGAGCTCGCAGCATCTTCGGCTTCAACGATCCCAGCCGGTATCGGCCATCGAGACCGGGAACGGCGCGGACGGCCGAGGAGCTGCTCATCGCCGTCGAGAGCTGGCCGGGACCATTCGACTATTTCACGATCCCTTCGTCTGGTCGGCGAGGCAGGTTTTCCTGGCGGCAGACGGGCGTAGGGCCTGAGCGTCTCTCCGCTACGAGGCGCAGTGCAGGCTCGATGGATCGCGCCTTTCAGGACGATGGGCCCCAGGTCGGCACAGGCTTGCCGCTGTGGGCGGGCGCTCGGGCTCAACGTCGCAGCACGCTTCGAGGAGGCGATGGCAGGGTGAGACTTCGCCGAGGAGTACAGCTGGGGCGAGTCACGGCGGGCGTATTACCGAAGGTATGCAGGTGCGACCTCGGTTTCTAGTGATCATGGTCGAAGCGATGAAAGGGTGCTCGGGCGCGGTTTGTCGGCTGCCGGACTAGAAGTCGTTGATCAAACGCAACGAGCGTCCCGGCCGCCGCCAATTTCGACCACGCCACGAGCTGTTCCATCTCAAAATGGGGATGCCATGCAGCAGGAGACATGTCGATGCGGCACGCGGAAAGGGGGCAATCGGGTCGGCAGCTCGCCAACAAAGTCGCGTCGGCGCTGCTCATGCCCACCGCGCGCTCGTCGGTTCGGCGCTGGTCGCGGTTGACGACGCCGAGCTCGCGGTGGGATAAAGCCGCGGGCCGACGGGCAGGTCACGGACTCGGCGGTCAGGTGGCGACTGGCCGCTCTCGGCGGCTGAGCCTGCGGCGGCAGCAGCGATTCGGACGCGACCTTGCGCCGTCATCGGCGGGATGAGCAGCCGGGCGGAGGCGCCGCCACCGTTTCCGCCAGGTCAGAGGTCATGGCCCGGGCGACTCGACGAGGGGCACGGCTCCGCACCGCGCGCCGCCGGCTCGTGACATGAACCATCGCACGATCTCGCCGCTCTGTTCTCGACCCACGGGGCGAGGCGCCGTTCGAGCTATGGGTCGCATGGCTCGTCATCGCGTCCCGTCCTCTCGACACTAACGCGATTCTGGAATGCTGGAGCATCGGCGCCTGGCGAGAGCTGCTGAGATATGCCGTCCATACCTCGAGGACGGCGTGACCGAGACCCAGACGGATTCACAGCGTCGGCGCCGGAGCGGCAGATTATCGGCCGCGCTGAGGACATCGCTCGCCGGGGTTCATCCGAGTCGTGGATACCCAGCGCGCCGTGGTATTGATCCGCGCGCCCGATATCGCACGATGTTGGCGAGCCGAGATAGGGCGCGCGGAATCATCATCAAGACCACGGCGCGTGGGTATCCAAGACCGGATGTGCTGAACACCGGCGAGCGGATGTCCGCAGCGAGGCCGGATAGTCGGCCAGCCCGGCCCCGCAGACGCTGAATCCAGTCGGGTCTCGGTCACGAAGGTCCTCGACGGTATGGACGGCATAAGCCGGCAGCAAGCGCTCGCCAGGCGCCGATGCTCCGCATCCAGAATCGGCGTTAGTGTCGAGAGAGGACGGACCGCGAGACGAGCCATGACGACTCATAGCTCGAACGGCGCCTCGACCCCGTGCGGTCGAAGAATGGGTCGAGAACAGAGCGGGAGATAGTAGATGGTCATGGACGACGAGGGCCGGCGGCGCGGAGTGAGGACGATGCCCCTCGTTCGACGACGGGACAGACCTGCATGAAACGGGGGGAAACGGTGGGCGGCGCCTCCGCCGGCGCTCATTCCCGCCGATGACGGCCGCAAGTCGAGTACCGAAAATCGCGCGTGCCGCCGCAGGCTTCAGCCGGCGAGAGCGGGAAAGTCCCACTGACCAGCCGAGGGCACGGGTACCTGGCAGCGCGTCCGGCCGCGGCATTTATCCCCAACGCGAGTCGGCCGTGTCAAGTACAAGCCGCGACCAGTCGACGAACCGATCGGTAGCGGCGGTTGGCATGACAGCGCCGCGCGAAGTTGTTGGCGAGATGCTCGACACGATTGCCCCGCCCTGTAGTTCCGCTGCAGCTGACATGCTCCGCGGCATGCATCCCCCGGTGAGGAGAGGAACAGCTCGTGGGCGGAGGTCGAAATGGAGGCTGCGCCGGGGACCTGTTGCGATTGATCAGACCGAGGTCGAGGTCCGCGCGACAAGCCGCGCCGACAACGCTTCAGCGCCTTCGACCATGAGCACGAGATCCGAGGTCGCCAATGCAGACCGGGAAGACGCGCCGCCGGGACATCGCCCCAGCTGGGAACTCATCGGCGAAGTCGATCACCCCGCATGCCATCGGCCTCCTCGAGCTGCTGCGACGGTTGTTTGAGCCCGAGCGCCCGCGCAGCCGGCAGAGCTGTGACGGAACCTGGTGGCTCGGCGCATTCGTCCGAAAGGCGGCCGCGATCCAGGGCCGGCCACTGCGTCGTAGGCGGAGAGACGCTCAGGCCCGGGCGCCGTCTGCCGCTCAGGAAAACTGCCCTCCGACCAGGACGAAGGAGAGGTATCGGTGAAATAGTCGAAGATTGGCCCAGCTTTCGCGGCGATGAGCAGCGCTCGCGTCCACGCGCGTTCCCACGTGTCTCGGGGCCCGCTACGTCTGGCGATCGTGAAGCAGAGGGTGCGAGTCTCGAGACAGGCCTCTCTGCTCGCGCAGCGCCTTGATCCGCGCGCCGATAGGTAGGGTCAGTCATGATGCCTCCGCGGCATCAATACTTTGCAAAACTCCGTTTGCAAGAATTTATTGCGTTGCGACCGGCTCGACGGTCAACGCCAATAGCTTGCAATCAAGAGTTACTGGGCTAGGCCGCCTGATCGCCTCCCGTCATTCGGCTCGTCGAGGAGGGGCATGTGAAAGGTCGGGGTTTAGCGGGACGGTTCCAGTCGCTCCCGCCGCTTTTCGCAAGCTCCCCCGGGGAAGGAGAAGCTGCAAAAGGGAGATTTGAGCACCAAGGCCTCGACCGACAGATCGAGCATCTGCTTCTCCCACCAAGTTACAAATAAGCCGGATGGCAGCGGGGGGTCATGATACCTGCCGCGCGGCCTGAAAACGCACCACTCTTCGCCATCATCTGATTGAACGCAGTAGGATGATAGCGGGCACTCCGTTCGAGGAGCGATCGCATAGCTGCCGCAGAGTTTCCTCAAAACCGCCAGAGCTTGCCACGATCCGATCGGCATTCGTTCGACCTCACCGCTTGCGCTAAGATACCGAAGGGCGTCTACCGGTTGAAGGGCGGCGGCGTTCGATGGACCGGCGACGAGAAGTGGGCCGGCGAGCGCCGAGATATCGACCGCATCAAGACTTAAATTGCCTGTCTACCACCCTTGGCACATTTACACGTGGCGGCAGCGCCATTGCCCGTACTGGAGAGCCGTGACCGCCGGCACACTACATGTCAGAAAGGGGTAGGGAAGCAATCCGGCGAGCGCACCGCGAGCTAGCGCAAGGCGGACCAACAGGTCTTGAACTAACGCCCTCGCCATACGCGCGGACTGCTCGGCGAGAGCGGCCAGCAGCGTTGATGCTGGCAGCCCTTGCAGCGCACTAACCAGGGTGCCTTCCAGCCGCCCGAGCGGAACCATCCAGGTCGGGGACGCTGGGCGGTCGAAAGGCGGCTCATAGGGAAAAGGCGTTATCCGCATGCGGCAGGGCCGGGGGGGGCCCCGTTTGCGCGGCTGGTCGGCCCCACCGCCATCGATGTGTCGTTCGTCGCGCGCTCAAGCGTGCCGGATTGGACACCCGGAGTTCAAAAGGAGTGCTCCACCTGTTACGCCACTCGCTCGCTAACGAATCTGCTGCGTCGAGGAGATTCACTCACTGGGATCGGTACAATGGCGCCATAGCAAACCGACACGACGCAGAGCTACGCCAAGGTGGATAGTGCGGTACGCGCCATCGGGCTCCAGGGCCGGGAGCTGTGTCAGAGCCCGTCGTTACATACGGCGCTCGACGAGGTATCTGGATGCGCCGCGCTCGGGCACAAGCTCGTCTGGCCGGACACCTGTTGCCGCAATTCGCGCTTTCGCAGACCAAGACGGCGGACGACCTATGTCACCACGATCTCGTCCTGGCATGGGCGACCAACCTGCCAGCGCGCAGCCCGGGCCGGTGGGGCCCGCCGCTTGGGGATTGCTCGTCGCTTCGCACGATTCCACAGCGCGCTGGAACCACGGAACACCGTACCACCACTCGCATGGCTTCCCCATCGGTACCAGCGTCCAGCCTTCCTTACATTTATCGGCACGAGGAAGATCACCCCGACTTAACTGGGGCGGCGAGGCCAACTGTCCTCCGAAACCGGGTACGGCCAACATAACTATGCCACGCTCTTCGGTTGTATGCAGTGAACGGCTTATGCGCTGCGCGAAGCCTGCATTCTCGATCGTCCCCGATGACGTGGACTGGTGAACGGGCGACGTGCTGACGATCCGCGGCACGAAGTTCGGCAAATCTAGCTACGTGCCCTGCACGTGCCACGCAACGCGCAATGCACGGCTACGCAACATGCCCGGGACGTTGTGCCCGCAACCGAAGCCCCCCAAGCTTCTTGTCTCCGAACTGCTGCTCCAGCCTGACCCAATGGCGTCCGTGGACGGTCTCAAATTGTCTCATCAGATCGGCCGGCGGGTGACGGCGACAGACGAGGGCCGCGACCTGCATGATCTTCGACACCGAATGGCCGTCAATACGTGCATGCGCTGGTGCTGGTTACTATCGCGACGGCGTCGATGTCGAGCGACACATGCCCGAGCTCGCGACCGACCTCGGCCATGCACACATCACAGACCACCTACTGTATCTCACGGCAACGCCCAGAGTTGTGCACGGCGCTACTGCGGTGTGAGCAATCGCGTGGGGAGGCTCTTCCAGAAACGCCGCCAATAACCATCCCCGCTCTTCTGGAGGCTTTCTTCATGGACCGCCTCATGCGGCAGAAGGACAGGTGAGCCCCCACACACTCGCGAAGGTCTACCGAGATTGACTTTCGTATGTTGTGCATATGAGCAGAAACATCTGGACAAAGCACACCTCGGCTGACGCTGCCCGATTTGGATACCGTTCCTGGGCGCATTCTCGATCATCTCGAACAGGAAGTTTTAGGGGGTCGCGGGTGAACTGGGACAGAGCGCGAAATTGTTCTCACGTGCTCGATGATGAAAAAGGCGAACTTGGTGGACCGGTCGGCGGCTGGCAGGCCGTTACGGAAAAGGATGCAATGTTCGCTCAAAGGAAGTAGAAGACGGCTGACGGTACTTCTAGGTCTGAGTAGAAGAGCCATGCGGGGGGCCTGGCAATCCCCCAAATGTTCAAGGACCACCCGCCCATGCGCATCTGTCGATATCAACGGTTCAGAAAGATCCCATGGGAGACCAGCCTTGGCGTCCCGCCCAGAGCCAAAGCCCACGGCTGTACGGAGCCACGCTGATAAAACGCCGAATACGAAGAAAGATGGTTTGAGATCCGTCCGGCCGATTGCGGCGCACTAGTAGAGTGTGAGGTAATTGAGGAATGGAGGACGCGGAAAGTTGTCTGTCTGCGCGAACCTTCGCGCAACACAGGGTGGAGTCCGGAAGAGCAACAGAGTGGATGGATAATATCGAAGCCGTCCTCGCGATCGTGGCCGGCGCTCTCCGAAGCTGCTTTCAACGGCCATATCGGGATAGCAAAGACAAAAAAAGCAGGCAGCTTTTGGCCACCATATGGAAGGCGGGCAAAAGTGGGAGGGACGGTCACACGAATGATGCCTTACTGCAAGTCTGGCCGCGGACCGATTCGCGAAGCCGCGTGTTTTCAAAGTCGTCAGAGGGATGTGCAAAGCAGACTCGAAAAGTCGCGACTGCATCAGTAAGCCGACGAGGAACGAGAGGTGCGGTGTGTGAAATAAGTTCGGGCCAGAGACTCATCTTGCAAGGGCCGAAAGATTTGTTGCTGAAAGAGGTGGCCCAATTCCACGTTCCTTTGCGAAGCGGAGAAGCTCCTTTCAATTAGCTCGAACGAATATCTGCAGGAATCGAATTGGCCACAGCAGCCTCCTTATTCCTCGAGGAAAGGATTCTATGCGAGGAATCGCGATTCTCCGCCTTATAGTCAATGAAAGAATGAAATTAAAGAATACAGGCCAAAAGAAGGTTTCTCTTCTGCGGGTGGCAGTAATATGTGGGAATAGGTTGTATTCCCACAGTGCCAAATCTGCCAGCAATCATCACACATAGATAGGAGGTCTGAGAGCTCGAACAAGATGATCAGAGGAGCGGTCAATCGTTCAGAGAAGAGAAGAAAGACATAGGAGGTCACCTGTCAAGGTCAGCGAAAAAGTGGCCTCGTTACCGGTGGTTCGCGGGGCATGGCGCAGCGGATCGCGAAACGTTATGGCGGCGGATGGAGCGACGTGGCATCACGTACGCGAAGGGGACGCGCGCCCGCGATGAGCCCCCGATCGGGTCCTCAAAGCGACCCCTGACCTCGCCCAACGTGATGCGGAAAGGCGAACGCAATTCAGGCGGACCGCACTATGCAAAGGTCGAAGCGCGGTCGAAAAGACCGTCGCACCTTTCGGACGACGGAGTGCTGGTGAACCACGCCGGCACGGCAATGCCGAAAACCGTTTTGAGGAGGCGACCCGCAGGAAGAGATGGATTCGCGTGAGTGCCACAATGTCCGTGGTGATTCGTCGCGAGCAGGCAGCGCTGAAGCCATGAAGAGGCGGCGGTAGCCGTCATAATGATCGGTCGGCCGTGGGTGAGCGCTTTTTTGTCGCGGCGCCGGGGCTTGTGCCATACGCGGGCATCGAAGGGAGCCGTTCAAGATGTTTAGCAGGCGATGGCCCGAGAGATCGGGGAGCCGGGGCATTCACGGTCAACAACGCAAAGTGCAGCCTGGTCCCATCGGAACACGGAAGGGAATCCGCCGCGGGCGACTCGGGCGGGCCACAGAAGGGCAGCCACAGCGCTGAGCGTACCGGGCCGTGTGGATGGGATGAGGATCGCCGCGATGGTGGCGTTGTTCGACGGCCCGGAGTCATCGTACAGTACCGGGGCGAACCTTTACCGGATGGCGGAATGAACGCATAAAGGGCGTTTGAATCGCAAGGTGGATCGACCCAGGGGAAGATAACACGCAATAGATACAAAGGGAGGAAGGGTCCAATGGCCGACGAATCTAGTGAAGAAGCAGGAGTATCTCCTCGAGCTAGCAAGAAAATGGTGGAATGCAGCGGTTGGCGAAAGCCAGAGAATTGGCGGTGCTGAGAACATAGCGATATCGATGACGCGGCCCCCAATATCAAGCCTTTAGCCGGATGGATGGGACGCCAATTCCGACGATTGGAGATGGCGCAGAATAAGGGCGTAGCTACTAGCTTGTTAGCGACGTCTCACGCAGGACTTTTTCAAACTGCATCCAAGGCGACCGTCGCTTGGCGGCATCCCACGCTGGCGCGTCTGGCCGCTTGGCGGAGGGAGGGTTCCCATCGAGGGGGTGGCGGGGAAAATGCGGTGCAATCGGCGCCGGTGAGCGGCGCGCACACGGCTGCAGAACGACAGTCGAACTGCGAGCGAGCAACGCCCTAGCAGTAGTATCCGAGAGGTGCGAGTGGCGTGATACGGATGTATTTCCATTCTTTGTTTTTTTTTTGTTTACTTCACGTTCATCAATTCCTCAAGTGGCAAAGAGGCGGGGCGCCCCCCCAATCATATAGGCGATGCAGTTTGCTGCAGAACGTATTTTAACCGTTGCCCCAAGTTGGTGCTAAGAA
>Ga0179593_1333031_pt1 | contig 12685 bp, 25 predicted proteins | sample CZODoug2_1_08_16_FD_185931 | JGI IMG/M metagenome (GOLD analysis project Ga0179593, IMG submission 185931) | Vadose zone soil fungal communities from Angelo Coast Range Reserve, California, USA - CZODoug2_1_08_16fungal (PacBio error correction) | ecosystem: Environmental > Terrestrial > Soil >... | reverse complement strand
TTTTTTCTTGGCTCTCGTAAGGTTATTTCTTCTTTCCTTCTTTGGTTCCCCCCCCCCCCTCTGTTTCCCCTGCTTTCGAGTCAGTGTCTTTTCTTTTTCTAAATGAGCAATTTTTTCTTTTTTTCGCTCAATCCATCAACTCTTCCCGTGAGGTGACCTTTTTTTCTCTTCTTTTTTTATTCCTCTCTTGTTGATTTTAGGACCAGTTTTCCTTATTCCCGAACCATTCCATTTAATCCTCCTCTTCCTTTCCGGATTTTCTTTTTCTTAGTTGGTTCTTATTCACACAATTCCCCCCCCTTTTTCGCGTTTTGTCTTTCCCCTTTTTGCGGGTCGGATTTTTTTAAGGGCACGCCTGGAGCCCCCATTTCTTTTTCTCGGAGCCAGCCGCCCCGTTTTTGGCGACTCATTTTTTCTTTGGCCTGGACTCTCCTTCCCTTGTTGTCCTTTTTTTTTCCCCCCTTTGACAGGACTTTTTTTCCCGTTCGGAGGAAGATATTTTCCCCTTTTTTTTGCTGGGTCTGTTTGACAGGTCGTGTTGGACGATTTCCCACCTCATGGTTTTTTTTTTTCCCCGTTATTCTTTTTTTTTCTTCTCCGACAAGTTCTTAACAAACGGAGAAAATTTCTTTTTCTTATTTTCACCCTTGTTTCCCCTTGGTTCTGCCTTCAGATTTAGATCCTCTCCGTCGCTTCTTTTTCCTTTAACCAGGAGGAAGCAGTCTTCTCTTTTTTTTTCGGTCCGCCTTTCGTTTCCTTCTCTTGAGCCGTTTATGAACTCCTTTTTGCCCCTTGTGGTCTGACCCTTTTGATTGCGAATTGCTCGCCCTTTTCTTCCATCGTTTTTCACCGTTTCATGGAGGGTTTGAGTTTTTCGGGTCCTCCTTTTTTCCTTTCCTTTCTTTTCCAATCTTTCCTTGCAGGCTTCTTCGTACGTCCATCTTTTTTATTTTTGGATTTTTCTCTGTTTTTTTTTCTTTCCGTCGGACTTCACGCATTTGCTTTTTTTTTTGAGAGGTCTAGTTGGGGTCCGTTCGATTTTTTTCCTGTTTCATGCTTCTCAGTGTTCCCTTTTCCGGTCCTGAGGTTCTCCCCTTCTATGTCTTCTTTATCTGGTTCATTTACCCCCCTTCTTTCACGGCTTCCCTCGACTCTTGGCTTCAATTTCTGTTCTCCCTGATTTGGCCGATGTTGACCCTCTGATTTTGCGGGACCAAACTTTTTCTTTTCTCCTGCCGACCCTTCGCTGATTTCGTTTCCACCGGCTTCCAACCCCCATCCTGTCATGGCTTCCCTTTTTTCGGGGTTCGGCTTTTATTCACACCTGTTCATAGCCTGTCCTCCTTTGTTCGCGCTGACGGGTTGTATTTCGGCGCCGAGTGGTTCGTTTCCGCAAAAACCCTACTGGGAACGGCTTTGGGCTTTAGGTTCGTAAACCACGGACGATCTTTTTTTTTCCCCCAATCGGCGGCATCCCTCGGTTAGCAGGGGAAGTTTCTTTTTTCCCCCCTTTCCCCCTTGTTATCATTCCTGTTTGTAAAAAGGTTTGAAAAACGGCCGTTCTCTGTTTTTTTTTCCTTTCCGCCCATGATCTTTCCTTCTTCCCTGCATAGGGCTTTTTCCTCCGTTGTTTGAAACGCGGCCCTGTCTCTCTCCTTTCCTCCTCTTTTACCCCGTTTTTTTTTTTCTTATTTTCCTTTCCTCGAAATCTTTTTTTTCTTTTTTGCCCGCCGATTGGCGTTCCCTTTCCCTTTTCCTTTTGGTCAACACACAAATCCCCCACTTCGAGTTTTCCGCGGTAACAGCCCTCCCCACCTCGACCGTTTTGTTATCCGCCTTCAACCCTTTTTTCTTCTTGCTTGCTCTTATTGCCCCGATCCCTTACTGATTCGCGCATTTTTTTCGGCCGGTTTGACTGTTTGACCGGGGCCCTTCTCCCCCCCCCTTTTTCCCCCCACCGTCGCTTCCCCTTGGGACGTTGCGATGAACCCCATTATCCTTTTTTTGACAAAACCCATCATGATTTTTTTTTCGGTCGGGTCTCTCCGTCAGTTCCCTTTTTTTACTGACCTTTGTCGTCCTACTGCCCTCCTCCTTTTACTTCGATTCCGTGCAATCTTAAGGCCACTTCACGCCATTTCCTCCCCCCCACCCCAAGGAGTCGTGAAGGATTTTCTGTCCCCCATCTTTACTTCAAACACCTCCCCCTCCTTATGCCCCCTTTTTTTCCCCCTGCCTGGACAAGTTTTTTCCCCAACTGAGTCACAGCATCCCACTCGCCCTTCGCTTTTCCTTCCCTTCCTTTATGTGCCCCCAGCCCACCTATAGTCGAAAACTTGCCCTACTGTAGAGTCCACACTTACACATTGTTTTTTCTTCCCAGTGACGGAATCAAGTTCGACACTCTTCACGCATTCCTTTTTTGCCCCGGGTTTTGGACACAGCCGGTCCCGATCTTGGCCCCATTTTTCGTCCGCAATCCTCCCAAAACATCACCCTCTTTTTCTTCCCTTGCCAACTCTTCTTCCTTTCCCTTTATCTCCATTTTTTTTTTTTTCCAAACCCGAAGCCTTGTACTCTCCGTCTTACCCCCTTTCAGACCCTTCCCCCTTTCCCCCCAGATCTTCTCTCTTCTGCCCTCCCCTTTTCCAACAAAACGTTTTCCCTACAATTCCGTCCCGTGTCGTGGATTACCTTTTTTCCCCCAGATTTTTTCTTTTCTCTTCCCCGCCTTTTTTTTCCCCCCCCTGGCCAAGGAGCATCGCCCCTCCTTCCCTTGAACGGCTGCTTCCCTTTTTTTTTCCCGATTTCATTCATGGCCCTGATAGTAATCACTTTTTCTTTTTTTTTTCTCCAACTTTTTTTTTCCCTCTTTCGTTTCCCTTTCTTCGGCTTTAGCCATGCTTTTCCGTCCCCTTGGTTCCCCTTGACTCGCCTGCTTTTTATTTCGCCCTTTATGGGCTTCGAGGACTCCCCCGACCCCCCCTTTTTTCCCACTCGCAGGCGCCCCGACTGGCTTTTTAGGACCTGATCAAGTTTCCCCCTTTAACCAGGTCATTCAATGATCTTCCTCTTTTGACATTTCCCCCTTCTTGCCTTTTTTTCCTGCATTTCCTGATTTTTTCTTTCTTTTTAACTTGCTGCAGGCGACCCAAACCCCTTTTTTCCCCCCCCCCTTTCGACCTCTGGGACACTATGGCCTGAAACGCTCTCGTCGGAACTGGTTTCTTTCCGTTTTTCCCCCCCCTCCGCCTACGCCTTTTTCACGCTCAGCATCCCTCACACCCCCTATTTTTCTCCTCATCCCTTTAGGGGTTTGCAAGGACACAAGTCCCTCTTCACCACCCCTTTGTGTCCTTCCCTTCTTGCCGTCCCTTTAAGGGCAACACATACCCCTTTTCCCAACTCGGTTTCGGTTTTCGGGTTATTCCCTGCTTAGTTCCCAAGAGATATGCTTCCCCCCCCTTCCCTAAAACTTTTCACAACACACTTTCTCCTGGCACTTCTCGTCCTTCGCGTACTTTTTGGTGTTTTTTTTCCCCCCTTCTTCCAAGGCCATTTTATCCCAACACATCGACCTAGACCCCACCGTTTCGCGAGGTTTTTTCGCGACTCCTTGTCCTTTTTTGCAGTCACTTCTTTTTAAAAGTGGCTCATTCCTTGTCCCCCACCCCCCCCCGTTTTCTATTTAGATCCGTATTTCATCATCTCGGGCTCGATCCTCCGCTTATGAAGCCTTTTGCCCGCCCCCTTTTTGGAATCCGGTTCGGACGTCGCTTTCCACCGCTTTTTCCCTACCCCCATGATGCAAATTCATCTCTTCTTTTTCTTTTTGTTTTTGTGTTATTTTTTTTCCTGATTCTTCTTGAAATTGTTTTTTCCTTTTCCCCCCGCGTTCCATTTTTTTTTGGGTTTTTTATCGTCCTTCTGCCACCTGGTCTGCTCCCTTCCCTTGGGCTTGTTTTCTCTCTTTTATCGGTTCTTTATTGAGGGTTTTTTGCTTTTTTTTTTACCTGGGTTTCTCATTGTTTTCCTTTGGTCCCCTTTTTTTTTTTTTTTTTTTCCCCCTTTCCATTGGTAGCCCCCCCTTTCTTTAATCCGAAACGGTTCCTTTGACAGCTGTGTTAATTTTCTTTTTTTAGCTGGTGCTGGTTTTTTTCCTCTTCGTTTCCGGTGCCCAAGTTACTTTTCCCCCTTTTTTTGGTTCAAATTACGACTGCACGACTTCTCTTTCCGTTTTCCCCAAATTTTTTTCCTTTTTTTTCTTTTTTTTGTCTTTTTTAATGGACATTCTTATTGCACCCACGCCTTTTCTCGTTATAAGACGGCCCGATTTTTTGTGGAGAACCGGCGATTTGTGACCTTTAGTCCCCATCTTTTCCGTGGACCTTTTCCCTTGCGCAAGTTTGTTCTACTCTTCACTTTTGGGATATTGCGCCCTTTTTTGGATTGGGTTCTTCCCTTTTTTTTTTGATTCTTTTTTGTTTGAATTTGAAGAGGTCTTTTCTTTTGATTAGTGTTAATCCCTCCCTTCCTTCGGATTTTGGTTTAGGCTTCCTCTTTTTTTTCCTCCCATCGTGTGCCCGCCAGAACTTTTCCCCTTTTTTCTGTTCTTTTTTGAGCTGCGTTCCCCTTTTTTGCGGCCCTTTTCCCTTTTGTCCTTTGGGCCCGGGCTTTTGGGGAGGTGTCTCTTGAGAGTCCACTTTCTGCGGCCTTCTTTTTTTTTTGCACACTTGGAAATCCCCTTCCCTTTCCCGGACCCTTCCCTTTTTTTCCCTAAGGTATGCGTGGTCCGTGAATTGCTTTATTTGGAGTATTTTCGCCCCCACCGACGATTAATGCGCTTTCCCCCGCCCTTTTCTTTTTCTTTCAGGGGAACCTGCCCCCCCTTTCTTTTTTCTTCCGTTCGCCCCCTTTTGCTTAGCATCCCTTCCGTTTCCCTCCTCCAAGCCTTTTTTTCCAAGCCTTGCTTTTTCTTTTTTTTTTCTCCTTTTGCTCCGGAAATTCGGTTGTTTCGCGGGTCAGCCTGTTGTCAAGTGTCTGGTTTTTTTTTGATGTTTTTCCCTTTTTTTGCCCGATTTCACGACGTTCTTTTCCGTTACGCTATGTTTTACTTTTCTCCGGCTCTGCAGTCCTTCCTTGTTAACCCTTGTTCTCCCCTTCCCTTTTGTTTTGAATTCTTGAGCGCATTTTTTTCCCAGTCTCGCCTCTTTTTGCGTTTCTCTTGTGCCCCCCCCAACCAGATTGCTTCTTTTTTTCGGTTGCCCCCTTTTGTAATTTCCTCCTGCATTTCCTTTAAAGGTGGCAAGGCATGGTTTTTTTTCCCTCCTTCTCCCTTTTCCCCTTGACTGTTATTTTTTCCCCTTTTTCCTTGGGGGACGGGCTTTTCCTCTTTGAATGTCTCGCCAATTGCTTCGATGCTATCGTCACCCTTCCCCTGCTCCTTTTTCCTGTTGTGATTTCTTATTGCGCTTTTTCTTTACGCCCACCCCAATTGGGAGTCGTTGGTAAGTTTTTGTGTTTTTAGAAACCTCTGCGCCCTATTTGCTGATTCCAGTGTTAAGCTTTTCCCCCCCCCCCTTTCGGTCAGTGCTTTTTATTTTTCTCTCCCAGTGTGTTTTTAGCTTCCCCTCTGAAGGGGAAATCTTGGGGCCCCCCCCCCCTCCCTTTCTTGTTCCTTCCCATCTTTTGATTGAAGTCATGTATGGGAGGACACCTTCTTTTCTTCTTTTTTTTTTTGACTTTGAGATTTGACACCTTAGATGCCCTTTTCCCCCGCTCAGTTTTTCTAATCTTTGAGTCCTGCGAACGGCTTACCATCCCCCCTCTGGTTTCCCTCTTACGGACTTTTGACCTTTTTTCCTCGTCCACTGTCTTTCTTTGCGACCTTTTTTTTCCTCCCCTGATGGGGCCGTTCCCCACCCCCCTCCCCCCCCCCTTTTTCTTTCCTTTCTTCTTCTAAACAGGACCCAGATTTTTTTTTCCAATAAAAGCTTCTTTTATTGCTGCCGGTGATTGTAATGCCCCATTGGTTATGAACTCGGGATCCCTTTTTCGGTCCGCTTCCAAAGAAAACCCACGGTTGATGTTGTTCATTTTGCCCATGGATTTCAACTTCCCCGTACGCCGGTTTTTTGGCCCCCTTTTTTTCCCCAAGCGGTTTCAAAACGAGTCCCCTTTGCGCTTTGTAAGACTCTTTTTTTGAGTTAATCTTTCTCCCTTTCTCTTTTTCCGCTTGCCCCCTCAAGCCCGTATTTTTCTTTTTTTTTTTTTTATTCACGGAAGTGCTTTTTCCTTCCCCCCAACATTTTCCCCCCCACTCTTACGCTCGACAGGCTACAGATCCAGTGGCTTTTCTCTCCTTTTTCCGCCCTTCTTGGAGTTCCTTTCCTCTCTTGCTTTTTTTCCTCTTTTGGCTTCGCAGTCCCTTTTAGGTTTTGCTGGACACGGTCCCAACCATCCTCCTCCCCCCCCCTCCCCCCTTTTTTCCCGAACCAAACGTCCTTTTTGTAACACATTGTCATCTTCTTCCCCCCTCCCATGATGGTGGGAAGCCTTTTCCTATCAGCGCTGACACTGTTGAAGCCTTGAATTGTTCCGCTTCTTTTTCCTCCCCATAGTCCGCCATCAAGGAACTTTTCCCCGCCCCCCCCTTAAGCACCAAAAAAGTTCCTTTTTTTTTCACCTTCACCCGTCGTGCCTTCTCCCCCCTACGCTACCCATCCTCCCTCTCCCTCAAGGTTCTCCCCCCCTTCGAAGCATCCCCTAGGAACTTCCCCCTGGTCCCTCGACGCTCTCCCCCCCCCCCAATTTCTCGTCGAGCCATTTCCCCTATGAGGGACGTCGCTCCTGATTACACCAATTACCCTTCTTTTACGATCGCCCTCAATCCCCTTTTTAGATTGACGCCCCCCTTTTCCCCTTCGCTTTCCGCGATTCCCTCTTCCGCCTCCCCCCTTCTCAACCCCCCCTTTGGACCACTGGCTGACAATGTCTATGCGCTAAAAAGTCGCCCCCACCTCCTTCCCCACTTCTGACCTTTTTGGCAACAAATTTTTTTTTCGCGACTCGATCTTCTATGCTCCCCCCTTTTCAAACTTTACCAAATTTTCTCACAAAATTTTCCCGTACTTCCGAGAAGCAACCACCTTTATTTCCCCCCTGAAGTTTTGGGACCCTTCGAAACTGGCGATCTTAGCTATTTTCTCCCGGGACCTTGGCCCCCCCAGCCTTCCGGTTAAAGTTTTCCACACCCGATTTCACGCCCATGCTTTTTCTCTCCTCCTCTTTCCCCAACAACCTTCTTTCTTTTTTTCCCCGTTTGCGCTCTTTTTTCCCCTTCCCCTGTTTGACTCCCCTTCGTTGTGAACGGCGCTGGTACTTCCCCGATGGGCCTTCTTATGACACCCCCCCCCCCTCAACGACCCCCGTGCATGTCCCGTGAAGCCATTCCCCGGAGACCTTTTTTCCACCGTTTCCCGTCCCCCCTTTTTCCGCTTTTTCAACGCTGGTTGACCCCTTTTGTCCTTTTTCGGCATTCCGATGTTCGCGAATTTTCTGAAATTTGACCCAACCAACAACCAATCCAGCCCTTAATCGTTCCCCTATGTCACTTTGTGCAACCGCCGCTCCACACTGCCCCCTCCCCTACTCCCCCCAATCCCTGCCGTTGGACCTACTTCAAGATCTGCATTCGCCTTGCCCGCTCCTGTTTCCCCTTTCATTTCCCTGTTTTTTTTTTTTTTTTTTTTAATAATCAAGTTCCATCCATCTCGCCCCCCCTTCTCTTTTTCCAACTGGACTTTTTTTTGAAACCTACTGTTTGCACGTTAACTTCTTTTTTCTCCCCCATCCCCTTTTTCCGTCTGGTTTTTCTATTGAGTCTTTTTCCCCTGGACGCAGATGGTCCCCTCTTTTTTGTCATTGTCGACCCAGCTCGTACACGTCTCCCCAAAGCTTTTCGTCTTGGTCCCTTTTTCGTTCTTCGAAACTCCCCCCCCCTTCCCCTAAGGTTGCTCCATTTTCGAAATATTGAAAACGCGTCCTGAGTTTCGTCTGCACTGAATCGACGACCCCTTACCTGGTCGTTCTCTTCCCTTCTTTTCGCCGGCAAACACTTCCTTTAACGCAACCTCCTCCCCTTTTTGGGTTTGGGAGTCACACGGGTTTGTAGGCAGGGGATTAATCTAATTCCCCCGTCCAGGTCTATCATTTTTTTTATCACCCAAAGAAGAATCACGGTTCCCCCTTTCCCAAATCATCCTTTTCCTCTCCCCCCCACTTTCTCCGTGTTGTTGCACTTCTTTTTCATGCACTTGCCAATGTTCTTCGCGGAAGTTATTCTGCTGTGGTTTTCTTTCAGGTAGTTTGCCGAAACCCCGCCTGGATACTCTTTTGATTTCCCCCCAGCGCTTTTCTTCTCGGCTGTTCCTTGCCTCTTTGAATTGTCCTGCTTCCTCTTTCCTTTGAACACTTGTTGGACTTTTCGAACTTTTTCCCCTGTTAACTGTCACCCATTACCTCTTTTTTTTTTTGGCGACCACTCTTAGTTGCACCCTCGCGGAAAATTTCCTCTTCCGCTGTGTTTTTCGGTCGATTTCATTTTCTTTTTTTCTTGCCAAGCCTTTTTTTCCTGGTTTCCTTAACGAGGTTTGTTCGAACCAAGGCCACCTCCGCGAGGCTCCTTTTACTTTCGGAGATACGTTCATTTCCCTCTTGCCCTTTTCCCCATCGTTTTACCCATTTTGAAACGTCCGGCGCCTCCCCCTTCACCGTTTGCGGAAGTGGCTAAAGAGTGACGGTTGACTCTTCGGTTGTGTCACCTTTTTTCTTTGGACCCCGCCAGTTTTTTATATTGATGATTTGATTTTTTTTCCTCAAGGCCCCGTCTTTGTTCCGTTTTTTTGTATTCTTGTTTCCTGTATTTTCCCTTTTTTGGCTTGAAGAGTTTTTCGCGGCGCGGCGGGTTTTTGTTTTTCGCGGGTTGTCCAGCTGTTTCTCCTCCTGTTTTGGCTTTAAATTTGTCCTCTTTTCGACTAGGGGGGTTTTTCTCTTCGGGTTTTTCCCTGATATAATTTTTTTTGGAAGTCTGGCCCCAACTGTTCCCTTCTGTACTCCGTTCGCCTCAAAAAGGGTTCAACTTTCATTACCCATTTCGCCCCGTCCTGAGATCTTGCGCCGCCGTTTGATGTTCGCGTTTTTTATTTAGGAGTTTTTTTTAGGTGTTTTATCACCCACCCGTCTCTTCCCCCCCAGTCCTCTCTTCCCGGCCTTCCGCATTGTCCGGCTTCCTCCCCTTTTCCTTTTTCCATGGGCTAGCTCTTTTCCCCAGCTTACCTTTTTTTTAGACGAGTGGTTGGCCATTCATTTTTCCAGAATTCTTAACCTTGGCGTCCCCCGTTTCATAATTCCAAATACGGGGAAACCGTTTTTTCCCGGGTTCGGAAAGGAGGGCTTTCCACGGAGTTTCTCCGCTCGCTTTTTTTTTTTTTTTTCCACGCACGGCCGGTTTTTTCCCCCCTCGATTATTTTTAACTTCTCTTCCTTTTTTTTTTTGTTGAATTTTTCTTTAGTTGGGGATGGGCCTTCCCTTGAACCTTGGAACCTGTCTTTTTTCTTTTTCCAAGAGAAGATAGTCGTTGCCACTGGTTTGTAGCAGCTTTCTAGGGTGGCTTTTTTTTTTCTTTTTTGTGATCCCTTCCGAGTTGGCTTATTTTCGTTGACCCGCTTTCAGCCTGGTTCTTCTCCGGTGATTTTTCCCCCGTTTGCGTTCAAACTTTTTCCTCTGGGGACTTCGGCGGGGCCTCTCCCTCGTTGACAACTATTCTAATTGACAGGCGTTCAGACCCCCGTTTTTTGGTAAGTTTGCCCTATATTCTTTTGTAATCAGGACCATGTTCTAGAGCTTGTAATCTTTCAAGCTTCTCCGATTTTTTTGAGTAGTCTTGGGTTTTCGTCTTCCGGGTGACTTTCCCTTTGTTTTCCGAGGTAAATTTTAGTCCCTGATTTTCTTCTGTTTTTTTTTGATGACGTGGGCCCCATCGCTTTTTTCCTTTTCTTTCCGGAAAGGCTCCCCCCCTTCGACCCCCCTTTTATTCCAATTCGCTGAAGGGTAAGTCCTTGTGGTTTTTTCGATCTTTCCTCTTCTTTATGGTCCGGTTTGGGACCAATGAATTGGTCCGACTCCGTCTTCTCTCCACCCCTTTTCCTCATCGAACCGGGCTTCCATCTTTTTTTTTCTTGAGGTCGGCGGTTGACAATTTCTCATATGCACGGTTCTTCTTTCCCTGGGTTACTTTTCTTTCCAAGGACGATTTGGCCGTTCTCCCCCCCCTTCCCCGTTGTACCACGTTTACGGACCTGCGACCGGCTTCCCGTTACCGAATCTTTTTTCGCCATTTTTCTGGCCAGCTTCCGGTTTTTTCCGGGGTCCCTTCTGAGTAATTCCGGTTTTTTCATTTGCGTCCGGCTTTGACCGCACCCCCCCTTTGAGTTGTGTTTGTTTTTTTTCTTGAAGGATTGGCCCTAGCGCGTGCTTCTTGGCTGTTTCACTCGGGTTTGGACCCAAAGTTGGCCACCGCGACATTCTGATTCCTTCTCTTCTCCTGTCTGTGGTTTGGTTGAGACTCTTTTCTTCAATTATCGTGCCGGCTTGCCCCCCACCTCCAGATGAGCCCGTTGTGCGCCCCTCACCCCCCAACTCCCCGCCCTTTCTGATTTTACCGTCGGTCAATTTCTGTTCCCGAAGTTATTTTTTTTTCACCGGCGCCTTGCTGCCCCTTCTCCTACCTTTACCGACTCTCTTTTTTGTTTTTTTCTTCCTTTTTTTACGGACCCCCTTCGTCGCCCCTTTTGCGTTCACAACCCTTGGAGATGTTTCACCTGCCTCGCGTCAACCCTCATCCCCCTGTCTGTTAGGCCCTTTTTTTTTTCTTCAAGTCTAATCTCTTTCCTGGCAGCCTCGAATTTGGTCCTTTTTTTTTTTTTTTTCCAGATACCAGGACCACCTTTTCGGGCCACCCCAAGGACTTCACGCTAAATGTTCCCCACTCCCGCTGCCTTTTTTCCCTGGCCCCGTCCCCCTTCTCCCCACGGCCTAACCCTCAGTTTTTTTCCCCCCCCCTTCTCCCTCGGGACCCCATTTCAGGCGCTCTAACACTGAGAAGCATCCCAAGGTACGGCCCGCTCCGACCCCTTGTCCCGCTCTCCACAAGCCCAATTTTTTTTTCATTCCCGAAGCGGTATTCCCCCACGACCCACTTCCAAAGTTGGCCTTGAGTTTTTTTTTTTTTTGATTTAGCCTCACGTCTCAATTCCGAAGACCTTTCCATTATGAACCTCCGACGTTCCTGGATTGCGTCTTTCTGCGCATACAACCACCTGCTTTGAGCCCCTTTTTTTTCCGCGTCACGGCTTCCGCGTTCCCCCCCCTTGCGTTTGACAAAGCAAAGCCCCCCTCCCCCTCTTTTTACGCCCACAGAAGACCCCATGCGACTCTGTCTCTCTTTGTTTCACACTTCCCAAACGTTTCATGTTTTCCCCCCCCTCTATCCCTTTTTCGGTTCTCTCAACCCGAATCTTGGGGGTTACAGTTTTTGTTCTTCCCGGGCCACCTGCTTTTCAAGCTTTTTCCTTGACCAGTATTCTTTTTCCGACCAACCTTTTTCTTATGTTGTTTGATTTGCGTGCAGGGACATCTTTTGCACTATCTTTTTTTTTCCACTTGTCCCTTTTTTTTTCCTCGACCCTGGATTGGGCTCCTCTTTCTATTGACCTTTTTAACCAAAACAGCCCTCCCCAGCTCGTTCCTCCCCTTTCTTTTTGACTACCCCCCAATAATACCACCCCCTTTTTTTTGTTTTCTGCGCCCCTGAAGCTTCCCCGTCCAATTTGGATTTCCCAACTTGCACCCTCCTTTCCGGCCCTCATCAGCGTACCTTCCCCGAATCGGAACCTTTTTTTATGGGGCGTCCTTTTGCCGCAGGACCCAAAACGCCCTCGACAACTTTCCTTGGGACACCGATTCCCAAGATCAGTCGACCGTTCCGGCGAAGAAATCTACGCTCTTTTTTAGACCCTTCTCCTTCAAGCTCCCCACCCGGTTGTGCTTAAGACGTCACCAAGATATCTCTCTTTTTCCTGTGCCAGGCAATTTTTCCCAAATTTTTCCCTCCTAATGGCCCCTGGCTGGTTTTTGAGTACAAGAATTGGTCCTGTAAAAATCCGACGCGTGTTTCCCCCAGTTCACCTCCTCCCGGCTCAGGAGTTTTGTCCCCCCCCCCCCAACCGTTTCCTTCGCTGTCCGGCCCCCCCCAGAGACACCTGTTTGCAACAAAAACTCTTTCCTGCCCCAAAGTCGTTCGTTTTCATTTCTTTTTCCCTATTCGCTTTCCCATTGCCAGCCCCCGGCTTCTCCCACATCAACGCTGACAACCCCCTTCCCTCTTCGTTCGCGTTCCACCCCCCTTTTCCTTATTGCTGTTCCAAACCCCGTTCAGGCCAAGTGGCCACTCCCTTTTTTTCCCAAAAATTCGTCGTTTTTTTTTTTTTTTTCCCAAGCCCTTCCCCATTTTAACTTGCACGGCCTGACTACAGCCGGAGATGCGCCAGCAATCCCTCCCGGCCCTAGTCCTCTTAGGGCGGAAGCCCTTTTTTAGAAACCCTCGGTCCCAACCCCCTTTTCACG
>Ga0179593_1252709_pt1 | contig 12685 bp, 8 predicted proteins | sample CZODoug2_1_08_16_FD_185931 | JGI IMG/M metagenome (GOLD analysis project Ga0179593, IMG submission 185931) | Vadose zone soil fungal communities from Angelo Coast Range Reserve, California, USA - CZODoug2_1_08_16fungal (PacBio error correction) | ecosystem: Environmental > Terrestrial > Soil >... | reverse complement strand
TCTTTTAGAACTTCTCCCCGACATATGTCGATACTGCCCCCCTTTTATTTTACTGTGGAGGTTGTCGACCGACTCTTTCCGATCCTATTCGCGTGGTCGCACCCTGGTGAATTCTGGCGTCTTTCTCATATCCCCCCCCCCTCGCCGCTCCTCAGAAGCTCCTCTACTGCGATTTGACGGGCTCACGCCTCTATCCTTTACTTAAGTAGCAGGGACCCACTTACAATGAGCGCCCGTCCCTCCTGGATCCGTTTCTCTGTTTACGACAGGGAGCGGTGCCCTGATATTCGATTTCCTCGCATTCCACCGGAGCGTCTCGTGGCCCGCCCCTCTGCTGTCTTCTCTTGATTGCATCCCCTGGGGCCCTTTGCGGATAAGCGTACTCTTCTCGCTTGGCGCATCCAACGGCTTTATCCGTCTTCCTCCCCATTAGATAATGCGCTCGCCGATTTCTTCTTAATTTGGCGCCTAAAATGTAAAAATTTTCGCCCTTCTTAGTTCTTCTCTCTTGGTCTCTTCCCTAATTTCTAGCCAGTCCTGGTTTCCTAAGAATTTTTGTAGAATGGCCACAAGAAACAGGTCGCTACCGTTAAGAGTTTCGGCACTCAATGATCTTGTTACGGCGCGCGATGGAAGATCGGCGCCGCCCCCCCCTCTCATGGTGCTCTCGGATTTTTATTCCCCTTTGAGTCTTTCCCTTCGTACCCTTGGGGAGACCTCAGAATTTGTCTGCTCTGAGAATACGTGAGTTTTTCTCTTTTTTCTCCGCGCTCATCTGATTCCTGAGAAGCCCCCCTGACTATCAGGGGACCACCTCCCCTCCCGTTAAGCATCCATGTTGGTCAGTGAGTCTCCTAAGCCCTTACTCTGCTTATCCTCGTTCTTCCAGAACCGCTCCGGATCGCCCCAGGGTTTTTTTTCTTTTTTTTTGGTAAGTTCCGTTGCCACTCTCCCTCCCCTTCAGAGCTGAGTTTCCGCGCAGCGCCTCCATTTTGCGATTATTTATTTTCCATGATGGAAAACATGGAAGCAGTTGTCTCTACTTAGCCAGTTTTTTTCGTTTCGTCTCTGTAGTTCACCCTGGACCTTTTTCTTTCGCTTTTTCTCTCCCTTATCACGTCGCGCTCTCCCCGGCTGTCCCACAGATCCATCGATGAAAAACTGTTGGAAAAGCCTGAAGGATGCGATGCCCAAATTCTATTGACGAAGATTTCGGGTTTACTAACCTGTCGTCATACTGGTGAATATGACCCCCGTTCATCCTCTGGTATCCTTTCATCAGTGTTGTTTTTTCTGAGAGATCACGGCCCCTTTCCTTCTGATACCGTGTAAGGGAGTCATGATTCTCGTGTCACTCTCGTTTTTCACGAAATTCCTTGAGTTGCCCAAAGTTTTAATTAGATGTTCCCTCGTTTTCCGCCCTTGGAGAGCTCTAAAATCGAGGATGTCGCATCGCTTCGACACACGGTCGGTGTATCGATGATCCCTAACCTCTCACGTATTTCTTTTTTCACCACGAGTGTCCATTTTTCCCTTTCATATCCGTATCCTTCCCTTGGATTATGCGATCCTCCTCTTCGATTGCAGATTTTCCGTGCATACTGAGAGTTCAGCGCCTCAGTCGCTCGGTTCTGCCGAGAATCAGTCCGCGTCCCCGAATTATGATCTTCCTCCATCACCAATCTGGCGTTAATTCTTGTTCCCCGTTCTCTCTCATGTCTCCGGTAACAGGGGTCAAGAAAGTTCAAGGCGGATTCTCGGCCTCCCCTTCTCCACGCGATGTCGATTGAGCTTCGACCAGCTTCTTCTCCTTCCAAGGGTAGGCCGGGCCTGAGTCCAATTTTCCTCCTCGACCCAAGAAGCTATAAAGGGCCGTCATCTCCTCTCCGGATTCATTAGAGAGTGCCTCAGATTCTCATTTTGGCCTTCACACCAGAGAATGTCCCCTTGAACGTCGTAGGTCTTTGTCCGCTCCCCAATCTTCTTTATAGTCTTTTCCTCGTCTCGACGTGTCTCCTTCTACTACTCTCCTTTTTCGACTGGGCGAAGTTTGGTGCAGTTGGTGTGCTGCCATTGATTCTCTTTACGATCTTACTCGTGGAGTGAAGATCCCCTTTTTTTGTCGTGGTATATTTTCTTCTTATCATTCCCTCTGGAACCTGATTTAGAATAAAGATATCTCATCACTAGCACCACGGGCGCCCTTAGTGTTCTTGCTGCTGATTCAATCGTTATTTTTTCCTTGGCGCTTCTCCTGTCCCCCTCCCACTCCCAGGCAAAAGGATTAGTCGTGTCTCTTTGTGTACCCACGGCGCGCGGGTCCTTGCTCTGCAGTCTCTCTTCCTACCCGCGCTCTTATCTGTCTCGTAGGAGAGCGGCGAGGATAGCGCCAGCTTCGCCTTTTGGGTCGGCACGCTATTCCGCCCGGCCCTCTGAAGTAGCCCCCGAAACCCCACCGTACCCATCCCATTTGTTCCCTTCCTGCATTTCTGAGTTAATGCGAATAGTTCAAAGAGCCGAATCCTGCCTCGCGCCGTCGTCGTCAGAAATTTGCCCAGCGCATCGATTCCTTCCTTTGCCTGCTTTCAGTTTTCCTTCCGATTGATTACCATCATATCAGTTCTTTCTGTTTTTCCCACAAACCCTTTCTTTCGGATCTAAGTTTATGAATTCTTCCCCTTTACATGGTGTCTTTTGCACAATGTTCGCTCCCTCTTTCCTTCCCTTTGTCCCTTTTTTTTCTGGAGGAGAGAATTACATTACTAGCTCTTACTTTTTCTATCTCCACTGATCGTCAGGTGCGCCGACACTCCTGGTCCAAAAGCTCCCGTGAGCGGTACTATCACCTCCCCCCCCCCACCACTCCCCCCGTATTCCCCATCGTCAAGCCGCTTTGAACTTTCATTTCTTCGTGTGTTTGAACCTTCCCCTTAATCAAACGGCCGCGGAGCGCCAGCTTGCAGAAATCTCTATTTTTCCAGCGTTTTCACTTTCTTGTCGAGACCTAGAGGCTTTCCTATTTTCTTTTGCTCCTTTTGCTCAGTAAGCTTTCGCCGTCTTTTATTCATGCTTGAGACTAGAGAAAATTTCGCCCGGCACGCCCTTTCTTCATTTCGCCGTCTTGCTGTCAACCTTCAAGCAGTCCTTTTGTCTGAGTTTCGTTTCTCTTTTTTCTTTAGTAGCTCGTCCCTTCTTACCCTTTTTTGAGACGAGATTGTAGCTTCATGCTTGGTCCAGTCCTTTCTTTTTGATTGGTTGACTCTGTCCCCCCCCTTGTTATAAGCTTAAATGCCATTCTCTTCCGTTTCTTCTACGAGCGTCGAGCCTCCTCCCGTGATCCTTGTGAACGCACACAGCTATCGCCTCCTACCAGATCTTGAATCGCCATTCCATTGTTTTCCTAAACCTCTCTTTCTTTGTCGCTTTTTAATTAGGAAGAAAGATGTTTTCGGAGCAGTTTTGTTTCTATTCGGCGAGCCGGCCGAATCCCGAGCCCTCGGCGGCCCAGCACTACGGCACAGTCTTTGTTGATTTTGAGGGCTTTCACTGGCCGCCCCCCTCTAACGGCAAATACCAGTGTCGCCTCCTCTTTCTTCACCCTAATCGTTGTCACACTGCATTATTTTGCTCAGACTCCAGCGCGACCTCAAGTCTTCGGATACTTCGCTTGCAAACAAGTTTCTCCAGCCCGTTAAAGTAGGCTTGGGGAAGCCTCTCCCCTGTTCTTCTTCGAAGTAAGTCGCCCGGTTTTGACCCTCTCAGTGCCCCAGCTACCCTTTCTCCTCACTCCCCTCCAAGCTATACCCACCTCGATACTTTCCATCTACGGACTTTCAGGTTTCTGTGGTCGGCTGAAGCCTCTCCTGTTTATTTCCTTGACGGCCACTCGCGTTTGAGACCGTCACCTCAATCAAATATTCCAGTCCCTTCAGGTTTTTCTATAAACGATGGTCTTCGCTGCGTGCCTAAATTCTCTCTTTCCTCTCCTTTTTAAGTGTTGTTGTTGATCTCCCCATTTAAATTGCGCATCGCTCCCTCCCCTCACGCTTCCGGTCTCCTCCTTCTTGGATGAGTTCTTACCTCGCTCATCTTCATGTTCTTGGACCATACACATTCTGAGGCGGGCCCCAGTCAGTAAGGGAAACCCCAGCGCCTCTTCCTTGCACCAGATCTCTGTCTATGAGGTAATATCGATCCTTCCTTTGAGAATTTGTGATGACTTCGGGAGCAGTCAACGCCGGTCGCATTAGGCTACGGACGACGTTGCTATCTGTCCCACCCTCTGCCTGAACAGTCTCCTTCCGGAGGTAAATCTCGTTTTGACGCTTACCCCCCTGTACCGGAATTCAAACTTTGATAATACTTTCTGCAGAGCTCTCCCACCCTTTTACGCCGGTTTCCCCCCCCCTCTCTGTTCGATGCGTCGAGGCGCCCATTTCCATATCGTGGCCTTCACGTGTCTTATGGCAAGCACACTCATGTTTTTCCTCTCCTTCTTATCTCGGTTCCCCTTCTGAGGAACGCATTAGGGGCTCTGTCTTCGGATCCCCGGTTCCTTCACACTAAACTACCACACCTGATCATCTACCACACATTCTGTTTATTAATACAGTCAACGCGACCCTTATCAGGAATTTTCTTTTTAACATTTTTGTTCGGGGGAACCTTGTCTTTTTTCTGGTTCGCTGACCTTCGCTTTCTTTTCTTGGCGATTTTTTCCGTCCCTGGATTCCCTAGTGACAGAGTACCTAGACCCTCCCTTCTGAACAATATGATTGATTGAGACTTTTGACCGTGAACTCGATTAAGATACCCACTTTGCGTCCCCTCCTTCCTTTACAATCCTTTTTCCGTGAGCTGTCGTTGGGCCCGACGCTCTTTCCTGACAAGTCGACAAAATCTCTCCCCTCCCCATTGCACTGCTGTTCTTTTTTTGTTTTAACCCATCCCCGACTTCCTTTCTTTTAGACGGTTGGGTGAGTCATGGGTGGTCTCCTTTCCCCGCATGCCTCAGAGTATGCTTCTCCTTCTGCCAACTACCAGTTTATCGACCACTTCCTCTCTTCCCGCCTTTTCCCCCCCGAACCTTCCGACTGTTCCAGGCGGGTTCTCATCTTCATCTAGATCTCGCCATGAGGACACTGTCTTATCAGGCGGAAAAAAAAGTCATCCTCAATGGCAGTTAAAGCTGCCTTGACCTATCCCACGTTTTTTACGAGGTGGGGTTATGGTCATCGAGAACTTCTTGGAGCCTGTTTTGAAGCTGCCTCTTGGCGGTTGCCCCCTCCGATGAGACTTTGCGGAGAAATCCGATCGAGTCCGTCTTTTTTTCTTTAGTTCGTGACAGTTGATGACGCTCGCTCCATGGAGCCGACGAGTTGCCTCCAGTTCCCCAGGGTACAGTAACGAAGGCGCCCCTTCCTATTCTTTTCGCTTTTACGGTGATGTGGTCACACAACTTGTGTTTTCGTTAATCCATCATGCCCCGGCCTAAGCGGACGCCCTCATCTCTCTTTATTTTTAATTACGAAATGGGATCGACTTATGCGAAGTCAGGATTCTTCTCTTTTCCTATAATGAATCGCCATGACTAGATCGATCTGGCCCAAAGGGTTATTTCTTAGGAACTTTATTGTTTTGCCGATGGCTACACTTAGCTTTTTTTTGACAGATAGAGGGTCCTTGTCCCCCATAGACAGTTGGAGTATTTCCCTCAGTTTTTAAGCGCTGACGACTCTAATCTGCTTCCCTTCCCATGATAAATGGACCTCTCTCGCGCTCTTTTAAATCGTCGCAGTGCAAGAACCCCAAGAGCGACAACGCCTCCTTTGGAAGGCCGTGTTCCTTTTTTAAGCATTGCCCAGAGAACCCTTTGACCCTCTTTCAACAGCAATATCGAGCGTGCGCCATTTCGTTTTGGCATTCTGAGTCCTCTTATGTTCCGCAAGAGGGGCCCTTTGCGTTCCCTAAGAAGCCAAGTCCAATAAGCTTCCCCTTTTCTCTAACTCCAGCCAAAGTCTTTCATTCAAAAAGCTGATGAGAGAGACGACCGTCAGCTCCAAGGGGTGCGCCGGCCCCTTTCAACATGGCGTCGACTCTATGTGAGGATCTCCGAGAAGGTCATCAATTTCTAGCAGCCTGTCAGCTCTTTGAAGGAAAGCCTACGGCTTTCGAAGCTCTGGTAGGAAATTACTTTCCTTTTTGAGAGCAGTCGAAGTCCATGCGATGCCCGGTTGGAATGCCCTAGGATGTATCATCCACCTTGAGAAGCTCTCGGCTTTGTTTCCCTTAGGCGCCTCAGAAATTTTTTCACTTGAATCTATTCGTGAGATCATTACCTCTCCCCCGATCCTCCTTTCCTTTCCTAATCCCCACGCGACCTCTTCCAGTTCTTTAAACGCGCTAGTTCCCCCCTCTCCTGTTGGCCTTGATCGATTCTGGCCGGAGTCGCTGATCTCCCAGATCAAGTCTTTTTCGGAGTTCCACAAAGTTTGTAGTGTCCCTTTGTTCAAAAATAGCGCCATCTTTACCCTCTTCCCCCTTGTCGCGCATTGTGCCAGACTTGGCTATATTCTCGATAATAAGTTTCCAATGGACTTTCGTTTGTTCGCGAGCAATATATTTTTTTTCTGGATCGTGAGACGTCTACCCCTGAATGGTTTGTTCTATGCGAACTCCTCGACGTTTTTTCGCTCTTCCAGGGCTTTCCCCGCTTCCCCCATCGAATGAACCACTGTTTTGCAAGAGATGAGTGCCAAACGCGCGTCTTGATTTTGCCTCCAGGTCATCGGTGAACTTAAAGTCTATCCTAATCCTCCAGTTTTTCTCGCTGAATACGTTAACTTCCGATGAGACTTTTCTTGATGTAATTTATTCGTTTTTTCCCCGACGTTTTTTTGGCAAAGTTTTATGCCAACATTTTTCCCTCGGGCTGGAGATTGTCAACTCCCTTTGAGTTCTCACGAACACGTCGAGGGATTTAAGTCCCTTTCACGTCTCCCTTTTATTCCCATTAATCTGCTATTTTCTCTCTGACACTTCTGGCGTCCATTGTGCCTTCAGTTTTCTTTTCGAGACTTTCCACCTTCTGGCTTTCGCTGCTGCTAACTGATGTCCGTCGCATGTTTTTTTCTTTCACCGAACGAGATTGTCATTCTGCGTCTCCCTTTTATGTGAAGTCTATTTCAAGTCTCCGCCGTCCTGATCTTCCATTCCCACTTTGTCCCGGAAACTTCTGGTTCTTCTTTTTCGAGAATGTTCTCTTTCTGGGTTGATCGCCATCCAATTTTCTTGCGGCGCCCTGATATCACGAGCAGCGGTGTCGCTTTGATCCTTGAGGGTTGTACCCGTTTAGAGAACTCTAACGGTGTTCGAGACACCCTCTTCGTCCCGCCTCTCTGGACATATTAGTCGCGAATGCCTTTTTCCAGAAGATTTCTTAATTTCACCTATCCCCTGTCACGCCGTAGTTTCTTTTTGGATTTTTAAGCGCTTCGTTAGTAGACCTCCCGGCATAATGTGAACGGCTAGGCTCTTCCTTTCCCGAGATCTTCGACTAGCCGTGGTTTGACTTTGGTCAGGGAACCCTTTGACATAGTGACGGGCCAGATTCCTCCAGATAGAACCTTTTTTGGTACCGATCAAGCTTTTTGCTACGGCGATTGCTTCTAGAAGCCACATTGCAACCTTTCTTGGGGCCTCAATAGCGCGCCTCCCGGTTTTGCCCCTTTTTCCCCAGTTCCTTCGTGGCTTGCGATGATCTCTCTGTTCACGGGTCTTTTTTCTCTCATTCTGGTCAACCCAGTCGCTCCTCCAGTTGTTTGTCCTCGTTTGTCAATTGCGAGAGGTACTTCTGAGGTATCCTTCTTTCTCCCGGCTCTTTTATTTTCTTTAGCCCAGTCGAGGAGACGCCTCCCTTTCTTCTTGGGACTGGGACAAGAGATTTCCTGACATCGTTTCCTGTGATCCTTACAACCCCCCTTAACCCAAAAATACGGTCCCGGTATCTCGCATATGTCGGCTCGCTTTTTTTTCGTACAGCGCCGTGACTCTGACTCTCGCTTGTAGACCCATGTCTTCAGCTCCCTCTAAGGGCATGTCTGCTTATTTCCCCCCCTTGTTCCCTGATGGGAGAATTTTTTCTTTTTTGTGAAACCCCAAGATTCTTGATGCGATCTTGATCTCTAGTAGAGAATTTACTAAAGTTGAATCTGTTGGAACTGTTTGGGAACTGCCCCATTTTCTTCGCTTCGCTCGGGCCCTTCCCAGATCTAGCTCCCGATCCCTTTCCCCTTCCGGAGCGCAACGGGCTCGCGTTTTTCTCTCCCCAGTTCCCCAAAACATATCCGCTTGTCGATCACCTCCCCCCACCTTCTACTCGTAGTTTCATCTTTTCCTATATTTCCTAGGATAGGTTTTCCGCCGATCCGCTTTTTCCACTGGCGAGTTTTCGCCCCTTGCCCTATATGCCCCCCTCCCCATGAGGAGTTCTGGAGAGCGCGCGCCTGCTTTCCATTGAGATTTGAGAAGCCTCTCTCCCTCCTTCCTCTTATCAGGCTTTTGGAGATAGACCCCTTTTCTCAGTCCCAATTTCTTCCCCGTTCGTCGATCCCCACTCCTCAAGCCCTTTCCTTTTTGCTCTCGTTTTAGCTTCGGTCACGCGCGCCGCCTTTGCTCTTCGTGAACGGCGAATTGTCTCCTGTCTCTTTTCCCGTCCCCCCCTTCTTTTTTTTGATCGGAGCACTCCTTCCAAGCAGTCCAGAGTATCAAGGCGGACCATGCAATTCGGATGGGTCCCGTCGTTCGACCTGGTTTTTCCTCGTTAATTTGGACGCACCACACCTACAAGTTTTTTCTTCCTTAGAGGGCAAGACTCAGCCTCGGTGGAGTTTACATGCCTGCTGCCCTTCAGTGTCGCTTTGATTCGAAGAGATGCCTTGCTCCTATTGAGGAAGTTTGGAGTTCGGCCTAGAAGGTTCCATTGACACTATGCGGCCAGCACGCTTCAAAACTGTTTTTTTTGCTGCAGTTCTGCTCGTCGCTAACGTCGATCCGTCCTCTTTCTAAGGTGCGCCTCCCGCCTGAATGATCTCTTTTGTCCCAAACGCATGTCCATATGGGGTAGCGCTTGATTTTTTCTGTTCGGCCTGGACAGCGACTTCTACCTTTCAACGCGATTTATCCAAGTCGCGTTCGACCGTTTTTCTGTGGCGAAGCTCCTGCTGCTTGAGGCGAAGACTTTTTAGAAAATTAGTTGGTACTGCTGCTCACGTTTTCTCCTAAAATTATCCGGATACCCGCCTCTTTTCTACTGCTGCTCCCCCTAGCCAGTGACATTGGCATGCTGGTTTTTCTTGAATCGGGCTGCTCAAATCCTTTTTCTTGTCCGTTCCAGCACTCGCTCGCCTTCCTCCGCCGACAGATCAAGAGCTTCCTTGAACGATCCCCTTCTTGTCGTCGAGAGCCCCTTTAATCTATTTCTCTTCAATCCTCCGTTTTTTTTGTTGAGATTTCTATTTAACCGGCCGCAGCGACCCTCAAGCTGGTATCCCGCTTGCAAGAGAAAGGCTTCTTTCCTTTTTATGGTCGTGTGGGCGCGAGTGCCTGTCTACGTGTCCCCTTATTTAGCGGCAGTCCCCACTGATGGGAGAATTCCACAGCATGCCCTGATCCTTGAGTGGAATCGATCCCCTGAGGTGAGGGAATTTCGCGATTTGGTATCTTCCTGAGCTGGGGAGCTGTTAGCGCAGTTCCCCCCCTTTCTTGCGATCTTCGCCTCCCCCTAGACGCCTGTTTTCCCCCCCACGACTTCCCCGTCGACTTAGGCGGTCAAATTCGCTTTTGCCTTTCTTTAAGGTGCCGACAGTTTATCGCCGTTCTTTAGCGCTTTAAACCTATGGACTCGTGTGTTTTTCCCCCCCTCTCTTTCGTTTCCCGAGTGGGTCCCTTTGATTCGTGTCTTCAGTGTGCGCTCAGATGCAAGTCCACTGGGCATGGCACCGCTCGCTTGGTTTCTTTAGCGTGCTCGGGGTATCCTTTTCGCAGACCTCCCACAAATGCTCATCTACTCCCACTTTACCTCCCATATCCGGTTCATCTAAGGTCGCCAATGATCTTTTTCTTGTTGCGCTGCCCTCCTTGTCGTCTTGCGTAGCTCTTTGGGGCCCTGCGCCTGAGCTCTTCTCGCCTCGAGAACGAGACAAAGCTCTTCCCTTTGCCCTCTTAAGCGGACTGCGCCTCTTTTTTTACGTGATCACCGCCGGTGAAGTTCCCCAATACTCCTACAATATTCGTCCTCAAGAGAATTTTCGTCTCTCGGAAGCTTCTTTTCTAAGAGAGGAACGGGCGAGCTCCCCCCAAGCCAGGCTTTTTTTCCTTGGGGCCCCAGCACTCTTCTCTGAGACGGACGTTCGGTGCCTTCTCCATTGTTCTCTGATAGCATGCCTACTCGCGGCGGAGACCCCTCTTCGCAATCTCCCAGGGGAGCCCCGCCGTCGCCTCCAGATCACGTGAAGAAAATTGTCCACCACATTACGGGCCCAACCACGCCCCCCCCACCTGCACTCCCCCCTGCGATACCCGGGAACCTCCCCCTCCCCACCCCACCTGCCCCCTTACTCCCCTGCTCGCCCCTAATACCGCGCAGCAACTGCACGCACCCCGCCTCAGGCCAAACTAGTAATTTTCCTTCCCCATCCGTTGCCATCATGGAACCCCTTCCCCACCTACTCCCCCCCCGCCCTAAATCCTACTTTCAAAAAATCTGGAATTACGCTCTCAACCCACGCTACGTTGACACACCGTAACTTAAATGGTATAGGACAGGCCCGAACCCCAACATCCCACGGGCTACAGCACACAGTATACGGAAGGCCTTACTAAACATTACTCTACGCTGGTTCTAAAATCTCTCCTTCCCGCACTCACTCCACCCCCCATTCCCAAAATCTACTACCTCCTCCCTCCCCTCCCCTTTTTCTTCTTCCCCACTAGAGGGCACTCTAGTAGCCACCTTCCTTTAGCGTACACCCCGACACCCCCTGCGATCTTCGCCCTCCCCTCTGGACCGCACACTTCCTTTTCACAGGCACGGTCTAACGTTCACAGTGACAACCTCATTAGAACCAACCAGAGCAGACCCTCCCGTCGGATGGGTCGGCCCCTTCCACTTATTTCACCTCTTCACCAACCCCCTCCCTCGCCAACCTTCATGCCCGCTCATCATCACAACAACCATCCCCCCTTTCCCCTCCCCCATTACCCATCTTTCTCTCCCTTCTCCATTCCCTCTTTCCCCTCCCCCGCAGTCTGCCCTCACCTTCCCCCCACGGAACACAGCGGCTTTTAGCTTTTCTCCCAGCCACACCCCCTCACTTCCTCCCCACGCTTACCAGCAGCGTCCCATTGCTGTCCATCGACAACGCCTACTTTCGGGTACGCCACAACATCGCTCCAACGACTCCCTCCCTACTCCATTTAGCACTCCCCCCCCCTAGAACCCCTCTCCCTCACTCTAATTCCGACCTCCGGCGACATGGACTCTTAGATTCCACTAATCACCAACCCGTAACTTACTCTAGCCCGGAAAGCTAAGCCCCCCCCCCCCCCCCCCCCCCCACCCCCCCCAACACCACACCCCCCCCCCCCCCCCCCCCCCCCCCCCACCCCCCCCCCCCCCGACCCCACCCCCCCCCCCACCCCCCCCACGCCCCCCCCCCCCCCCCCCCCCCCCCCCCCCACCCCCCCCCCCCACCCCCACCCCCCCCCCCCCCCACCCCCACCCCCGACACACCCCCCCCCCCCCCCCCCCCCCCCCCCCCCCCCCCACCTCCCCCTCCTCCCCCCCCCCCCCCCCACCACCCCCCCCCCCCCCCCCTTTATTCCCCCCCCCAACCGTGCTTATTATTCCCTAATTCTTCTGACTAAAGTATCCCTCGCCTGCCCTTTTTTGCCCCCAAAACGCTGCTCGCTTGACCCTAGGATCCTTCTTACAATGCCCTATCTCGAGTCCTTTAAGATTTCGATCCCCAGGATTCGCGATTTGTTTCCCGGTTTACTCTCCCGCCCTTTGATCCCATTGCACCAAATTTCTTTTCCCCGGTTTGTGGATCTGGCCTGACTTCAGGGAAGATCTCTCTCTGATCTGTCCTCCGTGTCCGTTTCCTTCGCCGATGAGCTTCTTATCAGAGAAGAGACTTCCTTATCCCTTTATTCCGTCTCATTTACAGAAGAGAATTTGTTGACCCACCCGCCAAAGAGCGACAAACGCCGGCCAATCCTTGTGAGCAGTGCGCTTTCGCCCCAGTTGCGGCCCCAGACCTATCCCCTTTCCATCGCAAGCCCAGCCTTCGAGACAGTGGACTTCTTGATGAGCTCTCTTGAGGTGCAGCATGCGAGGCCCCCTTGATTGATAAGCAGAAGCTTTTCTCGCACAAATGATTGATTCTCCTTTTCAACTACAGGAGATCTGATCTTGAGCCCTTCTCTCACTGGTGGGCGTTCCCCCCTTCACCCCTTGAGGCCGCCTCTTGATTGGTCCTACATCGTGTCCCTCAACTTCCGATGACGATTTCAGAGCATTTGTTTTCTCCGCCAAGTAACCTACTTGTCGACCACCCGAGTTTTTTTTGCACTCAAGCGTCTGCTGTGATTTGCCGCCTAACGGGATCTTGAAGTTCCAACATGA
>Ga0179593_1734989_pt1 | contig 12686 bp, 7 predicted proteins | sample CZODoug2_1_08_16_FD_185931 | JGI IMG/M metagenome (GOLD analysis project Ga0179593, IMG submission 185931) | Vadose zone soil fungal communities from Angelo Coast Range Reserve, California, USA - CZODoug2_1_08_16fungal (PacBio error correction) | ecosystem: Environmental > Terrestrial > Soil >... | reverse complement strand
TCTCAACCTCACGGCTCCCTTCACAGCTCTGATCCCTCAGCCGCGTGAGTAACCGATTTCAACATCGTGCTTTCTTTTGCAAGCCTTCGGTATGGAGAACACTCTCACAGGCCGTCGCCTCTTGAAACCATCTTTTTTCCCACGGTGGGGCCTCCCAGTACGCTTTGCGTTCTTTTGGTATGCCCGCAGGCTCCGCTTCGCCATCAGCTTCTCCGTTAGCCCGGCTCGTATGCCCCCCTTTGGACGAGTATTGGTCGATGCAGAAGGCAAAGCGTTCTGCACTTCTTGTCGGGCCTCCAGTGAACTCGTTCCTTTTCCCCCACCGGGTTCTGATTGCAGCACGCATTTCTTTTAAGCTCTTCCGATCGGTCGGAGGCGGGGCGGTAGCGTTTTGAGTCTGTGGTGTGAAGAGGCGTACCACGGGCTTTCGATGCCGCACCTTATGACGTGACATGAGAGGTCCTGCATTGTTGTCCTCCCGTTTGCCGGTCGAACGTTCAGTTTTTTGTCTGGTAACGCAGCTCCTTCACTTGCCCAGACGCTCGTTTCTCACGGACAGAAGGCGGCCCCCGTCTCTTCCTTTGTCCGATTTTTCGGATGTGTTAACGATCGAATGGCAACCCTACTCCTCCATTCCGAATCCCCCGAGAACCCCATTACCCCAAGGCCATTCGTTACCCCTTTGGTGGTGCTTCTCCGTTCCCGAACCTCGTTTAAATCTAGCTCTTTACGGCGAAGCGTTTCCAGTACGATCGGAATACGCCCCCCCCTATATCCTTCTCAGACTTCTTCCATAGCGACCGACAATTTGAGGAATGTATGAATGATTGGAGGAGTTTCTCAACTTCCTCGCACTTATCCTCTTTCCTGGTTTTCTTGGCTATGTGAAGGACGAAAGCCCTGAAACCTGCCGGCGGTCCTTCCCCCCGACCGCCCCAGTGCTAGGGTGTTGGTTTTTTAGAAGAAACGCCTTCTTCTCAACTCTATTGGTGTTGTCACCTCCTCTTTCGATGCGCGTGAGGTCCCTCCCCCCGGACATCTAAGTCGGTTACGCCTCTAATGACGCGTCGCAATGTTCAACTCTTTCAGTTTCTTATCCTCGCTTCAATAACACCGCATCACGGACTGAGGCGCCCACGTTATCTGGGAAAAGTCCCTTCCGCGGTCGTCTTAGAAGCTCATCCCCCTTCGCTTCCGGCCGAGTGATGACTCTAGATCCTTTCTGCAAGTACAGGTTTTTTCCCAGTATCACCTCGAACGAGCCAGATGTCACACCCTCTTCGATATTCACTCTTGTTTCCCGGTATCTCGGAGACCGCCGGCCAGGCAGAACTGTTGTTAAGTTCGTAGAATTCTTACGTTCACCTTCCACTTCGGATCGATTCTTTAGAGCTCTATTTTTACCTGGTTTGCTCCTAAGCTTGGGCTTTGCCAGGTTAAATTCTCAGGGCCTTAGATCGTTGAGGTAGTCCCCTTTTGCTTTTTTCGGTGAACTTCCAGCACTTTGTCCTGGCGACCTCTTTTTCCCCCCCCGAGTCCTCTCAAATCGGAGTCGGCTCACATTCCGGTGTAGGTTTGTTCAGATCTACGTCTTCCCGCTTTGAATGCACACTCGAGGCTTTTTCCCACTCTCACTTTATCTCCGCGGGTCTCGTTTCTGTGTTGTCGATCACGCATTTCTAGCCCCCTCCCGGCGTCTCTCTGGATCGTCTAGGAGTCGGCGTTTCCGCTCTGTTTCCCTTGCTGACTCTAGGCTTCAACGCCCGCCTCGCAATTCCATGGCGAAGGCGTTAACTTCTTGGTTTTTCCTGCGTGATGCTTACTCTCCTTCTCCCTTTTCCATCCCTTTGAATCGCGAATCCTCGCCTTCGACATTTGGGCCTTTCCTTGTCCGTCGCTTCCCCCCCCTGCCAAAGATAATCGCCTTCCTCTTCGTTCTGAAGTCTCGCCTCACCCTACTCGTCCAGATGCTCCTTTTAGGACGCTTGAGATCGACCCCCCGATTTTACACGCACACGGACTCCGCGTGAAGTACCCATGCCACCCTCCGCGTTGTGGGCCTTTGCACATCTCTTTGTCTCCCGCTGCACCACCTCACACTTCCCTTCATGGCTACAGACTCGACGATGGGAATAGAGAGTTTCTCTCCTTTCACGTCGCCGAACGGCTGACAGGGCTCCCTTCCGATCTTTTTTTTGAGTTCTAACTTCGAAGCGATCTGAATGCCGCTCCTTCGTTAGGCCCTTTTCCCACGGACCCGATATCCTCCTCTGGCTACGCCAAGTAATGGAGGTTACGCGGCTTCGAGCTCCCTTTCCTTTGTTCACAACAGCACGGAACTCCCCGAGAGCTATACTACTTGTGCCCTCCTTCAGGCTTTCGCGTCGCCGTAGCGTCTCCTTTCCGAGGACTTCCTTGCAGATCCTCCTGATGGGGACATAGTCGCCTTTCGCTTGTCCAGATGTCGACGAAGGACCCGTCTCCTTTGCTGTTCTCGCCCCCTCGAGTTTCCTGCCTCTATCTGAATGACGCTAGATCGGGTAGTGGAGTTTCCGAATTCCTCCTTCCTTGTTCGCTTCCCCCCCGGCCACAGTTAGGCGTTGACGCACTTTGCTTTGATCTTTTTCCCTCCCGAAGCCTGCACAGCTCGACCTCCTTTTGAGTTGAACAGTGCGGACCCTCCTGAAGTTTTCCTGCGACCGGCTTCTATTTCCGGGGATTTGCCCCGCGAAGATTTACCAATCGTCAACTCAGTTGGCACAGCTGAAGGCGGTTCTTTACCCTGTAACACTTCTAGCTCACTTGGCAGGCCCCTCGTCGCCGTCCCTTTGTTTCCCCTTGCAGCGCCGGACCTTCTCGGTCATTTGATTCAGTCGACCCTTGACCACAACAACGATTCCAAAATATGCAATTCTGTTTTCAGTCACAGCCTAGACCTCCCGCGGCTTGTAGTCCGATTCAGAATACGGTCCCCAGAGTAGGCGCACTTTGGTTAGCGACGACTTCTACGCGAGGAAGATCCCAAATGAAACGCATCGTTCCGACGATCTTTTGCTGGTGACGCCGGAGCAAGAGCAATGGTTCCCCCTCAGGCTCTGGGGCAGCCTTTCTGATCACGGCCTCGTCTCCGTGTTAGTCTCCTCTGCCATAGTTACAGACAAAACTATCTAACGGCGAAGAATACCCTGTGGGCACCTAATGGTTTTCCCTGATCCCTTTCGGGCCAATATCGGACGCGTAAGACGGTGTTTTCCTCTCACCCCATCACGTCACATGACGTATACTTCCCCCTCCCCCCCCCGTTAATTCGACAGATTCACGCTTATTATACGCGACAGCAGCTGGAGCCTCGTTCTCTTTAGCTCAGTCTTTCCTGCCTGCACGCAACTTTCCCCCCCTTTTTAGCTTCGTTGGTCCACTCAACGAGAATTCTGCTTTTCCCCTCCTGATCTGAGCATGCCGTTGTTTTAGAGCGTTCCTGTTCCTTCCTTTTGCTTGAGAGGTTTGCACTAACCCGGAGCGGTCAGCGATCCTCCTCCAAGGTCGTGTTTCTTCAAGGCCCCCAATTCCTTTTTTACGTGATACCGTTTTTCCTTGATTTGCGTGTGGGCCCGCTACCCAGCGTCGACGGTGTCGTGGTTCCGATGCCTTTTCCCCTTTGAGATCCTCTTCATCCCGAAATTCCACCGTTCGAATGCTGGTGTTTCCCTCCGATCCCTCCCCGACATTTTCGACTCGACGATGGATTCCCGGGCAAGCAGAACCCTCTCCGCTCCTGAAAAAGCGGAGTCGTAGTTTCCCCCTATCTCGGAGGCCTAGAAAGTTCCGCCTGACTTTTTTCCCTCTCCCTCTTACCGTCACGGCCGTTGTTAGACATAAGCTTTCCGGTGACTGCTTCTCGCCTCTTTCTTCAGACGCCGAGAGTTCATTGTTTCCCCTTCAGGCACTACTGAGCGGACTAACCCCCAAAGGTAGACTTGGGCCCCTTTCTTCCTTCCCTCCGTCACCCGTTATGATGAAGAAGACCAGGACCCGGAATCGGTTCGTGTCTTTGGTAGCGTCTTAACTTTCCTCTTCGGGGTTGGTGTACTGGCCGTCCCCATTAACTAGTCTTCCTCCGCACAGAGTCCTCCTTCGCCTGCGCAACACTCGCTCTTGCGTCGACTTTTTTCTGACTATGAGCCGCTCTTCAGACTGCCCGGAAGCCCCCGGCGAGTCCGGCCCCTTCATGATAACTGCTGAAGAAGTGTAGATGGTGCCGCGCATGGCTAGAGCCCCCGAGGCACACCTTCGCTCGCTTTCGACTCGCTATTTTTGCAGCTTTCCGGCTTTTTGCTCCTAATAGAGCAGTGGCTTTACTGAGTCTCCCGACTCTCTCGACGTTGGTCGAGCTCCCCCTTAGGCCTTCCCAGCGGAGCCTTTCCAGGGTGTCGGTTCATATGCGCGGACTGAATCGCCCTGCAGGACCTTGTTTCCAAGGAACAGCGTACGCAACCCCGAAGCATGGCGACGCCCCGGCCGCCCTCAAGTGTCGTTTGGGTTTGTTTGGGGTTTTCAGTCAAACCGCCCTTGGTTTTACGATCTTTGTCCTCCCTATCTGGTTTCTCCGCTTTTCCATCCCGTTTTCCTTTTTCGAATTGCAAGGCTGCGCGAGACTGTCATTTCCCTTTTAGATGGCCGCGTTATTTGGAGCACAACCCACCCTTCTCCTTGTTGCGTTCTTCTGGTGCCCGAACCGTCGCGTTGTTGCAGCCGACCTGACCTTCTCGCCCTCTTCCCCTGACAGGCGATGCTTTTCTCGAGAAGTCCAAGTTAAGGCGTTTTTTTCCTCACCAATAGCGCGAGCCTGGTCCCCCAGAGCCAGCATGAACAGACTCTCGCTCCGGCCTTCTCGCGGACACTTGCCCTAAGAGGTCCCCGCACTTTTTTCCCAGTCTCTGCGGTTCTCAAATGACCACTTACGGCACTTAGACTCCGACCTTGCCCCCCTGGATTCTCCCTCCTTACGAGCTTTCCCTCAGCTCGCCCAGGGCTCGAACACTTTCTTTCTCGCTCGGCTTCGTGGTAGTTCCCTTCGGCCATCCCTGTGGATCTTTCCCCTTAGCACCCTTGCGGGCGACGTGATGGCAAATCGTCGACGCCTCAGGCCCCCCCCCCCCCTCGTCCAGAGGACGCTTCAATTCGCAGCTTTGAGGTTTGGTTTGACGATCGAGTTTCTGTGCCCTTTACCATCTCGGCCATCGTGTAATTCACTGGCAGCTCCCCGTTGCGATCTCCCACTCCCTTTCGACAGAACCGTTAGCATTTCTTTTTTCTAATCTTATTTGTTTTTCTCCTTCCAACATCTGTTACCTCGTTCATTCCATCGCGGTAAAGCGACCGTTAAAATATGTTCTCTGGCGAATCGCGTCTTAGGATGAATTGACTATATATGTAATCTAATCTTGTCGCTTGTCCCCTTCAAGGTATATGCTTCAAGGATCGCCGGTTGTAACTTCCTCACTTGTGAGCCGCTGTATACGATTTCCCCGCTCTCTTTATGTCAGGTACGATAGCAGACTCCGCGCTCGCCCGATCCCCTGTTCTTTCGGACTGATTGAAGATCTTAACCCTACTTTTTCATAGCCCTCCTTTATATAGCGTGAATTCCCCTTCCCAAGGCTCGCGAGGTTCGTTCAACCCCTCTTTGCCCTAAACTTTCCCTCCCTACAATTCACACGCGTTTCCTGCCATTGTCTCGGCCGAAGGGCCATGGTGCATCCTCCTTTTTCCCCTTAGTCCACGGAGAGGTCGAAGTCCCCCAGTGATTTTTCCTCCCCCCCGAGAACCGTTACTTGGCCCTTACACCCATTACTCTGGCGCTACGGATGCAGCGCTCTCCTCCTCATTACCCAAGACCCCGAGCTTTCCCTCTCGACCCTCCCAAACATGGCTTGCGGAGGGATACCCCGCCTTTGAAGATGGATCCCCCCCGCACTTCCCATCCCCGGCTAGTGAATTAAAACTTCCCCCTTAACTATTTCCGGGTCTTCTCTCAAGAAAGGGGTGTCCCAGTGCAGATTTTGTTTTTATTGGACCTTGATAGCCCTGATGTTAGAGGCGTTTCTGCATACCTACGTCGTAGTAATTCCGTCTCAGATATTTCCTACCGCCATCGAAGTACGCCCTAGGAGATTGCAGTTCCCCTTCTACCCTTAGTTACTTGACATCTGACTTGTCTTAGGCACCCAATCACTTAGATGTACGGAGTCTGGCGTTTTTCACGTTACCCTTTATCCCGCGTCAGTTCACAGGGTACGACGCTCGTCAATCGGCGCCTCAACATGACTCGGATCTTTTTCCCTCTCGTTTGGGAAGATCGATTCTAGCAAACAGATCGTTGAACCATCCGAGGCTTTGTACATGATTCACATTTGCACCCTCGGCCATGTCGGGCAGGAGAACTTATTGTTGCGTACTGTCGGAGGTCCCAAGCAACGCTACTTATCGGCCTTAATTAGGATGACGGCACCCCCCCCCACACAATGAAGAAATTTTAGCTGGGCTTAAGATCTCCCACCCTCGGTCGAGAAGTTGATCTCCCCGCTCTGCTCCTAACGTTCTTCTACCCCAGTGCAGCAGAGGTGGTGACACGTCTCGCGACAAATGAAACGCCCCTGAACGACTGCTATGGCTGGTTATCTAGGGCGCCCTCTCGTGCCATTAGCTTCACCCCTCCCCTTCTTTGGGTCCATTATGTCCCGAGACTATGACTTTCTGACCGGGCCTTTTGGGCTGATAGCATAGTTACCCTACCAACCCGTAACTGCACGAGACGGAAAAGTCCCCAGACCCCCTTGCGTTAGTCAGTTCCTTTGCTATCTAGGCCGGCTCTTCCTGTTCCGACTAGTCCCCCATTTCCCTCTCAAAAGTCGCCTGATTGCCCAGGCCTCTAATTGATCGGTCACGATACGGGTTCTGCATTGTGCGTCTAAGCAGGTCATGAGACAACTAGTGGTGCTCCTTCCAGATTTCCTTCATTAACGCATATCGAGTTCGATATCCTCGATTCGTGGTGTCTTCCAACCGCTGAAGCTGTGTCGACCGATCCTCTCGACTATCTTATCCGATCTTCGATGCAGTCCTCTTATAGAGGCCTCCCCGGGTCGAATCTGAGTTCACTCCGCCGACTAATTTTGTGTGTCCCCAAGTCACAGACCAAATTGTGCCGTGCCCCTACTGCATCGGGGTTTACGACCCCTTTCGTGCTTAGCCCGCTGTTTACCAATCATCTACGTGTGAATGTCGTGATTTGACCCTTCCTCACTTTTTTTTTTTTAGAGACTCTTTCTCACCTCCTTACTCCTCCCCTAAGAGGGTTTTCCTTTCCCTCACTCTCAGAAATCCCCCACTTGATTCTGCCTAGTTTTCTTGTCGGAGGATTGTGACAAACTCCTAACAGGACTTAGACCTTTAACTCTTGGAAGAGTAGGTGTCCCCCCCTTCTTTCTCCCCCCTCCGTGGACATCCTCTGGAATATCCCGGTGACTTTTTCTAGTTTAATAAGTTTCTTCCGGTTTCTGTTCCCTCACTCGAGCAGAGCCCTTTCTCTCTTCTTTTTCGACTTCTCGTCTTAGCGGCATTCCCCAAAATTGTAGGAATAGGCTCCTTCCTTCTCTCCCCGGTCCTCCTTTATCCCCCTCATAGGTGGGATGCTGGTTTCGTCGTGAATCATTGACTTTCACGGGTTGTGACGATTTCCTTTCCCCCAACGCCCCAACCGTATATTTGACGCTTCCGGAATTTTCTAGCTTTTCCAAATTTGCTGTACCGGGTTTTGTCCGTCTTTTTTCTTTAACTCTAGATCAGCCTTCCCCCATTCAGACAGTTTTTTAAGTCGTCAGGTGCATCATTTTCAAAACCTTATCGGAGTTTCTCTTCGCCTCGAATGGACCTATGAGCTTTGAGAAGCCATTCCGATCCCCACCATTTCCTCATGATTCGAATCCCCATCCGTTGGTTTCTCACGTAGAGTAACCTCCCGCGAGTCCTCTCTAATGGTAGGCTTATCCTGATTACTTGATGTCCTTCACAGATCCTCTTAGAAAGAAGGTGGCGATGGCCATTTTTTTCCCCGCTTCAGCATTTTATGACAATCTGATTTTTTATTTCTTTGTTCTTTACGTCCTTTTTTTTAATATTCGGCTATGACGGTCTTTTAAGAGTGAGGTCTTGAAGAACTGCGAGGGTACCAGAAAGATCGACGACTCGTCAAAACAGTGCTTCTTGGTGCGCGTTGTTCTCCTACACCGATTGGATGTCCTCAAAAAGATTGCTGGTGGCGTCATGGTTCTCTAGAGGACCCTTCTGGACATCTCCGTCTTCGCCCTAAGACCTCATCCTAGGGTAGCATGTGCCGTCACGTGACTTGAGCTTCCCCCTTAAAAACCCAGATCTCTTTATATACTGAGCGCTTATAGTAGTGTGGAGCTGTGGAAAGACCATCCTACGGGCACTTTCTCGCCGCACACATCCTTCAGTCTTTAATACAGATGAAGCTTCTTGAGGTGTACGATACGATTAAAGGAGTAATCCCTGCGAGCAGGTGTATCGACACCGAAGATGAAACCTACAGCCATTCTCCCACTGAAGATATTCCGCGCATCTCCCCTAAGTAGCTAATGGAAATGAAGGAAAAGTCACGAACTGTTGGCTCGTCTAGTCGCGTCCTTTGCGGTATCAAATGGAACATCGGTCCTAGTCGCCTCAGCCTCCGAGTATATTAGGAGACCTCTTCCTAGGGTTCAATAGTGGTTGTTACTTGATCGAAGTCTTGGAATTTCCTATTTATGTAAAGGTATTCCAGGTGCTCTTGTGGTATTTAAAATCACAGTTGCGTGGTTACTTCTCCTTCTTCACATCGTCGATTCGTGCTCCTCTTTGGAGAGGAAATCCTCCAGGCACTGCCACCCGTAGCTGCTGATTTTTCCCGACGTAGAGGTATTTTTGCCTTTTTAACTCAACTGAGGAGCTTTTGTTTTTCCATTACCGTCCCCCGGGTATACGTGCGGGTTTTGCGAACTTTGCTGATCTCCACCCCCCTCCCCTTTTCTCCCACCGACTGGGATTTCATTTTCCGTGTAGCCCCCGATTCGCTTGGCAATCTTTGATCATTCCGTGACTGAGGCCACTCTTTCATATTTCTGCTCCCTTTCTCAGTGCATGTTTTCGGGCTATCTTCTATACGACTCATTGTTGGTTTATTCCCCCCCCCCTCCATTTCACCTCGCATAGCGCTAGCCCTTCGACATTTATTTCGTTCCTTTTAGCCTCGAAGTCGCATCCCCCCCTATAGAGACGAGTTTCTCCTTGGTGCATTGAAGCGACCTCCGCGTCGATCCAGATTTCAGTCTTCTGTCGGTTACTATGAGACTGTTGGTTTCCCACCCGTCTACTTTGCCCAAGAGCCCGTGTCCTCCTTCACAGGCAACGATTTACAGTGCTCCCGAGATGTCGTTTCACGCTTGTCCTGATTCTAGCATGAACAAAAACACAAAAGTCAGGACATTCTCCCGCGACTCCGCCGCTCGAGGGCATCGCTCAGGCACCCAATTTAGCCTAGTGAAAATGAAGGGAGACACACTAAACGTGACAGTTCTTTAACCCACCAGTCGACACCGTATTTTTCATTCTAGCTTACAAGGCGCTGTCGCGGCCTCCCCTCCCCTTTTCGAAGCCTTTCCCAGAGCCCTGCGCGATTTGCGCCTCGTAGCCAAGTTACTTTCGTGTGCTCTTCTAAGTTGATGCCTCCGGGGAGGCACGCCGCTGACCGCAGAAATTCAGGCGGTCTTTAACGTAGGTAACGTATAGGTCGCTGAGATCCCCATAGATCTGTATTGACCCTGCGTTCCAGATGTCTGTACGACGCTACTTCCGTCTTGGTTTGCGAGTAGCCAAACGAATCCTCCCCTTCATTCTTTGCGAGAATGGAGCCTTCTCGACCTACAGGAAACTGGGAAGGTTTCGAGGGACCACAACACGTAGCAGACTAAGAATCGCTCTAACTATATGGAGTTTCTGTGCATAACGTAATCAGCTTCCACGCTTCACGCCTTTGAGCGTTGAACCTTCTCCGTGAGGTAGATAACTTCCCGATGGTTCTTGCTCTCTTGAGCTGGCAGACGCTTACAAAGACTTTTCGCACCCGCAGGGGTTCGAATGCCCCCCCCCCCCCCCGCGCACAAGAGCTTGGGCGTTTGTCTAAAGGATTCTGTGTAACGCTGTAGTCCTGCCCACCGCCCCCAGGCTCTGGTTGCGATTTCAGTAGAGCGTTTCGTTCCCACGGCTGCCCAACCCAAATACACCATCATTCAAGAAATTTCCGCTGGGCTGCGGCTTTGACCACACTTTTGGCGGACCTCTCCCCGCTTATCGGTCCTTCATGCCGTATCGAGGAAATTTCCCCCCTTAAGGCCTGATGGGGTGAGAGGTGTCCGGATTATCCGCAGAAACTGTAAACCAGAGTAGACGTATCCCGAAGTGGTGTCGGTTTTTGATGGAGAGACCTCTTTTGGCGTACCCTTCGCCCTTCAGAACGTCGATCTGTGGGCCTCCCCCTTCCTTTTTACTACCTGGACGATTTGGGTGTTGGGGCCTCGCCCCATAAGTTACCCAAAAAACCAGTCTCCGCGACGACCCTCCCCCCTTTATCACAGAATCCTGCGGGCCAAGGCACCAGTCCCCCCCCGAGCATCCACGGACTGACTTTGTACGCACCGTTTAAGTCTGACTTTCGTCAACCAACAGACGTTCCCCTCTCCAATCCCCCACCGATTGCCTTCCCCTGGTCTATACGTCTTCACCGCCTTCGAGAGAAGTAGGTCCTGCGCCCCGAAACCCAGCTTAACCCTTTTTTTGGGTCCTCCCCCCATGATTGCCGCTCCTGCTCCTCGATGAAATTCCCTCGACGGGCTGTTTCGTGGCCGGTTTCAACAGAACCTGCCTTGGCGATCGGTGCCCCCGAAGGGAGTAAGCAGCCCCGGCGTCGTTTCACGGCGGAATTTCGATCCGCCCGAGATTTGGGCACAGTCACGTCGATCGGCTCGCCTTTCTCTTTTCCAAGGCCTCCCATTTTTTCGAGTGTGAGGAACACGATTGTGTCTTCTCTTTGAAATCGGCCCCGTTGCCCTTCAAAGACTTATCAGGCTGCATATCCTTTTGGGATGTGAGAATCTCTCTTTTCTCCTTGTTGGAGAGAATCTTCACTCACTTATTCCATCACCTTTGTCTGTTCTTCTCTCTAATTGGAGTAACCGATTCAGAAACGAAGTTCTGTCTTCTCGGAATTTATTATGTTCATGTTAAAGTTCCGTCGCACCGATACCTCTGGCTGGGGAAGAAAGTTACGACCGTCCTTCCCTCTCTCTCGTCGTACTCCCCTCTTCATTCTCCGCAGTAGTTCCCTGGACAGTTTTCCTGCGACAGAGTTCCCGTAGGAAATTGCTTTTCGTGGTCTTTCCGCACACATGGAGATCCCCACGGTTCCATACTTTGCTGGGGATGCTTCCCTAGCCCGGTCTCGATGAAGTAGACTCTTCATTCTGTGGTCGATGGTCAGTTTTTCTGTTAATCAGGAGTCGGGTGTTGACACGTCTCCTTCCAACTTCTAAGGTCAACGAGGACGACTAGATGGCCCTGTCATGGTCGTGTGGGCTCTTCTTTCTTCCTTTCTTTTTTTGTCAACATATTGCGTCCGACCCTCCGCATTCCTGCGAGTAAGGTCAACGGTCACCTACCTTCTGATCTTTAACGAATTTCCCCCCGCGAGATTTAAGCCAGATACATGACACTCATGCATTTTTCGAGAGTTCCAGGTGGCTCTCTTCCATTACTACACCCTTCTTCCGGCGCATCGGAAGGGGGTATTTCGACGTTTTTTCCTGCCTACATCATTCGCTGCACCCCGACTCTTGTCTCTGTCACTCGCAGTCCCGTGTTTTGGTAGCCTTATGCCTTTTTTTGTTTGGTTGCTCCCCCCCACAATCCTCTCCATGATCTTCATATGCAAGCATGTGATTGAAGGACGACAGAGTCGCACCATCTTACGCGACCCCTTTCTTCTGGGTGAGAGGGGGGGTGTGGCTTTTCGTGCGGAGAAAAGATCTTCGTCTCTCCTGGCCGTTTTTGCAATCTTTTACGGTTTTTAGAGCCGATCCATCTTACATGTCCAATGCGAACTTTTCGAGATGTCTCTTTACAACCCCCCTCTTCTCACTGAGGCCTTTCCGCTTCCATAGGAACCTTTCAGATTGTCCGTTAGCGCCCAAGCACTGATGATCTTCATTCGGTGATTCGTCGAGAACTGCTTGGTGAACCACCCCATCTGTAAATAGCTCGAGATTTTCTAACCCTTGCGAAAGTTCCTACGGTCTGTACTGACCAAGTAGGTCAACCGACAGTTGTTTTATCGTAGCCTTATGCCCCTTCTTCCGGTTTCTCACCGGCGGTTCGTCATCTCGCGTGTACTTGGAGTTTTCCGTGGCCAGCCGTCTTTGTGGAACATTGTTACCGAACCTCCTTTCGTTGGTATCTACCGCCTCTAATTACAGTACGTGTGGTTAGCTCAAGAGCCTTTCTCTACCCCTCGACTTGTAACCCTTGTAGAACCCCCGTACGCTACTCGAGTAAACGAATGTACTGTGTTATTT
>Ga0179593_1648329_pt1 | contig 12686 bp, 9 predicted proteins | sample CZODoug2_1_08_16_FD_185931 | JGI IMG/M metagenome (GOLD analysis project Ga0179593, IMG submission 185931) | Vadose zone soil fungal communities from Angelo Coast Range Reserve, California, USA - CZODoug2_1_08_16fungal (PacBio error correction) | ecosystem: Environmental > Terrestrial > Soil >... | reverse complement strand
AGCCTGCCCTCTTTCCTCCCTGCAGGTCTGGAGAAGGACGGTGCTTTTCTCACTGCCCTATCCAGAGACGACTCCTTCCTCCCCCCCTAGTCCCGGGCAGTTGAGCGATTTCTTGATCAACCGAGCACACCGTTTTTTCTCCCCACGGCGAGCGACGGGATTTTAATAGAGGAGGCCAGCCGCCCCTTTTTTTCCCGTTCGCCATGGGCGAGAAATCCCACCACCGCCGGCACCGTTCCCCCCTTTTTTTTTTCCCATCACCGCCAGCACGATTTTTTCCCCCCAGTGCAGGAGATGTTGTCTTTTTCTTTCCCCCCCCCGTTCCTTCTGGGCCAAGCAATCCCCCCCCCCCGGTGCACGAATGCTCTTTTCTATTCCCGCGGCGCGAGCGCCTTTCCCCCGTGGATTAAGGCTTTCCTTGGCTTTCCGCGCGCGCTAGACTAGATCTGGCTTTATACCTCGGCGATCTTGTCGGAGAGCTGGTGCATCCTCGGACATCCAGAGCCTTTTCCCCCCTTTTTTTCCGGCTGCTGCGATAATCGAGGAAGGGCTCTGTCGAAGTGTCCTTGTAGGACGAGTTAAGACTCTTTTGATCGGCATCCGGGGAGGGGCAGCTTTTTCGTTTTGTCCTCGGGTGCGTCCAGGCTCGGATAGGAAAAGAATTTGCTCTTGAGCAGCTTCTCCCCTCCCTTTTCCCCCCCCAGGTAGAGGAAAAGGCGGGCCCCCCTCCGGTGAGGTTTTTTAAGAAGGATCCTCTTCCCCAAACCCTAAACTCGCTTGATTGGTGTGGCGATCTTCCCCCCCTTCCCTAATCGTGAATATCGGCGCACCCCCAGCCGTACGTTCAGCTGGGGTTAGCGCTTGACGGCCTCCCCCCTCGCCTGTCCGTTGCCACTATGGTTTAGTCCGTAGCCGCCTGTAGCACGCTTCTTTCCCCCCATGTTCGGACCGAACCAGCTGCCGCGAAGCCCCTGTCGCCTGCGCGAAACTGTTCCCCCCAATCACGCGTGAGCACGTTTTTTTTAAGCGTCGAGGACTCCCCAGAGGACTTTTCCGTTTGTTCCTCCCTCTCCGGGCAACCAATGACGGACCTTTAATCTCCCGTTGTTCGGTTGGGCTCCTTTCTAAAGCCTTCGCGAGTTACCCGCCCCTTCAAACAGTAGGCTTGCGACAAAGCTTTTTATCTGGGTGGAATGACCCTGCCTGGGTCGGAGAAGTTTTTCTTGGGGTCAGTACGGGGGATTTTTTTTTTAACTTGACGGGGTTTTTCCCCATCACGCAAAAAGGGCTGTTGACGGAGAGGGCAGTCCCCCCTTTTTGATCTTGCTTTGGTTAAAGTTACGAAAGGCTCCTTCCTCTTTTCTTTCCAGTAGAAACCAGACCCCTAATCAGGATTCTCCATTTTCTGCGATCCTGACTCTCGGCCGTTCTCGCTTTGGATCCACAATGAAGAAGCTTTTCCCCCTTTTTCCCCATTTTCCCCGGGAGCGGAGCTGTCCATCCCCCAAGTCGCCATCCCCCTCTCACTTAATCACGAGCGCCTTTTCTCCTCCGAGTCACCCCTTTTTGTCCTTGTGGTCAATGATGACTTTTCCAAAGGTCCGATTTCCTTGTCTCATGTGGTTCGGTCCTGATTTGCCCATACATCGAAAGCCCTTTTTTCCTTCCTCCGCCCTCCATGCGCGGGTGAACTGGTTGGCGCGGACCTCATTTTCGCTGTGAGAGCTGTAGATCTGTTTTTCTTTTCCCAAGAGTGATTCTCTTTCCGTGCCTTGCTAAAGGCGTTTTCCGCGTGGCTGTTTTTTAGGATCGAAAGCTTTTCCGTTGCCAGACTTTTTCCCCCCCGCTTGAGTGCGTCACACGCGTAGAAGTTTTACTGACCGAGGTTGGGTTATCTCCAAGAACCCCCCCCCCCGTTGATCCGGCGGCCCCCCCCCCCCCCTTCCGTCACCGCATGAGAGAACAGTTTACATTGATTTTGATATCCCACTTTTTGAGTAAGGCGATCACCTGGTTTTCTTCACGGAAGTCGGCCTTTATTCGACTCTCCCCTTCCCTTCATCCTCCGGTGTGTTTTTTGCAGCGGCGTCTTCGTCCGGCGAATGACGTCCCAGCAAAACCCCTTTTTTCCCACGACCGTACTCCCCTGCACTGATTTCTTCACCCCTCATTCATTTATGTCGCCCATTGCAGTGACGGATTCTCCTTTTTCTTATCAACGGGGTGGTCTTTTTTCTTAACCCAAACGCTTTTCCTCCCCCCTTCCTACTGCGGTGGACGCAATAAACTTTACTGGAAACGCTGGTCTTTCCTTCCAAAGATGGAGAGCCTCTTGGCAAATTCCCCCTTTTCCCCTGCCGGAGCAAGGCGTCAGATCAGGCTCCTTCCGTACTTGAGATCAGCCCCCTCTTTTACCAGATCAGAAAGATTTAATTGCGCCAGCGAATAGTCCCTTTTTTCGGTCGCCCTTCTCGCATGTAGGGCTTCCTCTTTTTCTTGGCCGATGTAGGAACGACTTTCAGACCAAGATCAGTCTTCCCTTCGACGAGACGTTTCTTTGGGGGATTACCCCCTTTTTTCCTCCCGGCCCCTGCTCATATTTTCTACTGGCGTGCTTCCTTGCGAGCGGGATTTCCCGGGGGGATGGAGCCTTTTTTCATTGCTCAGCTCCGCCTCACGGTGGCACCTTTTCTGTTCCTTGTGCCACAGAGTTTAATCAAAAGAGCCGCCCCCCCCCGCCGTAGAAGAGCGGACGCCAGCAACAGCTACCTCATCTGACCATTTCCTTCCTTCTGGTGAGAAGTTTTTCCCTTCCTTGAGTCCGTCTTTGTCGGGATAACAAAGCGCCCCTCCCCCCCCCTGCCCATGACCCTGGGGGGATTCAATGCGGTGGGAGTGGTCTTTTTTTTCCATCAAGGTTCCGATAAAGACCGACGGCCTACTATCCCCCGGTGTCCCTTCGGGGACTGAGAAGACCCCCCTCGCGGAGGCCAGCGTGGCTCCCTCCCTAAACGAGCATATGTGGGACCTGCTTGGCCCCTCCCGAAAGGCTTCTCCTTTTCCTAACTAGGCAGATCAGGCTAATGCCCCAACCTGACCCCCTTTTTTATGCAGGGAACGCATTTTTTTCTCCTTCTTTGGCGGTATCCGCTTTTTCTTTACCTCTCTCGTTTGGGCCGTATCCACGGGCTCATTATGAGGAGCTGGCTTTTTTTTGCGACCTCGACGATGTGCGCTCCTTTTTTCCCCTGATGTTCGTGGTTCCCTTTCCTTTTACGTCTGACGGTCGGGGATATAATAAAGGAGGTGTCAACGTAGGCCTCCATCTTTCGACACAAGCTCTTTTTCCGGTAAATGGATTCCTTCTTCCTTCCGTTTTCTGTCGCAACTGGGTCTGGTGTGACTGCACACCCACAAGGAGACCAGCGCACTCTCCTATGCGCCTTTCCAACCTCACATTGGATTTTCTTTTTCCTTTTCAACTTTCCGACGTGGCGTTCGAGACACCTGGGTTTCCCGTGGACAGAAGTCACCTACTTTTTTGCGGACTGTCGTCGATACTTCTCCCTCTTCTCTGGCATCCTAAAGACAGGAAGACTTGCCCCCGATGCCGATCCCGAATGTTGCATTTAACAGTGACGAAGGACTCCTCAGCGGCGCGCTGAGAAGTCCTCTCTCCCCGTTGCAGAGGCGGATGGATTTTGAAAAGTCCACCTTGCCCCCCCTTCTTGAAAGGAGTACTCCCCCTCCAGGTAGAGTAGATTTCGCCCTGTCAATCTTAGAGGAACGAGTCTTCCTTGAAGAAAATTGGTCGCCCACCCTCGGGTAGAGTTGAGAGTCATTCGCAAGAGTGACCTTTCTGGGGAGAAGTAAGAGGGTCTTCCCTCCCCCCCAAGCTCCTGCACTGGATATGAGTTTTTTCCCCTTCACTTCTTTTTACTGGGCTCTTGTGGTTCGGAGCACTGTTCCTCGCGGTTTCTGTCGCGCCATGGATCAAGCTGGTTCCCCTAGAAGCGCTTTCTTTTTCTTCTTCTCTACCATGCGACGAATTTGATTACTGCTCACGGTGCTCGTGTTGATCCCCCTCATGGCAAGGATGTGGATAAACCTCTTTCTTTCGGGCCTTTCTTGGGACAACGAAGTTCTTTCCCCTTTCTTACCTTCCCGTTTCTGATCATCGGTACTGCTTTTTGCTGGCCGCGGCCTATCGATTTCTCCTCCCTTTTTTTCGAGAGGATAGATAGGCAGCGGCGATCCTCCCCTTTTTTCCCCTGCAGGTCCTTGAAGAAGGAAGGGTCTTCTTCCCCCCCGACTGCCCTATCCAGGCGACGACGAATATCACATTGAGCCAAGTCGAAGAGGCAGTTTTCCTTTTTTTAACACGAGCACGTGAAGCTTCCCCCCTTGTGACCCGTGAGAGAAGAATCGCTTTTGAGGCGAAGACGCGGCTGCCTCTTTTGAGCAACCCCCCTGGCGTCACAACGCCGGAACAGGCCTCTACCCCCTTTCCCCTCACTCCCAGCAAAGATGGGAGGCACTCGATCCTTTTCTGGGTTATGGTTCTCCCCCCCTCCCTTCCTTTCAAGCTGAGCTTTCCCCTCTTCCGCTCCTCGCAACGGACATTTTTTCCCCGGGGCTTAAGGCGGCCATCAGGCGTTTTTAAGCTTTCCGAGCGCGCTAGACTCTCTTTTTCTTTCGGAACTCCCGTCTGTCGGAGAAGCGTCAGTTGGACTTGTACTAGGACTTTCCTTTTTTTTCCTCATCGAGAAGGCTCAGCTCTTTGAATCGTAGGAGCTTTTTTTTTCCCTTTTTTTGTCTCCCTCTCCTTTGAGGGCAGGTAGGCGGACGGTTGATCTCTCATCGGCGTCAGGCGTCCGGCTTCCTTTTTCCTTCTTCTAAATCTAGGTGAATTAGGCAACGGACCCCTTTCCTTCCTTTTCTCCGGAAGACAGTTCCTTCTCCTTCCCTCCGCTTTGAGAAAAGCTGCGATGTCTCTTGTGGCTCTTTCACCAGACGCCGTGGTTTTTTTTAATCCAGTGCAAAGAGAACGATACCATCCCCTTTTGTGAGGACCTTAATGAGGACTCCTTCCCCCCCCTTTCTCCTACCTTCAGTCCGTAGCCGATGTCTACTGATGATGTGAACCCTAACCCCCCTTTGCCGCGCAGAGCATAGGGGTCTTCCGCTCTGTCGAGATACCTTTTTTCCCCCCCTTCGCCCGGGTGATACGGCCCGTCTGTAGCGTCGAGGACTCCCCCAAGCATGGTAGAAGATATGCGGTACAGGACCCCTCTCCCTTTTTTCATTATGCAGTCTCAGTAGAGTGCTAAAGCCTTCGTATTTTTCATGCGGCTTTCATTGTCCCTCCGCGGAATGAAAATTCCTCTTTCTTTTTCCTTTCCGTGTCTGTTTGGTCGTCCGGGGATAAGGAGGCGGCGGAAACTTGACGTTCCCCTCCCGACACGCCCACCTTTTTTGTCGATTGCAGGCCCCAAGGTTTCCTACATTTTTTTCGGCGGGGCGGTTGTTTAAGTTTTCTTCTCGCTTAAACGGGCCCCTCCCCCAGAAGTAATCTCTTTTTCTCCCTTTTGTTAACGGGGCTCTGTCGCGGTGGCTTTCCTTGCCGTGATCGTGTTTGTGAGAGCTTTTCCTTTTCCAAGAGCGATTTTTAAAAAGTTCCCTTTTTTTCCCACTTCCCCTTGCGCCGCTTAGAAATAAACGTAGTAACTTACTTAATCCCCTCTCTTTTCATTCTTTTCGATTCGAACGAGTAACCAGATGCGCAGGGTCCTTGTTGGCCCCTTTTTTTCCGATTTAAATGGGACGACTTTTTCTCCTGGTCGGAGTCTTAGTTTCACTGCCTATCCCTTTCCCGCACGGAACGACATAACTATTCCGTTTCCAGGAATCGTGGGTCTCCCCCGTCTGGGATGGGACGATCTTTGGTACCGCGAGAATGGTTTTTCCACAGGAGTGATTAGACGGACACTTCCCTCCTTGCCTGATCACGTCTTTCTTTTTTTCCAGAGCTAGGCCTCCCCCCTTTCTCTCCATCGGGGACATCTCTGGTTCTTTCACCAACAGCGTCGCATTTTCTGACTGAGGTTGGGTTATTCCTTTACTACACGTTGATCCGGAGCGACCCCCCTTCTTCCATGGATCCGACATAAGGAATGATTTGATATTTCCCCTTCTTTCTTCCTTCTTTCGATGAATCACATGGGTTTGCGGGACCACTTTTCTCGCTGCAATCTATATATTTCCCCCCGCTTGCAGAGGAGAGCAGTCCTTCCTTTCCTTTTCCCCTTTTTGATCATCGACAAGACGTACTCATGCCCCTTTCGAGTCTATTCCATCTTTCCGTATGTCGCTCATGCTTCTTAATCCACGGGTAGGTATTCCTTCCCCCCCCCCCCCTCGTTCATAACAATGCGACGCCGTCCCCCCCACTCACTCGGTTTCTTCGAAGTGGATAGAACCCGCGCCTGCGCTCCCCCCCCCGCCCTCCCCGCCGTGAGCAGTTTCGATCAGGCCGTCGACCTTCCCTTGAGAGTACAAGGCCCCCTTCTCTTTCGGTACACAGATTCCTCTTCCCTTTTGCTCCCTAGGCGATGAATTGTCTCCTCTCTGGAAAACAAGCGAATGTAGGTTTTATTTCATGTCCGGCTGGCGATGTCTTCCCTTTTTCCGACCCACGATCAGGAACCGAACCACCTGTCTTCGGCCCATTTCCTTTGCATCACGGTCAGCAGAGGCCCCCCTTCCCCCTTTTTTGAACTCGGGCGAGGAATATCTATGCGGCGGCTCTCTTTTTGGGGATGGCGAACGGTTTTTTCCAGGCTCCGCCACCGTTTCATTTGTCCCCCCTCCTTTCTTTTGCCACAGCGGCGTATGTGGATACCGCTCCCACGATAACGTTCTCGCCTCCCCCTCCTCCTCCTGACCAGTTCCTTATTTTACTTCTGTTTTTTTCCGTGGCAGTGTAAGCTTTGGGCGGAACTTCCCCCCTCCCCTCCCCCTCCTAACCAAAGCACCTGACCCTGTGGTTCTCGAACGGGGCCGTTGGCGTGGATTAGACTGGTTCCCTCCTTTTCTCTTCAAGCCGCATTTGGCACGCCGGATTCCCCCCTTCCTCGGCCTGCGAAGACCCCCTCTCCGGGCCAGCGTGGGCCCTCCCCCCCCCCCTCTTTTTTTACAAGAGAATATGTGTTTCGCGGGGAACTACCCTCTTTTAAGATAGAAGAAAAACTGATTCTTATGTCATTTCCCTTTTTCCCTCCGGAGACAAAGGGCCAAGCGTCGCGGTTTTTTTTTCGATGAAATAGACTTTTTTTTCCTTTCTCCGGTGATGAGGAGTCTTCTCTCCCTCCTTTTAGCGCTTGGCGAACCTAGATGCTGCTCCTTCTCCCCCCTGAGGTTTGTGGTGAACATTTCTACAGCAGGATACCTCCTTCTTGTTTGATCTCATCAAGTTCCAAAGGCGGCCTCATGCCTTCCAAGCTTGAACTCTTTCGCGTTGCAAATGGATTCTCTCTCTATTCTCTTCTTTTGCTGCGACAACTGGCGTCTGGTGCCATTTTTCAACAACCAAGGGCAGCGTCCTTTCTCCTCAAAGAAAAACCATCCACATGGCTTGTCGGAGTATTACTTCCCGCCGCCGTGGCGCGCCATGGTGTGTCCGTGGCAGACCTCCTTCTCGCGGGGGGGGGAGATTTTTTCCTCTCCGCGCGGACGCCCGAGTCCCTCCTCCCCCCCCCCTGCAGAACTGCACCTAAACGTTGCCCTACCCGTGCGGGCAGGTGTTTCTTTTTTCCGACAGATTACACGTCCCTTTCTTCTCCCGTCTCGATGAGCTCTCCCTCTCCTTCCTCTTCCCTTTGGCTGTCGAGGACAATTCCCACATGCACCGCCTCCCTCCGCCGAGCGTATGAAGAAAGACGATTCCTTCTTTTTTCCCTGAGGCCGAATGAAGCTTTTTTCTTTTCTCTGCCGCGCGAGTCCTGGTTTAGCAGTTTGCGCGCACTTTCTTGACAGATGGATGGGCCCTCCTTTCCCCCACCATGGGAACCCAAGTCAACCCCTCTCCCCCTTTCTTTCCTTTTTCAGCCCATGGGCGGGATTTCTCTGGTTCCTCTTGGGGTCGGGAGCCTGTTTTCCGTTCTCTTATGGTCTCGCAAGGTCTCCCCACTTTTCTCTCGTCCCCCTTCCGCTTTCCCTTTATTAAATGCGCTTAAAAGGATCTTCACCCTCCTTCACGGTGATAGTGTGTTCTTTCGCACCATGCCCTGAAGATGTGTGCTCACCCCTTTTTCTTTTTCTTTCTCCCCCTCATCGGGGCAGTTCGGGGGCCTTTCACAGTGGAGGGCATCTTCCAGGACCTGAATAGGTTCGTGCTCAATGTCCGCTTTTTTTTCTTCTCTCTTTCTCTCCTACTTTTGTTGTTTTCTCTCCTTCCTTTTTCCTCTGCCTCTCCTCCACAGCGGACCCGCGCAGAAACTGCAGGTCTGGAATATTCCTTGCGTGGAAACGGAAATGCACGATCCTTCTTTTTCCGGCGGTGGGCCAAAGCGGACACTTTTTCCCTTTTCTTTTTTTTCTTCAACCCTCTCACCGTGAAGGCGATCAGCATGCCCCGTCCCCGTTTTAGCCGCGGGGAGAGCAGCCTTCCTCTCTTCCAACCCCCTCTTCTTCTAGTGGTGGACAAGTGAGCCCTCGAACCCGAGAACACCGCCGTCACCAGCTTCTTCCATAAAAGGCCAGCCCCCCCCCCCAATGTTCCTTTTCCCCTCCTCTCTCTTTTTTTTCCTGTGTTTTTGGTGGCTAACACCGTAATATCCAGGTGTCCAGCTGGCATGCGCGCCCTCCTCTCACTAGAAAAGGACAGACTCCCCCTTCTCCTCTAAGCTGCCGATCTTTCACCGAATGGAGGAAAGATAGGCGGATTTTTTCCTTTACTTGTCGGAGAGATGGTGCAGTTTGACATCCAGAGACAGCTCCCCCTCCCCCTCTTTTTTTCTCTTTCAGAGAGACGGCATCCTCTCCGGAGGCGATCCTTGTTTCGCTTTCCGCCTATCCACCTTTCTGGGGAGGGCAGGTAGGATTTCCTTTCTCTTTTTTCTCCCTCTTCCCTTCTCCGGATCGAATTACCGGCGCGCGCCGCGAGTCCTTTCCACGGACCACAAAAAGGTAGAGCTCTACGCCAGGTGATTTTCTCCTCTCTCCCCTCCCCCTCTTCCTCTTTCTCAATTGGTGGTGGCGATCCCCCAGAAATGAGCGCACGTAATCTGTTCATCTCCTCTAAAAAGATACAGCAGTAAGTTCAATCTTTTTCTTCCTTCTCCTACGTTTGCCATCCTGATTCGTCTCCCCTCCCCCTCCCTTATCCGCTTCTCCAAGAGAGATTTGCAACGAACCTCTTTTTTCTCATCGAGGTAGACCAATGCGCTCCCTTCCCCCGCTCTCATCAAGCGTTCCTCCTTTTCACCCACCCGCTCTCGTTTAGCGTCGAGACTCCCCTTTTTCAAAGCCTGGTAGCCGTCTTTTCTTTCGGTCCCTGACTAAGATCTCCTTTTTTTGTCCTTCTCGCCTTCGCCTGAGTAGAGTGCTAAATGAGTTCCCCGCAGGTCCCCCCCACAGTAGATTGCGCCCATTTAATGAAATTACGACTTTCTTTTTACCTCTTTCGGCTGTAGGGGGATCGTCGCGGGAACCTTGACGGAGGTCGGCGACCCTCTCCTTTCCCTGGGGGGCCAGGGAGAGTATTCCTTTCCCCCCTTTTTTTTTTAGGCTGGTCGGCTTTTGTCACCATTCCAGCCGGCGCTGCCTCCCTTCGCAAAAACCCCTATAGAGGGAGTAGACCTTTTTTTCTTCTTCTGCTTTTGGCATGAAGATTTCTATCGTCCCCGGATAGTGTTTGTGGACGAGTGCTCTTTTCTAAGAGCGATTTTCAAAAAGGGCGGCCCGTTCGAAATACCCCTGTTCTCTCCTTTTTCCTCCCCCCCCTTATGAAGGAGATGCGCTCGCCCGAGTTTCTCCCGATGAAGCAGGGTCTGGTTTCCCCCTTTCCGATTTTAAATGGGAAGAACGCCTCGTCGCTTTCTTTTCGTGGCCTACATACGACAAGCAGGCCTTTCCCTTTCCCATCCTCCGGTTTGTTCAAGATATTGCGCGACTTCATTCCTTCTTTGCGAGCTGCACGATATGGTACCGGCCCTCCTTTCTCCCAAGGTGCGTGATTAGAGGTTTTTTTTTTTATCTACGGCATGATAACGTTGTTGACGTTGGGTGTCTTCGGATCGAAAGAGGTTTTCCGCCAGCGGTTCCTCTCTCTTTTTCTTCCCACCACGCCGTAGCCGTGTTTTAGACAGCGGGTTTTCCTTTTAAATACCCCTCTCGGCGAGCAAACCCTTCTCCCCTCCTTCTCTGAATAAGGATTGCTGATCGAAAAATCGTTCCGTCAGATAAGAACCGTTTTTTCTTCGCCGCCTGCGATCGCCCCCTACCTCCTTTTTTTCCCCCTCCTCTTGTTGTGTTATCCCGATCTTGCAGCGGCCGTTCCCGGAATGAACTTTATTGATTCATAGAAACCTCTTCCTCTCCCCCCCTTTATTGTAGAGTCTATCCCCCCGATCCTTATCTCATGAGTGACGGACCCAAAGGTGTAGGTATTTCCCTTCCTCCCCCAAAAGCATCCGTTCCCCCCCAATGAGACGAGTGTGACTGCACCTTTTGTGGAGAGACTTTTCTCCCCTCCTTCCTAGCGCAGGCCACCCTTCCTTTACCCAGCCGTGAGGCATTCCTTCCCATGTCGAAGCACGAATTGAGCGTTCCTCCCAGGGATCGACATTTGCCCTTTTTCTTCGAAAGATCGAAAGAGCCATTCCTTTCATGATTTTCCTCTTCCTTCCCCCCCCGTCATGTAGGCTTTTGGCGTTCAAGGTTCCTTCTTTCCCCCATCAGGAACAAGAACACTGCTATGCGGTCGGCAATGGAACCTCCTTCTTCCTTCCCTTTTCCGCAGGGAAAACGGACCCTTATCTTTCTTTGAACTCGGGCGAGCCTCATTCCGCGGATGAAGTCCCCTCCTTTTTTCTTTCTCCCTTTCAGGGCATTGGAGCAGTCCGCCTCCCGGGGCCTTTGTGCCAAAAGAGGCTCTTCCACCGCTCTCGCCACAAACCCCTATTTCACTTCTTTTTTTTCTCCCCTTCTCCACAGAGACCCTCCTGACTGACCATGGAGACTCCCTCTTTACGTGGCCAAGGTAATCTCTCCCCCCCCGGCAGCGACGGGAGGAACCCCCCTTCCCCTTTCTCCCCGACTAACACCAGTTTTCATGACAATGGGGTCTTCACGGGGGAAAACAAATTTTTTTTTTCCCTCCCCCGTAAAGGTCCTCTTTCCCCTCTCTTTACCCGACGGATCACCGGGTCCCCAATCGGGCAGTCCTTATTGCATTCCGAGGGATTTCTGGGGCGCAATCTTTTTGAACCCCTTTTTTTCCTTGGGGACACTCCCGAAGCTTAGCTCCAGGAGACTGCCTCCCTGGAGAATTATGTCATTTCCTTTGATCGGGGACCATGGCTTTCGTTTTTTTTTTCTTTCTCGCCCCAGATTACACTAGATTGGTGTGGACACGTTCCCCCATTTTTTAGCGGGGTTTCCTTTCGCTCCGGGGGTCTCCCTCTTCCCTTTCTCTTTGCTGCAGCACCTGAGGTTCTGGCCCATAGCGAGTGGCTACCTCTTTTCGGGGATATCATCAAGAGTTCCCCCTCTTCCGTCAAGCTCTTCGAAAAAATTCACTTTTTTCCCTTTCTCTTTCACTGGTTCCTGAGTACGTGCTGCGCAACTGGTGACGCTTCTCCACACCACTTCCCTCCTTTTCCTTTTTCCCTTCCCCCGTCTGAAGAAAAACACCACCGGGTTGTGTAGGCGGAGGAGTTGGCGGAGCCCCCCTTTCTTTTTTTTTTCCCAGTCACCGAGATGGAGAAGAGGAATCTCTTCTCCTCTTTCTCCTTTCCCTTCCCTCCGGGACGAGGAAGCCTAAAGCCTTTCCAAGTTAATACCTGACCTACCCGGATGTTAGGTGAATAGGCGGAGTCCTCGCTTCCACGGATCTTCCTGTCCGTCTCCTTTTTCTTCCTCTTTTCGTGCGACAGGCCGCTCATAGGCAGTAGCGAGCTGGATGGACGCTTCCCCCCCCAGCTCGACGAACAAGGTACTTTTTTTCCTACGCCATCTTTTCCTTCCCTCTCCGGCAAGCTTGCGGCGATTCCCGATGAAGCACGGTTTCTCATGAGACGCGCGCGTTTTTTTCCTCAGGCCTCCCCTCTTCCCCCTTCCCTTTTCGTCGTAACTTTCCTTGTTTTGTGCCCACAAGAACCACGTCAACCCTCTTTTTTCGCCAATCGTGATGGAGGTGATTTTTCTCCCGTGCCTGGCGGTGTTCGCTTCTTCCCTGTCTTTCAACTGGGCACCGCCCGCGAGGCGGCTCTTCCCCTCGGCGTCGATGTGGGGTGCTGATAGAATTTCCCTTTCTCTTTCCTCCTCTCTCCAGCAAAAACTGCACATGCGGCCCTGCTACCTCGTGGTGTACTCTTGCAGTTCGTGGGAAAAGGCAGTGGAGGTCTTCTTTTCCCTTCAGTTCTGCTAATAAGGTCACGCTTTTTCTTTTTCCTCCCTCCCTCCCC
>Ga0179593_1626640_pt1 | contig 12686 bp, 21 predicted proteins | sample CZODoug2_1_08_16_FD_185931 | JGI IMG/M metagenome (GOLD analysis project Ga0179593, IMG submission 185931) | Vadose zone soil fungal communities from Angelo Coast Range Reserve, California, USA - CZODoug2_1_08_16fungal (PacBio error correction) | ecosystem: Environmental > Terrestrial > Soil >... | reverse complement strand
ATCCCTTTTTCCCCGAATCTTCACGCGTTTCTTTCCTTGTTGGATATGGGCCCGTTCCCCCCCCCCGCCAGCCCTCAAACTTTTGTGGCTTACTCACCCTCCTGGCTTTTTTTGATCGCCTTTTGTGTTCCCTCCGTTTGTCTGTCTGCTTGGGAAAGGTTTTTTTTTCTCTCCATGCTATACCCAGGGACGTAACCGATTTTTTTGTCCCCTTTTCTTTTCCACTTTCCTCCACCCAATTTAGTCCGACTCCCCGGTTTCTTCCATCCCCCTGCCTTCGCAGTTCTCTTTGAAAATGTGACTGAGAATGCTCACCTTTTTAGTCCCGATTTTTTTTTGGGCCAGCCACCTCACCCTTTTTATTGCCTTGTCTTTTTTTACGGAGTTGATTCAGGACGTTTCCCATTTTGTTCCCCCCTCTGTCCAGAACTGTCACCATGAAACGTGTACAGTCCTGTTTTTCCTCCCTATTTTTCCCCAGGGATGGTAAGCGACGTTTTACTGTGCAAAGGCAGCCCTTTTTGTTTTACATGTTTTCGTCCCCACAAAAAACTCTTTTGCCGGGTCCCACTTCCTTTTCCCACTCCTTTGCATTTTTTCCAAGTTTTTGCGCCCACCGCGACAGCTCTTTGACTTCCCTTTTTTCAAGAACGCCTCTTTGGTTCTGTTTTTTGGTGCCCCATAAGGCCTGCTTTTTTACTTTTTTTTTCCGGGGAACTGGGCATCTGTCCTCCCTTTGTTCCAAAGCATTTTCTTTTTATCCCGCCCTTTTCACACCCCCCCTCGGACACTCCCGTTTTTTTTCCTTTTCCTTTTTTCGGGGTTTACCGTGTTCTGTCCCATTCATTTTTTGACTGCCCCCACCCCCTCTCACGCTATTCTTCTTTCTCGTTTTGACCCGTGTTGAAGTCCTTCCGTTTACCCCCCCTTTTCGGTCTGTGACAAACCCTTCTCTCATTGCGTTTTCGGCGGACATTTAGCGTCATTTATTTTGCTTATAGCGCCGGTGCCTGCTGTTTCAGGAATTAACTAAGATAAGCCTAGAGTCCCGTCTGACATCTCCCTCCCTGTATCTCTTCCCCAACCTTTCTTTTTTTCTCTTTGTGACCGTTTCCAAACCTCAGTGTCCCCCCCCTTCTCGGAAAACCTAGTCCAATGCTATAAACTGTCGTCCCCTTACTCTCTATCCCTTCCCCCCCCCCCGCCCTGCCGCTTGCAACCCTCCATTTTTTCCTTCTCCGAGTTCTCCCACCACCGGCATTCTCAAGTTTTTTTCCCTACCGCTTGCGCATATTCTCTGTTCCGTGTTCTGGTTGCTCCACTGGAGTGCCCCTGATTTCCCTGAGAAAGATGTTCCTAGTCTTTGAGGCCCATTTTTCTTTGTCCCTTTTGACGGACACTTTCTTAAAGCTCCTTTTTCAAACGAACCCCCCATCCCTTCCCCTGAGGAATTGCCTAAGACACCTTACCCCCTCCACGACCTCGGAACCCCCCCAATCCCCTTGCGAAATTGTTTCCCGCTCTTCCGTTCCCTGCTTCAAACTTCTTTTTTTCCGTTTCCCGGAACCATGGTCCTGTGAGGGGTCGTTTCCTTTTTCCACGATTGTTGAATTTTGTAAGTCCTTTTTTTTTGTCCCCCCCCGTATTTTTTTTTTCTGAAACCCTTGTTTCGACCCCCCTCAGTTTCGAACAGAAATCCGTGCTTCATGTGTATGGTCTTCCCCCCCCTTTTTTTTTTTATGTTTACTGCGCCCCTCCCACCTAGGCGGGTTTTCTCTTGGTCTTTATTTTTGCGCTTGGGCTTCTTTTTGTCTAATTCTTTTCTTTGCAGTTAGGCCCTTTTTTTGGCCCTTTTTTTTTTGTCTTTTTTTTTTCAAGCAATATCCTGTGTTGATTTTTTCCCCCGCAAGACAACCCAGCCCCCTTTCACGTTTTTGTCTTAGTTCCTTCCAGTTAGCCGGGCACCCCAATTTCGATCTTCCATCGCATTACCCCCCCCTTCCCTTTTCTTTATCGGATCCTTTTTTTTAGGGGTTTCACCCCTTTTCTTTTTTTTTTGTTTGCCAAAAACAGTCCTTGTGCGACCTTCACTTTGTGTTTCTTGGCTTTACCCTTTCCCCTAGGTTAGACTTTTGTACTTTTGGTGCTATTGCCCCCTCCTTGCTCCCCTCTGCTCCCCCGGTTGGGGTCGTTTTTTTGGCTGATCTGGTCCTTTTCTGGTTGTTTCTACGCGTCCCCTTTTACCCCCCTTTCTACGTACCAAACTTCTGGCCCTTTCTCTGTTTTGGTTTGCTCCAGACAGGTAACAACCCACAAAAACCCACCCCCCACCCCCTTTCCCCCCCCCGCCTCCATTCGAAATCCCTCTTCCCTTCCTTTTTTTTCCGTGGAGAAATCTGTTCCCCCCTTCCATTTTTCCTTTTTTAGTTCCCTTTCCGCGTCACCCCTTTTTTCACTTATTTCCCTTCATTTTGGGATTAGCGATTAGAGGCGCCTTCTGGCGAAGCCTTTCCTTTGTTCTCCCTTTATCGCTTTCCTATCAGTGTTTGTTACCCTTCCCCCATCCACTTGCCTTTCCCCCGTGCTGTGTCGTCCTTTCGCTGCCCCAGCGAATCGGAAACACCTTTTTTTTTTTTTCCTATCCGGAGAGACACGCAGCCACCCCTTCCCCGTAGTATTTCCCTTCATGCACGGTGGCGTAAACGTTTTTTATTTTTTTTTTTACCTTTATTAATGGCCCCTTCTGTGTTACCCCCATTCAGCGTGGTCCATTCTTTCAAGCGTGTTCTTTGTCTTTTTTTTTCCCTCTTGTGCTCGTCATCTTCTTTCTAACCCATAGAGTTGCCTGCCATTTCTGTTCTCCCTCTTTTGTTGGAGTAGAGGATGGTCTTCATTTTTCCCTCTTTTTTCGTGCCCTCTTTAATTTTTTCTTAACAAGCGCACCCTTTTAACCCTCCTTCTTTTTCTGAATTCCCCTTCGATTCATACGTCCGCGTTTTTCCCCACACGCCGTGGTTTGCCAGTGACATGTCCCCACCTTCCCCTCTGTACTGTTCTTCTACCCTTTTTGTTTTGGTGTTTTTTTCTTTTTTTGTCCCCCACGTTGTCCACTTTCCCCCTTTTTGTCGTTCCAATTCACGAGAGTCTACGTTAGTCTTGTCCCTCCCCCCCTTGCTCATTGATTTCCGTCCTCTTTAACCTCCGTTTTTTTTTTCGGGTGGTTTTTTCGCGACGGGCGCCTCACCTCCCCTTCCCGATTCGCCCCGTTAATGTCAGTTGACATTCCCTTTTTGTATTTTCCTCTTCGATGTTGTCCCCCCACCCTTTTTCCGCGGTCTTGCCTTCCCAATTTTTCTCCCCCTCTTTTTTTAAAAGTGTAACACGCTCCGGCTTTTAGTCTCAGCCCTACCCCCACTTGACCCTTTCCCGTTCCTTTCTTCCCTTCATTCCCCCCCCCCCCTTCGGGAACGGATGTTCCACCTTCCCGGTTTTTAATTCGATTTTTCCGAACACCCGGAATTTTACTAAAAACCCCTCCACAGGTTCTTTCCCTCACCAAGGGATGAACTTCACCCCCTTTTTGGTGCTCCCCCCCCCTTAACCCCATCACCTTAGAGAATGATTTTTCCCCACTGATGGGACCTCTCTAACGACCTGTGACATAGTCCCGATCCACCCAGCGTTGGGGTTTACACCCCCCCCCCCTCCTATCGTGATCCCACTTCTGGTACTGCTTTTCCCTCTTTTCGATAGTCCCCCCCCACCCTTCCCCCGTCTCTCCTTGTTCCATTCCCTCCTTTTGCCCCCTTCCTTCTTCAACCCGCCTTGTTAACCCCTCGTGGTTCAAAAAACCTAGCGGCATTCTCACGTTCCTTTTCCTTTTTTACAATGGTTTTGTCCCCCCTGCCCTTGACCAAGACCCTTTGTTTCCACCTCCCCCCCCAAACCAACCACACTCGGTCGTACCCCCCCGTTTCCTACAGTAGTCTTCTGAAACCCTTTCCAATTCCGAAACATTTTTTTGGGTGTGCTATTTCACCCACCCCCCAGAATCAGTTTTTTTGTTCTTTTCCTTCCCCTTCCCTGCTACCCCTCTTCCCTTTGACAGGCCCCCCCTCACTATTCTCAGCGTTCCCCTAGTCTCTTTTTTTTTTTACTTCTTTTTCGTTTTTCTTTCGGCCGTTACATTTCTTTTGCCCGCTTTTACAAGGTTTGATGTTCCCTGGTTTTTTCCCCCCTTTGTCTTTTTCCCCTCTTCTTTTTTTGGTTTTTTTCCTAGCAAACGTTCCCCCATATTTTTTTTTTCTCTCACCGCCATTCCCAGTGCTCCGTTTTTCAGTTTTTTTCTGCACCCCCCCACACGGTCCTCCTTTGGTCCACCTTCGTATTTTATTTCCTTGTTTGACCAACACGTTCCCCCCGCCGTTCCTGACCCCCCGGTTTCCATGGCCACTCCTTTATTTTGTCCACCTCCTATGTGCTGTCTTTGGCCTTCTTTTCGCTTCCGGAGGGGGTCCCCCCCGACTATTACCCAGTTTTGTCACCCCCCCTCCACGCTTTTTTTCCTCTCCTCCCCATTAGACCCACCCTGCAATTGGATCCGACACGGCTGCAGTGCGCCTCCCTGCTTCAGACGGTCCCGTTCGTTTTCTTTTTTTTCTACGGCACCAACAATCCGTTCTTACTGTTTGTTACTATGCCTTAGGGGTTTTTACCTCCCAATTTATTTGCTTCCTACCCCCACTTCTCCCCACTCGTTCAACACTCCAACCACCTCCTTCCCCGTCAACTAACTTAAGCCCCGTTTTTTTGTTTACTTTTTAACCCGCCTTGCGCCTTTCCAAGTACCCCCCCCCATTCGTTTCCTACTGAAATTTTTTTTGCCCCCTGTCCGGTACGATCCAGCTTACATTCCCCCCTACCTCCGTGCGTTCCTCCATTCCCTGCCGACCATTTTTCGCTTACACCTCCAGGCCCCGGTATGTTCTTTTGGTGTCTTAACTCCTGAGCTGTCTTCTGCTCCTAAAGGCGCGAGTTTTTACCCAGGCCGAGCCCTCCCTTTGGGGCCCCCCCCCACCCCAGGTTTTCCCGGTTTCTTTTTTTTGTCGTTTTTTACTTTTCGTTCTGACCCTCCCCCTTTGTGCCAATTTCTTCATACCCCTAGACCCCCCCTGTCATCGCTGTTGGATGATGTGACCACCCCCGTTCCTTTCCAAGTTTCGTCGAAATTAGGTATATTCCGGTTGGAAGAAGTTTCCCCTTTTATTCAGTGCCGTTTTTTTCTCTAAACCCCAGCATACGTTTTTTTTTCCAGAGGGACCTCTTTTTCCCCAAGTGTTCGTTTTTTTTTCTTTCCCGCCCCGTGTCTCCGTTGCTTTTTCCCCTCGTCCTCCCCGTTCGGGTTGGTTTTTTTTTTTTTTTTGCTTTGGAATCATCCCAATCCCCCCCTTTTTTTGCGTTTTTTCCAGTTTCGTATCCACTCTTTCTTTTCCCCTTTTTCTCTTTTGTGTTGATCTTTACTTATTTCTTCTTTGTTCCTCAATTCCCCCCGCAACTCGGGCTTTCGCCTTTTTTTTATGACCTCTTGCAACAACGCACCCCCCTCCACTCAACCTTTTCTTTTTTTTTTTGTAGTCCTCTGTGTTTTTCAAAGTCCCCCCCTTCGTTTCTTTTTCCCAGCTTTTTTTTTTGCCACCTTTCCTCCGGCCACGACTCCCCCCCTTTCCTGCGTGAATACTGTAGTGTGCTCCCCCCTGGTCCCCCTTACCCCCCTCAGTTTTCCTTTCAGTACCCTTACTGTTGGCCTTTTGGGCGGCCGCCCCATATCGTTGTGGGTGTCTTTAGGAGTATCCCCCCCTTTGTCCCGTTCCCCCCCCTGTTTGTTTTAGCTAGTCACTTCCCCCCCCTCCCCCCCAACCCGTATGTTCCCTCCTGGAGGTTCCGATCACCTTTATTTAAGTGAACTTTTTTTTGCTTTTTTTCCCACCCCCCAAATTCTTTCGCGCGATGAAACTTCGCTTCCCCCCCCCCGGTTGGGGCGCCCCCTCTTCCAGAGGTCTTGTCTCCGGTCAATTAACCGCAAATTCCCAAAGTACCAGAGTTCCTCTTGGTGATTCACCCACATTCTCATCGTGCTTGCTTCTCTCGGGCTGTAAGCTGGAGGCAGAGTTTTACATGAAGAAATCGTCCCCTTCCGCTCTTTTTTTTGCCGGCCTTACAACGTTCACTAATGGGGTGTACCGTTTTAGCCCCGTTTGTTTTGCCCTTTTCACACCCCCCTCCCCCAGCTTCTTTGATCAGATTGTGTTTAGTCCTCACTGTCTTTCGGCGTGTTGGAACCCCCACGGTATCGTCTTATCTTTACCCGTGCCGAACATTTTGCCTTCTTCTTTTTTTTTTTTTTTTTTTCCCTTTTTTTTTTTTTTTGCGTTTTTGCGGAGTCACTCCATGACCTCTTCCCAACTGGTTTCTGCCTGATTGTTCCCCTTTATTTTTTCCCCCTTTTTTCCGCTGCGAAAAGCCCTTTCCCCTGTGCAGATTGAGTAAAAGCCCAGTCTTTAGTCTCTCTGCCCCCCCGTTTTTTTTTCCGCTTTTTGCCCCTTATTTCAATCCCCGAGGTTCACCAGAACTTTCCTATTTTTCCCCCCGTATCCATTCCCACTGCTGGGTTTGCAGTCCCTTTTTCGGGATGAGTGTGAGTCCCCTTTTTCCCGCTGCCCTTTAAGATGTCCGGGCCCCTCGTTTTCTTCCAACAGCGTGTCCTTGCCTCCTTGTTGACCCATCCCCAACACTTCTTCCCAGGTCCCACTCCCCCCTTGCACCTCCCCCTCAGACCATACCCTTCACTTCCTTCTATTTCTCCGTTTCTTTTTCCGCCCTATCTTGTGCCTTTCCCGTCCCCAGGGTCCACTATGGTTTCTCTCTTCCGTTTTACGTTTCCACGAGGTTTTTTGCCCTTGTTTACCCCCTTGTCCCCCCAATGTATCTTGCCGGTTAGTTTTGAAGCCTCCCGCTTTTGATTTTATTTGCACAAAAAATTTTCTGCTCTGGGGTGGCTTCCGACCCCCCTTTATTTTGGAGATTTTGGCTGGCTTTTTTTTTTTTTTTTTTTCTTGTTGATCCCTTTTTGGTTCTGGTTCTGGGCAGTGGTCCTACGTTACCTTTCCTGCTTCTTTCATTCGATACTTTTTGTATCGATTCCCCTCAGACCCCGTGGTTTTCACTCTGCTGCTTCCCTTTTTTGTTTCCCCCTTTCATTCATCTTGCCACTTTTTTTTTTGATTTTTCCCCTTCCGTGCCCTTCTTAAAAGTTAATGAATACATGTTTTCTTTTTTATGCCTTGGTTTTCCCCATTTGAAGGTCTGTTTTTCTTTTGCCCCTATCCTTTTTTGAACCCCCTGCCGAATTTCTTTTTTCCTTTTTGTTCGACTTGGTCTGGCGGGGGGCTTTTTTACTCCCCTTTTCTTCTTCATAAGAATCCTGTGTCCACCTTTTTTAATCTTCATTCGACCTTCTTTGCTCTTTCCCGCTTAAACCTGGGTTTTACCACCTCCCATCCTAGAAGTACGGCCCCCCGCCTTTGCTTTTCCTTTTTTTCTCCCCTTTTCCCTACCCTTCATTTTTTTTTTTCTGCTTTTTTTTTTTTTTTCTGATTCCCCCCGTTCATGCCTTGGACCCTTCTTTCCCCCCGGCCGGTTTGTGCACTAAAATTTTCTTCCATTTTTTTTATCACCTTTTTCCACCAAGCCCCCCTTTGGCCTGTTTCTCTTCATCCCTTCCCTCCCCCCCCCCGTCTGGCTTCCCTCCCCCCCCTTTGCCATACTTTCTCGTTTTTATACACCATCGCGTACACTCATACCCCTTTTTCTCCCCGTTGCGTTTGTTCCCTTCTGGAATGGTTCCCCCCTTTCCCCTCCCTTTTTTTTTGGTGGTTTTCCCTGTTCCGGTGTTCGTCCCTTTTTTCTTTCCTCTTTCCTCTGAACACTATAGTTGTCCACAGTAATCTATCTTTTTCCCTTTTCCTTTTTGTTTTATTTGAGATGGCGTTTTTTTCTTAGTTCGGGGTTCCGCCCATCCCCCCCCCTTGTCCTCGCGGTCCCCTGTCCTTTTTGAATGTCCCCCCTTTCTTCATTTTCCTCTTCACCCGGTTCGCACACTTCTTTCAATCTTTTCCCCCGTCTTGTACGGCTCGCACCTTCTTGCGGGTTGCTTTTCGCGGTAGCACCAGTCCCACGTTAGTGGTCCGGTCCCTCCGCGTGCCCCGATTCTCCCGTCTTTGTCCTTTCTTTTCCCCAGTCCGTCCGCCTTTGCCAACCCGTCCCCAAGACTTTTTTGGTTTCTCGAACCTGCGAACCCGTCTGGTCCTTTCTTTTTCGTGCCCGTTTTTCCTTGACTTTTTTGAGGAGGGTCCCCTCGTCATTTTTTTCCCCGTTACCGCCGGTCTTTCACCCCAGAAATTTCCCCCCCCCCCCCAGATTAAATTCCCCCCCGCCCGTCCTTTTGGTTTTCTGTCTTGCATTTTTTTTCCTCCCCCTGGCACTCCCCTCCATCGTCAGCATCCTGCGTTCAGATTTTCCCTTCCCTTTGGCTAGGTCAAGGGGCTTTTCCCCTCTGAAGCCCTTTTTACGACAGTCTCCCCCCCTCCAGCACCGTGTACCCATCCTTAAGTCCGGCAAAAAATGGTTACCCTTCCCCAAATTTCACCAATGATCTGATTCCTCTTGCCCCCTTTTTTTTTTCAATCCTCGCGTTAGTGTCTGTTGTTGCCCCCTCCTAGCTCTCCCTGATTTGTATTTTTTTCTTTCCTTCCTTTTTTGGATGCCCCTCCCCCCGCGGCTCGCTTGAGCCCATACTTTTCTTCCCGGCCCCCGACTTTGACCCTGCCCTTAGTTTCAAAATAGTTTACAGCTTCACTGCTCGTTTGAGATTGTTCACCTTCTTCGACGCCCCCCCCCCCGCCCCTTTTTGCCGCAACCCATTTCTTTTTTTTTCCCTGTGCTTTTAAACATTTTTTCCTGCTTATCCTCCACCTGGTTCGTCATTTCCCCCCCACCATCGCGTGCCCCACATAGTGTCCCCCTACCCTTTGCTTTTTTCCCCCCAAAATTTGTCCCTTTTGACGTTACCCTGGCCCCTTCCCGCATCGGCCCAGTAGCTCTTCCCTTTGGTTGTCCCGGTTTTTTTTTTTCTCTTCGTTTCCATTTTTTTTTTTTCTGACCACCGTTTTGTTGTGTACCTGTTTTAGGGTGTTCCTTCGGCTTAGTCCCCTCGTTTTTCCTGAACTTTTTTTTTGCTCGTTACCCCTCCCATATTTACCGTTACCCCATTTCCGTCGATTGTCCTTTTTTCAAAACCTTGGAATTCCTTTGCCTTCGTTTTTTTTCGGATTGTTCAAAGTCCCCCGCCGGTTGTGCACTTCATTCCCTTTTATTTGTTATTTCTCTTCTTCTTTTTTTTTTCTCTTTTTTTTGTAAAGAATTTTCTGAGCTTACACCATTTTTGACTTTCAGCTTATTTGAGTACTTCGCAGGTGAGTCGTCCTTTTTTTTCCTTCCAAGGTTCGGCTTCTGACCACAACGGAGCCCTCTTTCTTTTTTCCGCTTTTGGGTTTTTAGGTTCACTCGGACCTTTTACTTTCCCGACTCTTCTCAAATTCCATTCCTTGTTTTTTTCCCTTCCAAGAGCGCCACGTCCCCATTTTCTTGTGCCTCCCCCCCCTCCCTTTTCTTTGCCAATTCTGTTGGCCCGTCCTCCCCTTTTGCTGCCCTATACCTTCGGGGCCTGTCCTTCAAATAATGCTTCACCCCCCCCCCCACCCCTCCGTGGTGATTTTCTTCGTGATTTCCCATGACAACCTTTGCTTGTTTCTCCTGTCTTTTTAAACATCTTTTTATTTTTTTTCCGATTTTGCTTAAATCTTTTAATTTTTTGCAGTTTATCGTTGGCTCTTACTCTCTTTTTTCCCTGTTTCCCCCCCCCATTCGAGTCTTCCGTCCACGTCTGCAACTCGAACCCTCCCCATTAAAATCCGATGTTTGGTAGCCCCGTGTGCGCCCCGCCAATAGAAACCCTCTCTTCCCCCCCTTTTTTTTTTTGCTTGTGGATCTCCGTCCTTAACTTGTTTTAAGCCGCCAGCTGCCCCCCCGGTGATGTTTTTTCTGAATACCATTTTCTTCGTGTTCTTTCCTGATCCCCGCCTTTCCTTGCCTCCATCCTTTTCTTTTCCTCTTTTTGTTTTCAGTTTTTTTTTTTTTTTTATATTTTGCGCTAAGCCGGCTTCATTTCTTTTCCCAGATTGACCCCCTTTCTCTCTTTTTTCCCGTTGTTTTTTTGAGCCGTTTGATTTTATGGACCTTCTCAGCTCCTTCCGATCCCCTATGTTTCTCTTGATTTTTCTCCACCCTTCAGGCATGCCCCCCTTGTTTGGCGCGCTGAAGCGCTCTTTTTCTCCCCGCGTTCCTGGCATTGCTGGACTTCCTTCGTTTTAAACCCCTATCCGGTCCCCTTTTTTTTTTATCCTCGTCTTTCCCCGGCTGAAGTGTCACTTCGGGTTACGAACCTTTTTTATTTTTGGGTGCGCTGGCCCCCGCCAACCCATTTTCCTTGGGCTTCTTTTTTTCGTGGCCCACCCCCTTTTCAAGATTTACCTTTTCTTTGTTCCACAAACCCCCTTGACGTTTTTTGGATTCTTAACTTCCCTTCCTCCTTACCTGCCCAACCTGGTTTCTTTTTTTTTTTTCCAACCACAAAGATTCTTGAGGTTTTTTGAAAAGGAACACCCTTTTCAAGGTGGGCGCCCAAGTCTACCTCTTTCTTTGAGTGGCCTTTTTCCCCATCCTTACGTTGTTTTTGTGACCCCCCCCAACGCGCTTCTTTGGCTTCTGCCGGATATCGTTCTTTTTTATCTTGACGCCCCTAGTTTGACTTTGCCCCCCCCTTTTTCCCCAGGTTGGACATTTTTTTTCCCCTGGGTGCGAGCTTTCCCCACCCCGACGCTTCCCTTTGATCGGCAGCTGGGAAGCTTCCGATTCCCCCTGTTCCCGCGGCGGACCAACTGCTTTTTCTCTCTCCCGGTCATACCCTCCGACCTTTGACGTTTCCTTTATTTCTCGCCGGCCTAGTCCTCAGCTTCCCTCTTTGCCTCCTTGCAGATTGCTTATCTATGCACATTTTCTTTTCCCCCTTTTTCGCAGGACCAGGCCCCCTCAGATTAGTCACCATCCCAAAAATGACTTGAGCTATGCACCCACCCCTTTTCCCCTTATTTTCCCAAGCAGACTTTCCCTTCTCCTGACTTTTTTCATTTCCCCTTTGCATGTTCCAGTCTGCTTTTTTTTCAGGACGGGTACCTGGTCTTCGAAGTGGCGAAGCACATCTGTCTTTGCCCTCCTCATTTACCCAGCGCCCTCCCTTGGATATTAGAGCCCCCCCCCCCTCAAACCCCAATGTTTACATTCCAACCCCTTCTTTTTTTCGGCCCCCCTCCCCTTCCCCCCCCACTTCGTTTTTTTTCCCCTTTTTCCCGCCTCTTTTGGACCGCCTTTTCTCCTACCCCCCTTGTTTTTAAACCCCCTGGAAGTTGTCCTTCCTTTCCCCATATGTGTGCCTCTTTGGAGTGGGCCCCCTCTGTTTCCCCCTTGCGCCCCTTCCTTTTCACACTGTTTCCCGATTCCATCTCCCCTTTTTTAAAGACCCCGCTTTCCGAGGGCTTTTTTTACCAAAACATTTTTGTTATGTTTTTATTTGTCCCTCCCCCCTTTTTTTCCCATGTCTTCTTTTTTGTTGATCCCCGCTATTTTTGCCTTTGCTTTGTCTTTTGGGTGAAGGCCTTTTCGGTTTCTGGGCCAGCGTCCTTTTTCTTTTTTTTTGCGGACCACCGCCTAACTTGTGATTTTACTTTCCTGTTTCCCCCCCCACACCATAAAAGTCTTTGTTTTTTGTTCTTTACCCCATAGTCCATTTTTCTGCTTCTTGAGCATTTTGATTTTTTCCCGGTTTCCGTTTGCCCTTTGCTGCCTTAAGCCTTTGGACTTTGGTTGTCCCTACCTTTTGCTTTGATCTCTTTTTTGTCTTTTACATCTTTCGTCTGACTTCGGCGATTGTCCATATTTCATTGGTGGCCGTCTTTGCTGTTGACGGGATGATTTCGTTTTTTTCTACTTCTGCAAACTTCTCCTTTTTTTTTTTTCCTTTATGGGTATTTCAAACTCGTGTTTGTCCCTCTTGTTTTTTCAACAAAAAAAAACCACACCCCCCCCCCCCCCCCCACCCACAAACGTGGTTACCCCACTTAGCCATTCATCCTTCACGACTTTCGGTTTTCTTTCCACGACCGGGAGTCCCCCCCTGGCGCCGCGTGTTCCGTGTTTATTTTTCTCTGCTTGAAATTTTTTATTGCTTGGCCTGGTTATGGAACTTCAAACCCCTTTCCCCCCCGTTAGTTTTGTGTACCAGTCCCACCCCCTGCGGTCAGTTTTTTATAGTTTGGTTTTTTTGGCTATTTTAGGCACCCCTGATTCCCCGTTCCACCGGCCTTCCGCTTCGATAGTCAGTCAAATCAGGTCTGCACATTTTTTGTGCGACCCTGTTTTTTTTTTTTTTTCCCCGGCCTTTTTTGTCACACCTCTATTGACCCCCTAGGCCTGCGGGGACAGCGGGGTTCCTTTTTTTGTGTTCCTTTATACCG
>Ga0179593_1601063_pt1 | contig 12686 bp, 11 predicted proteins | sample CZODoug2_1_08_16_FD_185931 | JGI IMG/M metagenome (GOLD analysis project Ga0179593, IMG submission 185931) | Vadose zone soil fungal communities from Angelo Coast Range Reserve, California, USA - CZODoug2_1_08_16fungal (PacBio error correction) | ecosystem: Environmental > Terrestrial > Soil >... | reverse complement strand
TCGGCACACCACGTGGATGATCACGCTCCTTCTTTTTTTTGGTTTGCCGATGGCTATGGAGGTGTTTTCGCGCCCCCGCCTTTGTTTCTGCCAGATCCCATTGTGTTCATCTCGACCGCTTTTTTCTCTTTCCCCCCCGTGGCCTCGCAGATCGCCGGGTCCGGGAATTGGTCGGATGGGCGCTGTTTCCGGGCTCCGCAAAAATCTGTCGGTTTGTCTCCCCCCTACAGTCTCTGCCGGAACCGTCCTCGGTTGTATTCTTCATTTTTTGGTTTTTCGGCGGCATGCAGAGTGTTTTCTCGGGGTTTTGTGGGGGGGGTTGGTGGTTTTTCCTTCTATTCGCCCTCTTTTTTGCGCCGAACGACCAACGGCCCTTTTTTTAAATCGGCTGAATTGGCCCTTATTCTCGAATCCGTCGGGTTCCGTTTTTCCCTCGCCGAGTCGCGACCCAATTTCTTGCCCCCCATACCTATGATATGTCCGTCTTTCCTTTCGTTGGTTGGAAGTGGACGAACGGCACTTTTTTTTCGGCGGTAAATGACCTCCATTTACTTCAGGTTTTTTTTTTTCCCACACCGTCATCAACGAATGCGTATGTCCTCTCCTTCCCAACCGACAAGAACTCGTCAATGTTTCCACTGCTCCCCCCACGGCGCGACGATTCAAGCTTTTCTTTTGGGCGAGTCTATTCAGGGCACTTGTCTTTTCTTTCGGATTAACATTGCCTCCCCAGCGCGGTCCATTGTAACGGGGCGCTGATCGTCTTTTCCTTCTTTTTCCCGAAATACGTGGAAAACTTTGCCCTTTTGGTGCTTGTAGTGTCGGACCCCTTCTTTTTTTTGAATTCCAAGGTGGTAGCCTTCTGGAAGTGCTGTTCTCACTGTCGGTTTTTTTCCCAGTACCCGCCTTTCCCAGACTGCGCCCCCGAAGTGCCTTTCTTTTTTCTCCCGTCCCTATTACGCGACGATATCATGATTTCTTTCCCCCCCCTCCTCAGAAGCATTTGACCGGCTTTGAGGAAAAGGATATTTCTTTTTTTTGAGCTTTATTTCGGCCCGGACCGTTCGGTAGTTCCTTTTTCTTTCCGTTCCTGGCCAGTTCCTTTGGATCAGGAACGCCACCCGGGGCCCCCCCCCTTTTCGGGCCGCCTCTACCCAGCAGAAAACAGGTTGTTCGTTCTTCTTACCCCCCCTCCCAAGCTGAGGTACGGTTCCGGGCCAGGTTTTTTTTCCCCTTCCCGGAAAGATATTGGAGTAGCTTTTCCTCTTACGCTGTGTGCCCGGAAGAGAGAATCTGCCCCTTCCCACGGCAGCGTCCCGGCCGAGGTTGTTCCTCTTATTGACTTCGGCAGGAGCGGAGATTTTTTTCTGCCTTCCCCCCTCTCCCCTCGACCAGACGCGGAGACGACCCCACCTTTTTTCTCGAACTGGTGGGAATAGGGGCCTTTCTCCACCCCGTCCGCCACCGAGCATGTAGGCTTTTCCCCCTTTCCTGCCTCGCCGATCGCAAAAGAGAACTCAAGAACCTTGCCCGCAGCGCGCTCGATGCGCGCGTTCTTTTTTGCTTCCCCCCTCTTCGTGCGAGGACGGGCCGCCCTTTTCCACAGTTCGCGTTTTCCTCCTTTCGTCCCCATCCATGCACAACGCCCGCCTTTAGTGCAGCCGTACCCCCCAGCGGAGTGGCGATGTTCCTTCGCTTGATGGAACCGTCGGCAAGTTTTTTCTCGTTTTCAATCCCCCCGACCGGCTGGCCATGTCCCCTTGCATCCCCCGTCAGCAGGCACGGCTTTTTCCATTCGCATCGAACGCCCCCTTCCATCCCAACAGTTCCGCCGGTCGTGTCTTCTGTCCGCCCGAGCCATTCCTCCCCGAGTTGCGTTCACTTACCTTTTTTTTCTTGTACAGCCGAAGCTCGGGAAATCATCCCTTACAGCGGAAAACCTCCTTTCCCGCAGAGCGACTTTTTCCCCCCGGCGATTTTCACCGCTTTTTTTAGAATCCGATTGTTACAATGTTAAAGCACCCTCTTAATAACGAGAACCGTTTCCCTTTTTTCAGACAGCGCGGGTGGCCTCCTTTTCTCTACAACGAGGTGGTCGCCCATTCGCGCTCTTCGACCTCCTTTTTCCACCCCCAGCGGAGCACCGGTCAGTTTTCCCTCGTTGTTGTGAGAGAGAGACGATTCTTTTTACACCTGCCCCTGCCGTATGAGGGAGGCTGGGATTGCATTATTTTTTTTTTCCGATTGATCGATGACTGAAGGTTTTCTGAGACCGTCTGGGTGGAGTGTTTCCTTTTTTCCCTCGCGGGATGGCGGACTTCCCTTTTTCTTTCCTCCCCCGGGTTCTCGTGTACGGAATGCGACCTTTTTTTTTTTTTGAACCACACGCTGCGATGCACGTCACTTTTTCTTCTTCCTCTTGCGATAGAGCTGTCTAGGCGGGCCTCTTTTTACCGGTGTAACACGGGCCCTAGTTCTTCCTTCTCCTGAGTTGCTCGGGAGGACGCGGGGACGCCCTTTTTCTTCCTTTCCTTTTGTGGCGTTCGAGCTGGCTCGTTCCTGATTCTTTCTCCCTTCAAGGGGAACCTGGCCAGCCTTTATTTTGCAGTGTATCGGTTCCAGATCTAGGCCGTTCCACTCCCTCCCCGTCCGCTGGTCGTCGCGGACGCTGTGTTTTACAATACGGATTCGGGGAGTTTTTTTTTTTTTTTTTTTAATTCAGATCGGGAAGCCGATTTTTTTTTTTTTCCTCTTCCCGCACCGCGGAAGGGCCTCCCTCTTTCGAGCTGGTCCTTCCCTTCCGACGTGGCGGTGATCGTGATTCTTTTTTGCTGTTCCCATCGGGCGAGTAGAAATCCAGCAGTCTCTCTCTGGGCGCCGCCAATATCGATCTTTTTTATTTTTTTTTTCTGGAGTTTACTACGGGCGAAGGAACCTTTTTTTTCCTCGTCGGGAGCGGCTCTCGAAGTGTTTTGGAGGATTGAATTTACGCATGCAGAAGTAGATAACGGGGATGTTTTTTGGCCAGAGCTTTTTTCCTATGAAAAGTTCTTCCCTCGTGACGAGGTCGTTTTTTCCCTTACACGCGATCGACCCCTTTCTGATACGAAAGATATCTATGCGAACATATTCTCGCAGACAACCATGGCAGGAATCATTTCCCTGTAGTAGAGAAAATTTTTTTTTTGAGTTGGTGATGAACAGTCCTCTGGGTCCTTTGGGTTGGGAGTTATGTTTTCTTCTTCTTTGGACGACCGACAACTCTTTCCCCCACTATCTTTTCTTTTTCCTGGCGGATTTCGAAATCAGTCGGTCGCTCCCCCTTTAGCCGTTTCCGCGCCGCTGTCGGTTTTTTTCCAAATCGTCTGATTCTTTTTCTTCCCCATACTCGTTTGTATCGGGAAGGGCGTGTTTTTTTTTCTTTTCCGTAACGGACACCTTCGGGTTTTGAGTTCCCCGGGCTAGCTTTTACCTCCATTTACTTGTCACGTGTGTTTTTTTCTTAACAACCGGTTCAATCCACCGTTTTCTTTTCCTGCTTTGGGGCGACACTTTGATCCCCTGAAAAAAGTACTAAATCCCTTAAACGGTTTTCCCCTTCCCTCCCACGAATAGGCCGCGATGCGTTTTTTTTCTCCAATGGGTATCTCTATCAGTTTTTAGAGTTCCCCCCCCCCCCCCATTAATAGCGTCCCTTTTTTGCACGGGCGCTTTTTCTTTTTAGTTACGGAGTATTTGTTTCCGACATTCTTTTTTCCTTTTCCTCGTTGTCGACCAATAGCTTTTCCCCTTTCCCCTCTTTTATTGAACGGTGGTATTTAAAAGTTTTTTCCCCTTGATTTCGTTTACGTTGATACCCCGTCTGCAATTCACGAATCTTTTCCCCCTCCATAACGCGCCCCTTTTCTACATCCAGAGTATTGGCCGGACTCCCCTTTTTTTACCTGCGCTTGGGGTCAGCCCATTTCTTTTTCGGTTTTTCCCCACCCAGCAGGAAGACGGCTTTTCTCTTCCGGTACCTTCGGGAAGCATTCTTTGGCCGCCGGGGTAGTCTTTTACTTCCCCCTTTGAAGGATTCCTCCCACCCGTACCCACCAGAGCTTTTCTCTCCCAGTAATGAGTTCCGTTTCAGGACGCCGAGGCTTCTCCGACCAGGTGAAGGAAATACCCCCTTTTTCTTCTTCCCCCTTCCTGTGGGGGAGGCGAGCTGTTCCGAGCACAGACCGATTCCTCTTAGCTGATGTTCATCGAGTGGGCCTTCCCTCTTCCTCTGTGAAAGGAAGCGGCGAGTTCCGAGGCCAAGGAAAGCGCCTGGCCGACATGAACTCCCCCCTTCCGTGACTTAGAAGGATCGGCGCCCCCCACAAGCAGCCATCAAGCAGACCCTTTTTTTCCAACCGACAACACCTTCCTTTTGTGGGCATCGTGCGCTCCTCCTCCAGTATTAGGAGTTGAAGATCTTTTTTATTTTCCTTCCTCTCTGTCACCGGCAGCAGCAGTCTCATGGAGAGATGCTTCCTTTTCCTTTCCATAGAGCTAGTTACGAGCGAAGAATCGCGCGTACCTCCTTTTTTTCTTTGCCATCTGGGCACCTTTTCCTTTTTCACCACTGCCCCCCCCTTCTATCTGCCCCAACACCTATTCTTTACCTCTCCAGCGTGACCACGCCTTAGGATGATGATTTAACATTAACCTCCGTCGGCACGGCGAGGATCACGGCACTTTCCCCTTTTTTGCCATGTTTTCTTTGCAGCAGAGACCCCCCGTCAGCAGGCACCGCCCCCTTCCTTCCAAAGCCATTTCCCTCTCACTGTCAGCGGTCGTGATCGTACCGTTTTCCCTCCCTTCCTCCGATGCTCCGCCTATTTTTTCGTGTAAAGACAGAAGCCTTTTTTTTCTAGCGGCCTCATAGACACGCGCGAGAGGCAGCGTCCGACCTTTTTTTTCCTGGGCAAGCAGAACGTTCTTTTTTTTCCTTAATACGAGAAACGCTCCCAGGCATCGGTGAACGCATTCTCTCTTCCAGCAAGCTCGTCTGAGTCGACCAGCAACCCGCGCTGTTTTTTCCCCCCCTTTTCTGCCTTGCCCAGACATACCAGTCCGTTCATTCTTTTTCGAAAACAACCGGATCGGCTTGATTTTGACTCGATCCGGGTGGTTTTAGGGTGTCTTTTGGGATGAAAGGCCTGGTAGGGCGCCGTTTTTTCCCTCCGCGAGCGCGATGGTCTCCTCTTTCGGGTTTTCCCTCACTGCTGCTCTCTTTCTGGGGCCACCCGCGCGCTTGTTCAACGAGGCGTGGGAGCGTTTCTTTAAGTGTGACTTTACATGGTGAACCAGCTGCGCTTCCTTTGCCCTTTTTTGCCGGATTTCGCGCTGCGCTTTTCCTCGTCGTGCGTGAGTTCGCGCCCTTTTTCCTTCTCGCTTGGTACGGAATAATAGCGGATCGTTTTTTCCTACTTTTCCCCTACGGAGGATGTTGATGCTTTTTTTTTCCTGATAGCGCTGAGTGACTTTTCGGTGTTTTTTTCAACATTCCAGAAGGTCGCGAGCGTACCGTCTTGTCTTTCCCTCTGTTCCCCTCTTCTCTAACCGGGTAAATCAATCTCTATTCTTTTTTCGAGGTTGTACGGCTGGCAATACGTGTTTTTCTTTTTGAGAATTTGTCTCCGGGACAATTGATCATATACGATCGGGCCGCTTTTTTGTTCCCGAGGCGGCGCGGCACTCCCGCTAGACGACGATGGGCGAGCGAGAGCGTTTCTTATATTTTCGTGTGATGGAGATAGGCGACGGGCGTACTTTTTCGCAGTACCATATCGATCTGGTGTTTTTTCCCCTCCGATCCGTGTCTGTATACGCCTCATTTCTCTCGTTCCTTCTTGGCGGCTGTGGGGCGGCCTTTTTCTTTTTTCTTTAACCTTGGGCGTTAATCTCGTTTTTCATCGAAGCCTTTCGTCGGGAAAAGCGCGCTTTTCCCTTCCACCGCGATGAACAGTCCCGGTTTTCTTTCCTCTCTATACGCGCCGATACCCTTCTTTTTTTTCTTTTTTTCGTCGCTCACCCGTCGGCTGGCTCGGGTGTTTTCTTTTGTGCTGACCGGAACTCAATTTTTTTGGGGCCGGGTGTTTATTCTTTTCCGCCCGTCAGCTTTTTCTCTTCTGGCGCAGACCGGCCCCTAATCTTTTCTTTTCGTCTTTTTCCGATTCTCGACCCCCTTTGGCCAGCTCGAGAAGCTCTTTCGGACCCCCTTTTTATGCATTGGGAAGTAAGTTCCCCCCTTTTGTTAGTGAGTATCTTTTTTTTTTTTTTCTAGGGAGTTGGTCCTTTCGGGCACTTAGGGGGTACTGTTGGTGCGTCCCTTCGGGGCTGACTCCATGGACTTTCACGGGTTTTTCCCCCGGGGCTAAACCAACCGGTTCCTTCGTGACTACAAAGGAAGCTCTTTCTCTCAACGCCCTCGTAAATGTGTCCAACGATTTTTTCCTTCAACGGCGGACGTCTACCTCTCTCCTCGGCCGCGATGAGTCTATCAGGGCTTTTCTTCCTTCTCGTTTACTTGTGTTGTTTATGAAGCCTTGACCGGCCGATGAGTTGGCCTGTCACGCGTTTTTTTTTTCTGTTAAGGAGGGAGTACTTCTGTTTTTACTCCCGAGGTGCTTGTCGTTGTCGACCCCGCCCAGTTCATTGAAGGTTGGATAGCATTCTGTGGCCTTTATCTTCTATAACCCGCAAGTTTTTTTAAAGGAATTTTTCTTTCGCTCGGAAAGAAACATCCCTTTTCCTTCCGTTGTGACTTTTTTTAAACGAGAAGCACGTCCTCTTTTTTTTCCTTTTTCCACAGAAGCCAGACGCATATGGAACGGCCTGGAAGCAGACCTTGTTTCTCTTCTTCCCTTTTCTTTATCAAGCCCGACCTTCGGGAGAACTTAGGTCAGTCTCTCTTGTCGGCTCGGAGTCTTTCTTTTTCGACACAGTCTGTTTCCCTTCTCCCCCCCTTCCCCCCTTCTGAGTGCAGCAGCCAGAATTGTTTCCCTCGAGCAGCCTCCGACCCCCCTCCCTTTTGTTCGCGCTCTTTAAAACAAGACGAGGGAAGGTCCGGCTTTTGTATGTTTATTAGCTTCCCTCCCCCCCCTTGCAGATATGGCGTAGTCGGTCTTTTTCCGGGCAAGCGCCCTTCTCCACTTGTGCCGGCCCTTCGACGAGCTGCCGGCCACGTCTTACAGCGCCGTGCGGCCGATCTCCCAAGGGTGATCTTTGTGACTTTTCTTTCTTTTTCCCCGCCGCTTAAGCATCTCCTTTTCCTGCTCATACAACACGGCGTCCTTGGCGGTGAAGAACACAAAGATTTTTCCTTTTTTTTCTCTCCATGTAGGCGTGAAGATCTGCTGATTTCCCTTACGAAGACTTCTCAGCCACGATACCTCTTCTCTGCCCGGGCGCAGGCGAGCGGCACCTCCCTTTTCCTTTCGGCATCGCGAGTCGCCCCTTTCTCGGCCCGATTGTAGATGCTTCCCGACATCCGCCCCGAATCCAGTCTTTTTTACCTCCTCCCTTTTTTGCCCACGACAAGCGCGTGGCGTTTCCCGGTCGTAGATCGGGACTTCTTCCCCTTTTCGGCCCTTGATAAAGCTCGCGCTTCTTTCCTCTTTTCCTCAGAAGACCACCGGTTCCTTGGCGATCAGGAACGAAGCATCTGCCCTTTTCTTCCATACCCAGTCCGCCGGTCGTAATCGTCCGAGTTCCTGAGCACAGCGATCGGCGTGCTGCTTCCCCCGGTAGACGAGGAAAGTGTCCTCGCCGTGCCTTCACTACCGACGGAGGCCGCCATATCTTCGCGCGAAATCCGGCCTCCTTCCTAGACTGAATGGATTCACAAATGTACAGCACAAGCATTTCTTTTCTTCCCTCTTCCCCGCCTCGGTGAACGCACAGATTTTACGCCCTTCCCAGAAAGCCGCCGTTCTTTGCGTGTCGCACATCAGCTATTTTCCCTCTCTTCTTCCCAGCGCCGCCTGACGCACCTTTCCCTCCGGCTCAAGGGAGTCCGAACCACCCTTTCCCCCCTCTTCTGTGTCTCGATCGATCCGGGTTTTCTTTTCCCTTTGCCCTGATCCGGAGGATGGGATTGCACGCGATGTTCTCCGATGACGATGACTGAAGTTTGAGAGCGATGGGCGACTTTGGTGGCTCACGAGAGAGGCTCTTTTTCTCTTATATTTGTTTTCACCGAGCGACTGGGAGCTTTTTTCTTCCCTTCTCCTTTCTTTGTCTGTACCAATTTTTCCCGGGCAAATTCGGGACCCTTTCACTTTTCTTTAGCCGTCCTGAGATCAGAGCGTCCCCTTCTTTCCCCTTGTCGCTGGAGCTGATTTGCTCCCCTTTGACTCGTCTACTGACGCCTCTTTCCCTCTTGATCGCTGGCTCGGGAGGGCCGGTTTTCTGGCGGCAGGGCCATTTTGATTGGCTCCTTTTCTCTTCGCGATGGCGTGCCTGCTGACGTTTGTGCAAGGGGAACCTGGCCACTCCATTTCCGCCGTGCCGACGCGTTACAGACCCTTCCCGACGCTGTCTTTGGGCACGCTGGGAGAGGTGGCTTCTCCTTTGTTTCTGGCGTGGGGCATGGTGATAGGACCTGATCTCTACAGATAGCGGCCGCTCCTTTTTTTTTTTCTGAGACCGCTGATGAAGGACCGAGGAACGCGCTCCTTTTCCTTTGACTGAAGAATGGCGACTTTCGTTGAAGCTGTGAACTGCTGCTGAACGGTGTGCGCTCTTCCTTTCTTCTCAACTCCTACCCTATGGGAGCATAGTCCCTCTCTTTCTCTTCCTCAAAACGATGCAAACAAGTGGCTGATTTTCACCTTTTCAGAAGGAGGGTAGCTTTGCGGATTATGGAGGATTGGGAGGCGCTTCGCCTCTGCACGATTTTTTTTTGATGTGAACATGTTCTCTTTTTTACGGACGTTGCAGCTCGACGAGTAATGGCACAACCGGTAGATGCTTTTTCTCCCAGAGATTGAACCTCCCCCGGTAGAGGATGGCGATATATATTCTTTAGATCAGGAAAAGTCATAGGATTGATCTTTTTCCCACCTGGTAGGCTGTCTCTCTTTCGAATCCAATTGGCTGCTGAAACGAGCTTTTTTTTCTGGTACTGTTGGGCTGATGAAAGTTTTTCTTGTTTCCTCACGGCAGAGACTTGCCCCGAATCAATCTGTGAATGTCTTCCTTTTCCATAAAGCGGTCCATGCTTGCGTTCAGCGCACGCTTTCTTCCCGCCCGTTCAAATTGCTTCTGTTTTTTCTTTCCTGCAATCACTTCCTCGTATCGGACGAGGGGCGCGTTTAGTTGTTTTCAGAACGGCCCTTCAGAGTCTGGTTTCCCCGGGCGCGATCGGCGGGAAACGACCTCCCTTTACGGGGGGTGATGTCCCCCCCGTCCCAACCGTTTTGGGCCTACACAAATTTCCCTGTTCAAAAAGACCTCCCCGTGTTTAAAAGGCTTAATAGTATTCACACGGCGCAGACAGATCATCTCCACGAATCGGTCAGAGCTGGTCAGTCATTTCCACGTCTAATCTTGTTGTGGGAGATCTACCCTCCTCTCCTCGGCCTATTAGTGGCCTTGTCACGTTTCTCGTCGCGACGTTAAGGGCTTAGTACTTTTCTTTTTCACACATTGAACGACGGTGATTGTTCCCCCTTTTTCCACAATTAGCTTCACCTTGTAGGGGCCTCCCTCTTTTCCCTTTGTTAGACCTTCTGGATGATGAACTCCCCCCGGTTGAAAAATCTCAGGGAGGCCGTAACGTTTCTTCCGAGCAAAAACTCCCCTGGAAACGCCACATCTTTTCCTCAAATCCCCCCCGCCCGATCCTTTTATCAGATTCCTTTTTTAAGAAGAAGACTTAACCTTCCCGATTTGGGTCCGACTGACTTCGTTTTTTTCCTCCAGAATCAGGCCCGGACATTCGGTCTCGGGGCGAGCCGTTGTTCGGTTTCCCTCCCCGAACATCTGACGGGCCTCCTCTCTTTCCCCCCTGGCGGCAGCAGCCTCCTAGCTTTCTCGACTCTGTTCTCCAGCGACCAGGCAACAGGTGAAGGAAATACCCTCTTTTTCGCGCCTTGGGGGACTCCCCTCGAGTATAGCCTTCTTTTTAGGCCGATAGATGATGTTTTCTTCTTTTTTTTCTCCGACCGTGGCCTGGTGAACGGACGCGTTATCTTTCTCTTCCCACCGGCCCGAAAAGTCATTGCCGAGTATGAAAAGCCCCCCCTTTTCCTTTTTCCCTCTGCATGGCTCGGAGAAAGCGCCCTCCTTTTCTGCCATCGCCATCTCCCCCCTCTGAAAAACACACGGAGTAGGACCTTTCTCCCCTTTTTTTTTCTGCAGGCGAAGAACTGACGGCGCCCCTTCCTTTTGACATTTTCTGATGATTTCCGAACCGCGCCTTTTTTCTTTCCCCCGGAGCAGCCGCCGAATCAAAGCCTTCCTCTCTCTTCCCCAGGCGTTTTTAGGCAGAAGGCAACCTCTTTTCCCTCTTTTTTTCCCTCCGGTTCCGCATCGCGCTTTGGGAAGCCATCGGCTTCCTTTTTTTACCGACCCACCATGCCAACGCCCGCCGCACAGTCCCTCTTCTTTCCACCTCGCCCCCAGACGACCCGCCCCTTTTACGTGTTGGTGATGACCAGTATTTTCTCTTTCCCTTCCCCTTCCCGCGGATCACCGGACCCTACCTGGCTGGCCAGGTTCCCTTCCTATTTCCAGTAGGCACGCCAGCGCTCTTCATTTTTTCATCGAACGCAATCAGGATTCAACAGTCCGCGGTAGTGTCTTTTCCTTTGTCGCACTCCACGTACTTGATTCCGACACCGCGCTTTTTTCCCCCCTTTCTCTCCCCCGCCTATCAGCGGACTCAGCGCCACTCCCTACACGCTCGAGCGCAGCGCGAATCCCCTTCCCTCCCCTTTCGGGCAGCCGCAGTGGTTTCTTTCTCCCTCTCTGAATGCAGTTCCCCTTCCCTGGTGAACGCAGATAAGCCAGCCCCCTCTCTTGCTCTGCGTCGACCACGCACACCCAGCGCGTCGCCCCTTTTTCCCCCTCTCTTTCCGCTGCCGACATAGAAGTCCGTGCAATCCCCCCTTCTTTCGTAGCCCCTGTTTTTTTCTCTCCGCCCGTGGGTGTGTTTTATTCTCTCTTCCCCCTCTGTTTGTTTCTGATGCGGCGGCTGGGAATTCCATTTGACCCGGCGGCCGATTGATCGATGATTCCTGCTTTTTCTTTTTTTCTTGTGGTCGACTACGAGCGAGGTCTTTGCTTTTTTTTCTCTGGCTCACCGAGGCCTGGGAGCGGTTCTCTCTTCCCCTCATTCCTCTTCTCCCATGTTGAAACACGCTGCTGCTGCCCGTGCCCCTTGATTTCGCGCTGCGCTCGAGCGTGTCTATTTCGTTCCCTTTTCTTTTCATATTTTTGTACACGGGCATCGTAACCTGACGTCCCCCATTCTCTTCTTTTTTCTTCTTTTCCTTCCCTGGGGAACGAGGACGATCACGACTTCGTCTCTGGCCATTTTCTGATGGGTTGATTTCTTTTTTTCTTTTTGACGTTTTTGGCTGCTCAAGGGGACCTTTCCTCCTTCCTTTTTTTTTACCCCTGGCCGGTGACTCGATCTACTACCTGTTAATCCCCTCCTGTTTTGTGGGGAGTTACATCCACTCTTTCTTTTTCCCTTTTTTTTTATTTTCCCTTATTCGGGGCGGCGGGCGTGGACTTTGATCAAATCTAAAGATCGGATCTCTCTCTTTTACGGACTACTATGAGGCCGCGGACCGGCATCTCCTTCCTCTTCTCCTTCGCGAAAGCAGAGCGCGCGGCGTTTCCTCCTGTGCTGGAGACTTCCCTTTGAAACCCTCTCTCCCCCCACATGCTTCTGGGCAGGCTCCCATATTCAGATACTGGTGTTTATTCTTCCCCTCCTTAATGGCTGATAAAGTCTGACGCTTTTCTTTTCCCTTTCTCCTTCTTCTTTCCTTATGGCGGATGGGGGCGGGCTCGCTTTCTCTCCCCTTGGGTGTCATCTCGGGCCAGCAGCCCCCCTTTTTTCCTTTTTTTTCGTTACGGGCACAAGCCGCAGGTCGGATGTTTTTTTCTTTTCTCCCTTTCCGCAATTCTTTCGGTGGGCTTTCCTCCAAGGCGCGGCCGGAATTTCCTTTTTTTTCACGAGCCCACTGGTCGGCTGGCTCGGCGGACTGCTCGCGTTTTACTTTTCTCCTTTTTTGGTGGGGCAGGGCGTGGAGTTCTGCTCCATTAGGCTTCCCTCTCCCTACTTTTCCCCAGATACGTTGAATGCTCCGAAGTCGGGCTGATTCTCTCCCCCCCTCCCCTCTTCTTTTCTCTTTCAAGAGCCGCTGTCGGCTACAGCGTCTGCTTGGGGAGTACGCCCACTTCCCTCTCTCTTTTCCTTGAGGCGTTTAGGGAGTTGGAATTGGGCCTCAATTTTCTCTTTCCCCCGTTTCCCGGGATCGAAGGCGGTAACCTCCGGAGGGTTATGTCATTCCTCCCCCTTCCTTTGAGTCCACCACGATGGTTCTCTCCATTAAGCTATTGGGTCGATCACATTTTCAATCTTTTTTTAGCCCCTCCATTAACCCCCTTTCGTATTCATTTTCCACGAATAGGACGCGCTG
>Ga0179593_1464684_pt1 | contig 12686 bp, 10 predicted proteins | sample CZODoug2_1_08_16_FD_185931 | JGI IMG/M metagenome (GOLD analysis project Ga0179593, IMG submission 185931) | Vadose zone soil fungal communities from Angelo Coast Range Reserve, California, USA - CZODoug2_1_08_16fungal (PacBio error correction) | ecosystem: Environmental > Terrestrial > Soil >... | reverse complement strand
TTCTGCGCGTTCTCCGCGATGTACGCGAACTTTTTGCGCACCACCCAGCCCTTCGTTCGACACACGTTTATTAACCGGTTTCCTGGTGTGATCAAGTTTAGAAGAGCGTGGAGACATACCCGTACTTCTTTCCCTCTCGTAGGACTTTTTCTTTTGAGCTAAACCCAATGCGAGGTCCGCAGGATTCTATTAACCCCAGCTCTCTTTAACGTGAGGCGTCAGAGCGGCCCTTCCCCTTTGTATCTCACAAACTGAGTAAGGCTCAAGTAGGAGTGGGTGTGGGCGTTCCTCTTTCTTCCTTGTCATGGTTTTTTTCAAGAAAAATTATGCTTCGTCCTCAAGCCGTATTATTCTTGGTTTCCTCAGAGTTTTACCTTTTTCTGTAACGTACCCTGGTGAGGGGTGATCTCGTCTTGCCTCCAGCCATTGCTCAAGGCCCGCTCGCCAGACGGATGGTCCGTCTGAAGTTTCCATTGACCCATCGAAACAGAGAGTCTTTCTGAAAAAGTAAGAGAACGCGCTCGATGGCCCTCCTCTCCCCCCCTAGTTTTTTCTTACAGCATTGTTTTTTCCACTTGGGTTCCCAGGCGGAAAGTAGAGTATTTTTCCCTTTCCGCACTCCGTGCTTTTTGTTAGAGGCGGACGCACGCATTATTTCCCCCTTTTTTTCCCTCTTTCCCATTCCCAGTTTTTTGCGCCTTTCAATGTCCCGAGTGACGCAATCTCGAGAGTGAAGATTTTCACCGCTGAACCACCCCCTTACCCCTTCTGACTTTTTTGAAAGCCAAAGCCTTGCTCTAGAACTTTTCTTCCTTGAGGGCCATTCCCCCTCCCAGGATGTTCAAAAGGGTATAAGTTTCGACAAGAATGTTAACGTCCTCGGTTCTTCCTTCCACGATTCATTGCACAATCGGGCATTCAGCTTTCTTCTCTCCCGACCTGAATTCCTCCTGATAGCACACCCTACGTCACCTCGCCCCCCAGCTCAGAGAAAGATCGGTAGAGCGTTCTTCCCTGATTCGACAAGAGAAGGAGAACTTTCTTTCTCCTTTGGATTTGTTTCCTCTCAAGTCACTCTTGGGAAAAGAGACGTTCCAAGACTTCCCCCTCCTTGTAACTTCCTGCCACTCCCGTTAATCCCGGGTCTCCTCAACATCCCCCTCCGGCTGGGACTTCCGGGTGCGTTAACTATTGGTTCCTAGGCAGAGGCCGCCCGCTTGCTTCCATGGACCCCTGACGAGCTCATAGTAACCCGGCACCTGAGATTTTTCACTTCTCCCCCATTTTTTTCAGACTAAGTTCCTTTCCCCCAGACTTTTCGCAGCTAGATCCTCTACGCACATTAGTAGATAGTCGGTGTTCCTTCCCTCCTGATTATCTGCAGAAAGAGGACTTCCTTTAGTCCGAGCCTTGCCCCCTCTCTCAATTCCATGTTTATTATCGGTTTGGTATGTATGCCGTTAGTTGCTCGAGCCTGGCTCCTACTCCCTTGACTCCCGAGTTCAATAAAATCACATTCGACACTTTTCCTTCCCTTCCCCCCTTTGACAATGATTGTTATGGGTGTGTGAATTCCTGGCACCCAGGAGGCGTGCTTCCTCCTTCCATCAACAGCTTGTCCCCCCTTCCAGCCGAGAGAAGCCCTTCACCGTTGTTTTTTATCTGTCTTTGTTCTGTTTTTTCCCCCTAGGATTGCCGAGGCGGCCAAACGGACAGTGAGGGAGACGCAGCCATACACCCCAGTTAGCGTTTCAAGGAAATGCGTCCTTCCTCATAAGGTCCCTTACCAGCTTCACGAGAGAGGCGAAACGGAAAAAGCCTTCGCCTCTCAAGCCCTTAAGCCCCACAAAGCTTAATCAACCGTCCCGTGCCTGCGCTTTGTCTTGCCCTCCGACAGCTCCGACCCCTCAATCAGAAAGGCGGGCAAGAGAGGCGGCAAAAAGATCTTTTGGTCGGGTGCCGGGGTGTTCAAGGGTGGTGTTGGGGTTTCTGGGGAACGGCAACCCGGTCCCCGCATTCCCTTTTGCCCCCCCCCTTTGAGCGTGTGAGATCAATGGTTTCTCTTCTTACTACTACTTGTGGTTTGCGTTTGAGAGCTTGCTCTCCTATGTGGGAAAAGATTGTCCTGCTTCTCCTTCCGGGCCACCCTGAACCCGAAATTAATGGAGTGTCCTCCCTTTTAGTTTTGGGCACGCCCTTGAGACTTTCTTTTCTCCCTTGCTAGATGTGTTCCCACCAGATAGCGGGAATGGTCCCTGCTGTTTCGGCCTTCTCGGAGAATGGAAGTGAAGGTCGCGCTCTTTTCACGCCGTTTCGTCCTCTTGATGAAGTTTAGGCGGCCCTAAAAGTTCTGCTTCCCCTTTTTCTCATACTCCTGTTTTTCCGTTTTACCGTACTGACCTCTCGTCCTAGAAAAAGTACAAGGTGAAGGTACGATCGTCTCTGTCGTTGTGCCGCGTTTCTTTGAGCTTTCGACGACTTCTAGCCTGATTCCCCCCCTAGTAAACCCTTTTTGACCCAGTTTTGCATCGAAGTGAGAAAATGTCTCTGTAGGTTGATGGGCGTCCTTCCCTCTCCGTTTCGAAGGCGAGCCCTGGCGACTTATTATTAGCACTTCTTGTCTAATTCCCAGATCCAGGTAGGACGTATTTCCCATCCTCATACCATATGATACGACCAGAGTTCCTGCACTTGCCTCTTTTCTTCTCCTTTCTTACTCTAGCCACCCGCTTCTGGGATCTGTTAGAGGGACTCTTGAGCTCACGGATAGAGTAGTGGAGTCCCGTCCGCTCTATTCTTCCGAGTCCTATAGGTATTGTTCCCGGAGTCGTATAGTTTCTTTTTTCTCTCTACCGGTTCTTTCCGAAAGTGGGATACTAAGAACGCTCCAGTGATAGATCAGTAATGAACCTCCCGGCGCTTCGGCGGTCTCCTTTTTTCTCTCTGGTCCTACTTTCTCCCTCGGGAGATATGTATGAAGTGATCTTCCCTTTCTCTTTATCAGGATGTGTCTTAAAAACCAACTTTTACGACTCCCCCAATTTCTAGGCGACGGTCGTAGCGGATCAAAGAATAAGGAGGACTTCCGCTCTGGGCGGATGGGTCCCTCCAAGCTAGAGATGCGACGATCGCTCATCGGACGGATGAGGGGTTTCCCCTCCCCCTCCTTTTCGCATACTCCTTTAGGACCGGTGTGCGTCTAGTTGGTTTTGACAAATCACCGACCCGGTTTTCTCTATTAGGGAATCTATACTTTCACTCCTCGAGGCTTTTTTTCGGGTGCATTTTTCTCCCCCTTTCTTTTTTTCGAGGCACATTTCTCCCTCGTTGAAGTAATCTTCCGAGTTGAGAAGAAGCTCGAGACTGAGCGCTTTCCGGTCCGAATGTCTTGTTCGGCCGCGACAGACCACGGAGTTCTCCCTTCCCCCCCCTCCCTGAGAAGCGACTTGCTACAAGGTTTGGTGGCAAGGTGCGGGTTACTCAGGTCGTGGAGAGGGAACATCTTGCGGCTGTATTTCTCGGCTTTGAGTAGTATGCCGGACACGTTTCATTTCCCCCTCTTCGGACTCGTAGTCCATCGGGTCTGAAGCCGTGAGCACCTTTCCTTGGCTTTTCCCCCGAAGCCTCTCACAATGCTGATCTTATCCCCCCCCCCCTCCCTACTCTAGCCTTTTCCTCATAGTCGCCCGGATTTTGGTTTGATATCAACATAACCGAAAGGAGCTTCACCGCACCCCCCCAGCCCTCCTGCAATGGAGATGACGTCAGGTTTTTCGGATTTTACGCAACCTACGATAGCACTTGACTGCCAGGGAGCTTCTCGATTATTCGACCCTCCCTCGGGTCTTGTATAGGACTGAGGTCACCCCCCCTCGGAGCAGCCGAGAGGTCCCCTCTGCCTTTGATTTCCGAACTATCGATGATTACCAATAGAGGAGAGAGAACTTTTTTCCAACGTTTTGGTAGCCGTCGGTTTTTTTTGGAGCTGCTGGCGGAAGTTTCCATCAGAGAAATCACCCCTCCTTACTTGTTTATGAGATGGCGCAGTTTTCCGCGATTCTCTCACCCCAGCAGGCCCCCCCAAAATTTTACCCCTCCATCCGGAAACGTTTTTGCATTTGACGGTCTTTTGTGTGAAGGGATCGGACGCTAATCTCGGTCTCTCCGGCCTCTTCTTTTTTCAGTTCCTCTCTACAGAGCTCGCGCCGCCGGAAGGATCACAAGTTCCTTAAACTCAGTGTCCCAGGCCTTATGCCCCCCTCCCTCCTTTTATAATCTGGGAATTAGGTCCAAAAAATGCTGTCATCGTGACTGCTTGCATGAGTGGCGTTAAATGAAAGGGAGTTGTGTACAGCCCCCCCCACCCCTTCTTCTTTTTTTCTCCCCTCATCTTCGTCTGTTAGATTTTCTGATGTCCTGAGGGTTTGGAGCCGGAGGGCCCCCTCCCCTTTCCCAAATCTTCGGATATCTTTGCCGTGCACGTCCCCCGTCTCCCCGTCATTGAACTCCTCGCAGATGTAGGAATTTTTTGCACTTTTCCAGAGACTCATCCGATGGCTGGAGCAAATCCGGCCTTTTAGTTGAACCCTCCCCCCCACACGGCCGTTGCCAATGTTTGGGAGCTGTCTTTCGAGTTTTTGGGCACTTTTCTCCCTTCCCCTTTGGTCGATCTGTGGGAAGAAAGACATCAGTCCAGCCCATCTTTTCAAGAATCTCGCCCTCCTCTCTTTACCCGGTGACGAATAGTCTCGTGACTGAGAGTGTTCAAGAACAGAGAAGGCCCCTTGATTTTGCCCCCCCCCCCCAAAAAAATGGCATTGCTACCCCCTTGGCTGTTCCCTTCCCCTCTCCTTTCCTGAGACCGAATCCTTGTGAATCTTTTTAAGCCTAGAACCTTTACGTAGAGAAGGCTTGTCACGACTTCCGTGCCTCGAATTTCCGATGGAGCCGAACCGCCCCTCCCCCTCCCCCCCACTTTTTTGATCGGCTGCATTCTACGGTCCTACGACAAGCGTTTCCGATCTCCGGTTAGCTTTCCAGCCTCTTCCTTTCCTCGACGGAAAGAGGCGATGGTGACCGGGGTAGACAAAGTTTTTTATCCTCTGTCGTCCAAAGTTGCCGATTGTGCAAAGAGAACCCTTACCCCCCTCTAGCGGATACTAAATGTCCGCTTCCGACATGACCACCCACCCTTCCCTGATTTGATAAGGATCTGAAGGCCTTTTTTCCCTCTCTCTTTCCTCCTTTTTTTTGATTTTTAGCCCGCGTCGAAGTCCGCGCGACAGTACAGAGATATCTCCAGACCCAAGACAAAGGACGGCCAACGGTTTATCAGAAACACTTCCTTCCCCAGAGGAGATCCCTCAGATGATTCCTTCTGACTTGCCCCAGTCTGCCTCCTGATTCCTTCGCATAGTAGTTTTGTGGACTTAGCTGCAGCCCGATTCGGTCTAATACTTTCGTAGAAGTGTTATTTATCATCCTTCCCTCTGGACGGGTTTAAGTCTTTTCCTTAGTGCTATACGCGCAAGGATTCTTCCTTTTCTTAAATGGCTTCTCGTCCTTTCACCCCCCCCCTCTAATTCATCCTTTGCTTTAACCACTGCTGGGTGTTGACTTACCCTCCCCTGTGAGAACAAGGCCGCGGATCCCCCCCCTCCACTCTGGTGTCGCCTGGACGAGCGTGGAGAAATAAATGTATTGCTTTTTCTTTCCTATTTCCACCGAAGGAGGCCCCCTTCTCTCCCCTCCCCGCCCCCTTATTTTTTGAGAAAAACGTCGCGAAAACGTGCGAAGAATGATTCCTCCAATCATGGTGCGAGTTTAGTTCCCCTCTTGCATCTCTCCCCTTTTCCCCTTCAACTTCTAGAAAATTACCGATTTCGTGAGAAAAATAGGAAGAGAGTTTTCGAACCTCCCGCCATCTCCTTTCGAGAAGACATTGACTCAAGTGGAGTTCCCCCTCTTCGGACACACGCCATTTCTTTTTTCCCCCCTGTAAGTTTTTACTTTTCCGGAAGATCTTTTGAACACACTGAGAACAGCTCGAGATACAGGGGATATCTTATGATTTCCTTTCCTTTTATTTTGTTGTAAGTCTCCCCTTATTCTCCTATCAACCGTTTTCTGCATGTTTTCCCCTTTTTTCTCTTCCCCTTTTAATGGTTCCAGCATGCGTTTGTGGAAGAAGATTTTGCTGGTACTGTTAGTAGAAAAAGGTTTGGCGGATGTTTTCTCACCCGCTCGCTTCCCCTAAGGTGTAAATTTCAAGAGGTTGGCGGTCTGCGGCGCAGGAGACATTCTTCCCCAGGTCCTTGGTTTGGAAATGCGTTTCAGCATTCTTCTTTAAGGAACAGTTAAGATGCCCCTTTTTCTTCATCGCCGTTATGTTAGACCTAGTCCCGCCTTTTGCTCCCTTTCCCCCGAACTAACTCTAACCCTTCGTCGAGAAGTTCTTCGTTGGACTCGGGTTTGTCGGAGGAAAAGCGCTCGCACGCCTGGAGAACGTCCTTCCTTCAAACCCCTTAAAATTAATCTTAGTCAGGGGCTTTCCCGTTTCCCCTCGTATGATGTGGACCTGCTCTCCAGTTGTCCTTCCTTAAGCTTTGCGAGAGTCCTGTCCGCGTCATTATTAAACTAGCTCATTCCGCTGTCGATTTCGTCCTTCCCCTCCCTCCAATATGCAGCTATTCGAAAGACTGTGCTGCAGACTTCTTCCGGAGAATTTAAACAATATATTCGGAGCCTTTTGATTCCTTTTCTTAGCTAGTCGACATTTTTTAGCAGTAGGGAGTAGACTCCCCCTTGTGACGGATCGTCTATGTTCCCTTTCCCCATCTTATTATTGTTTTTTTTCCCCTAGGAGATAATGGACTAGCACACTAGACAGATGAAAAAATCCGAGTCCCCCAGCTCACGCTGCCCAAACTTCCGGAATCTCCTCCTTCAATCCCCTACTTTTGGATCCGTCGCGCGGGGTTCTACCCGGCCCCCGTTAAGGCGGCGAGTTTGGGTGAGGAGTTTGACTTTTACTCTTTGACCCTCTATCTCAGGCTGTGTAGCCCATCTCCCAAACTTCCACCCTCCCCCCCCCCCCCCCCCCCCCCCCCCCAAAACCAAAAACCAAACACAAAATTTTTCCGGTTCAACACTCCCCCCCCCCCTTCCTCCCAGTACTATTGATTTCTTTTCTTTACGGTCTCTTTGTAGAGGAGGTTAGGAGGCAGCGGAGCGAGGTTTATGCTTTTCTCTCATCTGCGGCGGCGGTTTACCACGATAGAACTCCTCAGGAATTTTTCCGTTCCCTTCCTCCTTCGAGGGGCCTTTGATTTGAAGTCACGGGTCCAGAATTCTTAGGTTCTCTAGACCTTTCCCAGTCCTTTTTGAGGATTGTGCCGCCTTTCATTTTCCCTTCTTGAGGTTCACCTAGCGCACGTTTTTCCCGTCCACTCTTCCGAGGTGCGTCTAGAGAGGAGCACCGGTGCTGTGCAGCTTCTTTTCATGTAAGAATGTTTTCCTCCAGGCCTCCCTCCCTCCCCTTGAAAACCTGCCCTGGTACGTACGCTGTTCTCAACGGTGAAAAGGCCTGTGTTCTTTTTTCCTCCCCTGCCCGCTTATGCGCGCAGACCATCGAGCCTTTGATTCCTCGGAGTGATCGTCCTTTTCCTTCCTCCCCCGCGGGTCCGGCAACATTTGACTTCCGGGCCAATCGGCGCGACTGCGGATCTTTTCCGTTTCTTCCCGCGAGCCACCTCACCACGTGATCGGAGAACTTTACCTATGGGGTAAAATTTTTTCCCCCCTCTTCCGAGTCAGAGTGTGTGAACAACAACCTTCATAACGACAAAACTGTCCAGCCTGCTTGGATTTGCTGGCATTTTTTGAACCCGCTACCATTTCCGCAGAGTGTTTTGCCGGGCGCCGGAATAGTTATAGGCAGTGCCCTTCTACCCTTTTTTTTTCGCGTCTTTTTCCCATTGGAGTGGCGGGTGCCCTCGGACCGAGTCTCCGGGAGCATTAGGCCGATATAGTATAAAACTCTTTATCACCCTCTTACCTTTTACTCGGCCAATAGGAGGTCGCGTAGAGGGCGGGTGTTTTTTTCCCCTTTCTGTTACTTGTATCCTCGCGGAGTCACAACGCGCGCACTTATGCTTTTAATAATAATCTTTGGGTTTGGAGTAGAGTGGCGCGCTTTCTCCCTCGTCTTATCTCACGTCGATTGCGTTCAACCCTCCCCCCTCCCCCTCCGGAGACGTTTTTTTTTTTAGCCCCCGGGCTATCTTGTTGATCAGTTCTTATCAGGACCCTTCTCTCCCCAAGCCCCTCCAGTCCCCGCCGGCGAATCGGCTTCTGACAACTTGCGCCCTATGAGTTTTTTCGCACCATGCAGAGAAACGCCGGAGAAAGTTTGAACTCAAGTGGACGCGGCGAAGGGAATTCTTCTTTTTTATCCCCAAAACCTTATTAAGCTAGTTTCAGGAGTGAATTGTTTTGTGCCTTTCCCTGTCTCGGCGGTTTTTAGCAACACCCACTATTTATTTTTCTCGTAGGATGGGTAATTCTTCTACTGGTGGCCTGATCCCAGGCTGTTGCTGGTTTTTCAGCTCCCTTTGATTTAACCACACGCCACTGGATCTGTAGCTGCTGGACTCTGACTCGAAAGTAAATCCCTCCCCCTTTTCCTGAACTACCCCTGAGTCACATTTAACGTAGAACCTCAAGCCTTCACTATTTCTTGGAAATAATACGGGTAAGTTTTTCTAGGTTTTCCCAACCCTTCACAGGCCGGCAAGTTTGGCGATGCGGATATCGGCCACTTTTTCTTCCTCAGGTTGTAGTCAATCCGTGGACTTCTTTAGCCCGTCCGCCCTCAAGCTTTGACAGGATCTTGCAAGAAAGCCTTTCCCCTCGATTCTTGAGAAACGCGGAAATGCGTTGCGGACTTGAAGTCCTCTTTTTTCCCAGACTATCCCTTACGCTGCACTGAGGCACGTACTTTCCATCCCCTGTTTTTCAGGGACCCTGTCGCTGCTTTTTCATCATACTTATTTTTTAACCCTAAGGGCCGCCGTCTCTCTTTTTTACCCCCGCATTAATTTTTGAAAGATAAGTGATTTTTTTCCCCTAAGCGTCCGAAATAGTGTAGATTTCCCCTCCCCCGAAGCTGACGATCATGCCATTATGCCGAGACCCCTTTCCTCACCCTTCTCGCACAGTTGCTTGGTAAGCAACTCTCCCTGACACTCTTACTTCCGATACGGAGATGTTTCCCCGTCCTTATACCCTTTTGAGAGAACGTAAGCCTACCCACTTTTATGCGGCTTCGAGGGGACACAGAGAAAGCCTTCCTGATCACCTCGTCCCTCCGGAACGTGATCCGTGCTTGAAATTTCCCCTGAACATATCTGGATTTTTTTGGGTTTGCATCTCGCCGTGGTGTTCCTCGGTACTTTTATAGATCCCCGAGGACCGAGGCCTCGTCCTTCGCTTTTCTCCTTCCCGTCACTTTCCACACGACGGCGACACCAGCACCGTGAAAGGAGGAATCCCCATTCGTCGCGTTACCTGAGGCGATCAAGAAGTCTCCCACCGTTCCCCCCCTCCTCCCTCTCCGACCTTGATCCCCTTCTCTTGAGTTTGACGAGGAAGCCTGTCTTTTTGCATCGTCTGTTCCTCCCCTATCTCGTAAAGCTCATCATTTACAGTATTTTTTTAGATTTACTTCGATTGATCTCTGTGCCTGATGCCTCTTTAGTGCGGCCCTTTATTTCCCATTTTCTTACGGACTTTCTTCTTCTTGTCCTAAACCACTGGCGCCCCTTGAGCGTACCAATCCCTTCCCAACCCGGGGTTTGACCGTTTTTCTCCTTTTCCAATTTGGCCTTTTGATGCATCATTCTAATAACTCTTAGGAAACATGAGGATGCTCCCTCTTTCCCCGTTTCGGTATTTGTGCAGCATTTCTAGAAGTTCTTGACCCCTCGAGGTACGAAACCGGCCCGGCGATTATTAAAAGGTAAGTTAACGGGGAGGGAATTTCGCATAACCGGACCTTTCCCCGATTAGTACATTCCAGAGCCTGGTTTTTTTTTCCAATGAAATTTTTGCCCACTCCTTTCTCTCTCAGTCCTCATTTCTCTTTTTCCCCTATTAGTTGACACTTTCAGGCCTTCCTCTGACTTTGCTTTTCCTCAATAGCCCGTTGCGAATCCCAGAAACCCTTGTTTTTCAAGGGGAAGGTCATAGGAAAAACCCGCCCCTTTGTTTCTTTCCTTTTCCTGAAAGTTTTCTTTTCTTAAGGTAATGGCCCCCCGCTATGTCTCTTATTTCTCCCCGGGTTGATATCTAAGTTTTCTTTTTTTTTTTTCTGAGAGATCAAATTCCTCTCTTCCCCTCTGAATTTTTTTTCGGTGCTGGGCGTACTCATGCTGACCCCCACTGAAAAGAACCCCTCCCTTTTTTTTTTTTTTCCTTTCAGATTCAGGACCCTTTAACATGTGAGCCTTTAAATTTTTTAAAGTAGTCTGGTGTTTCCGCGAGAGACCTACACAGGGTAACTTAATAGTTTTTTTATTGAGGGAGAGGAGCCTTTTCGTTGTCGTGTTCAGGGGGTCCTCCCTTCGGGACACTCCAGGTTTTTCTGATATTTTTCTTCCCACCCACGTTTACTTTGAACTTTTATCCGCACGGGTTTTGTTTTCCCCTATTAGTTTACACTTTTCGACTTCCTCGGCAAGACATTTCACACGTGAAGTTCTTAGAGCCGTTTTTTTTTTTCCCCCCCCCCCCCAACCCCACCAACACCAACAAACCCAAAACCAAAAACTTGCTAAGAGGGTGCTTGAGGGTTTTTTTTTTACTCCTCCATCCCCTGTGGTCGCTGGAGTGTGTACGTAAACACCTCCCCCACTTGGTTTTTACCCTGTAGGGTAGCCCCGTTGTCGATGGAGTATTTGCGACGACAGTACCTTTTCGGATGCGGTTAAGACGTTTCTCCTCGTCACCAAGTAACGTAAACCACCAACACCCCCAACAAACACCAAACCAACAACCACCACCCCAACCCCCCCCACCCCCCCCCCACCCCCCCCCCCCCCCCCCCCCCCCCCACCCCCCCCCCCCCCCCCCCCCCACACACAACCCACCACCCCCAACCAAACCCCCCACCCCCCCACAACCCACCCCCCCCCCCCCCCCCCCCCCCTTAAAAGAGATAATTAAGTGTAGACTTCCCTATTTCACCTCTCCCCCCATCTGTCTCAATCTCTTCTATACCTTGTCCATTATAATCATTTTGAAGATTTTCTACCTGCCGTCTTCTTCTCGGGTTCCCCTTCCTCTCGGGATCTAAAGGGATCGCTTCTTGATCTCCCCCTTTCCCTAGAACCTTTAATCCGCGTTTTTTATTCGGAGTTCGCCGGAGTCTGGGACGCAAGGTTTAAGAGGGAGTGCCTCCTCTTCTCCCCCTCGCCCCCCTCAAGAGTTCCCCAAATAAATCCTGTTAAGCCCCCCTCCTTTTCTTTTTCCTTGAGATTTTCTTCTTTTATCCGAGTCTGGATTTTTGGTAGGATTATATTTTGCCCCTTACTTCTCAGGCTGTTTCAGCAAACGACAAAGGGTCTCAGCCTTTTCCACCCAATTTCTACTCGTTCTTCCCCCCCCTCCCTTCCTCTCTTCTTTTTTATGCAACTCTTTTTAGCTAGAGTTTTCTTCTTGATATGTTTTTTCTGACGTGGAGATGATAGATCTAGGAGTTTGGAGGCGAGGATAAAATTCCTTCTCCATACTCCTTTCCTTGATAGTGCAGGGCGTTAATGCGTAATGTACAAGGCGTTTCTCTTTTACAACCTTTTTCGCTGAAGATATTACTCCCCAATTCCGTTAGTTTTCCCCCCAAGGCGTTTGCTTGCAGAGTATAGGTCTTTTTTTTCCCCCCCCGATTCCCTTTTCTTAGCACTATTCTTCCGTCATTTTCGAGGTGCTGCCTCTATTTTCCCTTTTGGCAGATGCCCATTTTTTAATATTTTCATTGAGCTCGACTCCTCTCTAGTTTCGTTTCTTCACCTGACTTGCTACAATCTCCTGCAGCCCCCAGTCCTTCAGTGTTTAGTTTTCCCCCCCCCTCTAAGGAGTGGTACGCCCCGAGGCTCTGATTCTCGTGACCTTTCCTTCCGGACACTCCCCTTTTTTTTTCCCCGGGAACAGCCGAGATTTTCTTCTCGTGCCATTGCCTCTTCGCGTGTCTTGTTCGTGTGCGCGAGCTCACCATACCCTCTTTTCGTTTCCCCCCTAACACTCGGACCTTCCCCCTTTATCCTTTTTGAAGAAGCTGGTTTTTCTTTATCCCCCCCTCAACCCGCCTTCTTTTTACCCCTTCACAATGCCGCTTCATGGTCGTTCCAGTGTGGGGTACCGATCGACGCCGCAGCTCTATGTTTTCATTTCTCGATGCTCGCGTACCTTGATAACCCTGTTTGCGCAGGGAGCGGGTCAGGCAGGCGGTTTCCCCTCCCTCTTTTTTCTCTTAGTATTCGAATAAGGAGAAGATCCTTACGATGAGTCTCCCCTTTCCTCTTTTTCCTTCTTAACCCTTCCCTTTGAAAAAGTTCGTTTCAGTTCCAATAAACGGGTAGCTGGGGCGTGATTGTTTTTTTCTCTTTTTGAATGAGTCATCCACTACTCGG
>Ga0179593_1347955_pt1 | contig 12686 bp, 14 predicted proteins | sample CZODoug2_1_08_16_FD_185931 | JGI IMG/M metagenome (GOLD analysis project Ga0179593, IMG submission 185931) | Vadose zone soil fungal communities from Angelo Coast Range Reserve, California, USA - CZODoug2_1_08_16fungal (PacBio error correction) | ecosystem: Environmental > Terrestrial > Soil >... | reverse complement strand
TTTAGCCTCTTCCTGCGTTCCGTTCCTCTGGTTTTCTGGTCATTTTTTTCTCTTGTTTTCATCATGAGAGTCATCCCCGCCGCAATTCCTTTTCCGGAAGACACCATTATTCCCCCTTATATGTTTTTAATAGTTCTGTTCCCCTTAAACGTCACCTGAAGCAGGGACAGTAGTTGACACAGTTCTTCATCTCCGCAGGGCCCTCTTCCGAATGCCCGTTTGTCCCTCTATCGCCACCCATCAACTTAGGCGCGACAAAAAGTGTTTTTTTTTTGTGATCTGGAACGCAACATTCTCTCTCCTTTGTGCCAGGAACCCCCTGCCTTTTTTTTTCAATGTGATCCTCACAGTTTAGGTCCAAGTCTCTGTTTCTGAAAGTGTCTCGAAGCGCCGGGCGTGCGGGAGGCAACAGGCATTAGTGGAATCGTATACCGTCTTTTATTAGATAACGAGAGCCTGAGGCGCTGCTTTCGCATTATTTTTTCTTCTCATGTCACCTTCGCCATGTTGCGGGCTTTGCTCATTTGCGGCTACTGCGACGCAGCGCTGGCGCCCCAGCTGGTTCCCCACAAGTCGACTAGGATTTTTCTATTTCGAATCTCGAGGCGGATTCCTTCTCCTCTCTTGCCCTCTTGGCGAGTTCCCTAAGCTGCGGCTTTTTTCCGTTCACCGGACCTATCCCGTTCGAGCGCCCTTCGGGCCCCTGCCTCGTTTAGTTTTTTTCCTCCCTCTATTTAGAGAAGCAATGCTCGGCCATTCTTGTCTGAATTTTCCCCCCAAACGGTCTCTCCGGACGAATCTTTGTAATGCCTCCACACACCCCTCACTCCAATTCTTTCCGGCCTCAGATCCTTTTTTCGGCCCTGAATTGACACTTTCTCTTTGGGTTTGGTAAGGCCCCTTCAGATGTTGTCCTTTGATCTCCTCCGAATTCCCCCGCGACAACTTTTGCCGTACCGGTGCATGCCCTGTACTCTCGTAACCCCTATGAACCCCCACATTTCGGGTTCGATGTTTTGACCTCCCGGTGGCGTTAACGCCATTTCGTTTTTCTCTGGAGTTCATCCTGCTGTAAGTCCTGGTTTCCTGGCCGAGGTGCCGGCCAACCTGTTAACCCCCCCCCATTCTCCATATCGTTCAAACTTTGTCGGTTTCTGCATAACCCAACCCCGCCCTCAGAAACATCCGGGCGTGCGATTTCGTGTATTTGTCCTCTCCACCACTAGGGCTGACCGAACGACAACATTCTAAGATATTACTCTCCTATTTTTGAAAAAAGAGGTCCAACGTCTTTCCCTTGGAGACCTTTCTCTGTCTCGGAAGCAGCGGCGCTTGGCCTATCCGTAGCCCTATCCCGAGACATCCTTTTAATTGACAGCCTGTTCGAGGGTTCTCCCCCTGAGTCCCCCCCTTCCAAATGAGACTCGCCGATGATTTTTTTTTCCGTCCCCAGCTGGCTTTAACCCCACTTGATGATCCTGTGCTCGTCCTCTTCTCCATCAAAGCCTATCTACTCAAAAGACATGCGAAATCCTTCCTGCTGCCCCACGCGCGATTCTAAGATGTTCTTTTTTCCATATATTCCGGCTGGAAGGCATTCCTCCGATGCTTTGGATACGAGCTGATTCGGGCCCCCCTTCCTTCGCAGATCTCGCTTTCTAGCAAAAACCGACGCACCGAGTTTCAGCGTGGTGCCCGCTGATTCCAACAGCTTCTGTCCAAGTTTTCTGGTCCCCTCATGCCGCATAGATGGGTTCCCTTGAAAGATTGTACCCTCGTTTTCTCACGCGGTGAACCACCATAGGCGAACCCATAACCGAGAAGGGCCCCTCCCGCGGTCGAAAACATGTAGATTAGGATAACAGTTTTCCCCCGCCTTCACCCTTTTTTTTTCAAATCGAAAAGTTGCGGGATTTTGTGCTCGTGAGCTCAAAGTCGATCGGGGCGTTGAACACCAATATGTTCTGTAGTCCCCAGGCCCAATTTCCTTCTCATTCCTTCCTTCACCCCCCCAGTTAGAAAACTTTCAAAACCCGAAGCCCGTGCTCAGTCCTCCGGTTCCTAATAAGAAATGTGGCCCTAGCCTCCGCTTATTCCTAATCGTTGGGTGTGGGATCTGCTAACATTTTCCTCCCTTTTTGCCTCTCAAGTTCTTTCGGCTTACGGCGGCTATTTCCTTTCTTCGGTTTTCATTTCTTTTTCATACTTACCCCGTCCCACTCTCGTCCTGCGAGGTTCTTGTACCCCAATAACACCTACACCCCCTAATTTGTACGACCCATGCGTTTTTCCGATCACAGACCCCCCCTCAACACTTTTCGGAATTTGCTATGTCTGCTTTTGCCGTCCCTTTCTTGGTCCAGGCCCCTCCCTTTGATCCTTGGGATTCGGTTGCCGGTTTCGTTGTTTGTCTGTTTTTCGCCGCTTTTTGGGTTCAATTTCCCCCTCTTGTCCTAACGCAACAGATCTTGGGAAGGGGAAAAAAAACCCCTTGTTCCGGCAGGCCCGCGGTAACCGCTTTGGCAATAATTGCTCGCGGACCTCTGCTGTTCCCCGGTTAGAATCTACAGATATTCGTCCGTGGGACTCCCGCTTTACATCATGACTCATCTTCCATTCGATGCCACGTGCCTTAGTTGATTTTGCAAAATCACCCTTGAGAAGCGACGTTTTTTGGTTTAAGCTTCCGTGGATTGCGCAGCATGTCATCGCCCCGATGGTAATTGATGCACCTATGCCGAGCTTTTTTCCTCATCGTTGGTCTCCATCTGTCCTGACCACTACATCGTCTCTTTGGCTGCAAATGAGCCGAGACTTGGGGGTTTTTCCTTTATAAAATACCACGATTACAGCTTCGCTGTCCCAACTGCTGTCTCGGTATAGGTCTTAAGGATCTTGCAACCGCCGCTTCTCCCTCGGATCAGTAAACTCGTTGATATGCCGGTTCCATTTTTCCACATCGTTGGGGGTTAGAAAATATAGTTTCAGATTTGAGAAATTTGGCCTGTACTAATAAAGGGATTTTTTTTCGGTACTCACGAGCAAAAGCGCACGCCAGGAATTTTTTCCCGCGCGGTGAATTCCCTTGAACCCCCCTCCCTAGCTACAGTGCTCCTGATGTTTCTCCAGTGAGTTGCGGAGTGTCTCCCTTTGCGCAGGTGAAATCACAGATTGAAAGCGGCGCGATGGCTTTCCGTTCCTCCCCAGCTTCCCCTTCCCTGGCCCTGTCTTGATTTTTTCCCTCGGAGGGACCCCGAAATTCACGTCCATTGGGCCCTTCGTAGATCTGAATTCGAGGGCATTTCCATTCCTCTGAGTCAGGAGTCACACACTTTTTCTTTTTCCTAGACCCCCCTCCTGAGAAGTGGGCGGTTATTTTCCCCTGCTCCGCACGACGAATCGGCTGTTCAAGAAATCCTTGGTCCAGTGCCCTGTTTTTTTTTGATTGAGCTTACCCTCGTCCGGGGCCCGGAAGTTGTTTTGTTCCATTTAAAGAGGACGAGCCTGGCTCTGCACTAATATAGGAAAGTGCCCGCCTCTTTTCACCGCCGACCCCGGCGTTGGCCTCTCGGGTCCGTTTTTACGGTGTATCGTCCGCTTTTTGGGACCGATTTCCGCCAAGCTTATCGCCCTACCGTCCTCGTTTCTCGATGATGCGCCGCTCCCTCTGTCAGAGGGCATTCGCCCCCTTGCGCTGTGGGGACCCCTTTGCTCTTTGCTTCCCCCGCCTGAGGCCCGCCCCCCCCCTGGCGAGCCTGGCAAACACATAATTTAGCACTTTCTCCCTTCATATCGACGAACCCTCACCACTCTCTAGTTTCTCGTATTTCACCTGACAAGGCCTGTTTTCCCGCATCATGAGAAGTGCTTCCGGCCCCTGAAAATTTCTTCAACCTCCTCCTTCCTTGGATGACTCAAGAAGGGGTGCGCTTCTCTTCCCTTGCGTGTTCTTTTCCGCGCCCACCCCGACAATTTTTTTGGAGGCGCGCGACCCATTGTGGCGATCTTTCCCCCAGTTGGAATGAGGAATCTCGCCCCTCCAGAACCTAAATGTGTATTAGACTTCCCGGTCTTCTTATCTACAGGCCAAGGTCCTAGGAGAGCCATAGGAAGGAATCGGATTTCCTTCCGCCCCCTGTTTTGCGTTGCGGGCTTGCTGCTCTTTTTCAACCAGCCAGAATTCACAGCCCAAACCCGCTTGACGGCAAGGGGGTTTTTGCTATTAGGTCTAACATCTAATCTTTCACTAGTTTTTGTTTGTTGATTGTACTGTCCTCTCCCTGCGCTGTCCGGTTCCGCTGGTTTTGGCTTTTTCCTTTCTTTTCCTGCATGATTTTTTCTTTGCCGAGCATCAAGCCGCAATCCCCCACGCGGCATCATTTGATCATATGTCCGCCCTTGTGTCCCGCCCATACTCATTGGAAAGTAAGGGAAACAGTGATTATTGTCCTTTCCCTCCTTGTGAATGTTTTTTCCTCTCTCGCCAATTTCTTTTTCCTCCCCCATTGTCGGGTTTTCCTGTGATTGGAAAGCGCAAATTCTTCTATTCACCCCTTGGGCTTGCATCCCCCAGGCCTTTAACGTAGAATGGGGCTGACTTTTGCGACCTCCTTTGTGATTTGTAGGAAACACAGGCTTTTCTTGGAAATCAGAAACTTCCTCTGATGTGGTTGGCGATAAAGTAGAATAGTTGCGCAGGGCGCCATATTTTTTCCTTCTCCCCTGTCGTCCCCTCGGTCTATTCAAGGTGAGGAATGTCTCAGCTGTGGAGGCGTTTTTTACTTGTTCCCGTATTCCTCTGAAAGGTTTTTCTAGTAATTGATCGATAGATTCTGCGGGTTCTGTAGCCTACCTCTTTTGATTTCTTCTTTACCTTGACATTCTTCTCCTACACCGTAGAGTCAATGGCCCCTCTCGGCACGCCGTCTGCTTTACTTTTCGGAGGGCTTTTTATTTTCGATATGCCAACATTTCCCTCCCCTTTTTCGTGCTGCTGTCCCACACGTCGTCTCCCGGACTCTATCGTTGGCGTACATGCTCCATCAAAACTTTCAGTTTCCCCCCCCTTTCTGCGTATGCAGATGAGGTAGTGTTTCCCTGACTCTTCGGAAGCCATGAGATCTTTTCTTTTCTCCTCGGATTTTCCCTCACCATTCCGAATCAGCCGTCCACTTTGTCCCTCGAATTCACGCTGAGCGCAATGTCCTGTTCGTTTTCCTCTTTCCCCTCATTTCTCGAAAAAGTGCTTCGGCGCCCGGACTTTCTTTCGTCCCGCCATCTGCGCCGGCTTTAGAGTTTACTTCTTTTCCGGAGGCCCTTTTTTTGTCCTCGGCTACCTCCAAACTACTGGTCACCAGGAGCCCTATGGTACTGCTGTTATCCCTTTAGTAGAAAACCATTACGTTTTTTTTTTTTGCTCGACGTCTTTATCGGTCTCTCCACCACGAGTTTCTGTCCTCCCCCCCAATTCTCCTATTTACCTCTCCCGCCTGTTCGACATATGTAGCGGAAGTTGTGCATCCCCCCCTCTCTAGGTGAGGATATAGGAAGAAGACTGCGTTTTCCTCTCCTTCTGACCTCTCGACATTCTCATTGTCAGCGCCGAAGCAATTTAGATGGGTCGCAAGCTTATCCCCCCCAGGCTCGTCTCATTGCGTCTAATCTTGTGGGACAGATAGTCGAACAAAAGTATTGATTTTTTTTTTCCTCCATTTCTTCCCCCATGTTCCAACGGATGCGCTCCCCCTCCATTGCTCTCAACACCGTCTATTCTGCCACACGCCTTTCGTCGTCTCCCTATTTTTTGCCATTCAGCCTTACGGTTCCGCCTGAAAGGAGATGGATATTAGAGATTCTCCTCTGGGAGTAACTGACTCTTTTTTTATTTGATTCCTCTAACCACCGAGCTCCTCTTTCCGCGAGCACCTCTATGCCCCCCAGCGGCCTCCCCCCTGCTCCGAACACTGATTTTTATTTCATGACGCCCGACTATGTGAGGTGACCCCTTCCTACGTCATTCCCAGTCGTTTTCCCGACCACCCCGCGAACCGTCCCCCTGTCGCTGTCTCAACCCCACGTCCTTCGCTTCCCGCAGGCTTCCGCCCGGAAAACATTTTTCTAAAATCGACCCTTTTTCTGGTGATGTTTTATCGTTCTCTCCACTGTCTCATGTTTTACAAATTTCTTTTTTTGCCCTTTTTCGTCAGCAAACGCTCTCTTATCTCCTTACGTACTGCTCTCAGTATGGAACAATATTAATGACGACCCCCAGTCCTCCACCTCAGGTACGCTTAAGAACTTTCCCCAGCTTTCCCCTGTCATCCTCCTCCCTCCTCTTTTTTTTTTAGAGATACATTGTGTCTCCGAAGGTCTTCAACCTATCTGCCCAGCTTCTGTTGCTATGGGATCTTTTTACTCTTTTTTCTTGATGGTAATTCGCATTGCCTGAGGATTCTTGCGAACGATTTCACCAGCCCTTTTTTTCCGCACCATCGCATCGACGTTTGCAACAGATCCCCGAATAAGCGACAACTTGGACTTCCGCCGCATCTTGTTTCGCAGTTTTTCTTGCAGCATGGCGTTTCGCTCGAGCCGTCAGATTAGGTAAGGCTCCATTTAGGTGGTGATGGGTTGACTTTTTTTCCGTCCCACTATTGTCGGACCTTCCCGCCCCTCCCTAGGAGGGCTGAGCCCCTGGCACATCCCGCTCCTTGCCCCGGTTGTAACCTCTTTGTTCTCATCGTGTCGAGTACCTTCCTCGGTTTTCTCGAATGTTGAGTTCAGTCCTTCCCTAGGATCCTCTCGACGATTCCGCTTTCCCTTCGTTGCTCCCAACTAATTTATGCTTCCCCAACGCAACTTCTAAAGAGTCGGTTTTACCTCAGTGCTTGAGAAGCATGCGTTTGCGCATATCTTTCACTTTGTCCCCACGGGCTCTGAGCACGGAGTTTGTTAATCTTATTGGTTAACTCTGTCATTGTAAAACGTCAGCTAGAGGTCATCTCCTCGAATGTGTTTCCGCTCTCCCATTCGTCTCTAGCTTCCCTTTTTTTTCAGGGATGTTCTCTTGGATAGGTGACGGATCTTCCCCCCAACGCGCTGCTGCGAGAGCCCCAATCTCTCAGGGCTGCTTGACATTTTTCTATACCCCATTCCGTTTGGTATCAACCCATTAGTGAATATCTTTTGCGAATTTTTTTTTCGTCTGCGCCTCGTGGTGGAGATGGCCTTCCTGACAATAACTCCTCCCCCATTCCTGACGGAATTTTTGAGTCCGCCTGAGGGGCAGGGGTCTTTACAAGCAACCTCTTTAGTACACTATAGTGACCTTTGTTGTAGACCTTCCTTCTTCGGATCCCTCGCGCAAAACAGGTCTAAGTTTCTTCAATAAAAAAAGCCCGTTTTGATGGCTTTTTGCGCATACCCGAGTGTGTTTTTTCCTCCCCCCTGGGCCCCAGAAGACCTTGAATATTGTTCGTTCCGCCTCTTCTTGACCAGAAATGCCTTTGTCCAGGCTTTTTCTGTTGAATCGAGTTCCTTCCAATCGTCGTTCAATGGTGGAGTCAACCCCCGGTAGTCTCGGCTCCCCATTTTTCCCATTGAGCATTGCTTGCATCTTTCTTTCCTAACGCCTCCCTGCTGCGCCGTTAAGAAATCATCCGTGCCTTTTTTTTGTTATTTATTCAGGCCACGCAATAGCGTCGGGTCTAGGCGCTTTTTTTGCGAAAGCAAGCAAGATATGGTCTCTGTCGAGACTCCTTCCCGAAAGATAGGAAAGGCCCGACTTCGCGTACCGCAGTCACGGTATTGCTAGAGGGGGTCCGGGGTACGACGATTGTCCCTGGTTTTTTTTAGTTCTCCGACAAATAGCCGCGCCTGCCTCTTCCTCGCGCTCGTATATTGATGCGCTGATTTCTGTCCCTAGCGGCATATCTTTCTTTTAAGCTGTGGGAACCCTTTGAATCCCCCTTTTGTTTCCCCGCATGAGCCCCCTCCTCAACATGGTGCTCCGGTGAAATAGATCCCCAACACTCATGTCCGTCCCCTGCGCCCTCTTGTCTCTTATCTCTCGTACACATTCGTCTCTCTAGATTTCACATTTGTTGGAATAAAAGAAACCTTTCTGATTCGAGCAAACTTTCTTCCCTCCTACTCATGTGATCCTCAAGCGGGTTTCCTGCCCGCAGGTGCTCATCCAATCTCATGTGCGCCCCTTTCCAGCCCAAATCGATTTGGTTTTTGCGCTCCCCCCCTTGTTTTGCGAGAGTGTCATTTCTGTCCCCTTTTTTCGGAAACCCCAGGAGATTAAAATCCCTGTGTCTTCCCTTGTTTCCCCTTTTTTTCGAAAGGGGGCCCCAGGGTCCCTGAGGAGAGACAATCATGAATGGCCAGACTGATGGCGTCCCTTCCCCCTCGGTTTGCGTGCTGATGGATCTCCGGTTTCCCATCCCTCAAGGAAAAGGAAAACCTCCTTCTTAAGCCTCCTGGTGCTCCCTCTCTATTTCTTCCTCTTCCTTTTTTTATATCTCTTTTTTCGCCTCTTCCCTGAGGCTGCGGTTGCGGTTTTTTTTCCTTTGTCATTGCTGGAACTGTTTCTTGTGCTCCTTCGAGCATCAAGCCCGCTCAACAAAAGCCGGCGGCCGGTCCGCCCCCCTCTCCAATTGGTGAATTTTTACTCGTTCTTTTCTATTCCACTTGGGAAAATTCTTAATAAATCCCTACCCTGTGAACTCTTCTCCCCGATTTCCTTTTTTTTCCCCTTCCTAGGCGAATGCCCGGTGAAGCTATCGACACAATTGATCGTCCCCCCCCCCCTTTCTGTTTTTTGCTGCGAACGTCAAATGAGATCTTGCTTCCTCGGTAAGGGAACCAGTCGTCATGGAGATCAAAGGAGAACGCACTTTTTGTCGCTAGCGCTCCAGGGACTGTCTTTTGGTGAGGAAACAGCCTTGGATTTTCCCTCGAGAATCTTCGGTTGCTTTCCCTATCACGAGAGATCGGGCGCCGGCGCGCAATTATTTTTTCTATCATTTTCTTTTGCTGGGATTTTTGTTGCAGCTCTTTTTTAGGCTCGCTGTTAGTGCAATAGGCAATATGTCCCCTTTTCTGGACCAGAGACTTCCCCTCCTATACTCTCGCTTGAGTGCCAGTGTGCGGATTTTCTTCTTTTAAAAGGTTCCTTCAGCTTTTACGGAGCCGCCCCCCTTTTTCCACACCGCCGGCGGTACCTGTCTTCTGGCCTTTCCCATTTTCTTTTCTCTTCGCCCAGCTCGGCCATTCTCCTCTTGCCACGTTCCGCCTGGACGATCTGGGCTTTTAATTTTTCCAAAAGGGTAAATGCCCCCTTTCTTGAACGGACTGCGGTCTTTTTTCCTGCAGCATGTTGCCGCCCCCTTTTCTCTATTTTTGTCTTTGGTCTGCGCTCGCCCCTTGGACCCCCCATCCTCCGATCATTTCATGAGGCCCCGCACAATCCCCCCCCTCTAGCCATTCGGACTTTTCATGGAGGTTTCAGACAATGGCAGAGCCCCCCCTGCACCTCTTTTCTGGGTGCCGCGTGAATTCCCACGCTTGACTTTTCCATCCTTTTCTCCGGTCTTTTGGGAGCCTGAGGTTGCCCCCCTTTTTTTGCGGAGATACTGCATCTTAACCCCAGCGGCCATGGAATTTGTGCTACTTCCTCGGCAAAACCCTTCTTGCGTGCGCCCTTGCGTTTCTTCCTGGCCCTTCCCCCCTCTGGCGTTACTAACTCCACCCCCCCACTTCTCCGTATAACGTGCTTTCAAACGATGGGAGCCTTTGGTCCCTCCCTCGTTTCTCGTTGGAGGCTTAGCTTCAAGCAGCGGGCGTGGCCCTCCGCCTCCCTCCCTGACCCATCCGCCCCTCAGAGATCTTAATGGCGCTGGGAGAGAGCACCACCCCCTCCTTTTCGCATTGCCCGAGACGCTGGCCCGGTTTCGTTTGACCATTTGTCGAACACCCCTTTGATCCTACGTGCTAGCGTCCTCCGCCCTGATTTTCTCGATCCCCAGAACATGTTCGCCCTTCTTTCTGGCTGCCACCCGCCGCGCCCTTCGCAGATCGCCTTTTGTCCCTTAGACATTAGGGTGCAGTCCAACTTTGATCTCCTCTCAGAGTCTTGTCTTTATCTAATATTGTCCCCTGTGCCTCATATGGCAGCTTCTAGAACCCCCCGAAGCGTCGCGGTTTTCCTTCGTCCTATTTTTCCCCCAACTAGGGGTAAAGAGGCTCCCCGAAACGTGATTGATGGAGGAGATGCAGTTCAATGTGGCGTTTGAAAGATAAATTTTTTTGACCCCAATGTCTTCGAACCCCCCGCCACCCCGCAGCACCTTCACCGCAATCTTCTACGTCCCCCCCTTTCGCCTCCCCTGACGTCTGCCCAGCAATTTTGACTCTTTCAAACTGAACCTTTGTTGTCGGTCTTTTTTCCCGTGATCCTTTAGCGCACCCTTCTATTCGATTTTGAGTAACACCCTGCTTTTGGGCAATGTCGCGCCCCCATAAAAGCTTTCTAAGTACAGTCCCGCTAACCTTTCTGAAACCGCATCCCAGTCGCCTCCCCTTCCCGCCGTAAGCCTAGACATGTGGGCCTTTCTCCATTCGAGCCACTGTTATTCGATTTAAACCTTTGTTGCAGAGAGATGGGTTCTTCCCTTTTTTTTGAGGTAACCTTCGGATTTTTTTTACGTGCTTCGGTTTTCACTTTTTCACGTTATGTTAATTCGACGAGTTCTTTGTTATTTGCCGAGACCCAAATTCCCCAAGTTTGTTCCATCTCCTCCGACTTTGCGTCCGCTAAGATACGCAACCCACTTTGTTTGTCATTTTTGGGTTTTCCTTTGCGGGCCTTTCGCAAGCGACGTTTCGTCCTCACGGTATTTGGCTAGTTTATTGTGTTCGACCCTATGTGTTTGTGACCACGATGTCGGAATTTTAACCTCCACCAATCGATTTTGGGCTTTCCTTGCACTCATTGCTTAGAGCTCCGGTATTTTGGCCATAAATAGTGCTCGGCCTCGTTTCTGGTTTCTAGAATCTGGACTATCTGCGTCAGTACCTTCCCGCGGATCATCATAGCATCCCGGACCTCAGTGAAGCTCATTAATTGATTTTCCCCAACGATTAGCCTTCTTTCGTTTTCCAGCGTGAGCCGCTCCTGCGTTGAGCAGACTTCTGTTCCATCCCTTAGGGCACGTCTTCATACGTTGCCGTTCGTACCTCTTTTTTCCCGAAACCCCGGCCAGCTGGGTTTTCCAATGCGCCTAACTGGTTGTGATTACGTCTCCCATCTCCCATTCCTGCGAGCGGCGATTGTGTTTTCTGGTGTTATAGGTCGATTCTAGGCCTCCGATTGTCTTTTTTGATCCCCCTATGTCATGCCTTGAGAAAACTACCTCCCTAGTCACAATCGGTGGTCCCACATAGAGTTCATGAGAACTTTGTTTTCGTGCCGCCCGCGTTTTCGAGGCGTTGTTCAACCCTGCGCAACTCACGCCCTTTTTTTCGCGCATTTCGGGTTATTGAAGGAGAAAACCATACCTCGATCGTAACCCTCTCTTTCTCGCTGGGTACGATTTTTGTCTCTTAACCCCCTACGAAACCTTTTCCCGTCTCCCATACGAGGAGCCGGTCTTTCGTTGCGCATCACGCCTGTCTTTTCCCAGCCCCTGCATATTGTTCTCGCTGCCTTTTTGGTCCCCAAAGGCAATGCCTTTCCAGGCCTTGCCTCTCGCTTTTGCCTTTCCCAATGTGAGCCTCTCTTTTGTTTAATGGTGACCCCGCGAGAGACAACCCTTTTCTTCCTCATGTTCATTGCGACCCCCTCCGCTGGCGCAGTCCCCCCCCTCATCCTTTTTCCTTTCCGTTTCTGATTTCCTCCCTAATAGCTTCCTTCTCGATTTTGCAGAACGAAGAATGGCCGAGCTTCTTTAGCCGTCCCTCAAGGCCCGCATCTTATACCGAATGATTTAGGTCTTGCCCTATGGCCCTCCTCCCGTGGAATAGCCGGATGCGGTGAACTCTCACTCAAGTCAGATGAGGCATCGCCCCTTTTATCCGCGCGCGAGTATCTCTTTTTGTCTCCCCCGCTTATATGTACTTCTTGCTAGTAGTTATAGGCGGCTGTTGTGAAACAAGTAATTTCTGTGAGTCGAGTCTCCTGAGCACGCCCCCTGGCTCATCGTTGTGCCTCGATCACAAATCCGTTCTCAGCACTTGCCCGCATTCTCTATCGTGCTGCATTTTCCACCCCCTTCCGATGAGATCTAGCTTTACCCAAAAAAAAAAGACGGCATTTCTCCAATCCGACCGATTACCGCACTTTTTTAAACTTTGCCTTACCTACTGTGATGGTCCCTTCGCCAAGCGGGTTCATTCTCTCCGGCTTCCCCCGATCTTACATTTTTCGGTTCACTCCTCTCCCCCCCCCGCCCAATTTTTCTGACCGAGCTCGGTGGCATCCTCCTTTATTAGCCGTCACGAAAGATGAAAATCCACTGTTTTATCCTACTTTCCCCGGGTGTTCCCTTCCCGTTTTTAATGTGTCCTTGTCTCACTTTCGAAGATGATGGCTTCTCCGCTGTTGTTGCGAGGCTGATGCAGATTCGCCCTTTGCCAGCAATGACAGACCAAACCCTCCCGTTGACCTTTTGCCCTCATGAGTC